>Ga0334722_10002028_pt1 | contig 23586 bp, 17 predicted proteins | sample C3_bottom_MG_FD_207210 | JGI IMG/M metagenome (GOLD analysis project Ga0334722, IMG submission 207210) | Sediment microbial communities from Yellowstone Lake, YNP, Wyoming, USA - C3_bottom | ecosystem: Environmental > Aquatic > Freshwater > Lake > Sediment | place: USA: Wyoming | collected... | reverse complement strand
CGCAGGCGAAGACCAGGTGAGCGGGGCCGGGGAAGAGATCCCGGAAGGTGGCGAGGGTCAGTGCCACCGAGGTCGGGGTGTGGGCGCCATCGATGACGAGGGGCGGCTCGCCGGGAAGGATCTGGAAGCGGGCCGGGAGGAAGGCCGTGGCGAGACCCGCGGCGGCTGTTTCCGGTTTCAGCCCCGGCTCGATGGCGGCTGCGGCGACGATGGCGAGGGCCATGTTTTCGGCCTGGATTCCGCCGATCAGAGGAACTCTGAAGGAGCGCGGGCCCTCCCAGGGCCAGCCCGCAGGAAAGAGGAGTTCGGCCTCGGTGCCCTCTCTGGTCACGGAGACCGGGCCGATCCTGGCGAGGGCGGGGATCGAGTGGAGCGCGCTGCCTCGACGGAGGGCCACTTCCTGGAGGACTTCGAGGGCCTCGGGCGCCTGCTTCGAGACGTAGACAGGCTTGCCGGGTTTGATGATGCCGGCCTTCTCGAAGGCGATCGCTCCGAGGTTGTCGCCGAGGAACTCGGTGTGTTCGAGCTCGAGAGGCGTGATCACGCTGAGCTCGGGGTCGACGATATTGGTCGAGTCGAGCCTCCCTCCGAGACCGGTCTCGATGACAGCCCTGTCGCAGCCCCTCAGTCTGAAGGCCTCGAAGGCGAGGAGGGTGGTCAGCTCGAAGTAGGTGGGGAATTCTCCACCCTTGAAATCCGCGGCGGAGCGGCCTTCGATGAGGGGGCGGAGACGGGCGTAGGCCTCTAGGAGGATCTCCTCCGGGAGCTCCTCGCCGGCGAGGGTCAGGCGTTCCTTCCAGCGGAGGATGTGAGGCGAGGTGTAGAGGCCGGTGCGGTGGCCGTCGGCCGCGAGGATGCGTGCGATCATGGTCGAGATCGATCCCTTCCCCTTGGAACCGGCCACATGGACGCATTTCCAGCTTCGCTCGGGATGGCCGAGTCGGGAGGCGAGGTCCTCCATGCGGTCCAGCTTGAATTCGGTCTTTTGACCCTTCTCGACATTCACATAGCCGAGGAGCCTTTGGTAGATCGCGTCCGAGTCGACAAGAACTCCATTATCCATCGGGGCGGATGGTGGACTGGGGAAGCTTGACCGTCAAGGGGAGGCTCGGGGGTCGGGGATTCGGAGTCGGAGGCGAGCACTCGGACTCGGGACAGGGCTCCGGCCCGCCGATAGCTATGGGAAAGGATGCAAGGTGCGCCGTTCCCCAGCTACTAGACCAGCCACGTATTTCCGGAGCAGGGGCCGAAGGTCGGACCCGCCGGGCCTTCTCTTCGTCGTGTCGGGCGAGCGCTCCCTCTTCGACCTGGGCCGCGACGCTCTCGACGCGATCGAGGTGCCGCTCTTCGAAAAGCATTTCGGACTCCCTGCCAAGCGTGAACTGGTACGGGAGATCCTCCATGAGCTCGCCCTCCGATCGAAGCTTCGCGGAGCCGGTCGGTTCTGTCTCCTTTCGGCCGCCTTCGCCCGGCTTCGGGCCCTGGGCTGCGCCGGCTTCGCTCCCCTCCGGGAGACGGCCGCCCAGCTCGAAGCCTGGCTGCGGACGACCGGTCAGGCCACGACGGCGGGTCTGGCCGGGACGTTGGTCAGGGAGCCCGGGGCGGCACGGAGGCTCGGCAGGGTGCTGGCCTGGTCCCGCGACCTGGACCGCGGCTACCTGGGCTGGGGCGCCTGTTCGCTTCGGGAAGCCTGCGTCGAGGTCCTGCGCGGCCTGCCGCGGCAGGTCGAGCTGGTGGTGGCTGCCAGCCTTCCCGCGCCCCTCGTGGCGAAGGCCTTCCGCGAGGGCCTGCCGACCAGGTTCCCGCATCGGATCTGGGAGTCAGGGGGCGTCGACCGGATCACCCTCCTCGCGGGCCATGTCGGCTTGTCGAGGGCCCTCAGCCAGGAGGAACTCGGATCCCAGCCCCGCCACCGGGGGGAGCGTATCCTCGTGATCGGCGATTCCCTCCACGATCTCTCCCTCGCGAGATCCCTCGGGGCGCGCTTCCATCCCCTCGTGCCCGGGAGGGAGGAATCCGGCTGGGCCTCGCTCGGCGGAACTTCGCTCTCGACCTTCATCGCTGGGGGGATCCCCTCCTCGGGGGAATTGGGAAGATTCCTCGGCGCCTTCAGGGAGCCCTTGTCGGGCTCCGGCGCGAGTCCGAGGCCGGGTCTGGAACCTCCGCGTTAGGCGACTGAGATCGCCCCGCCGCCGACTTCAGCGGGGTGGAAGGATGGCATCGACCAGGGCCAGGCCGAGGGGCCAGCCTATCGGGCCCGCCGCGATCGAGCCTTCGAGTTCGCGGGTCAGGTTCCCGAGCTGGTTCTCGTCGAGGCGGGAGGCGAGGGCCCTTCCGAAGAGAGACGAGGGATCGAGCCAGGCGCCGAGCTCCTCCTTCGAGAAGCTCCTTTCATACCTGAGGTCGAGGGTCTCGAGGCGCAGTCCGTGGATTGCCGCTCTTTCGGCCGCTTCGCCGAGTGCTGCCTCCAGGATTTCGGGTCGCGGTCCCAGGGAAGAAAGATCGTCCCGGTCGTAGAACCCGCCTTCGAAGTCCTCCAGGAGCGCTGCTTCCGGAGAGAGAGGGTCTCCGCGGCGAAGAAGGAGGGAGAGCCTGCCCCCGCGTCTCGGGAGGCTCTCGATGCTGAGAAGGTGAGCCTTGGGGAAGGTTCCCGCCAGGACGGAGAGGAGGCCCCGGGCTTCCTCGGGAGGGGTGAAGAGGTCCATTCCGAGGATGAGGTCGAATTCCGTGAATCCCGCGCCTTCGAGGATGGCGGAGCCGAGCGAGGTTGCCGTCATCCCTCCAGCCTCGGGCCATCTGAGAGCGATAGGGCGCGAGAGTTCCGGGAGGCCCTCGGAAAGGAGGGCCAGGGCGCTTTCGTCCTCCTTGTTCCTTGCGAGGGCGACGACCGTGCCCTCGGGGGCCCGTCTCAGGGCCTCGCCGGCGAGAAGGCCGACCTTCCCCCCGATGACGAGGATGCGGTCGGCCCTTCGGGGAGCGGCGCGCTCGAAGAGGGCGGAGCGCGCCAGGCGCAGGCGCTCTCTGATGCGCGAGTCGGCGCGGAGCCTCCATTCGGAGCGCTGTTCTCCTTCGCGGGACCAGACGAGGATCTCCTCGGGATCCGAGCCTGCCGCCGAAAGGGCGGAAAGCTGTTCTTCGCGACGGGAGAGCACGAGGCCCCGTCGTTCGCCCTCGAGGCCGAGGGTCCCGGGACGGTAGAAGAGCCGCCTCTCGAGTCCGGCGGGCAGGTAGCGCTGTCCGACCCAATGGTCGCGGTAGGCATGCGGATACTTGTAGCCTTCACCATGCCCGAAGCCCTTGGCGTCGCGGTTGGCGTCCTTGAGGTGGTTGGGGACCTCGGCGGCTTGGGCTTCGACCGCCGCCAGGGCGTCGAAGTAGCCGAGGGCCGAGTTGGACTTGGGCGCGGTCGCGAGGTAGAGGGCGGCTTCCGCGAGATGGTACTGTCCCTCCGGGAGGCCGATCCGGTCGAAGGCGCTCGCGCAGGCATGGACGATCCCGATGGCCGCGGGATCGGCGAGACCCACGTCCTCGCCCGCAGAGATGAGCATGCGACGGAATATGAAGTCCGGCGGTTCTCCGGCATAGACCATGCGCGCGAGCCAGTAGAGGGCGGCGTCCGGATCGGAGCCGCGGATGCTCTTGATGAAGGCGCTGGCGGCGTCGTAGTGCCAGTCGCCGTCCTTGTCGTAGAGGACGGCGCGCCGCTGGATGCTTTCCTCCGCGGTGCCGAGGCTCACCTCGATGACCGCTCCCTCCGGCGGAGGCCAGCGCTCGACGCTGGTCTCGACGGCGAGTTCGAGGGCGTTGAGGAGGCTGCGCGCGTCCCCGTCGGCGACATGGACGAGGTGCTCGAGGGCGCCCTTTCCGAAGGAGACCCTCCAGAGGCCGTATCCCCTCTCCCTGTCCGACAAGGCCCGGTCTGCGACCTGTCGGAGATCGGCCTCGTCGAGGGAGCGGAGCTGGAAGACCCGCGACCGCGAGACGAGGGCGCGATTGACCTCGAAGAAGGGGTTTTCCGTCGTCGCCCCGATCAGGATGACGGTGCCGCTCTCGACCCAGGGGAGGAGGGCGTCCTGTTGGGCCTTGTTCCAGCGATGGACCTCGTCGACGAAGAGGATCGTGCGACGGTCGTGGAGTTCCCGATGGGTCTTGGCCTCCTCCACCGCCGCTCGGATATCGGCTATGCCCGCGAGGACTGCATTGAGGCTGACGAAGCGACTCGCGGTGGTGTTGGCGATGACGCGCGCCAGAGTAGTCTTTCCCGTGCCCGGCGGCCCGGAGAAGATGACAGATCCCAATTGGTCCTTTTGGATGGCGCGGCGCAGGAGGCGCCCCGGTCCGACGATGCCCTCCTGGCCGGCGACCTCGTCGAGATTGCGGGGACGCATGCGATCGGCGAGGGGGCTGCCCTTGCCCGCCGCGAAGGCCGGGGCGGAGGAAAAAAGGGGATGGTCCTCCTCCCGGGCCTTCACTCGGGCCTTCCTACTTGGCGGACCAGGAGCCCCAGGCAGAGCCGTCCCAGGCATCGGTATGGAGGCCCGAGGCGGTGGAGTTGCCCGAGGCGGTCGAGCCGGCATAGAGGATGCCCTTCGTGGCGTCGGTGGTGTCGGGAACGTAGAGGAAGGCGTTCATGGGCAGGTCGCGGAGGGTGGTCTCGTAGTTGGTGGCGCTTCCCCCCGCGAGGAGGGTACCGTTCGCCGAACCCAGGAGGGCGCTTCCAGGCGCGTCGGGAAGCGCGAGGGAGAGTTCGTAGTAGCCGGTCGCCCCGACGGCTGTGCCGCCGATGCCCGCGACGAGGAGGCTGGAGGTGGCTGAGGCCGGCACTACGGCGAGGGCCTTGACGGGGGCGCCCGCGAAGAGGGTTTGACCGGAGGCGGGCCAGGCGCCGCCGTTCCAGGCATAGACCAGGCCCGAGGCGCTGCCGAGATAGAGCTCGGTGGCGGTCGCGGCCAGGGAGCTGAGGTTGGTGGGCAGACTGGCGGCGATGAGGGTGAAGGGTCCGCCGGCCGGTGTCGACCGATAGACACCCGAGCCTCTGACCACGACGAAGTCCGGGGAGCTCGGGGCGATCACCACGCCGATGACAGGACTGCCGCTTTCTGCCGTGGTGCTGAGGTTGTTCGTAACCACGGCCGCGGCGCTGGTCCCGTCCCAGAGGAAGAGGTCCCAGGTATCGTCGGTGCTGGTGCCGGAGAGACCTTGGTGGTGCTCGACATAGAAAACGGAGCCGGAGGCCGTGAAGACCGACTCGATGTAGCTCGAGGCCTTCTCCAGGCTCCAGTTCGTGCCGTCGACGCTTCCATAGAGCCCGGGCGCGGTCGGAGACTGGATGGCGGCATAAAGCACGCTGCCCGTCGCGGCAAGGGAGCTGCAGGCGTAGTCAGCGGGAAGGCCGGTCGTGACTTCTGCCCAATCGGGGGATTTCAGGATTGTCGGTCCCCGGCGGGCCCAGACGGCGTTCTGGAAGGAGACGAGGTCGCCCACCGAGGCGCGGGTAAAGGGGCCGGAGGTCTGGGCCTTCTTTTCCTCCTGGACGCGGGCGAGGAGTCCCGAGCCGTTGTCGCAGGAGAGCAGGACGAGAGAGGAGAGGAGGCCGCAGAGGAGGGCCGGGACCAGGTATCTGGAGCGGGACATGGGGCTACTCCTAGAGGTGGTAGAGGGCGATGAGGCCGGTATCGAGGAAGATGGCCGTCCGGGTGAGGTCCGCGTAGGGAGCGGCGTGGATTTCGGGGAGGACGCGGCCGCTGAGCTTGAGCCCGATGCTCCATCCGGAGCCGGTCTGCACCATGAGGGCCGCGCTGGCCGAGGCGAAGGGGCCGAGCATTCCCTTGCCGTCGAGTCGGCTCAGGTAGGCGCCGAGCCCGAGTTCGGCGAAGGCCTCCAGGGGAGCGAAGGCCTTCCAGTAGGAAATCGTGGCGGCGAGTGGAGCGGCGAAGTAGCTGTAGCCTGCCGGTGTGCCGTTGAAGTCCCCGGCCACGGAGCCCCCGACGGCCCAGGAATGGTCGAGGAAGTAGTGGTAGGAGAAATCGAAGCCGGCTCCGAGTCCGAGCTTGCCGCTCTGCGTGCCGCCGAGGATGGCCAGGGGGATGGAGGCCGACGCGCCGAGGGAAATGGCCTGGTCGCCCCGGTGATAGGGAGCCGTCGAGGTCTCGGGCTTGGGGGCGACATCGACGGGCGCGTCTTGGGCTGCGATGGAAAGGCCCACCAAGAGCAGGAAGGCGAGGGTGGAGAGGAAACGGGACATGAAACCTCCAGGAAGGCCGCGATACGACTCGGGCTGGGGACTATAGCATGGCCCCCGACTGATGGAAAAGGCGCGGGGCGCGGGTAAGTTACTCATCTTCGTGGACAGCGAGGGCCTTCGGGCCCGGGGGGGAGCTCCGCTTCCTTGTCTTCCCTCGGCCCGGGCGCCAGGCCCTTGCCTTCTCCGTCCACCCGAGAAGGCGAAGACCCTCGGCTTCGAAGTGGAGTTCGCGCAGGGAAAGGCTGGCCGCATGGAAGGAGAGGGAAGGGGGCTGAGCGAGGAGGCAGGCAAGGTCGGCCGACGTGGCCTTGCCCATATAAAAGCCTTTCCCAGGCAGGACCGGGAAAGCGATCAGGGGCTCGAGAAGAGCCCGGGCCCGGGCTTCAAGTTCGGCGAGGGGCCCGGTTACCTCGAGATAGAGCCCGCCTTCATGTAGAGCGACCGAAGCGGTGGAGAAGCCCGAGACGATTCCCTGCCACGAGGTGGCAAGTTCGTCATTTCCGATCCGCCTCGGCGGGGTGCCAAGGGCCAGGGGCAGGAGCCCGGGCAGGGCGAGGGCGCTCGCGTCGCCGCCCGCCTGGAAGATCCGCGAGGCGAAGAGCTGAAGCTCCCTCTCCTGCGGCCCCGGTGGCAGGAGCGCAATGAGGAAAAGGCTTCGTGTTCTCAAATCCACCTCCCCATGCTACAATCTGACGCCGGGGGCGACAAGGCGGGGCGGCATCCGTACCCTGCCGACGCGACCGGCGGAAGAAGGACGTACATGCGGAGAAAGGTAGAAAGGATAGCCGAAACCATCGCGGCCACCTGTGCCTCTTGGTCGGGCATTCTCGCGGTGGGACTCGGTGAGCGCTTCGAGGAGGACATCCTCGATCCCTACTTCGTGCTCAGTTTCGATGTCTTCCACGAGGGCGCCCTTCCCGATCCCCAGAGACGGGCCGAGGCTTTCCCGGGAGCCGGAGCCTTCGAGTCATCGATGGTCCAGGCCAAGGACCGATTTCTCCTCGAGGATCTTCCGATCCGCATCGAGTACAAGGAACGCGCCGGCGTCGAATCCCTCCTCGCCTTCGGAGAGGCCGAGCTCCGGCTCCTCCACGACACGGGAACCTACACGCTCTTCCGTCTGCAGAACGCGCGGATACTCAGGGACGATACCGGATGGCTCGCGGCCACCCGCGCCCGCCTCGCCTCTCCGCCCCCGAGGCTCTGGTCCGGTCTCCGCGAGATCTCCGAGACGAGGATGGAGCACTTCCTTTCCGACCTCGGCGCCGCGGCGCGCATGGACGACGATTTCTTCTTCCTCGAGGCGCGGGCGGGCTTCGCCCGGTCCACCACCTCCCTTCTCTTCGCGGTCAATCATCGCTTCGAGCCCTCCCATCGATCGCTCGATGCGAAACTTCGAGACCTCGCCCGTATCCCCGACAACTTCTTCGGACTTTGGGAGGTCTTCCTCCGGCCGGACATCGAGATGCGGAGGGAACAGGTCTTCGAGATAGCCGGAATCATCGCGAAGAGCGTGTTCGCCCTGGAATGAGCTCCCGCTCCCTCTCCTCCCTTCTCGCCCTGGGGCTTTACCTCTCGCTGGCCTCCTGTTCTCGGGCAGAGGTGAGTTCTTTTCCCTGGAAGGATACCGAGGGGAAGGCCCTCGCCTTCACGCGGGACGATGGGGAAGCCAAGGAACGCGAGGCCATCCTGGACACCGCCGCGCCCGCGGCGGTTTTCTCGTTGAAGCGGGCCCAGGCCGGGGGAAGCGGTCTCTGGATCGAGATCGAGGCGCGGACAGGGCTCCCTCTCCGCCTCCGCTTCGAGATCCTCGGTCTTCCCGAGACCAGCCCGGGCGGAAGCGGGACCTCGAAGGCCCCGGCGGTCCTCCTCGTAGAGGAGCTCGGCTTGCCGGATCGTCTCACGAAGATCTATTTGGAGCCGCCCTCCGGCAGCCTGGTGGGTGCGCTCCGCCTGAGCCTCCTGGTCCAGAGCCCCGATTCCTCGCTCAGGCTCCTTGGTCTGGGCTTCGGCCCTGCCTTCAGGGGTTTCGAGAAGGAAGGGGAGGAGGTCATCCTTTCTCCGGGCTTTGCGCTGGTACGGCAGGGATCGGAGCTTGTCGCGAAGCTCCGCGATCCCTTCGGTTCGTCCGCCTTCAGGCTGCCGGGCGATGAGGGGACCAAGGAGACAGCGAAGCAGCCGGCCCTTCGCCTCGCCTGGAGCGCCGCGCCGGATACCGCAGCCCTGGAACTCGGGGCGGGGGACAGGAGACTGGCGCGGATTCTCCGGCGAAACGAAGCCGGCGCGATGGTCTTCCCCCTCTCCTTTTTCCCCTCCCGGCCCGCCGAGCTCACTCTCACCCTCCCCTCGGCGGTGGAGCTCCTCGGGTTTTCGACAACCCTGATCCCGGCCGAGGCGGCGCGCAGCCTCGACCTCGGCGTCATCCTCGCCCTGCCCCTGGGCTCCTCTCCCTCAGGCCTCCCGGGCCTCCCTGATTGCGATGTCTATCGCTGGGATCTTCGCGCCGAGGTCCTCGTGTTCGACTTCGCGGACTACGCGGCCCAGGACCGGGCGCTGAAGCGTCTCGCCTTCTTCGTCGAGAAGGCGGGTTACAAGGGCAGCCTCGCCCCCGACTCCGAGATCGCCGCTCTCCACGGCTGGAACGCCCATGATTATCGGGCCGCGGATCTCGCTTCCTTCTTCAATGCCGCGCGGACGAGCTCCTTCAGGCTAGGCGAGGCCGAGCTCGGTCTCCGGGAACTCCTCCTCCGCGCCGGAACCCTCGTCGCCGAGGGACAGGGCTATGCCGCGGGCAGGGGCGCCCTCATCTCGATTTCCCGCGAGTCTCCCTCCTGGCTCCGCCCGACCTTCATGACCCACGAATCGAGCCACGCCCTGTACTTCACCGATCCGGCCTTCGCCGACTTCGTCCGGGCCTCCTGGGCCGCCGTCGGCGCGGAGGAGCGCTGGTTCTGGAAGCGCTATTTCGCGTATATGTATTACGACACGGCCAACGAGGATCTCATGGCCAACGAATTCATGGCCTACCTTTTCCAGCAGCCGGTGGCCAAGGTCGAGGAGTACTTCACGAAGACTCTCCCGACCCGACTCCTCGAAAAGCATCCCGAGCTCAAGGCCCGGATCGACGCCTATCTCTCCACCTGGGGCCCGAGCTTCGCGATTCATGCGGCCGCCATCGAGGATTGGCTCCGGATCCGCTACGGCCTCAGCGCCGGGAGCACCTGGCGCCTTCGCTGATAGCCGGGTCCCCCGCTCTCCCCTGATCCCTCGTCGAGGCTCCTGCCCCGCGGTCCCGCCCTCTACCCTCAGCCCATGTCGAGGGCCTCCTCGATTTCGAGGAGGGCCCAGGTGCGAGTCTTGGCGAGAAGCTCGGCGCTCGGCAGCCGATCGCGGCCGGCCGAGCGTTGGAAGGCGCTGGCCGAGGGAAGGAGGGTGGTCCAGAGGTCCCTCTCCCCGGGCTCGAGGGTGGAGAGGTAGGCGGTCGCCGGCTCGGTGGGAGGGGACAGGGCGCGTAGCTCGCGGGCATAGCGCGAAAGGAAGGCCCCGGCCGATTCCTTCGCGGATCCCGCGGCGAAGAGGGGCCGGGACCTTCTCGCGGACCTGGCCTTGTCCTCGATGTGGATCTCTACCCCCTTGCCCCTGAAGGCCCGCAGCGAGATCGAGGAAGAGGCGGCGAAGCGCTCGAGGTGGACCCTGTATGCGACCAGGGGCTTGGTGATGTAGCGGACGTAGTCACGGCCCTCCGCGTCCCTGTCCTCCTCGCGGAGCAGGGTCGGGGTGCGGAAGACGAAACCCGAGAAGAGGGACTCGAGGGGGGAGAGACGCCGGACGTCCTTGTCGAAGTAGTCGTAGATATACGTACCTCGGGCATAGCTCTTGCCCTCGGGGTAGGAGAAGTCCGCGCCGACGAGGAGGGCGGTCTCGGCCCCCAGGGCCTCGGCCAGGGAGAGCGCCGCGTGGGTGACATTGCCCCCCGAGGTGTCGAGGGCCGGGAAGGGGCGCCAGCGCGAGGACACGAAGGCGCAGAGGGGATGGCCGGAGGAGAAGAAGCGCACCGAACCCGAGAGGCGGGCCAGCCGGTTGGGGGAGGCCAGGTCCAGGACGAGGGGGATCCCCTCAGGCAGACCCTTTATGAAGTGGTAGTAGCTGATCGTCTGGCAATCGATGGATACGACGGCGTCGGGACGGATGCCTCGCCCGAGGAGGGCGGGAAGGCTCGTGTCCGTGGCGATGACGATGGCGCCCGCGGCCCGTTCCGCCAGGAGGGCGGGGAGCCCCTCCTCGAGCGAGGGGCCCGCGGCGGTGATGACAGCCCTCCGCGCCGGCCTGATGGGAGGGCTCGGCCTCTCCGCCACGAAGAGGTTCCTCACGGCGTTGCGGAACCAGAGCTTGCCGAAAAAGGCCTGGACACTGTAGTCGTCGGAGATTCTTCCGAGCACCGAGCGCACGGTATCCAGGGCCGTCGCGAAGGGCTCCGGATCGAGGTCGGTCCGCGACTTGAGGGGAAGACTGCGGAGGTCCCCCGACAGGGGCGGCACGTAGGCGCCGAGGAGGGCGGCCTCGATGTCCTCGGGTTCCGGGTCGAGGAGGAGAGTGAGGCGCGGATCGACGAGGAATTCCGAGAGATCCACGGCTTCGAGGAGGGCGCGGAACAGGCCTGCGGAGTACTCGATGAGGAGGATTCCGGTGGTGGCCTCGCTGCGGAGGTAGCGGCGGAGGGCGTAGGCACCTCCCAGGCCCAGGGCCACGAGAAAACCGTCCGGCGGTTGGGCGGCGACGAGTCGCTCGGCCTCGCGGTCGGGATCGATGAGGGAATGGAGGGCGACATCGCGTCCTCCCGTCGAGACGACGGGGACCAGACTGCCGTTGCGGGCGAAGTGGAGGGCGAGTCGGGGATCGGGCTCGACGGTCGTCAGGCGGGCCCCGAGGACGGGGTTGCGGGCCGAGAGGGCGAGAAGGTTCCTGTTGAGGACGTGATCGTTCATGTGAGGAGCCTCCCTTCCGCCTCGTCGATGAAAGACCGGGCCGCGCGGCCGAGGCCTTCCCTGGAAGCCCGCCCGCCCGGACCGGGATTCCTGAGGGCGGCCGCCAGATCGACGAGGTCGATGCAGCGAAGGAGGTCCGCCATGCCCGCCTCGGGTCGCCCGCCCTTCGCGAGCTCATCCAGCGCTTCGCCGATGCCCTGGCGCCAGGAAGCGAAGAGGGAGGCGAGTAGGGCCCGGCGCTCCTCCATGGGCGGCGCCTGCCGCCGTCGGAGGGCGAGGGGCGGCAGGGCCGACCTTCCGACCAGGGCGCCGAGACCCGGGGTATCGAGGTCGGTGAAGGAGGGGAGGGGGAGGGGCGAAGGGCCGAGGCGGTACACGGGTCGTCCGAGGGACCTCGCGTCGGCGTCGAGGGCCGCGGCGTAGGTCGAAAGGGAGCGGGAGGAGCGCCAGTCGGTGCCGGGGAGTCTTTCGTCATGGGCTGTCGCATAACGCGCGTGCCTCAAACCCTCCGCGCTGCGGAGCCGCCCCTCGCCGGCGAGGATGATCTCGTCGAAGCCGTGCGGCCGGGCATGGCCGCGCGAGGGAGGGGCCGCGAAATCGAAGCCCGCCACGACGAGGGGACCCTCCCCGAGGGTTGCCGCCAGGGCCAGGGCGCTTCCCGTCACCGTGCCGTGGGGAGGGAGGGGCAAGCCTCCGCCGAGGGCGGCACAGAGGGCGCCTTCCGGAAACCCGCCCTGGTCTAGCAAGAGGAGTTCAGGGGCGAGGGAGGCCGAGGGGAGGGCGCTGAGGGGGGAGGCGAGGGCGAGGGGCCGGGCGGCGAGGGGGAGGAGGTGGAAGCGGCTCCAGAATCCGCCATCGGTGGCCACCACCAGGTCGGGGACGAGGCCTCTCGCCAGGAGGGAGCGCAGGGCGGACGAGACGACGATGAGCCTGAGTCGCGCGCGGTGCTCGCCGATCGCGTCGAGATCCTCTTCGAGGCTTGGCCCCGCCCCCGCGATGAGGCTGGTCCCCTCCCAGGGCTCCGCTTCGACGAGGGTCCTGACGAGGAGGAACTGCCTGAGCGAATTCATGATCCAGCGCCGGCCCGTGGCCCGGACTGTCGCCGCGCCGGCCGCGAGGCGGTCGAGGACGAAGCGGAGCCCCTGTCGCAGCCGCTCGGCCTCGGCGGGAAATTCCCGGACTGCCGGCGGCCACTCCACGAGGACGGGGCGCTCCAGTCTGTCGTCATCGAGGTGGCGGAGGAGGAAGGCCTCGATGGACTCGGGATTCCCTGGAAGGTGGGTGGCTTCGGGGGGTTCCTCGCCGAGGTCCCGAAAGGCGTCGGAGTACTGCACGGCCAGGATTCGGGCTCCGGGCCGACGGACCCTGAGGGCAGCGCCGAGATAATCGAGGCAGGGTCCGCCGAGGATGAACAGGGGAGGGAGGGTCCCCGCATCCTCGGCGAGAAGCATGTCCACGAAGCGCTCCGCCTCGGCCCGGGGATCGTAGCGCGAATGGAGGGAGCGCCCGCCGAGGAGGCAGGTCGGGAGTCCGTTGCGCGCCAGGGGGAAAGAAGGCTCCAAACTCAGGCCCCGGAGAAGGCCAGGAGGGCGTCGGCGAGACTCCGGTCTTCCGCCTTGAAGCCGGAGGTCTGGAAGTCCGCTCCGGCGAGGGGGCCGAAACTGGGCAGGGCGCGGCCGAGCGTCTTCCTGAACTGGGCGAGGAGGAGTTCGCCGTCGGAGGCCAGCTCGCCCTTGCAGAAGAAGGAGAGGCAGTCTGGGGAAACTGTGGTGAGGCAGGCCTCGCCCAGGGCGAGCCTGAAGGCCCGCGAGAGGGCCAGGGCGGCCCCCGCTTCGCTGAGCTCCAGACCCCGCAGGGCTCCGGCGAGGGAGGAGGCGGAAAGGCGGAACCCGAGGACCGGTCCCGGCCTTCCCTTCTCGAGAAAGCGGGTGAAGAGGGAGAGGCTCTGGGTGGCGGGATAGTCGAAGTCGACGCCGCTCCCTTCGACGACCCTGAAAAGCCGGCGGAGGGGGTCGGAGGGACCGGTCGCTGAGGAGGAGGGCTCGATAGCGGCGGGACCGAGAAGCCAGTGACCCGAGTTTTTTCCTTCGGCGTCGTGGAGAGGGAGGAGGGCCGTTCCAGGATTCGCCGAGGCGAGACGTCGCGCGCTCTCGCCCGAGGGCCCTCCTCCGGTCCTCGGCGACCTCGGGGCGCAGAGATCGGACAGAGATCCGGGACCGGCCAGGCCGGCTGGCAGGTCGGCCCTCCTTCGGGCGAGGGGGACGAGGATCTCGTCACCGCCGAGAAGGACGAAGGGATCGAAGGGCAGGGCCTCCGCGAGGAGCTTCCAAGCCTCGAATACATAGCCTGCCCTTCTAGGCAGGGCTCCGAGTCCGGCGGCCAGCTCGGCGAAATCGACGCCTGATAAGGAAAGGCGCCCGGGCAGGGGTGCCCGGGCGCCGAGATTGCCGACCTGCTTCTTCTGGGTCGCCTTGTCGAGAAGACCCATTTTACGCCAAACCCAGGTCCTCGAAGAGTTGCTTGTAGGTGTCGTAGTGCTCGGACTGGGCGAACTCCTCGATCTTGTCCTCCGGGAGGGCCTGGAGGAGCCTGTCGAGGTAGGTCAGGACGCTACGGATCTCGCTTTTGAGTTTCTCGTTCGGATCGAGGCTGGCCGCCGGGGCGGGCTGGGAGGGCGCCGGTTTCGCCGCTGGCTGTCGGGCTTCGGGAGTCTTCGCGGCGGCCGTGGGCTGGGGAGGCGAGAGTGGCTCCTCCGCCATCTCCTCGGAAATCTCCTCGGGTTCGATCGGGGCCGGCGCGGGTCGGGGCTTGCTGGGCGGCTCCGCGGGCTCGGGGGCCCGAGCGGAGGAGACGAAGAGACTCTCATCGAGACTCTCGGTCGCCTCGACCAGATTCTCCTCCTCGAAATCAGACTCGGGGAGGGGAGGGAGATCCTTGGACTCGTGGTGGAGGACTTCCTCTTCGGGGAGGCCCTCGTCGAGGAACTCGACGAAGTCGTCCGCGCTCTCGGAGGCGGCTCCTTCGTCGGCGGTCGCTTCCTCGGCGGCGAGGGAGATTTCCTCGTATTCGGATTCCTCGACCTCGGGGAGGGGCTGCTCATCGAAGCCGGCGTCCAGGAGCTCCGCATCGGTCGCGTCGAGGCTCTGGCTTGCATCGATATCGAGGGCCATGTCGGGGAGGACCTCGTCCGCCTGCTCGAGGGCCAGGTCTCCTGCGAGGTCGAGGTCATCGGCCCCGAGGGGCAGGTCGACCGTGAGCTCGGAAAGGTCGGGTTCGACAAGGGGAGCCTCGACGAAGGGGTTCTCGCCGAGATCCAGGGCATCCTCGGCGGCCAGGGGCTCCTCGAGGTAGCTCGTGTCCTTGGGGGCGTCCGTGATCGGAGCGATGCCTTCCTGCGCGAGCTTGAGCAGGGTCTCGTCGGACTCGGCCGGCTCCTCGTCGAGGAAGGGGGGCGTCCCCTCCTGACCCAGGCCGCTGTCCTCCTCGAGGCTCACCCTGAGGACGGGCTCTTCGGGCTTGGGGAGGGCGGCGGAGTAGTCGCCGTCCTCGGGGAGGAGATTCCCGCCGCCGAGCTCCGTGGAATCCATGCCGAATTCCGACAGATCGATCTCGGGAGCGCTCTCTGCGACCTCGGCCGCGACGGGAGGGGCGGCCTCGCCGTCCAGGTCGAGAGTGAGGGACTCTCCCTCGATCACCGGGGCCGGCTCTTCGGTGAAATCGGCGCTGCTCAGGATGTTGTCCAGCTCGTCGCCGGTAAGGGCTATCTTCTCGTCGTCTTCCTCGTCGAAGAAACCGCCCGAAACCGTCTCGGCTTCTTCCTCGGCGGCCTGGGCGGCCTCGGCAGCGCCCTGCGCCGGCTCGGATCGCGGGGCGCCCATCTGTGACTTGAGGGCGACGAGTTCGGAGCGGATGGAGGACAACTCGTTGGCGATCTTGAGGAGGAGCTCGTTGGCCATCGAAGGTTCGGGGGAGGAGGCCGCGACCGGGATGGCCTCCGCGGGCTCGCCGAGGCGGCGGGTTTCGGGATCGGAGGAGAGTTCCCGCTCGAGGGCCGCGAGATCGTCGAAGGCCGGCGGCTCCATCTCGTCGCTTTCGGAAAGATAGCTGTCCAGATCGCCGATTTCCTCGAAGCCGGCTTCGGCGACCTGAGCGGACTTCCCGGAGCCGGTGGAATCCTCGAAATGGAGGTCGATGTCGAGGGGTTCGAACTCGGCTTCCTCATTGACGGCAGCGGCTCCGCTCTCGGAGACCTCGTCGAGGAGGAATTCCTCCGTGACGTCGGCGGCCCGGTTTCCCCGGGTCTTGTCCTCGGTCTTGGCCCTGGCTTTGCCGAGGGGAGCGGACCCCTCGTCGAGGAAATCGGCGGAGACATCCTCGATAGCATGGCTGCCGGCCGCGGAGGACCTGGCGGCGGGCGCCTGCTCGGGTTCGTCGAGGTCGAGCGAAAGCTCGTCCTCGTCGAAGCTGAAATCTTCGGTCGAGGGAAGTCCGTCCGGCTCCGCGGATTGCGCGAAGTCCTCCGAAGCGGCATCCAGGCCTTCGATGGAGGAGGGATCCAGTTCGGTCGAGACGGTGAAGCTCGGCTCCTTGAAGCCGGCAGGGAGATCCTCGATCCGCAGGTCCAGATCGGGGGAGGCTGAGGCAGGGGCGCGGCGCGAGGAGGTGGAACCGGTGGAGCCCGGGAGCTCGAAATCCTCGATGTCGGGAAGGGAGGAAAAGTCGGCGTCCACCTCGGGCAGACGGTCCTCGGCGGCGGGAGCCGCCTCGGTCTCGATGTCGTCGAAGGAGCCGAGGAGCCTTTCCTCCTCCTCGGTCAGGAAGGACTCTTCCTGCCGCGGCTCGTCGAGATCGGGGAGGGAGAAGTCCGTATCCTGGTCGGAGAGGGACTCCGGCTCGGTGGCGATGTCCTGGGGTTCGGCCTTGACCCATACGCCGTATTGCTCTAGCTCATCCTTGCTCGTTGCCGTACGAGGTCTCTTGCCTGGGGAGGCGGATTCGGGACGTGCTGCCATGACTACTCCGTTACGGGCGTTCGTTGCAAAGAATATCGGCCAGAATACTCCCCGCATTGACGGTTCCATACAACTCTATGCACGCATTTCGCCCTTGTCAATCGCAGGCTGGTCCGGTGGGGGCCTCCGAGCGGGGCCGGGGCTCCAGTCTTGCCCCTCGATCCGCAGTTGTCCGGGCGGGCTCCGAGGCTTCCGGGGAGGCCTCGGGATGGGCGAAAGCGACCGGAAAAGCCTCATGGAGGCTTCGCGAGAAGCCGTAAATAGCAGGGATGCGCACCCTCCTCCTCCCTCGCCTTCTCGCCTCGGCCTGGCTCGCCCTCTTCGTCTACGCCCTCCTTTCGGTGACCCTCGGGCCCGGCGGTGTCGCCGCCGCGGGGGAACTGGAGAGGGGGATTTCGGCGATGAAGGCCAACCTGGTCGCCCTCGAGGAGAAGAATCGCGCCCTGTCGGCCGACCTCGAGGCCCTGCGATCCGATCGCGACCGCGGCGCCAGGGAGGCGCGGGCCCTGGGTTACCTGGCCGAGAGGGAGTCGGAGGTGGTCATCGTGGGCAGGCCGCGCGCCGAGCCCCTCCGCCCCGAGGCCGGCCAAGCCCTGCCCGCCAAGAGCCCGGCCTCGGTGGACGACGGCTCCATGAAGGCCCTCGCCGGCCTCGCGGGTCTGCTCTCCTTCGCCGCAAGCCTGGTCTTCCGGCCCCTGCCCCAGGCGCAACGGAGCCGACGCCGCCGCGGCGGCGCCGCCGCGGCCGTGGCCGGCACCATCCTCTCCTCGATTCTCTAGTTGAGGATTCCCGGGAGGGTGCCGCCCTCCGGGCTGCCGGTCTCGGGCTTGGGTCCGAGATCGATGCCGGGAATGTCGAGCTTCAGGGTCGGATCGACCGTCGGCAGGGTGCCGCCGAGGATCTTCGCCTGGTCTTCGAGCCGTTTCAGCAGCTTGCTGTCCCTCTCGACTCCCAACTGGTGGAGGTCGCAGTACTTGGTGGGCTGGGTGCCCTCGAGGTAGAGGAGGGTATCGGTGCCCTCGTTGCAGTATTCGGTCGGCAGGAGGCCTGACACCGAGCAGACCTGGACCTGGACGAGGCCGGACTGGGGGCGGCTGAAGCCCTTCATCGGGAGTCCGCGGTTGATGCCCCTCATGTACCGGGCCCAGACATCGCCCGCCAGGACCGCGCCGCTCTGATTGAGTCCCAGGGAATTGCCGGGCTTGTCGAAACCGAACCAGACCCCCGTCGTGTAGTAGGGCGTGAAGCCGATGGTCCAGGCGTCCGCCCAGTTCTGCGTGGTGCCCGTCTTGCCGGCGGCGGGGAGGGTGTACTCCTTCCCCCCCTCGTCGGTGTAGCGGAACATGAGACCGGAGGCGGCCGGTCCCGAGAGGGTGCCCGACTGGACAGTCCTCTGGAGCATGTCGATCATGACGGCCGCGTTCTGGGGACTGACGATCTGGGCCCCCTGTCCCTTCCGCTTCTGCTGGATGCGCAGGTCCTTCTCGGGCTCGAGGATGATCTTGCCGTTGCGGTCCTCGACCGTCGTGATGCCGAAGGGTTCCACCTCCCTGCCCTGGTTGGCGAAGGTCGAGAAGGCCTTCACCATGCGGAGGGGCGAGACGCCGATGACACCGAGGCCGAGGGGATAGACACGGGGGAAGGTCCTGCGGATCTCGGCCGGATCGGTGATGCCGAGAAGGGCGGCCGCGCGGTTGATCGCCGCGTCGAAACCGATGGTGTCGAGGACCTTGAGGGAGGGGACGTTCATGGAGTGGGCCAGGGCGTACCAGGCGAGCACCGTGCCCTTCCACTCCCCCCGGAAATTGAGGGGGATGTAGGGTGTGCCGTCCTCGTTGTAGAAGACCACGGGGCTGTCGTCGATCAGGGTGCCCTCGGTGACCTTCCTCGTGTCGATGGCGGCCGAATAGTAGAGGGGCTTGAAGGTCGAGCCCGGCATGAGGAGGGCCTGGGTGGCCCGGATGAGCTGGTTGCCCTCCCCGAATTTCGAGCCGCCCACCAGGGCCCGGATGGCACCGGTCTCGTTCTCCACGGTGAGGAGGGCGCCCTCGACGGTGGTCTTCTCGAGGTTGCCCTTCTGCTTCCCGTAGCTCGCGTTGGTGATGGCCTTGAGGTCGGGGAGGCCGAAGAGGAGGGCTGCCGCGTCGATGGTGGGATTGAGCCGCCTCTCGAAGTAGTCGAAGGTCCGGGCCCGGAGCTTCGACTCCGAGGCGAAGAGGGGCTCGAGGTTGAAGGCCAGACCGATCATCTCGATGAGGGGAACGTAGGTCGTGTCCGCCTCGCCGAGGCGCAGGGCGCTCGAGGCCTGGAATTCCTTGTTGGCCCTCTCGATGCCCGCCTTCATGTAGGCGTCGGCCTGGGCCTGGGCGTCGAGGTCGAGGGTGGTGTGGACGATGAGGCCGTCCCGGTAGATGTCGAGGGAACCGTAGAGCATGTTCTGGAGCTCGCGGAGGACGTACTCGCTGAACCAGGGCGCCTTGTCGTCGCGCGAAAAGTAGGCCGTCGAGGCCGCGCGCGTGTAGTCGAAGCTGGACCAGTAGTCGTCGAAGGAGGAGTCGGCCTCGGCCTTGGTGCAATAGCCGAGCTTTACCATCTGGTCCAGCACCTCGCGGGAGCGGGCCCTCGAGTTGTTGGGATGGGTGATCGGATTGTACATGGTCGGGTTGGAGAAGATGGTGACGAGGACCGCCGACTCGGCCAGGGTGATCTCGCGGGCCGAATGGCCGAAGAAGAATTTGCTCGCCGCCTCGACGCCGAAGTTGCCGGCTCCGAGGTTCATGCGGTTGAGGTAGAGCTCGAGGATCTCTTCCTTGGTGTAGCGCCGCTCGAGCTGGAGGGCCCACCAGAGTTCCACGATCTTGCGCCGGTAGCTGATGTCGCTCCGGTCGGCGAAGAGGGTGCCGGCCACCTGCTGGGTGAGCGTCGAGCCGCCGCCGAGGCTCTGGCCCGAGATCTTGCCCCAGAACGCGCGGGCCATGCTCTTCAGCGTGAAGCCGTGGTGGGAATAGAAGGACTGGTCCTCGCGGGTGATCAGGGCGTCGATGAGGTGCCGGGGCAGCTCCTTGACGGTGATCATCTCGCGCTTCTCGTCTGCGGCGAATTCGGTGATCAACCTGCCCTTGACGTCGAGGATCTTGGTCGGGAGGGCGGGCTGGAAGTCGGTGAAATACTCCGAATTGACGATGTTGCTGGTCGAGGCTATGGCGATTCCCGAGGCGATGCCGAAAACGAGGGCGGCGATCGGGGTCGCGATGAGGAGGATCTTGGCCGCGCGGGCCACCCTGTGGCGGGGAGACATGGGGATCAGGTTACGCGATGGGAGGGCCGAAGGTCAATCGCGCCCGGATCCTGTCTAACTCGTTGCGGAAAAACAAAAAGGCCGGTTTGGGGAAAACCGGCCAACCCGTAGCGGGATCGGAGTGACACCATGATGTACTGGGAGGGGAATCATGGCGTTTCCCCCGACAAACAAAGCATCGGCTACGGGCGAGCCGAAGTTTACCACATTTCCGCCGCGGAAGGGAGGGTCTGGCCCGCTCGCCCGGCGGCGGAGGAGGGCAGCTGCCACTTCTCCCCCCTCGGGCCTCCCTCCTCGGTCCCGAAGCCAGGGACCTCCCAGGAAAAAAAAAGTTGACAAATGCGGGTTTTCCCCCTCGTTGACAGAGCTTCGCTTTGTTCGGTACCATTTTATAGAAACAAAATCGAGCCGCCGCGTCGCGGTGGCGCTCTCCTTCCATGGTCACCGCCCCAATGTGGGCTCATTTCCTATCCGTTTCGAGGGGGTTTTCCGATGAAGGTCGCGATCAACGGTTTCGGAAGGATCGGTCGCCTCGTGTTCCAGTCCCTTGTGGACCAGGGACTCCTGGGCAAGGGCAAGGTCGATGTCGTCGCGGTCGTCGACGTGTCCACCGACGCCGAGTATTTCGCCTACCAGCTCAAGTACGACTCCGTCCAGGGCCGCATGAAGGCCGAGATCTCGGCCAAGAAGAGCGATCCCTCCCTCGCCGAAGCGGACACCCTCGTGGTGAACGGGCACGAGATCAAGTGCGTCGCGGCCCAGAAGGAGCTCAAGGCCCTGCCCTGGGCCGCCATGGGCGTCGAGTACGTCATCGAGGCCACCGGCCTCTTCAACGACGAGAAGGCCTGGGGCCACCTCGAGGCCGGGGCGAAGAGGGTCATCCTCACCGGGCCCGCCAAGAGCAAGGACGAGACCAAGAAGATCCCGATGTTCGTGATGGGCGTCAACAACGAGAAGTACGACCCCGCGAAGCACCCCGTCGTTTCCAACGCCTCCTGCACCACCAACTGCCTGGCCCCCGTCGTCCACGTCCTCCTCAAGGAGGGCATCGGCGTCGACAAGGGCCTCATGACCACCATCCACTCCTACACGGCCACCCAGAAGACCGTGGACGGCGTGTCGAAGAAGGACTGGCGCGGCGGGCGCGCCGCCGCCATCAATATCATCCCCTCGAGCACCGGCGCGGCCAAGGCCGTCGGCGAGGTCCTCCCCGAGACCAAGGGCAAGCTCACCGGCATGTCCTTCCGCGTGCCCACCCCCACGGTCTCCGTCGTCGATCTCACCTTCACCGCCTCCCGCGACACCTCCATCGAGGAGATCGACGGCCTGCTCAAGAAGGCCTCCGAGTCCTACCTCAAGAATATCCTCGGCTACGGCAATGAAGAGGTCGTCTCCTCCGACTTCATCCACGACAACCGCTCCTCCATCTACGACAGCCTCGCCACCAAGGAGAACAACCTCCCCGGCGAGAAGCGCTTCTTCAAGCTCGTCTCCTGGTACGACAACGAGTGGGGCTATTCCAACCGCGTCGTGGACCTCCTCCGCTACATGGACGGAAAGAAGTAGAACCTCGAAAGGGCCGCCGCTTGGCGGCCTTTTTTCGGCTCACCCCGAAGGACCGATCGGAATTGGCCAGCGTTAAGATGGAGGGAATAGACCGATGAACGCAGAATCTCTTCGGCGCGGCTCTTCATCCTTTTCTCCTCACTCGCGTGAATATTCGTTCCTTCTTTCCTCTGTGCTCTCCTTCTCCCCTCCGTGCTCTCCGTGGTGAATCGTGTGGACTCTCTTCCATAGGAGTTTCCGATGATCAAGACAGTCAAAGACATCTCGCTCAAGGGCAAGCGCGTCATCATGCGCGTCGACTTCAACGTTCCCATGAAGGACGGCAAGGTCCAGGACGACACGCGCATCCTGGCCGCCCTCCCCACGATCAAGTACGTGCTCGACCAGGGCGCGAAGAGCCTCGTCCTCATGTCCCACCTCGGCGATCCCGACAAGGACGCCGAGAAGGCGAAGCAGAAGGCCGAAAAGGAGGGCAAGCCCTTCGACCTCGAGAAGTACCTCGACGGCAAGCACAGGATGCGGCCGGTCGCCGAGTACTTCGCGGCCAAACTCGGCAAGCCCGTCACCTTCCTTCCCTCCTGCCAGGGCCAGAAGGCGGCCATCGAGGGGCTTCCCGAGGGCGGCGTGGCCATGCTCGAGAACACGCGCTTCCACAAGGAAGAGACGGCCAAGGACGAGGCAAAGCAGGAGATCCTCGGCAGGGAGCTGGCCACCTACGGCGATGTGTACGTGAACGACGCCTTCGGCACCGCTCATCGGGCCCACGCCTCGACCGCCACCATGTCGAAGTTCTGCGCGGTCAAGGTCGGCGGCTTCCTCATGGAAAAGGAGGTGGCACATCTCGAACCCATGCTCAAGAATCCCCCCAAGCCCATGGTCGCCATCATCGGGGGGGCCAAGGTCTCCTCGAAGATCGCGGTCCTCGAGAGCCTCCTCAAGAACGCCTCGGCCCTCGTGATCGGCGGAGGCATGGCCTACACCTTCCTCAAGGCCCAGGGCCACGGGGTGGGCGGCTCCCTCGTCGAGGATGATTTCCTCGATACGGCCAGGAAGCTTCTCGAAAGTGCCAAGGCCAAGGGCACCAGGATCGTGCTTCCCGTCGATCACATCGTGGCCGACAGATTCGCGGCGGACGCCAAGCCCGTCACGGTCGACTCCCTCGACGTGCCCGAGGGCATGATGGGCCTCGATGTCGGCCCCAAGACCGTGGCCCTCTACAAGGACCTGATCCTCGGCGCCAAGAGCATCGTGTGGAACGGGCCTGTGGGAGTCTTCGAGTTCGACGCCTTCGCCAAGGGCACCGAGGCGGTGGCCAGGCTGGTGGCCGAGGCCACGGGCAAGGGCGCGATGTCCGTCGTGGGTGGTGGCGACTCGGTCGCGGCCGTCAACAAGTACGGCCTCGCGGACAGGATGACCCACGTCTCCACCGGCGGCGGGGCCAGCCTCGAATACCTCGAAGGCAAGACCCTGCCCGGTATCGCGGTGTTGGAGCAGAAATAAACGGAGAAGTAGCAGGCATCACGCATAGACGCAAGGGAAGGACAAGAACGCAAAGGAAGAAGGAGGGCTCAGAATGGGAATGAGAGAGTGCCTTCTTGATTTTCGGTCTTTGGCACTCTAGGTTGCCTAGCGTTCTCTTCCTCCTTCGCGGCTTTGCGTCTTTGCGTGAGTAATTGTCAAGAGGAGTGCCCAATGAAGCAATTTTATATGGCCGGGAATTGGAAAATGCACAAGACGGTCGCCGAGTCGGTCTCCCTGGCCCGTGAGCTCTCGATGAAACTCCTCGCCGGCGGCGAGAAGGTGATGATCGCCCCGGCCTTCACCGCCCTCGCCGCGGTCGCCGAGGTGCTCAAGGGCTCGAAGATCCTCCTCGGCGCCCAGAACATGGGGCCCGAGGAACAGGGCGCCCACACCGGCGAGGTCTCTCCCCTCATGCTCAAGGATCTCGGCGTCTCCACCGTGATCCTCGGCCACTCCGAGCGCCGGCACAGCTATGGAGAGTCCGATGCCCTCGTCAACAAGAAGGTCCTCCTCGCGCTGAAGCACGGGCTCGAGCCCATCCTCTGCGTCGGCGAGACCCTCGAGGAGAGGGAGTCCGGCAGGCTCGAGGCCGTGGTCGGCACCCAGGTCCGCGAGGGCTTGAAGGGCGTCGACCCCAAGGGCCTCGCCAGGGTCGTCATTGCCTACGAGCCCGTCTGGGCCATCGGCACGGGCAAGACGGCGACTCCCCAGGACGCGGACGCGGTCCACGCCTATATTCGCAAAGTGGTCGGCGGGCTTTATGGCGAAGCGGCGGCCAAGGCCCTCGTCATCCAGTACGGGGGCTCGGTGAAGCCGGAGAACGCCGCCGAGCTCATGGGGATGCCCAACATCGACGGGGCCCTCGTGGGCGGCGCCAGTCTCAAGGCAGAAACCTTCGTTCCCATCGCCAGGTTCCGCTCCTAGGGGCGCGGGGATCCGGAGCCCGGCCCCGGATCCCCG
>Ga0334722_10002027_pt1 | contig 23592 bp, 22 predicted proteins | sample C3_bottom_MG_FD_207210 | JGI IMG/M metagenome (GOLD analysis project Ga0334722, IMG submission 207210) | Sediment microbial communities from Yellowstone Lake, YNP, Wyoming, USA - C3_bottom | ecosystem: Environmental > Aquatic > Freshwater > Lake > Sediment | place: USA: Wyoming | collected... | reverse complement strand
ATGACCGCGGCCGAAGCGCGGGACCGGTTTCCTGATTGCAGGAATTATCCCATCGTCACGGGTTCTGACGCCCATAGTCCGAGGGATATAGGGCGGCGATATACCAGTTTCATTGTCGAGGACGGGAATATAGCCGAGATAAAAAAAGCATTGACCAACAGTGACGGCAGGAAGGCGGTCTGCTGAGAAGGTGGAAGATCTCTCGCTGCATATCCTTGATATCGCCGAGAACTCGATACGCGCTGACGCAAAGAGGATAGAGATCGTCATCATCAGGGACCTCGAGCAAGACCTCCTAAGGGTGGAGGTCAACGATGACGGCAGGGGAATGGACCGCGACACGCTTTCCCGGGTCCAGGACCCATTTTATACAACGAAGAAGAAAAAGACCGGTCTGGGCATCCCGCTCCTGGCCCAGGCCGCGGAACAGTCCGGCGGCAGGCTGACCATAGCTTCCGCGCCGGGGAAAGGCACGCGGGTTACGGCAACCTTCCCCTGGAGCAATGTGGACCGGCCGGCGATCGGAAGTATGGCGGAAACGCTTCTCACGCTGATTGCCGGTCACCCGGAACCTGATTTTGTGTACGAAGAACGGGAAGGCGGCAGGGTCTTCCGGCTCGATACCCGCGAGCTCAAAAACGATCTGGACGATGTGCCGATCAACTCGTCAGGCGTCCTTGAAGCGATACGGGAATTGCTGAAAGAACAAGTTAAAATTTGAAATGTCGCATTTCAAATTGCCGAAGAGGTAAACGATGAGTAACGAAGCGGTTGCAGGGCATTCAGCCACGGACAACGAGATTATAACGCAGGAGATGTACCGGAAGATCGACGCGATCGTCGCGCGGTACAGGGATAAACCCGGCTCTCTCATCCCCGTGCTCCAGCAGGCGCAGGATGTGTGCGGCTATCTGCCGCACGCTGTCCAGCGTTATGTGGCCAAAGGTCTCAACATGTCGCCGAGCGTGGTGTTCGGCGTCGCCACCTTTTACTCGTTCTTCACGCTGGTGCCGCGCGGCAAGCATGTGATCCGGGTCTGCCTCGGCACCGCCTGCTACGTGAAGCGGAGCGAGGAAATTCTTGACAAGATCAAGGATGAGCTGGACCTCGAAGTCGGCGAAGTTACGCGGGACAAGAAATACTCGCTCGAAGCGGTGCGGTGTCTCGGCGCCTGCGGCCTTGCGCCGGTCGTCGTCATCGGGCAGGACACCTACGGCGATGTGGCGGCAACGAAGGTGATGGACATCATTAAGAAATACGAATAGTACAATTACGAAGCACGAATATCGAAATCCTAACGTTTGGAGCCTGGCGCTTCGGATTTGGGATTTACCCTGTGGGGGTTATATGGCAAAATTGACGATCGCGGATTTGAAAAAGATCAAGGAAGACTACCATCAGGGGCTTCGCGAGGGCGGGTTCCGGGTCAGGATCACGGTGCACATGGGGACCTGCGGGATCGCCGCCGGCGCACGGCCCATCATGAATACGATCATGGAGGAACTGGCCAAGTCGGGCTTGAAGGACGTGGCCATCACGACGTCCGGCTGCGCCGGGCTTTGCAGCAAGGAGCCGATGGCCACCATTGAACTCACGGGTGAGCCGCCGGTGAAGTATATTTCGCTTACGGAAGAGAAGATGCGGAAAATATTCGCCCAGCACGTTGTGGGAGGCGCGGCGGTCAAGGAGTTCGCCCTGGTCGTCGGGCATGAGACGACGTATTAAAATCACGGTTTAAACCGGTGAAACCGTTTAAACGGTTTGAACAGCTTAAACTGTCAAATGGAGCAAGGTATCGTGGAAACGACATACCGTTCAAACATAATGATCTGCGCCGGCACAGGCTGCGTGGCAAACGGATCGCTCAAGGTCAAGGACGCGCTTGAAGCGGAGTTCATCAAGCGCAACCTCCAGAATGAGGTCAAGATCGTCCTGACCGGCTGCAATGGATTCTGCGCCAAGGGCCCGGTGATGGTGGTTTACCCCGAGGACATATTTTACCAGCTCGTGAAACCCGAGGACGTGCCGCATCTTGTGGAAGAGCATTTCATCAAGGGCCGGCCGGTCCAGAAGTTCCTCTATACGCCGCCCGCGGAAAAGAATACGATTCCCGTAATGAACGATATCCCGTTCTTCAAGCACCAGGTGCTGAGGGCGCTCAGGAACCGGAGCCTCATCGACGCAGAGAAGATTGAGGAGTACATCGCCCGCGACGGCTACATGGCCGCGGCCAAGGCGCTCACTGAGATGACGCCCGAACTGATCGTGAGCGAAGTGAAGAGATCGGGGCTTCGCGGCCGGGGGGGCGCGGGTTTCCTGACCGGACTCAAGTGGGAGCTTTGCGCGCGGGTCCAGGGAGACATAAAATACATTCTCTGTAACGGTGACGAAGGCGATCCCGGAGCGTTCATGGACCGGAGCGTCATGGAGGCCGACCCGCACTCGGTGCTCGAGGGCATGATCATCGCCGCAAAGGGCATCAACGCCCACTATGGTTACATCTACGTTCGGGCCGAATATCCGCTCGCAGTGCATCGCCTCCAGCTGGCGATCGACCAGGCCAAGGAGCGGGGCCTGCTGGGCAAGGATATCCTCGGATCGGGCTTTGACCTGGACATTGAGATATATCAAGGCGCCGGAGCGTTCGTATGCGGTGAAGAAACGGCGCTCATGGCCTCCATCGAGGGTAAACGAGGCATGCCCAGGCCCAAGCCGCCGTTCCCGGCGGTCAAGGGACTCTGGCAGCGGCCGTCGGTGCTGAACAACGTTGAGACGTTCGCAAACGTGCCGCCGATCATTCTGAACGGCGCGGACTGGTTCTCCAGCCTGGGTTCCGAAAAGAGCAAAGGTACGAAGGTGTTCGCGCTCTCGGGCGCGCTGAACAACATCGGCCTGGTCGAGGTGCCGATGGGCATTCCGCTCAAGACGGTTATCTTCGACATCGGCGGCGGCATCAAGGGCAATCGTAAGTTCAAAGCCGTGCAGATGGGCGGCCCCTCGGGCGGCTGCATCCCTCATTCGCTCATCGATACTCCCGTTGATTTCGAGAACATCAATAAGACCGGCGCGATCATGGGTTCGGGCGGCATGGTGGTGATGGACGAGACCACCTGCATGCCGGCCATGGCCAAGTTTTTCCTCGAATTCACGGAGGATGAATCATGCGGCAAGTGCGTGCCCTGCCGAATCGGGAACAAGACGCTGCTGTCGATCCTGACCCGCATCACGAACGGCGAGGGCCGCGAGGGGGACATCGAACTGCTGCTCGACCTTTCGCAGCAGATCAAGGACACCTCGCTGTGCGGCCTGGGTCAGACGTCGCCCAACCCGGTGCTCACGACGATCAAGTATTTCCGGGACGAGTATGAGGCGCACATCAAGGACCATAAATGTCCCGCCCGGGTCTGCACGCCCCTGCTCGATTTCAAGGTCAATGAGGAGAAGTGCAAGAAGTGCGGTTTGTGCTTCAAGAACTGTCCCGTCGGGGCCATCACCTGGGAAAAGGGCAAGGTCGCATTCATCGACCAGGAAAAGTGCACCAAGTGCAAGACCTGTATTAAAAACTGTCGGTTCTGGGCGATTGATTAGAGAATCTTCGGCTTAAACTGTTCAAACGGTTTGAACCGCCCAAACGTCTAAACAGCGTGAGCGAACGGGCTGCAAAAAAGGTTCTAAAGAAGGTAAAATCATATGCAAAAGATTACAGTAACAGTTGACGGAAAAAAGGTTGAAGTGCCCCAGGGCGCGACCATCCTCGAGGCGGCGAACGCGGCCGGCTCGCGCGTACCGACCCTGTGTCATGACAACAAGCTTCACCCGTTCGGAGCGTGCAGGATCTGCCTGGTCGAGGTGGAGGGGACTCCGCGGAAATTCACGCCGTCCTGCACCACGCCGGCCACCGACAATATGGTTGTGAAGACCACGTCGCCCTCGTTGATCGAGGCGCGCAGGATGGTGCTCGAGCTGCTGTTGATCAAACACCCCCTGGACTGCCCGGTCTGCGACAAGGCAGGCGCATGTCAGCTCCAGGACCTGGTGCACGAGTACGGTCTCGGCCCGAGCAGGTTCGATGCGGAGAAGGGCTATCTGCCGCCGGATTACGAGAGCGCGATCATCGAGCGGAACATCAGCCGCTGCATCCTTTGCGGCAAGTGCGTGCGGATCTGCGACGAGCAGAATGCCGTGGGCGAGTGGGCCTTCACCCGGCGCGGGACCAAGGCCCGCGTCAGCACCGACTTCGACCGGCCCCTGGACTGCGAGTTTTGCGGCGAGTGCGTGGAGATCTGCCCTGTGGGCGCGCTAACCACACGGCAGTTCAAGTACAAGGCGCGGTCGTGGAATCTAGAAGAAACGAAGTCTGTCTGCAACTACTGCGGCTGCGGTTGCGGCATTACCTACGAAACGCGCGACAACAGGATCATGAGGGTCAGCCCGGCCAGGGACAATTATCTCTGCGCCAAGGGCCGCTTCGGCTGGGACGCCGTTCATCATGAGGAGAGGCTCACGACGCCGAAGATGAGGTTTAACGACAAGCTTATCGATTGTTCGTGGGACGAGGCTTTGTCAGTCATCGCCACCAACCTGAACGTCATCAAGGAGAAGCGCGGAGCGCAGAGCATCGGCGGCCTCGGTTCGGTCCGGACGACCAACGAAGATAATTATGTATTTCAGAAGTTCCTGCGGACCGTTGTAGGGACCGGCAACGTTGATCTGCTCGCGAGGCTCAAGACGCCGATGGGGCTGGATTCGGCCTTCTTTGCCGGAGACCTGAGCAGAATGGGCGACAGTGAAGTCATTCTCGTGCTCGACAGGAATGTGGGCGAGATCAACCCGCTCACGGGCATCGAGATCGTGCGTGCGGTGAACAAAAAGGAAAGAAAGCTTGTTCTGGTGAACGACGAGTTCAACAAGTTCAACAAGATCGCATCGGTTATCATACCCCGAAGCGCGGAAGAAGGAATCGAAGAATTGCTTTCAGCCCTGTCCTCCGCATCGGGAAGCGGCGAGGCGAAGCGGGCGGCGGAACTCCTCAACACGGCGAAGAGCGTGGCAATGATCATCCCCGCGCATCTTTCGGCCAAAACATACAAACAGGTCAGGGAGCTGACGGCGCTGCTCAAGAACGTTACCCATTACCCTCTTGTCCGAAGGAGCAATTTTCAGGGCGCCCTTGACATGGGCGTGCTCCCTGGTTTTCATCCCGGGTTCCGGAAGGTTGAGAAGGCGGGTATGAATGCCGTGGAGATGCTGAACAGCATCGCCCCGGGCAAGCTCGCCGCGCTCTATATCATGGGTGACGACCCGGTGATGAGCGACCCGAAGCTCAAACCGGCGCTGGAGAAGCTCGAATTCCTTGTTGTGCAGGACATCTTCATGACCGAGACTGCAAAGATCGCGGACGTGGTGCTTCCCGCATCGAGCAGCGCGGAGAAGAGCGGGACCTTCACCAACCTCGAGCGGAGGCTTCAACAACTGAACAAGGCTGAAGAGCAGCTCGGGGAATCAAAACCCGATTGGGAGATCATCCAGCAGGTCGCGCGAAAGATGGGCAGTCACATGAATTATGCGTCGGCCGGAGAAATCATGAAGGAAATCCGTTCGGCAGTTCCCCTGTATGCCGACCTTGCGCCGGGTTCCCGCTGGGTCCCGGAAAAATCCCCGTTGGCCGGCACTGACGTTGATCTTTCCCTTTCTTCGGAAACGATAATGAATCAGGAAGTGCTCACGGCGGAGCAGTTGCTCTTTTCGTCCGGCTGTACGATCACGCGTTCCCATGAGATAGGGACCATTCGACATATTAAGATCGACGTGTAGGAGCAGAAAATGCCCGATATACATCAGATACTGAACATAGTCTACACTCTTGTCATTCCGGTGGCCGTACTTCTGGTGTTCATCCTGGCAAATGCCGTTTACCTGCAGTATGTGGAGCGCAAGGTTATCGGCCACATGCAGGCGCGGCTCGGCCCCATGCGCGCCGGCTGGCATGGTTTGCTTCAACCGATCGCCGATTCGGTCAAGCTCCTCATGAAGGAGGACATCATCCCGGCGAAAGCGGACAAATGGGTCTTCATCATAGCACCGTTGATCGCGGTGATCATGGCGTTCGGAGCGATGGTCGTAATTCCCTTCGGCCCTTTAACGGACTTCTATGGCCTGCTATCAAAAAAGGTCCCGATCTCCGTCTCCAACCTGAACATCGGCGTGCTGTACATCCTTGGATTTGCCAGCGTCGGCACCTATGGCGTGATCATGGCGGGATGGGCTTCGAACAATAAATATTCACTTATGGGAGGGTTCCGTTCCGCTGCGCAGATGATCAGTTATGAAATCCCGATGGCCTTTGCCATTGTGACGGTGGTGCTCATGGCCGGATCGCTGAACCTGTCCGACATAGTGAACGCCCAGTCGCAGCGATGGTTCATTGTCGCGCTGCCGGTCGGGCCGGTGGTTTTTTTTCTGTACCTCTTCGCGGGCATTGCTGAGACCAACCGAGTGCCCTTCGACCTGCCCGAGGCGGAAAGCGAACTGGTAGCCGGTTTCTTCACCGAGTATAGCGGCATCAGGTACGCCCTGTTCTTCATGGCGGAATACATCAACATGATGGTGGTGTCGCTGCTCGCAAGCATTATGTTCCTGGGCGGGTGGCTGCCTGTGCAGATACTGCCGCAGACCCTCGGACATATTGCGCCGATCGCATTCATCAACAGGATGCTTGCCGCACTGCCGCCGACGCTCTGGCTGTTCGGCAAGCTGTACTTTTTCATCTTCGTGTATATCTGGCTCCGGGCCACGCTGCCCCGTTACCGGTATGATCAGTTGATGGCGCTCTCCTGGAAGCTGCTGCTGCCCCTGTCGCTCGGGACAATGCTGGTGGCGGCCGGCATGAAGCAGCTGGGATGGATGTAAAGAAGCAATTAAAAAGTAGGAATTAAGAAGTAAGAATTAAGAAGTAAGAAGGATGAAGTAAGAAGTCAGGAGTTACGACGATGGATAAGATAAATAAATTTTTGAAAACGATATTTCTGGTCGAAATCGCCCAGGGTATGTGGCTGACGCTCAGGACCATGCTTACCCGGCCGGTGACGCGCCAGTATCCCACTTTTAAGCGCAAGGCGATCCCGGGATCGCGTGGGCTCCATGCCATGCGTCGCGATGAGACGGGAAAGGCAGCCTGTATCGGCTGCGGTTTGTGTGAAGCGGTCTGTCCGTCCAAGGCAATCACTGTGGTCACAGCTGAAGGGCCGGATCATGAAAAGCTCGTGAACTCGTATGAGCTTGATCTGCTGCGGTGCGTGTTCTGCGGTTTCTGCATCGATGCGTGCCCTGTGTCGGCGATCCTGATGACGCCCGAGTTCGAGCTGGCGTGCTATTCCCGGAAGGACGCGTTCTACACCAGGGACCGGCTCGTCGAGGTCGGGGACAAGTATATGGGCGGGAAGGCGGGGAAAAAATAATGCTGAACAAGATTGTATTCCTCTATTTTGCCGTTGTTATTCTCGTGTCGGCGGTCCTCATGATTACGCGAAGGAACCCGATCCACAGTGTGATGTTCATGTTGCTCCTGTTCTTCCATATTGCGGGCGTGTTTGTGTTGCTGAACGCAGAGTTCATTGCGGCGGTCCAGCTTATCGTGTATGCCGGCGCGATCCTGATCCTGTACCTGTTTGTGGTGATGCTGCTGAACGTTGACCGTGAGAGCACGGCGGCCCGGGCGAACAGATTCTGGCCCTGGCTGGCGGTGTTCGGAGCGCTGATTGCGGCTGAGATCATCCTGCTGGTATCACGCGGCACGTTCCCCCGTGAAGCGGGGCAGTCCATGCGTTTTGCGGCGGGAGCGGGGGTCCTGCAGCTGGGAGAGGTTCTGTATCAGCAATACCTCATCCCCTTTGAGATCGCTTCCCTCATCCTGCTTGTAGGTCTGGTGGGCGCGGTCATGCTGGCGAAGAAGACAGACAAAGTACCATAAGACAGAAGACAGAGCACAGAAGACAGACTGAATTAAAAGCTTTAGTCTGTTGTCTGATATCTGTCATCTGTCCGCTGAATTTACGGAGGTATTATGATTCCCCTGTCCTGGTATATCATGCTGAGCGCCGCGCTGTTCTCCATCGGCGTCACAGGCGTTCTGAGCCGCCGCAATGTTTTCATTGTACTGATGTCCATCGAGCTGATGCTGAACGCGGCGAACATCAACCTTATCGCGTTCTCACATTATTTGCAGTCGCTGACCGGGCAGGTGTTCACGATCTTCGTTATTACCGTGGCCGCGGCCGAGGCCGCTGTGGCCCTGGCGATAATCATTCTGATCTCGCGGAACCGCGGGACCGTGTACGTGGATGAGTTTACCATCATGAAAGGATAGTAGACAACAAACACAAAACGCGAAACTCTAAACTCTAAATTCTAAACAATATCAAATGATCAAGATGCGAAACAGGTTCTAAAATTTAGATTTGGGATTTATTTAAAATTTCGATATTAGAATTTCGGATTTATTCTTCGAGGGACGAATATGATCAAATACACACTCATACCGCTGTTGCCGTTCGCCGGGTTCCTGATCGCCGGACTGTTCGGGAAATACCTGAAGGAAAAGGCGGCCTGGTTCCCCATCCTCGGGGTCATCGGCGCGTTCATCCTTTCCGTCATGGCGTTCTTTGATGTGGTTAACGGCGTTAAGCTCAACGAGAACTTTTATTCCTGGATCTCGATCGGGACGCTCTCGGTCAACATGGGTTTTCAGATCGACCAGCTTACGTCGGTGATGCTGCTCGTGGTGACCACGTTAAGTTCCCTCATTCATATTTATTCCGTGGGCTATATGCACGGGGACAAGGGCTATCCCCGGTTCTTTGCGTACCTGGCGCTCTTCACCTTCTTCATGCTCGTGCTGGTCATGGCGAACAATTTTCTGGTCATGTTCGTGGGCTGGGAAGGCGTGGGCCTCTGCTCCTACCTCCTCATCGGGTTCTGGTATGAGAAGAAATCCGCGTCAGACGCGGGTGTCAAGGCCTTTGTCGTGAACCGGGTGGGAGACTTCGGATTCGTGCTTGCCGTGCTGCTTATTTTTATCACCTTCGGCTCACTCGATTTTTCCGAGGTCTTTGCCGCGGTCCCCTCGTCTTTGGGAAACCACACCTATCAGCTCTTCGGCGGCGAGATCAGCGTCATAACCCTTATCGCGCTTCTCCTGTTTCTGGGGGCGACCGGCAAATCAGCCCAGCTTCCGCTATATGTCTGGCTGCCTGACGCCATGGAAGGCCCGACACCTGTCAGCGCCCTGATCCATGCGGCGACCATGGTCACCGCCGGCGTATTCATGGTGGCGCGCTGCGCGCCGATCTTCTCGCTTTCACAGACCGCGATGAACACAGTGGCGATTGTCGGCGGCTTGACCGCGGTGTTCGCCGCGACCATCGGCCTGGTGCAGAACGACATCAAGCGGGTGATCGCCTACTCCACGATCAGTCAGCTGGGGTACATGTTCCTGGCGCTGGGTGTGGGCGCGTTCTCTGCCGGCATTTTTCACCTTACGACCCATGCCTTTTTTAAGGGGCTGTTGTTCCTCGCGTCCGGCAGCGTAATCCATGCGCTTTCGGGCGAACAGGACATGCGCAAGATGGGCGCGCTAAAGTCGAAGATCAAGACAACCTGGGCCGTCTTTTTCATAGGAACGCTCGCCCTCTCCGGCATCCCTCCCTTTGCGGGATTCTTCAGCAAGGACGAGATCCTCTGGAGCGCTTTTAATGCGCCGTCGATAGGGCCGTTTCTCTGGTTCCTCGGAGTGGTGGGCGCCTTCATGACGGCGTTTTATTCATTCCGCTTGATTTATCTTACCTTCTACGGAAAATCACGTCTTGACCACGGAGTTGAGCATCACGTTCATGAATCTCCAAAAGTGATGACCATTCCACTCATGATCCTGGCTTTTTTCTCGGCTACAATCGGATTCATCGGCATGCCTATCATCGAGCACGGCAATCTCTTCGGAGAATATCTGGCGCCTCTTTTCCCGGGCTCTGAACATACTGCGGCGCATGAGAGCCATATGCCCGAGATATGGGCAATGATTGTCTCCGTTGTCGTTGCTGTCGCCGGTTGGCGGCTGGCGATGGGTTGGTATAAGAAGAGCACGGCATGGCCCGACAAGGTTGCCGACAAGTTCAAAGGAACGTACACCCTGCTTCTCAATAAATACAAGGTTGACGAGATATATAACTATATCTTTGTGGATGGCTTGGTCCACAAGCTCGCGAAATTTCTCTATACGGTGGGGGACGTCAGAATAGTGGACGGAGCGGTGAACGGCATCGCCAACGCCATCGGCGCCGCAAGCCGGCGCAGCCAAAAGGCGCAAACCGGATTTGCGCAGCAGTATGCCTTCACCATGGGGCTTGGCCTCGTGGTCCTTGCCGGCCTCTATTACATATTGCAGTAACATTAAAGGAGTCTGGTCCATGCTCGAACTCATACCGAATTCACTTGGGTACCCCTTGCTGAGCCTGCTGATATTCGTACCTGTCATGGGAGCGTTTCTCCTGCTGTTCATCCGGAACGCGGCCATAGTGCGCTGGATCGCGCTGGTATTCTCGCTCATTGAACTGGGCCTTACCCTGCCCCTGCTTATGAACTTCGACGGCTCACTTCCGCATATGCAGTTCGGCGAAAATCTCGCCTGGATCCCTGCATGGAACATCGGTTACAAGCTTGGCGTTGACGGCATCAGCCTGTTGTTCGTTGCCCTGTCAACGCTCCTTACCGTCATTTCAATCATGGTATCGTGGACGGCCATACAGGACCGCGTGCGCGAGTTTATGATCGCACTGCTGTTTCTCGAAGCGGCCATGATAGGCGTTTTTGTCTCGCTCGATCTGTTCCTTTTCTACGTCTTCTGGGAAGCCATGCTGATTCCCATGTATCTTCTGATCGGCGTCTGGGGCGGACCCAATCGCCTGTATGCGGCCATCAAGTTTTTTCTGTACACTCTGGTCGGCAGCGTGCTCATGCTTGTCGCGATTCTTGCAGTATATTTCTCGGCAGGTCATACCTTTGATGTGCTCACGCTCATGAACCACCGGTTCAGCCATAATTTCCAGTTATGGGCTTTTGCCGCTTTTTTTTCGGCTTTTGCCGTCAAGGTGCCGATGTTCCCTTTCCACACGTGGCTCCCCGATGCCCACGTAGAGGCGCCGACCGCCGGCAGCATCATCCTGGCCGGAATTCTCATCAAGATGGGCGCGTATGGTTTTCTCCGTTTTTCGCTGCCCTTTTTCCCTGATGCCGCCCTTAGCTGGACCCCCGCCATTATGACACTGTCCGTGATCGGCATTATTTACGGCGCGTACATGGCGTTCGCGCAGACGGACTTCAAAAAGCTGATAGCCTATTCGAGCGTGAGCCACATGGGGTTCGTCACGCTCGGCATGTTTGCGCTGAACAGTCAGGGGCTTGAGGGGAGCATTATCCAGATGCTGAACCACGGGGTATCCACCGGCGCATTGTTCCTTGCGGTGGGCATTATCTACGAACGGACCCACACCAGGCTGATCGCGGATTACGGCGGAATCGCGGCGAGGACGCCGGTTTACGCCTCGTTTCTGCTGATCATTACGCTTTCGTCCATCGGCCTTCCCGGTACGAACGGGTTCATCGGTGAGTTCTCGATCCTTCTCGGAGCGTTCATGCATTCCAAGCCGTATGCGGTGATTGCCTCCATCGGTATCGTCCTCGGCGCCGGGTACATGCTTTGGCTTTACCAGCGGGTGGCTTTCGGCAAGATCACCAACCCGCATAATGAGCATCTCGCGGACATGAACCTGAGAGAGGTGGTCGCAGCGCTTCCCCTGGTAGCGCTTGTGTTTTTCATCGGGCTGTATCCAAATGCAACGTTCGGCGTGATGCATGTCTCTGTTTCGAACCTGATTCACCACGTGAACGCCAAAGTTCAGGCAGCGCCGGCAGTCGCGCAGATGCTGACAACGGTGATCGGGAATTAATGTGAAGACGGGCAACCCGGTTATTAAGCAAGCCGCAAGGAGACGATAATGTCCAGCATGCTTCAGAATATATTACAGTTCATAACCCCCATCTATCCCGAGGTCATCGTGATAACCGTGGCGCTCACGGTGCTGCTCTTCGATTTCTTCGTTGAAAAAGACCGCAAGGGTTATCTCGGATGGTACAGTTTCGCCGGCATTGTCATCGCGGCGTTTGCCACGTACAGCTTAATGGATGCGAACGGGGCGTTTTTTTCCGGAACATTCCTCCTGGACCCTTTTTCCACGTATTTCAAATTCGTATTCTACATTGCCTGCGGTCTCGGGATCCTGGTGTCCATCAACTATCTGAAGATCGAGGACATCCACCGCGGCGAATATTATGCTCTGATGCTTCTTGCCACGAGCGGCATGATGTTCATGGCTTCCGCAGGCGATTTGATCACCCTCTATCTCGGCCTTGAGCTTATGGCCCTTTCGCTCTATATTCTGGCGGGTTTCATGAGGAGGGACAATCGCTCGAACGAGGCGGCGATCAAGTACCTGCTGCTCGGAGCATTTTCGTCGGGCATCATGCTGTATGGCATGTCGCTCCTGTATGGTCTTTCCGGCACAACAAATCTCGGCGGGATACTGGCCTTCCTGCGCGGAGCGGACCTTGCCAATCCCGTGGTTTTCCTGGCAATGATCATGCTCATCGTGAGTTTCGGATTCAAAGTGGCCGCCGTTCCTTTCCACATGTGGGTCCCCGACGTATACGAGGGGGCGCCGACCTCGGTCACGGCGTTCATGTCCGCCGGACCGAAAGTCGCGGGTTTCGCCGTGCTCCTGAGGGTTTTCGTATATGCGCTGGAACCCCTGCATGGCCACGCAACGACGATAATGGCGGGTCTTGCCGTGCTCACGATGGCGGCGGGCAATATCATGGCGTTGTCGCAAACGAACATCAAACGCATGCTCGCGTACTCGTCCATCGCCCATGCTGGCTATGCCCTTGTGGGCCTGGCAGCGGGCGGGCCGGACGGCGCCGCAAGCGTGATGTTGTATGTGTGCATTTACGCCCTGATGAACATGGGGGCCTTCGGCGTGGTGATCATGCTGAGGAAGGCGGGGAACCGGGGCGAGGACATCACGGACTTCGCGGGCCTGGGGAAAACCAACAAGACGGCCGCGTTCCTCATGCTTATCTTCATGTTCTCCCTGACGGGGATCCCTCCGCTTGCCGGTTTCGTGGGAAAGTTCTATATTTTTAAATCCGCGATACAGGCGGGGCTGGTATGGCTTGCAGTCGTTGGTGTTCTGTTCTCCGCGATAAGCGCTTATTTCTACCTCAGGGTCATTATGGTCATGTATATGCATGAACCGGCCGGGACGATAGAAATATCATCGGCCCCTTCGCTCGCCCTCGCTCTTGCGCTCTCGGCAACTTCCGTAATTTTCATTGGTGTGTACCCGACCGATCTGCTTAATTATGCGCGCGCATCCATAGCCGGCATCATGTAATGTCTCTTGTGCGCCTGCCTGTGAGAACTTTCACTCGTGGGTTCATTGCGCAGGCCGCCGGAATACTGAGGGGTTTTACGTGATAAAAAGCCGGACGAATTTTTCAAAAAGCTCTTTGGTGAAATGGTTCAACAGTTCTTCCTTCATGAGCTTGAGCGCATTGAAGGTATTCAGCTTCATCTTATAAGACCGGTCCGCAGTCAGCGCGTCGTACACGTCCGCGATACTGCATATGCGTCCGTATATGTGGATATCGTTCCCCTTTAACCCGCGGGGATACCCCTCTCCATCCGCCCGTTCGTGATGTTCCAGGACGATATGCCTGCATTCCTCGGTCAATTGATTGGACTCGGAAAGGATTTTATAACCCTCTTCCGGGTGGGTCCGTATGATCTTTCTTTCGTCATCAGACAGTTTTCCCGGCTTATTGATGATGGCATTGTCTATGCGAACTTTGCCGATGTCGTGCAGGAAGAACCCGGCCCCCAGCTCATGCATATCATGGGCGAACGAGCCCCGGAACAGTTCCCGCGCGAGCAGGACTGAAAAAACGCCGACATTCACCGAATGAGTATAGGTGTAATAATCATAAGACGTAATGCTCAGCAGGTGATTGGTTGTTGCGTTGTCCGAGATAATCAGGTCGACGACATCGGCGATTCCTTTCTTTGCCGCCTTGATATTTTCCGCTTTGGGGTCTTCAAAAAGGCGCTCAACGATCGTGAGGGAAGACTGGTAAACAATTTTAGTTTTTTTCTCCAGGGAAAGAGACTTGTCCCGGATAGCTTCTTTTAATTCCACGGGGACCAGTTTATCCGGTTCCCAGGTACGGGGAGGAGTGACCAGCGCTTCCCGATGGCCTGTTCTTTCCGTGTTCGCAACAGGCATTCCCTTTGTTGTATCAATGATAATGTCACTGATGCCGAAGTCCAGGATTTTGTGGATCTGATCGGGTGATTTAATGACAAACTCATTGGTCAGAAAAGGGTGCTTGAACCACGATACCGGAAGTACCACGTACATGCCGACTTTTAAATTTTCCGCCTTAATGGTCTTTTGCATATAGCTAATATTTTAACATAAATATAACGTTATAATCACCGAAGAATGTGAATATATAATTGCATTAAGGGAGGGATTCTTGCGGATGGTGTCATCATGTCCTGAATAAAAGAGGGCGGTGATTTCTCACCGCCCCTTGTACTTGTCAGCAGATGTTTACTACATGTTATTTTTATGCTTTTACTTCCGCCTTCTTCTCGCGAAGTGAGGCGGGAGCAGATACCATGTACCCCATGGCAGTACCCAGGAGACCACCCACCACAATGCTGATCGCGGCTGCGCAAGCGATGCCCACCAGGATGCCCATCACCACCGCCGCTCGAACGAAGAGTGTCGGTTCAACAGTTCCCCCCATCAGCTTCTGGAGCAGAATAAGGGTCCCGAAGCTCCCGAAGTAAAACCCCGGCACGATTCCAAAAACCAGAAATACCAGACTTCCGATTGCAGCGCCGATCTTCATTCCCGCTTTTACAGTTTCGTTTTTCATGGCTATCTCCTTTCAGCTGAAGCTAAATGTGAATGGTCAGTGAATATTTTTGCATGCCTTGTTGCGACAATCAATTTTCCTATCAACCAACCGCAGGTTGTCGTTGCGGTGACGATTAATATGCCCGAAACCAGTACCCCGAGGAGCATGGATACGAGAACTATGGATCTCGCTAACAGTCCTGACTCGACCGGGAGACCAAAGAGCCATCCGGCAATATTAATTCCGGCGGCGCCCCCCAGAAGACTCCCCGGCAGAAGTCCGAACAGAGCGAACAGCATGGTTCCCGCGCCCGTTCCGATGTATGCCCCTGTTTTTGATATATCGCTTTTCATTGTCCTGTCCTCCTTTACGTCGTGTCTTGCCTAAGTAAAATGCATCAAGCATGCCAGAACATAACATGCTGATTTTTTGAGAGTATGGCCCATGAATTGATTGGCAATATTGAGAAAAGAGACCGGCATTTATTATGATTGCAAAGAAACGGCTATTTCAGATAGCCACTACCTTACTGGCTGGAGATAAAAAAAGCGCCCATTGAGGGGCGCTGTTTAGAAGTTGCGAAACTAATCTATAATAATCTGATTTACGCCCAGCGCGTCTGTCTTGCTGGTTTGTTGTTTCGGAAGTCCCGGAAATTGCCGGCATCGCGGCTTTCCTTTTTGGCCGAATCCCGATTTCTGTCATTGAAATATCCGCCCTCGCCTGGTTTCGCTTTGCGGTTATCGCTGAACCGGGAAGGCCTCGTCGATTGCGCGCCCTGGCCGTACCGCTTGCCTGCTGTGGCACCCTGCCAGCGCTTCCCCGAGGCCGGGGCCGAGGCGCCCCCGCTGCTTGCGCGGCGCAGGGGTCGCGAAGGCTCCAGTCCCGCGATGACCTGCTGGGGGATGGACTGACCGATGTACCGCTCGATCGAGCGCAACGAATCGACCTCTTTGCCTGAAGCGAAGGAGATCGCAATGCCAGTGGCGCCTGCCCGGCCGGTGCGGCCTATGCGATGCACGTAGTCCTCTGCGTTCTTCGGAAGGTCATAGTTGATAACGTGGGTGATGCCGGAGACGTCGAGTCCGCGCGCAGCCACGTCTGTTGCGACAAGAAGCCTGATCTTTCCATTGCGCATTCTCATGATGGTGCGGTTGCGGGCATTCTGGTTCATGTCCCCGTGCAGGGCTGCCGCCGAGTGTCCCTGGGCGGTAAGCTCCGTGGCAAGCTGGTCCGCATTCCGCTTGGTGCTTGAAAAGATGATCGCTCTGGTCATGTTGCTGTCGGAGATGAGATGCTTTAATAATCTGTTTTTGTGCTGCATGTCGTCGGCCGCGTGAAGGCGCTGCTCAATGGCTTCCAGCGTGGTCTTCTTTCCCACGATCTCTACCCGCACCGGGTTTTTGAGCAGGCGCTGGGCCAGCTTTGCCATGGCGTTGTCCATCGTTGCCGTGAACATCATTGTCTGGCGCGAAGCCGGTGTGGCCGCGGCGATGGTGTCCACCGCCTCGCTGAAGCCCATGTCGAGCATGCGGTCGGCTTCATCAAGGATCAGAAGCTCAAGCCGCGAAAAGTCGATGCGTCCTCTCTCCATATGGTCCATGAGCCGTCCCGGGGTCGCCACGATCAGATCAACCGGCTGCGACAAGAGCCGCTGCTGTTCGAAATAGGGCATGCCGCCGAGGATCACGCCGCTGCGGATGCGCATGAACTTGCCGTACGTGCTAACGGCGGTAGTCACCTGATTGGCCAGCTCGCGCGTGGGTGTGAGCACCAGCACGCGGGGACCTTTGGATCTTCCCGTGGATTTTGAAGGCACGCTCAGGCGCATGAGCGCCGGCATCACGAAAGCCGCGGTTTTGCCGGTGCCGGTCTGGGCTGTGGCGATCAGGTCGTGACCCTCCAAGGCCTTGGGAATGGCCTGTTCCTGAATGGGTGTGGGCGCGGTATAACCGCAGAGTTTTATTGCCTTGAGGATCGATTCGTTCAACTGCAATTTTGAAAAAGACATGCTGCTCCTTTGATTTCGTGCGCAGGGAAAGCATGCAGCTTCCGGCGGCAGAAATCCTGCTGAGGGTTTGCGTGCGGGCCGCAGGGACACACGTGTGTTCCTGAGAGCGAAGACGACGCCAGCACAAATATGACCGGCATAACTACATCGTTCGCCAACCATAAATGGTGCTGTGATTTCAGAGTGAGAGCTGAAAACAGGGGGGTTAGAGATCGATGATTTTGGAGGGCAGAAAAATGGTGACGTGTATATGTACTTCAGTCAAATTCTGCCGCATTGTTAAACAGTCGAGGTGCATATTACAGGTTTGCGGGAAAATAGCAAGAACTATTTTGGGGATATCGCACCCAAGCCCCCTTCAAGGAGAGGGGGGGCTTGGGTGAGGATGGTTTTACTGCCGCGTCTACGCACCCATTCCCACCTTAATCCTCCCATTGAAGTAGAGGAAACATTCGGCGCTTGCCTGAACGACCTTTTTATGGTACGTTATTCAGACAGGAGGTGAAATGTGAAAATCAGCGAAGACATTCGGCCCGTGACGTATCTCAAATCAAAGGCCGCGGACATGTTGCGGCAGGTCAACGAAACGCACAGACCGGTCATCATCACTCAAAACGGAGAGCCACGCGCTGTTCTGCAAGACCCTGAATCGTATGAGCGCATGATGTCCGCGATAGGCTTGATGAAGCTCCTGGCGCAGGGAGAAGAGGACATCCGGAAAGGCAGGATCACGGAGCAGGAAGAGATGTTCAGGCGGCTTGAAAATAAGCTGAAGACCGGGAAACAGCATAATGCCGATGAGTCGTAATTATACCGTCAAATGGACGGCCATTGCCGGGCATGACTTGGATTCAATCATAGGATTTATCGCCGAGGACAGCATCGATGAGGCGATGCGGATTTTGGAACGAATACGCAAGAAGGCGGCGGGCTTGAATACCCTGCCGGAACGGGGCCGCATCGTCCCCGAGTTGAAGGAACAGGGGATCAATCTCTACCGCGAAATTATCCTTGCCCCCTGGAGGATGATCTACAGGATCGCCGGACAGACGGTGTACGTTCTTGCGGTCTTTGATGCTCGGCGCAATTTGGAGGATATCCTGCTTGAGAGATTTGTCGGATGAATCTTGATTGGACACGGTTCCCGACAGAAAGCTGTGTATAGACGATATTGACGGATTTTGAGGAGTTTATCCCTACTGAGCACGATTGGAAGCCAGAGAAGGTCACCTCGCCATCTGGAAAGAGAGCTTGGTGGCGCTTTTGGTAACCGACCAATGACCATTTTGCTGACATCGACCACAACGCCTAACCAGTCGTAGGTCGGGTAGAAGTAAATGGGTCGTTTCCCGATTCTTGACAAAAGTCAGCTCGGTGGTCGGGTTGTGTATAAGCGAAACCCGACATCTTCACGTTGCATGCCGCAGGTTTGTATAAAGCCTGATTGCATTTCTTTTGACCACGTTTCCGAAAAGAGAGGACGTGGGGACGTATTCTAATAATGAAGACTGCGTTTTAAGATTGACAGAGACCAGTTCACTTTGCGATTTCACACGCACAACTGCCATTTCAAGCATAAATTTCTGACAATCCCGCTTGACATTACCGCCCGCTGATCTTATTATCTGGCTATGAACGATGATGCAATCAGGGCTTTCTGCGAGGAGAGGGGCATTCAACTCCTGGTCCTGTTCGGGTCCGTGGCCGGAAGGACCGAACGGCCGGGGAGCGACATCGATCTTGCGGTCAAGATGAAGAGAGGCCGCTCGATGGCGAAGCTTGAACTGATTTATCAACTCGGGGCACTTTTTGTCGACCGCGAAGTTGATCTTGTTCTTCTTTCAATCGACACGGACCCGGTGCTTCTCTTCGAGATTTATTCGTCGGGAAAGTCTTTGTATGAAGAAAGGCCCGGCGTGTTCGACAACGAGCGGCTCCGGGCGTACAAGCTCTATTATGATACGGAAAAGCTTCGCCTGCTTCAGGCGGAATACCTGCGAAAATTCTCGAAGGGAGTCCGCCATGTCGCCTGAAGTGGTAAAACGGAAGCTCGGCCAAATGACCACATATCTCAAGGACCTCCAGCGGCATGAAGGGGTTTCCTTTGAGTTGTTCATGGAGCGGCACTACGAAATCGAGCGCATACTCGAACTGCTGGTTATGTCGGCAAGCGACATTATTCTTCATCTGCTTTCATTGCGAGGAGAGGATGCTCCCGCCTCATACAGGGCGGCATTCCTGAGGGCAGGCGAGAAGGGCATTATAAGCATGGAACTCAGCAAGAGGCTGGCTCTCAGCGCCGGCTTCGGAACATATTGGTCCATGAGTACGAGGTGATCGACTATTCAATCCTTCACGAAAGCATTCCGACGGCAATCGCTGATTTTTCAAAATTCCTCCATGAGCTCTCTCAAAAATAACGAGGAAATAACCATGACTTCCTTTCAGGTGCAAGCGTAACGCATATCCGAGTATGCGTGAACACGCTGATGCGCCGCCGGTCATTTCACCCTGACTACTGCCGCCGCTTTGGACAAGATCGTTAAGAGAACGGTTTCTCCGTCCCGGTAAATTTCCCCCCGGCAAGCGGCAGCGTGAACGTAAACGTGCTCCCCTGACCGGTTGCGCTCGCCCATAACTTCCCACCGTGATGCTCGACGATCTGACGCGCTATTGCGAGACCGAGTCCCGTGCCTTCAATTGCGCCTGTCCGCCCGTCCGCCGACCTGTGGAACTTTTCGAAGATCGCTTCAATGTCCTCCTCCGCGATGCCTATGCCGGTATCGGTAATTTCCACTACGAGCCGCGCCTTAGGGACCGCTTCCCGCCGCGCATCGATATGAATGGAGCCGCCTTCGGGAGTGAACTTAATCGCATTGGACAGTATGTTTGTAATAACCTGGACAAGGCGGTCGCGGTCGCCGGAGATGATTGGAAGGGGTGCGTGGAACGCAGTGGTCAGATGGAGACCCTTATGCTCAAAAAGCGGCCGCATGTTTGTGGCGGTGTTCCCGATAAGCTCTTCAAGGGAAACCTCCTCGGAGTGCCACTTCAGGGAGCCTGCTTCGATCCGTGCAAGATCGAGAAGATCGGATACGAGGCGCGAAAGGCGATCGGTCTCGTCATTGATGGTCCTCATGAGCTTCACTTTTTTCTGCTCGGGAGTATCGGGTTTCATGATGAGAAGTTCGATGAACGCCTTGATGGTTGTAAGCGGAGTTCTAATCTCATGGGAAACCACTGAAACAAAGTCCGACTTCATCCTGTCCATGGCCTCGAGCTTGCGGTTTGCCGATTGCAGGCCGGCAATGAGTATTTCCCGTTCCTCTTCGGAGCGCTTGCGTTCGGTAATATCGTTCACGACACACACTGTTGCCAGTGGCTCGCCGGATGGGTTCCGCATGATGGATGCGGTCACGTTCAGGACATGATGCGCACCCGCTTGCGGTTGATAATCAACTTCATGGTTTCGGACCGTCCCGTTCCTGACGATCGAATCGAGCTTTTGAACGAAGACGCTGTCATCCAGCCCGCGGGCGGAAAGAGGTTTGCCCACGAGTTCCTGCTCCCGCAGACCGAAGAGGCCGCATGTCGCAGGGTTGACCAGCCTGACTATTCCGTCCGGATCGAGCACGATCAACGCGTCATTCATGGTATCGAAGATCTGTCGCGCGGCCAAAGCGGGGGTTATATCCATGAACCGGTAACGGAATAAGGACCGCATTGAAATTACGATGAAGCATGCAATAGCGAGGTATCCGATCGGGTACAGCTGCGCGCCGAAGGAAGTGGCAAAATCGATGGCCCCGATATATCCGATGGCGAAGGCAATCAACAACATCCTGGCGCGCACTGATTGCGCGGAGCCCTTCGGTTTGCCGAGGTACCACACCACGAAGCTGCGCAGTGCAAAGATCATGGCGCCGAAAAAATAGAGAAGAAAGGGCAGGCCGGTTACGCGGGACTTAGGATAAAAGCCGAACCCGTAACGGTAAAGAGAGGCGAACTGGATATCGGTCGTGATGATCAGCGCGATAAACACGGCGCTGATCATCCAGGAAGCCAGAACGCGCCGCCTCACTCTCTCATAGTCCTGCGCAATCAGCGAACAGAAATGGATGACCGCCGGCGGAATGAAACCGATGCCGACGTAGCCTACTTTCGCCCACCACATGGCAAGCTGAGAGTCAATGGCGCTGTACATCCACGAGAAGGCAAAGAGCCATACGCCGATGCTGAGGGTCAGGACGAAATATACGATGCTGACGTGGGACCCGTGCTCCCGGATCAGCGCAAAGATGCCGAGTACGATGACCGCAAGCGAAACGACCAGCGTCTGGAGCGCCAGCGGGTTTAAGGCATAGGGCGTATTTTCAAATATGCTCTGTATCATGCATTTCCCTCTTGGAATATATTATGACATGTTATTTCAGAAATGACAAATAATGTATGTTGTCCGGAGGGGGGCAGTGGAGGAAGCAACAGAATTTAATAGAGGGCTAAATTTCACAGGGACTAAGACGCTCATAAGACCGTTGCCAGCGCTCTGAGCTTGAAGACGTGCGACGGCCAAAAGAATCATATAGTCACAGCGGCATGGCAGGCCGGGGGTTCAGGTCGAGGCGGGAGCTTTCGCCCCGCATGTGGTGCAGGTATCCAGCCAGTGCGATCATGGCGGCATTGTCTACGCAGAGTCCCATTGCCGGAAGATACAGCTCGATGCAGCGCTTCCCGGCTTCATCTTGCATCCTTTTTCTTAGCAGGCTGTTTGCCGCCACGCCGCCGGCGACAACGACCTTGTCCACTCCGGTTTTCATCACCGCCGACATGGTTTTTTCCACAAGGGCATCCATGACCGCCGCCTGGAAACTCGCGGCCACATCCTTTTTGTTCATCTCCGGATCGAGTCCCTTGTCCTTGCTCCGAAAGAGCATCACATGGTTCCTGACCGCCGTCTTGAGGCCGCTGAAACTGAAGTCGAAGCCTTCCTGCCGGCTGCGCGGGAAATGGACAGCTTCGGGGTTTCCTTCCTGCGCAAGGCGGTCTACGATCGGCCCTCCGGGGTACTCAAGGCCCAGGAGCTTTGATACTTTATCATAGGCCTCACCGGCCGCGTCGTCGCGCGTCTGGCCGAGCATCCGGTAGTCGCCGAGCCCCTTGACGTGATAGAGCGCTGTGTGTCCGCCTGACACGAGCAGGGCGATATAGGGGTATCCGATTCCGGGATACTCGATATGCGCGGCCAGGATATGGCCTTCGCCGTGGTGTACGCCGATAAATGGGATGTTCCGCGCGTAGGCGATGGCCTTGGCTGCGGAAACGCCCACGAGCAGAGCGCCTATCAGTCCGGGCGTGTAGGTGACCGCCACGAGCCCGATGTCGCTCAGCGTGACTGAAGCGCTTGAAAGGGCCTCGCGGATGACGGGCATGAGGTTCTTCAGGTGTTCGCGGGAAGCGAGTTCCGGCACGACACCGCCGTATTTTTTGTGGAGGTCTATCTGCGAGGAGACGATGTTCGACAGTACCTTGTCGTCCCTGAGCACGGCCGCCGCGGTTTCATCGCATGAGGTTTCTATTCCTAGCGTAAGCATGAAAAACCCCGATTCAGGGTACAGGATGCAGGAGGCATGAAACGGTGATTCTAATCCTGAATCACGCGTAGTGGATCTTGCATCAGTTGACCATTCTCGACACCGGCACAATTTCCAGGTTCTGATCATCCATGGTCCTGACCCAGCTCCGCAGTTCGTCGATCGTTGCGGGGTGGGGGTGGCCGATTGCAATGGCGCTGCCGTGTTTTCTGGCGAGGCGGACAAGTTCTTCCAGCTGTCCCCGGATATAAGCGCGGTTGTTGAACTCGTTGTCCAGGAATACATCGCGATTCGCTGCCTTCAGCCCGAATTCCTTTGCCGTGGAATAGGCAATGCTCTTTGGGTTGGTGCGGCTGTCAAGAAAAAACAGGTTGCGGACCCTGAGCTCGGCCATCAGGAACTTCATGGCCTCCCGGTTTTCCGTTAGCGCCGAGCCCTCGTGGTTGTTCACGCCTTTTGCCCCGGGCACTGACGCGACATCCTCGACGATCGCCGCCATGAATTCACCGGGGGTCATGTCCGAACGCAACGTGCCGCGCGGTATCGGCCTGTTGTTCCGGTCCTTGGGTTCCATGGGCAGATGGAGCAGGACCTCCCGTCCGTTCTGCCTGGCCAGCATTGCGATGTTCCGCGACTGGGGAAGGCCGGGCATCACCGAGAGGGTGATCCTGGCATGAAGTGAAATCACATCCTGGGCCTGTTTTATGTCCTGTCCCAGATCATCGATCACGATCGCGATCCGAGCGGCTTTTTCCGATTCTTTTCGCGCCGCCTGATCAGCCGCGGTCTGTTTCCGCTGTTCCTGTTCACTCTTTTTGGCATGGACCGGTGTTTTTTCTCCGCCCCTCCGGTATGTGCGCAGCGGGCCCCATAAGAAAAGCACAATGGCTATCAAGGCCAGGATGATCCCGACAATGATCCATTGGTCGGTCCTGCCGCCTTTGCCTTTTGATGGTC
>Ga0334722_10002026_pt1 | contig 23605 bp, 14 predicted proteins | sample C3_bottom_MG_FD_207210 | JGI IMG/M metagenome (GOLD analysis project Ga0334722, IMG submission 207210) | Sediment microbial communities from Yellowstone Lake, YNP, Wyoming, USA - C3_bottom | ecosystem: Environmental > Aquatic > Freshwater > Lake > Sediment | place: USA: Wyoming | collected... | reverse complement strand
GTTTATAAATTAAGATATTATGAGAACTGTATATATTTTAAGAAATAAAGATGATAAACAGACATTAGGAGTTTTAGCTACTAAACTCGCTAATGAATTCTTTATTTGTAAGACTCTTGAACTCGCTTGGAAAGATAATAAAAGTAATATATCTTGTATTCCTGATGGAGAATTTATTTGTAAATGGACAAAATCTCCAAAGATGTCTTTAGAACATAAAGAAGATTTTTATACTTACGAAGTACAAAATGTTCCTAATAGAGATGGAATTAGAATACATTCAGCAAATTATTTCTTTCAATTATTAGGATGTATAGCTCTTGGAGATGCACATAAAGATATTAATATTGATGGACAATTAGATGTAATTCATTCAGGTGATACAGTAGCTCAATTCAATACTTTAATGGATAAACAAGATTTTAAACTTATTATTAAGACTTTAGAGTAATATGCTAACATTAGAAGAAGAAATAGAAAAAGGGAAAAGTAAGCTTTCATTCTATATAATTAGTGTAGTTAGTTTAGGGATATTAATTTTTGTTGTATATCTATATTTGGAGAACAATAGATTAGCTAATGATAAAATCGTACTTAACAATAAGATCGCCGAATTAGACACACTACATAGAGTTTTATTAAATGATAAAAATATTCTATTTGAACGAGCATCAAAACAAGAAAAAGATTTAAATAAAGTTTTAGATGAAAATAATGGATTAAAACAGTATTTAAAAGAGAAAGATGGAAAACTATTAGCTTTAGCTTCACATATAACTTCTTTAGAAATTAAAAATTTAGAACTTTCTGGAAAAATACAGAAAGATACAATAGGAGAATATGCAGTATTTGATACAACAAATAAATTCTTTGATATTGAAGCAATAGCAAGATTTAGACCACAAACGACATTACACATTTCTAATTTTATGGTTAGAGATTCATCATATATAGGATTTTATAAACAAGAACATGGATTTTTAACTGGATTTATTACTCACACTAATCCTTATCTTGAAGAATTATCAGCAAATTTTGCACTTCCAATTATACAAGAACAAAGAAATGGATCACCTTTTATAGAAATATTAGAAATTGGTGGAGTTGCTATAACTGCTGGAGTTATTATAGGATTATTAATAGGAAAATAATATGGCAAGAAAATTAATTTGTACTATATATGATATTGAAGCTAATATTCCTGAATTGTATTCTAAAGATAATGATGAATACGGAGAATCTATTGGATTAATTTTAGATAAAATTCAATCGGCCTCATCAGAAATATTACAAAATTTAGTACAATTCTTTGGTATTAATATAGAAGTTCCTCAATATTTAACCTATCCCATAGGAAGAAAAGGAAATAGTAGTAAAAATTCCTATTTAAAAATTCCTACATTATTAATAGATAGCACTGATAAAGAACCAGATACTTATATAATAACATTTTCTTCACCTACCGCTTTTATAGCAACTAATTTTTATGGAGATAATGTAGGAAATGGTGATAGTACATCAGATTTCACATCTTCTGATGGATTATTTAAAATTCAAGCTTCTGATTGGATTGGTAATAATATTGTTGGAGATAAATATATTTTTGCTTATCAAGTTTATGAAGAAGTATTAAGGCAATTAGTATCTTATAAAGTAGCTGATTCTATATTAGCTGGAAGATATGTTTCTGAAGCAGCAAATGTAATGACAGGATTACAAAGAACATATAAAGATAGAGCAGATGCTTTATTAGAAAAGATATTAGTAACAGGAGAGATTCAGCTTAGAGGACAGAGAGAAGGATATGGTCAACCTCCAAGTTCTTTTAGTAAACATTCAGGCTATAATGTAGATAGACTTGGAATATTAAGAAATCCATTAACAGAATAATGTTTTCTATAAAATTAACAGGTGAAATTAAAGATTGGGCAAAAAATTTAGATACTAAAGTTGCTCCAGCTCATTTACAAAGAATAAATAGAGATATATTTGGTAGAATAATTCATGCTGCTGTAACTTGGAATTTCTTTACTGAAGCTAGAAATAGACCTAGAAAATGGCCACCCTTATCAATTACTTATGCTAAAATTAAATCTACTACAACTGTGATTAAATATCCTATGAAGCAATCTGCTGAATTAGGAGTTTATCCTACCCCTTTTGGAAATATCAATGTAAGAACTGGGCAGTTATATAATACTCTTGGAACAATTTTCAGAGTAACACCAAATTCTATAACTTATGGAACAACTGCTCCTCATGCTGCACAAGTAGCCTCTGGACAAACAGTAAAGAGAATTCATGTAGAATATACTTCAAAAACTGGTAGAGATGTAAGTTATTATAGAGATTTAACAAAGCCTGCAATTATTCCACCAAGACCCTTTGATTTTATTGCTAGACAAGAAGTACAAGCTGGAATATCAGCAGCTATGGAGTATTTGATGGCTAAAAGTACTAAGAAAACTATTATTATTCCAATGATAACTCCTTGGGGTGGGCAATTAACAGCTTCTGGTGGTAGAAGAATATATATTTATGGACAAAGATAATAGAATTAACTCTTGACAAATTGTAGATAAATATTACCTTATTTAATAGAACAATTTTAGATTGTTCCACTTGATTCTACAAGCAGTACCGTTGGAGTACTGTAATGCCTTTATTAGCATATTCAAAAGTAGAGACTATTCTAGATTCTCTTAAGTTTTATATTAAAGCTAACTTAAGGGATTCTCAGAAAATTATTCGTACTGTTAAAGCTGGTTTGATAGATGAACGAGATGAACTTCCGATGATAACAATACTTCCAATTTTAGAAACTTCTAATATTGGATTTAATAATGGTTTATTTTCTGTAGATAGAACTTTTAGAATAGATATTATAGATAAAGCATTTAAGATTGAAGATATAAGGGAATCATTAAAAAGAAAAGTAATTGCTTTAAATAAGCTATTTACTACTGAGACTTTAGGTTGGAATTTATTAGATTCTAATGGACAAATCCAATGCTTTGATTTTGAATTGGATAGAGAAAGGCTCGGGGAACCTGCTTCAGTAGATAATTTTTATACTCAATTTGCTACAATTCCTTTAACGCTTAGAAGTTATTTACAAATAGATAATACACAGATTCCTACAGATATTTTAGAAGTTAGTTTAATAGAACTATTAGATTATTTATTTGCTGAAGCAAAAACTCAATTTCCAGTATTTGAAACGAGATGGAGAGATATTGTAAAACCTGCTAGTATGGAAAATTTTCCAGCTTTAGGAATTTTTATTCAAGAACCTAATGATGATAAACTTGCTAGAACAAGTACAACATTTGAAGATGTAATTATTATTTATAGAATTTATTCGAGTTTAGCTACAAGAGAGGTAGCTTTTCTTAATCATTTAAGAAATATAGAAAAAGTTAAACAATGGATATATGAAAGACCTTGTTTAGATGGTAGAGTTGATTATTTTAAAATAACAAGCATTGATTATGGGATTGATAGTTTTAGAAAGCCTTTTCAAGGAAATGAACAAGAATATCCAGTGTTTAGAAGTGATATAACTACTACTTGTTCTTTGATAGACTTCAAATATGCTTGATGGAGGAAATATGATAAGAGTTAAAAGAAATACACAATTTTGGATACCAAGGGATATACTTGAATTCTTTAGAAAAAATTCTAATATTTGGGAAATTTTAAATGAAGGTGGGCAAGTTGATTTAACAGAAGAACAATTTGAACAATGTAAGCAATATATTATAATTATAGAGATTCCAAAAATTATTAAAAAGGCAACTCCAAAGCCTATAATTAAACTGAAAGAAGAATCCCAATCTGAGGGAATAATTAAAGAGGTATAAATATGGGTGCGGGTGCATGGGTAAGAGAGTACGCCGTGCAAGTAGAACAAGCGGCGGCTGATGCTGGAATAGAGACTCTATTAGCTATTCCAGATGCTACAGCTATTACTTTTGGTGCTGATAAGATAGGTATTGGAGGAGATTCAACATCAAACGGTAAATTTAAATTGCTATTGCAAAATAAACCAGATATACCAGCAACAAGTGCTATTGTAGAATCTGAAAAAGCTTCAGGTTTTGCAGATATGACTGAAGAAGATTTACAGTCAAATATAGCACAGCCATCTACTTTTGCTCCAGAAATGGAAGCAAATGCTTATTTGATTAGTTTATTTATGAATCTATTAGTTCAAAACGGTTCCCATCAAGCTACTTTTGGTACTGTATTACGAAGTATGTTTCAGCCATATACAACCATAGATGTTCTTTATTATGGTGCATTTATGGGTAAAGTACAGAAATTAACTGGTGTTACAGATGAATGTACTTTAATAAGAGGATGTATTCCTTCAAGTGTTAAACTATCTGCTGCGGAAGGTGGAACTTTATTAATGACTGCTGAAATTATGGGCGCAAAGTGGTCTAATACCTTTAATGGTACAGGTATTCCTGATGCAGCTAATGCAATTCTAAAGAAGCCATTTTTAAAGTGGCAAAATGCAATTGTCTTAATGGATGATGCTTATAATACAAAAACAGATCCAACAAGTGGATTAAAAGCACTTGTAGATAGTACAGATACAAGAATTAATTTGAATGGTTTCGATATTACAATAGTTAATGGATTAATGGCTAAATTTTATAATTCTGAAACTGTTCAACAGATGTCTCTTGGAAAATATAAGGCAACGGGTAATTTTGTTATGCCTTGGGTTGCTCCAGGTTTGGGTTCAGTTTCAAAATATTACTGGACACAGATTTCAGATTTTAGAAATGGTATCACTAAGCATCTGAAAATTTATTGGGGTAATATAGATGCTACAACAGATAATTCATTTGTTATAGATTGCTATATAAAGTACAATACGGGAGTATTAGAAGGTGATGATGTTTTAGGTTCTAATATGGCATTTACAGTAGTTCAACCAGTTGCTGGAACTCCTTCAATAGTGTTATATTGTGGGCATACAAAAGCTTTATTGAATAGAGGTTTGCCAGCATAAACAAATAAATTGAGGTAGCCGTTTTGCCAACGGCTACCTCTCATATAAACGGAGGTAGATATGGCACTCAAAGGTAAAGGTATTAAGAAAGCTATCCCATATATTCCAGAAATAGAAAGAGGTACAGATACTCCCACAGTATTCTGGATTAAGCCTAAAAATATGGGTGGAACATATAAAACTTTGGAATTATATAGTAAAGGTGTAGATACAAATAGAAATATTCGTAAAATTCACCCTACAAAGATGTTTGAAGCAGATATTCAAGATTTTTTGAGTTTCTGTGAAAAGGTAGAAAATTATCAATTTTCAGATGATTTTTCTGAATTAGCAGCAAAAGGATTAATAACAATTGAAGATGCTGCTACTTTTAGATTACTTGTTCAAGATTTAGATCCAACTGTATTTCAAGAAGTTCAAAATGCTACAACTAATTGGGAAATGTTGACACAAGGACAAGAAGCATATCAAGCCAATATTGAATTTAAAGCTGCTACTGCTTCTAAGCCAACATTAAAGCATGTAAAAGCATAATGAAACTTAGAGGAATAGGCATTGATGCAATGCCTTATATTCCATTAGCTGAAAAAGATTCTACTATTCCCACAGTCTTTTGGTTAAAGCCAAAGACTGTGGGAATGCTCCAGAAAGTATTTAAATATGAAGAATTATCTAATTTTCCTAATTTTTCTAAGTATATAACTGATGAAAGAAAATTAGAATTTTTAGCACTTTGTACTAAAGTAGAAAATTTTGAATTTTCTGATGAAAATCCAGATTTGAATAAATTAGGACTTATTAAAGAAATAACAGATACTCCTTTGTTAGCGTTATTATTAAATGAATTAAATCCTACAATCTTTAATGAGGTTATGGATGAAGTAGATAATTGGTCAATGTTAGCGTCAAATCAAAGAAAATGCTTTGAACTTATGACATATTTTGCTTTAGTTAAAAATGAAGATATGTCAATACAAGAAAGATTATCTTATGATTGTTCTACTTGTCAGGTAATGAAAAAATATGAAGAAAGACAATGTTATTATCTGAACGATGCTAATAATATTAATCTTCCAGTTCTTGGAGAACAAGATGATTTTACTGGAGAATATAATGTATTTCCTATTACTGAAGAAAAGTTTTTATCAAGTCCAGAATTTTTAGAATATTTCTTTGAAATCTCAAGTAAGCTATATCCCACAGTTCCAGCCTATTTAGCATTACAAAGATTACATAGTGGTATGGGCTGGGAAAAAGAAGTTTGTATTACTGGATTAATAGATGTAGATTATATTAAAGTATTAGATTGGGCTATAGATTGCAAAAATATGTCCTCACTTCCATATCCAGGGGAATATTTTGCGCAGCCTAATCAGCTTATGGAGGCTTTTCAAGTGGTGCATACTGCTATCTCAGAGTATGAAAGAATCAAAATAACTACAAAGACTAAAACGTCTAGAGCCCCTCAGAATCCAGATGGTCGGTGAAACTTATACAGGAATAATAAAACTAAAACTTGATTATCCAGTTAGAGATTTTCAATCTGCAAAGAAAGAAATTCTTGGTATTGATACTGCTGTTGAGGGAGCTGGAAAGACTTTTGTATCCTCTGGAAATAGATTAGATTTTCTTCGTCAAAGAACTACAGGTTTAAGAAGAGAAGTATCATCCCTTCGTAATAGCATCCTTTTATTGGTATTTTCTACTGGTGCTTTTGTAGCCGGTTTACAAAAGACTGTAGATGCCTCTGTTAAATTTCAAGTAGCTCTTGCAGGTGTTCGTTCTGTAGCTCTAGCAACTGGAAATGATATTTCTGGAGTTAAAGCGGCTGCTATATCTCTCACAAATGATGGTCTATTATCTCTTTCTGGTGCTGCTACAGGCTTAAAGAATTTATTAGCAACAGGATTAAATCTGAAGCAATCAACAGATATAATGAATGTCTTTAAGAATGCTGCTGCTTTTAATCGTCAAGGAATATTAGAATTTGAAGAAGCAATTGTAAGAGCAACAGCTGGTGTTAAAATGCAACAAGCTCGACTTATAGATGATGTTGGTATTCGTATGAGAGTCGGGCAAATGTTACAAAGGCAAGGATTTGCTATAGAAGATTTAACTAATGAAACTACTAAAGCGGCTGCTGTTCAAGCATTATATAATGGATTAATGCAAGAAGGAAGATTTTTCTTAGGTGATGCTGCAAAATTAACAGATACTTATGCAGGAGTTCAAGCTAGATTAGAATCTCAGTTATTTAAGACAAGAGCAGCTTTTGGCGATGTTCTTACTGGAGTATCAAGTACAAATGGAGTATTTAAACAAGGATTAATAGAAATATTTAATTTTACTAGAGAACTTCAAAGAGATATAGAATTAAATAAAGATTTAATAGCTGTAAAAGTAGATGAATATTTTGAAAGAATTAAAATAACTTTAAATGGATTATTAATAATCTTTAAGCCAATTTTATTTGTTCTTGAGAAATTAATAGATATTGTAGGTAATTCTATTATTGGAAGTTTTATTATTTGGGGTTTTGTAATTGAAAGAACAATTTTAAAATTAGTTTTATTACAAAAAAATATAATTGCTTTTGGAGGAACTAATTTAACTTGGATTGGTTTAAAAGGAACTTGGGCTTTAGCTAAATATGGAAATCAAATAGAAAGTGTAATTAATGAATTAAAACAGCTTCGTGGAGTTAGTACTGCTGTATTTTCAAATTTAGATTTTGGAAAGATTTTAAAGGAAAGTCCATTAACTTCTAAAAGAATTATACAAGCTCAACAAACTTTATCTGGAATACAAACTGGCAAAACCAATATTCCAATTATATCTCAAGATTTTCAAAAGCAAGTAGCTTTAGCAAAGGTAAATTTTACAGCTTTTACAACATCTTTAAGTAAAGATTTACAGAATATTAATGTAAATAATTTAAAAGATATAGAAACAAGAATTAAAGCATTAACTGTGGCTTTTCCAAAAACAAGAGAAGCTTTAATTCCTTTAATTGCTGAATTTGATAAAAGTAAGATAGCTTTAGAAGGAATGAAACAATCCTCTACAGGATTAGCTATAATACCCGGATTATTTACTAAAATGTGGGTTGGTATTAAAGCTTTTGGAACAGCGTTAAAATTAACATTAATAGAATTTTTGCCACTATTAGCAATACAAGTAGCTATAGCTGGAATAATATATTTAATAGATAATCTTAATGGAAAAACACAAAAACAAAAAGAAATTGAAGAGACAATGAATCGTTTGAGGAAAGAATCTCTTCAAGCTCAAAAAGATATATTTGATAGTAAATTAGCAGAGATAAAGTCTATTCAAGATTCAATAGAAGAATATAAAGGTTTAGATGCTACTTTATTTAAAACAAGTTCTCAATATAATAGAATGATAGATATTCAACAGAAAGTTAATGGTCTTTTAAGTAAACATTCTGAATTATTAGATAAATCTTCAAATTCACAAAATAAATCTACAAGTTCGTTAATTAACGATGTTAATATTCGTGAAAAAATTGGGTTAGCTTTACAAAGACAAGCTTTTACTATTGAAGATTTTACTAATAAGATAACAAAAACTGTTGTTGCTCAAACTAATTCTACTATTTCATCTCAAAAATCTATAGAAACAACTAAACTTCTTATTGGTGTTAATTCTAATTATGCTGAAATTTTAACAAAAGTGACAAAAGCTGCAGAAGATTTAACAAAAGCTGAAATTGAGAGACAAAAATTATCAATATTAACAAAGCAAACTGAAAGTCTTACAGCTGTTGGAGAAAAATTAAAAGAAAGTGGTGAAGATTTTTGGGATAAAATTTGGGGTGATTTTACTCAAGGTTCATTTAGGGCAGCTAATACAGTAGCTAATAATTTATCAAAATTAGCAAAAGAAAAAGGATTTGATGATATTGCTATTAAGTTTAAGAATATAGATGTAGCTATTAATCGTTTTGGTATTTCAAGTTTGGAAGTGGGTACAAAAGCTTCTGAAGCCTTTAAATTAATAGATCAAAAAATTATAGATATAGATAAAGAATTAGAAAGATTAACAAATCTTAAACTTGCTGGTATTATTTCTCAAGATACTCTTGATAAAGAATCTTATTCGTTATTTCTTTTAAAGAGAGATCTTGAAACATTAAGAACAGCAATTAAAGATGCTGGAATAGATGTTACAAATTTTGATGAATTATTAAAAGCTTTAGATATTACGGCTGAAGAAGTAGCTAAAAAGACACAAATGGCATCAATATCATTTAGAAGATTTGTAAGTGATTTGGAAATTGAATTACAGAAAGCTAAAAGTATTGGAAATTTAGCAGATAAAATTTTAGATGTTGTAAGAAAAACTAATGATAGATTATTTACTCTTGAACAACTTGCGATTAAATTAGATGCAAAGAATTTTAAAGATGATATTCAAAAAGCCCATAATTTAATTGATAAAATATCTAAAATAGAAGTAAAGAAAATTCTTGAAGAATCTTTAATTCCTTTAAGAAAGATGAATGAAGGTTTTGAATTAGAACTTAAGAAAATGGGGGCAACAGAAATAAATCAAAAATTAATAGAGGTAGATTTAAAAAGAATAAATGAGTTAGAAAAATTAAGAAATGAACAAGATTCTGCACATTCGGGTATGCTTCAATTTGAAAATTCTATAAATAAGAATAATTTAGAAATTGAAAGAATAAGAATAGATAATTTGCAAGAAAGAATGAGATTAATTAAAGAAAGTGGAGAAAAGGATACAACAGGAAAATTAACTGAAAAAGCACAAAAAGCTGTACAAGATTTAGAAAAGATGGATTTATTTGAAAAGCTTAATACAATAAGTCTAAAGGAACAAAATTCTCTTTTCGCTTTACTTATTTCTCAAATAAAAGATGCGTTAGCAATATCTGAAAAATATAAAGATAATCTAGATAAAATAACAGCACTTACTAAAAATCAAATTTTTATAGAACATGCTTTAGGTGTTGAAAAAGAGTTGTCTGCTATGGCATTAGAAATAGATAAAGCAAATGTAGCAAGAAAATATTCTATAAATTTATTATTAGCTGCTACTGATATGCAAGCTATTCTTAATCAGAAATTAAATCAAGAAAATGTATTATTAGAATTAAATAATAAATTAGAAGATTTAAATGCTGAATTATCTATTTATAATTTATTAGTAAGACTTAAAATTTTAGGGTATGATGCTATTCATGTTAAGATTTTACAAGATAAAATAGATCTTGTAAAACAAGAAATAGAAAATGTTACAATTTTAGGTAAGCTTAAACTTGACGAATTAAAGATGGAAAAAGAATTAAATGATATTAAACAAAAAAGAGAATTAAGAACTACAATAGCAACAACTGGAGTAAGTGGAGCTGTTATAGATATTCTTGGTGGAGGAAAACAAGTTGGTGGAAAGCAAACTTATGAAGAAGTAAGAAAAGGCTTAGATGATATAAATGAGGCTATGGGAGTATTTAATAAAACCCAAAAATTAGCTTTTGAAGCTTTTGATGAATCATTAAATAATATCTATAAGAGTGGTGGTGGGTTTGATAAAATAAAAGAAGCCATAGATATTTTCAACGATACTATGGAAAAAGCTGGAATTAATATGGAGAATAATTTAAATAAATCTCTTGATAATATTGCTAAATCCTTTACTACTCTTTTTGAGAATATAGCTAATTTAGCTATTAATACATTTGATTTATTTGGGGAAAAAGCTCAAGATGCTAATGAACAAACAAAACAGAATTTAAGAGTTGACCAATTATTATTAGATGACCAGTTTAAAAATAGAGAAATAACATTAAAAGAATATGAAGCTCAAAGAACTTTATTAAATAAAAAAGCTGCAATTGAAGAAGAACGAGCCGCAAAAGTAAGAGCTGCTGAAGAAAAAATAGCTTTTGGTAATATTCTTAAAGGTTTAGCTATTGAATTTGCAGCAAGAGGTGTTGGAGAAGTTGCAGCGGGAATAGCTGCAAATGCTGCAGGTGTAGCTGCTACTGCTCTTGCAGCTGGCCCTTTAACTGGTGGGGCTCCATATTTTGCTGCAGCAGCTGGACATTTTGCTGCAGCAGCAGCTTATGGAGTAGCTGCTATAGGTACAGGTGGAGCAGGTATTGCTCTTATAAAATCTGGTCAAGGAGAAAGAGCAGCAGCAGAAGCACAAGCAAGATTACAAACTACTTTAGCAGAAAGAGAAGCATCAAGAGCTGTAGCAGGAACAACAACATCAACAGATACAGGAAAGAGTATAAGTGGTAATATATCAGCTCAAGAATTAAAGATTATAATTGCTCCTACAACTACAATTTCTACAGAAAATGGAACTATTATTATTGGAAATACTGGAATTGAAGAAGTAAGTAGAATACTTAGTGATGCTACAGTACAAAGAATTCAAGAAGCTATTGATAATAGAGAACTACAACTTGGTAATATTCAAGGCAAGTAATGTTGTATTCTGATTTTTAAACAATGTGCTAACTTGAGAGTTAATTTTAACCTAATAACTTGATAAATGATACTAATTGATATTTTTCTATTTAAGATAAGTTACAGAAAAAGGTTATAAAATGGGAGTAAATGCTCAATACTCAGCATGGTATGTTAATACCTTTAATTATAACATTCCACAACCAGCGGATTCTCCAGATCGTAGATTTTTTAGACTATGGCAAATGGCTGTTGCAGTACCTATTCCTAATTTTCATTTTACTTATCCTAAGAAACAAAATCAAGCAATAATCGCTGATGCAACATCTGGAGATGCTTTTATATTAGTTGGTTTTACAAATGCTAATGATAGAATTCAATTTAAGAATTTATTAGCCAGTAAGAATTATGCTTTAGTTTCTAATACTATTACAAAGACAAGTGAAGGTGTGAGATTAAGCGGAGATACTGAGGATATAAATGATTCTACTAATTATAATCTAAGACTTTATATTGAAGATGTTTTGCAATATTCTTATACTGCTAATAATGCTATAATAGAATTTTATACATCTAAATTAGCAGAAAAATGGAGTTTAGATAATAAAGGATTATTGCCATTAGGAATAAGGAAAGGATTACCAATTGAATTAACTGATATAGATGGAAAACTATTTGCTCAGCAGCTACGATTAACAGCTGCAGAATTTAACTTAACTGAAAAGAAATTTTATACCGAAATTCCTAATCTTCAAGAATATGCTTATGCTAATTCAGGTTATACTTATAGAATAGGCTGTAGGTATTATTTAGCTTATACAACAGCTGTTCCAGATAGTATGGCTCTTGGTGGAGAGATTTATGTTAAATTACCTGGAACAAATTCCCCTAATAAAATTTTATTAAATTATCTTAATGGAACCTTTAATAAATATTATCTATTTAATTCTATAGCTTTTAATGATTGGAAATCTTACGATTTAATAAAAATTATAGAAGCAAATAGAAGATTAGAAGTATCTTTTGTAGGATTTAATACCCCTACCTATGATTTAGACTTTGGTTTAGATGATATTTATTTGGAACATTCTGCAGGTTTTGAAAATATTCTTGGAGCTTTATTATTAACAATGGCTCCAGATAGAGATTCATTAGATATTGGAAGTGACCAAACTGAAGAATCAATTAAATTAGCAAATGCAGATAGATTTCCATATTTTCCTTATGGTAATCCTAATAGAACTAAAAAGTACTCGATAGGTTGTACGTTTACTAATTCTAATATGGATACTTATGAGAAATTAAAGATATTAGAAATGTGGCAAAATGATGGATTTAATTTAAATCTACATACACACATGTCTGAATTACCAGAAGTTCTTACTGGTAGAATGACATTAGGACATGCTAAAAAGGGAGTATTTGATTTTAAGAAAATCTCATTTGATTTCTATTTTGAAGAAGTATGACCTTTAAAGAATATATAGATGCTTTAATTTCTACCTCTAATATTCCAATTGGAATAGTAAAGAAACTCTTTATCTTAGATAAAGATGGAAAAAGAGTAGATTTCTCAGATAAATTTGAGATTAATGGAACGAATAGATTAATAGATTTTGAAGTTGTAGAGACTGTTGTAGAAAAAGGATTTAATCATTTTTATAATCGTACTGGAGATATATCAGTACGAAATAATGATAGATTTTTCAATCTTCCTTTATCATCTACATTAAAAGATATTTATGGTTCTTCAACTTCTTTCCTTCAAGATAAAGGAAATATAATTAATGTCTTTAAGAAACCTGGAATAGTAACTGGAAGTCAGGTTAATAGTAGATATACTTATGTAGAATTATTTGTAGAACTTGAAATCTTTAAAAAGATTTATTTTGCTAAATTAGCTACATTTGTATTATCTAAGATATTAACTGATTTATCTGGAAAAGCTATAATTAAAACAGATGGATTAGTAGAAATTGCTGCAAATACTCCAGCATATACAATAGTAGATGGTTTAAATAATTGGTATCGTCAACGACCTTTATCATTCTTAATTCGAGAAGTATTAAAGAAAGCTTATGGAGTATATATTGATATTTCAACATCCCCATTTTATAAACAAACAATTCTTCCAGCGGGTTTTATAATTCCTAAATTTAAAGAATTAATAGTTACCTTTGATGAAAGTGTTAATAGCGCTTTAGGTAGACCGCCTGTTCAAACTGATGAAGATAATGATGGAGAACCTGATACTTTTCCGAGCACATCAAAATTATGCAGAGCTTTAGAATACGATTCAATAAGAAATTGTGTATATTTAGGTATAGATAATGAATTATGGAAATTTGATTTAGATACTTGGATATTTAAAAAATGGATGACTCTTGATGAAGATTATATAATAGAACATCTACAATTAATAAATAAGAGTGGGCATTATTATCTTTTTATTAAATCTAGAGTTTTAAATATACATGAGATATTAGTTACAAATACAAAGACAGATTCAGATTTAAAAGCTAAGCAAATTAATTTAAGCTTTAAAGATTTGGGTGATGGAACATCTGAGATAGTTGAAGCTATTACTTCAATGGTAACTAATACAGAGTTTGATACAGATTTTGTTTATATGTCAACATATTCTATATTATTTCATGTTCCTACTAATCCAAATTATTGGCCGTTAGATTTTAGATATAAACCAATTACTCTTACAACTTGGGTTGGAAATATAAATAAATTATCAGAAAATTTACCAATAATATTAAATGAAGCAGAATTTGTTGTAGGTTGGCAAGATTTAATTGATATTGAAAAATTATCTACTACTTTGACAGGTATTGAAAGTACTGTTTATTCAAGTTCTACTTTTAATTATAATCTTATTAATTTTAAGACTTTAAATATTCCTATTCCATTTTCTCAAACACTTTATTATTCTAGTATTGGAAGTATTTATCCTACTGATAATACTCTTGGAAGAATAGCAACAAACAATTTTTTAATTGCGTTTTTTAAATCAAATAAATTTAAAGATGCTTGTTTTGATGAAAAAGAAAAAGTTAATACAGAAATTAAAACAGATAATATATCTACTTTTAATCTTTCAGCTGGATATTTTGGAATTTTAGCTCAAGAATACTATGTTAAAAGAGAGAATGCTTATGATGTTCCAGCAATTTTGCCTTCGGATCCAACTTTCTTTTCTCCCGCTTCTAATAGATATGTAGCTATTAAGAATATTAAATTTACTTTAGGCCAGATTGGAATTAATGAAATTATTAAAGATAGTTCTGGAAGTTTATATCAAATAGAAATTTCTAATAAGAATATTAAAATTGGAAGAAGTATAATAGAACATAGCTTAGATGGTTCAAGTGCAAATATAAGTGATATTTCTTGGGGTATAAATGCTAATGATAGAATAGATACAATAAGTTATCCAAGTATTTCTTTATATTTTATTAATCCAATTACAAATTTTAGACTTCTAGTTTGGAAAGTACAAGCTTTACATTATCAAGGAAGAGCAATATCTCCTCTTTGCATAATACCAGATCCAGAAAATAATATCTTCTATTTATTTGGAATTACTTTTGAAACCATAGATTCAATACAATATTTTAATTTAAGCGCAATTGGTCAAGGAAAGCAAGTTGGAGCAACTAAATCAGCTAAATTAATAGTTCTTAAATTTAATATTGATGCTAATGGATTTGGAAATATTATTTTAAATGCTTCTATTTATAATAATAAAACTCCAGGTACGGGAATAAATGGAGGTTATGACCAAAATACTCCAAATTTTAGGATAACAGATCCTTCAAATATTATTGATGCTACAAATTATTTATTAAGAGTTAAATCTTTAAGAGAACCAACACCTGGAACATTAGATAATGAATATTCTTGTTTGATTATAAGTAAAGGTAGACAGGGAAATGATACACTCTTAAGTTATTCTGATTGTTTTTTTAGATTAGCCACAGTAAAAGATTTAGAAAATATACAAAATAATCTTCTTCCAAGTGGAGATTTTAGAACAACAACAGCAACTAAAATAGCTTATAATGAGATGATTTATAACGATATAGCTATTTTAGATGGAATAATGTATGGAAGTGGAAGTAATAGAAGATTATATGTTTCAGTTCTTATTCTTGAAAATATAGGTACTACAAATATTAGCGTGGTTCATGGAACAGCCTCTATTTTACAATATGCAATTTGGCAAATTAATCCAGTAGATTTTGCAAATCCTATATTAGTTAAGACTTTCTATAATCAACCAAAAAATTTGAAAATAGCTGGAACGAAACTATTTTTTACATTAGAAGATAATGGAACTATATCATCATTTGATTTATCGGCTAATCCTAATGTCTCATTTATAGCTCAAACTTATAAAGCTTATGATCCAGCAGAGCCAGCAGTAGTTGATGAAACAACTACCCATTCTAATATAGTAATTGTAGATTCTTCAAATAAACCAACTGCTTATGCTATATCAGCACCAAGTGGAAGAGATAGATATAATTTTAGAATTCTACCTGGAAAATACTATTTCTGGCAATTAAGTACAAAATATATTCCTCAAATAGAATTTGCAGATTTTGAAGGAATGAATTGTGAAGATGTATTAAATAAATTTTGTGAGATTATAAATTGGATAAAAGGGTTTGATGAGAATGGCAATTTCTTTATGGTTAATAGATTACCAGAATATACAGAACCTGATATAACTCTTTTAGAATCTATAGATACAAAGTATATAGATATAACAGATGTAGATACAACAGTAGATGAATTAGTTAATAAGATGGCTATAACTCCATATCGTACTGTTCTTCAACCAATAAAAGCAGCGAATGTAACTTATAAAAAGAGAGCTGATGAAAAAAGTTATCCAAATTTAAATCTTGATGTAGAACAAAGAGATTTAAATAAAAAAACTATTAATCTTATATGTGTTAGAGATGGTGAGGTTAGTATAGATAAAGAAGATATAACTCTTTGTCCTTTGTTTAAATGGAGAATAACAGATAAAGAAACAGAAGTAACAGTAGCAATTACAGTTCCTATTGGAGAAACTACTCTATATTTAAGCAGCGTTTATGGAGGAGAATTTGCAGATGGTGGAATTAAGAGAGGAAATCTTATTAAGATTCAAAATGTAGATACAAGTGAATATGAATTTAGAACAATTTTTTCTGTTAGTGCTTCAAATAATAGTATAGAAATAGATTTTGGATTCTCCTTTGCTATTTTAAAGAATACAACAGGATATATTACTTCTACTAAGAATCTATATTATAGCAATGAAAGAGTAGCGGTTTGTACCGTAAGACCAACTACTGAAGATTTATATTCTTTTAAAGTAGATTCAATAGATAATATAGGTATTGGAAATATTTTAGAAAGTTCTTTAAAAGGTACAAAGACTATTGTTAAGAATAAAATAAGAAATGATGATAAGACTTTTACTGTTCAAGTAGATATTGCTAATTTCTGTGTTGAGGGAGAAATTATAAAAGCCTATTGGGCTCCTCTATTATCTAATACTTTATATGAAGTAGGTGGAAGTTCAATCTTTATAAAGTTATCTATAAAAGATGATAAAGATTTGCTTAATTCTGTTTTAAGAACTTTTTATACTGCTGATTATATAGAAATAATTTGTGATGGGTTAAAACTTGAACCTGATGAAACTGCTAAGCAAACTTATATTGATATTGAATCTGCAAGTATTTATGGAATTATAGAGGGAACATCGCCAGATAATAAATTTCTTAGTCGTCCATTAGCTAGAAATTTAGCTAAAATTATAGTAAAACAAAATGCTATACCAAGATATACTGCTAATATAAAATCAGTATTTCTACCGGGTCTTAAAGTAGTAAAACCAAAGACAAATATTGAACCTGGAAGATTATTTGTAATACGAATACAAAATGCTAATTTATTTCCATTATTTTTATATAATTCTATAGATTTTTATGTAACATCTATTAAACATACGATAGGAAAAAGAACTACAGAATTTTCAATAAGAGCTATTGAAGGTATAGCTGAAAGAGTTAAAGGACAAGTAGATGTATCTGAAACAGGCGAAATAACCTGGAGTAGAGCAGATATATTATTCTCAAGAGAAGATGTTACATTCTAATTTCTTGACAAATTGTAGATAATTTTTATCTTGGTAATAAGAGAGGAATTATGAGAAAATATATTTTATTTTTATCTATATTATTTGTATCTTCCTATTCTTATTCTCAATTAAATTTTTTAAATCCTGGAGATAATCTTCCTACTGGCAGAATTAAGCTTAATGCTAATGACCAGTTATTGTTAGATTCTGTTAATGCTTTAAGAGGAGGTTTAACTGTTGTAAATGGAAAAATAGTTTTTGTATTAGATTCTATAGCTACTCATAGAATTAATATAACAGCTATATTAGCCCAATTAGCAGCAATACCTGGAAAGATTGGTTTACGAGTTTATGATTCAACAGGGATTACGGGCGGTAAAATGCTTATTTTTAATGGAACTAAATGGGTATTAATAGATACTTCTTCATTTGGTGGGGGTGGAGGGGGAATAGATCAAATTGCTAGAGATACGGCAAATGCTGGAATTGCTTTAGCAAGAACAAAATTATCTGCAAGTGATACTTCATTAGCGTGGTGGTTTACTCAATTTGAAGGAAATTTGAAACTTAATATAACAGATACATCATATCTTCATAATCAGATAATTCTTAAATTAAATATTTCTGATACTGTTGGAATTCATAATCAGCTCGCATTAAAATTAGTTATTGGGGATACAGCAAATGGTTGGTGGTTTACTCAATCTGAGGGTAATCTAAAATTAAATAAATCAGATAGTGGAACTATTTATATTACTCCAGCTGGATTAAATAATGGTTTAGCTTCAATTATTCAAGAAAACTTTGGAATAGGAAAGAGAGCTTATGATTCTACAAATATAGGAGCAGGTAAATTATTAATTTTTGATGGAGATAAATGGGTATTAATTGATACTTCTCAAGTAGGTGGTGGAAGTGGAAGTGCCGTTGACCAAACTGCAAGAGATACTGCTAATGCTGGAATTGCTTTAGCTAGAACAAAATTAAGTATTTCTGATACAACTCTTGGATGGTGGTTTACTCAATCTGAGGGTAATCTTAAACTTAATGTTGTTGATACAAGTTATCTTCATAATCAGATAATAACAAAAGCTACTAATTTAGCTGGAGATTCTACATTTAATACATTAGGAATTTCTGCCAGAGGGGCCTTATTTTCTGCAGGAATTAATGTTTTTGATATTTCAAGATTTCATAGTATAGTAAATATAGATAGTCTTATACAGTTTGCAGATTCGGCGGTTGTGGACTGGACGCCACTGAAGACAGGCGTTACCACCTACGGCGATCAGTTTACATTTCGGACACAACGGCGGCGTGCGACTACATCGAATGTGGTGAGGGTCGGCGTGCCGGGTCTGGATTTCGAGAGGATCGATGATACGAGTGAAGGGGACACGACATATAACAATTTGCGGTTCACGAATGCGGTGGATTGGACTAATTGGGGTTACGGAATATATTTTGATACACTCGCTGTTTGGCGGGGCTCGATAACTGGAGCGGGCCTTGCAGGCACGCAGATTACGTATGCCGATCTTCTTTCATATCTCAATACTCCCGTTTGGTACGAGTATGGAAGCTATCATATGTCGAGGTATGGGACTCAATATTTGTTGTATCCCGACAGAAGCACCGGTTCATTCAGTATCTCGAATAAGGTTGACGATAGGCAGCGCCTGACGCCCAACAGCCAGGGCATCGCTCCACATGCACTGCTCAAAATCGAGAGGGGGGGGATCTATAATTCGTTTTCAGAAAGCGGTATCAATCAGAAATCGGATTCGACACATTCGAGTTATCAGACAGACGATGATCTGAGCGTCCTTCAACTCAGACATCAAACGAATGCGATTCGATCGGTACAGGCTGCGAGCATACAAGGGCTGAAGATTGAAGTCGATCTCGGCGGAGACCAGGCGGGGCCATACTCGCCGGAGTTGACCTACGGCGTGGGCGTGGGCCTGATTAACCGCACCACGGACACGGTGAAATATGCGAATGGCTTCAGATTCCGGTTTGATAATTTGGCGTCGGGGACGATCGACACGCTGACGGCATTCGACATTACGAGCAACATCATCAGCTCGGGGGCGATCAATAATTATTACGGGATCCGGTTCAAGAAGCAACTCGTCTCGTACACGCATGATTATTTCCCGATCATTTTCGAGGATAGCGGGAAGGTGAACTGGATGCACGATGTGACAATGCGATGGAATAATACTGGGGAGATTGGAGTAGATAAGAATTTTAGAGCTGATACAGTCAAAGCTAATTATCTTACAGGAAATGGTTCTTTACTGTCTGGAATCCTACTTGACGGACTTTCCAATGTCAATACAACAGGAAAGAACACGGGGGATATTCTCAAGTGGAACGGCACGGCGTGGGTAGACTCAACCGATGAAACTGGAGGCGGTGGTGGTGGTCATGTCATTCAAGACGAGGGGGTTGGTGGTCTCACACAAAGAGATACGCTGAACTTTGCTGGAGCGGGCGTCACTGTTACAGATGCAGGTGGAAAGACATTGGTGACAATTCCAGGTGGAGGTTCTACGAATGCCACAGATGGAATTTGGACAAGCAATGATTCATTAAGAATTCTTCTTCGTACAAACAGTTCGCTGCTCATCGAATCTGGGACAAACGCGACAGACTCTCTCGCGGCAGATTCGACAGGGTGGATTGCTACTGATGCTGACGTAAATGGAAAAGAACCGACACTTACAAAGGGTGATCTTACAGCAACCGCACCTGCACTTATCAGTGCAACTCGTCAGGTGATTGGGGGGGCTGCGATAGTCAGCGTTGATACGGTGGTACTTGGAACAAAGGCAGACCTTAACGGAAAAGTTGGAACGACGAGAGCGATCAACACAACGGCCCCAATTACAGGTGGAGGAAACTTAACAGCGGATCGTACAATTGCAGCAGACACGGCGGTGCTCGCAACTCAAGCTGGCCTTAATGGGAAAGTTCCGACAACCAGAACGATTACTGGTGGAGATGGGGTTGCTCCGATGGGCGACCTTTCTGCCGATAGGACTATCACCGTCCAACTTGACTTCGATGGCGGATTGGAAACAACAGACGATTCAGTAAATATCAAAGTAGCGGATGGTTCGCTTATACTAAGCACGTCAGGAGTAAAGGTAGATAGCACAAGTTATCCAGCAACAGATTATGATGTAAGCCTGAAGGCGAATAAATCAACTACCATTACGGTAGTGGGTACAGCTCCCATGATTTCAAGTGCAGGGGCACAAGACCTGAGTGCAAATAGAACGTGGACGATTTCAGTAGATACATCAGTACTTGCGACACAATCAGACCTCAATGGAATATCTGGAGCTTCAGGAACAGTTAAAACCGTTGCAGAAAGCGATGGCAGTCCAATAGTGAATACCCCCGATACACTTGAATTAAATTCAACGAACCTTGTCGTGACCAACCCAACAACAAAAAGAGCCTCAGTCAATACTATACAGGATATTGCAACAGCATCAAATCCACAATTCAACTCTATTGGTCTGGGGGTTGCTGGGCCGGATATATACAAGTTTCATTTTGCGGGAACGACATTAGTAAATTCTCAAGGTATTTTTGAACTGAATAGTAATTCGGCTGGAGCAGTAAGTGCATCGCTTGTATTTAATCGCTCACGTGGATCATTTGCAAGTCCAACAAAGATTAGCCAGTCCGACCAGATTGGGGGGATTGTTTTTCAAGAATTTGATGGGAACGATTTCTTTGTGGGTGCTCAGATACGAGCATTCGCCGATGGAATTGTGGGAGCCGATTCTGTTCCAGGGAGGCTTGTGTTTGGGACTACACCAGATGGTACTGACGCGCCTGTGAACAGACTAACCATTGATAGAAATGGATGGATGAAGTTTGGATCGGGCGCACCCTCTTACAAGTTTGATTTTGGAACAGGGCAGGCACGTTTCGATACTGCCTACGCCACGACCTATCTGAATCTTCCCATCGTTGACTCCGCAAAGTATGTCAGAAATGGAACGGGTACAATCCTCGATACACTCTCAAAGGGATTTTCTTTCTCTTCTATCTCAGCCGCAGACTCAATATTTCTCTGGCACATTCCGAAGTCTGGATTGGTACTTAAATCCATTCGTGCAGTGAGGCGTGGTGGGACTTCAATATCTATCAATGTGACGAAGGACTCGGTGGGGACAGTAAGGGATTTGCTTGCTGCGAACTACGAGGCAACCACGGCACTCTCATCTGCCGGGACGGTTCAATTCACAACCATGACTCTCGGTGATACGCTCAAGGTTGCTGTACGAGCAATCTCAGGCACGATAGACGAGCTTTTCATACAGGCGAACTTCGAGAACACGATTCAGGCAAGCGGGATACTATCTTCTTCCGGGGATATTACGGCGGTGACGGTAACGGCTCCGGTGACAGGCGGTGGCACATCTGGGTCTGTGAACATAGCAGTAGATACGACCGTCTTAGCAACTACGGCGGTTGCTAATCTCAAAGCCTTGAAAGCAACAACAATGACTATCGCGGCAACTGCTCCACTTGCTTCAAGTTCGGGGGCACAAGACCTTTCAACAAATAGAACGTGGACGGTTTCGGCGGATACGTCAACAGCGAATACTGGTCTTGCCACACTCTATCAGGCGGGACTTAAAAAACCTAAGACGGAAATCATTGCCTATTATGGTGGCGGTGCTGATTCAGCCAACACGACATCAACGGCAAAGTTTCCATTGGGGGTTCAGCGTTTAGCTATAACGGTTGATAGCGTTCATTTCATTTTCCGCTATCTAACAACTCCCGCGATGACTCCCACTATTTCTTATGGAACCGACATCAATGCTACAGGTACATCGCTTGGGTCTTATTCTTCTATTACAACATCTCACGCAACTTCTGGGGTAGGTTATGGAACAGTAATCCCCGCCGGAAATGATGTGTGGGTTGTTTGGACAACGGCAACGACTATACCGAGAAGGTGGGCTATAATTATTTGGGGACACCAATAGAATGATTACACTTCTCTTATTTCAAGTAATGCTGACTTATAGTGCGCCATCATCGGCGACGACAAGAAGTGTTGATACAACCTTTACGGCCTCAACTACATGGGTTGCACCGGCTACACTTGTAACTTTTGACACCGTCGAATGCTGGGGTGGCGGTGGTGGAGGTGGAGGATCGGGAACAACAAATTCGTTTGCCGGTGGTGGTGGTGCTGGTGGAGCCTACGTTAAGTCTGGCGGTCTTACTGTAACGGCGGGGAATAGTTATACGGTTACGGTAGGGGCTGGGGGTGCTGGTGGGGCCGCTGGGGCAAATCCTGGCCGCATGGGAAGTCCCTCATGGTTCAATACAACTGGAACCATCTTCGCCGAAGGTGGAGATTCTGCGGAAAGTGGAACCAATGGAGCCAAGGGTGTAGGTTCTTCAGCTAATAGTATCGGAAATACAAAATTCAAGGGCGGCGATGGGGCGGATGGTGTGAATGGTACAAAGTCAGGCGGGGGAGGGGAAGGGGCTGGAACAACGGCAAATGGTGGTAGTGCTTCTGGCGGGACGGCTGGCTCTGGAACTGATGGCGGAGATGGCGGCGCTGGCGTAGGAACGGCGAACGCAACGGGGAACGATGGAACCATTACGGGCGGAGGCGGTTCTGGTGGTTATCGGAATACGGCAAACAGAGCGGGGGGAAGCGGAGCAAGAGGCAAGGTTCGATTGCGCTACACATATACATATTGATGGAACGGTTCGGCCACATACTGACCTTTTTGTGTGCCGTGATTTTTCTCTTTTGTCTTGGAGCGATCATTCTGATTGGTATTCTATGAACAAGATTGGTGCAGACGACGAAACAGTGAACACATCCATCAATGCAGCACTTCTCCGTTGGTTCCAAGGAAAGATTCTGGAACAACGAACATCACTGGATACATGGCTTGATGTTGGCTGTGG
>Ga0334722_10002025_pt1 | contig 23606 bp, 18 predicted proteins | sample C3_bottom_MG_FD_207210 | JGI IMG/M metagenome (GOLD analysis project Ga0334722, IMG submission 207210) | Sediment microbial communities from Yellowstone Lake, YNP, Wyoming, USA - C3_bottom | ecosystem: Environmental > Aquatic > Freshwater > Lake > Sediment | place: USA: Wyoming | collected... | reverse complement strand
TCGAACATCATTTTGAACCTAAAAAAGATGATGGTTTTCAGACTGAAGGATAACGGGTCTATTCGACCCGTATCCGGGCTTTCAGCCCTTAATTTCAACCCTCCGGCTTTAGCCGGTGGTTGTTTAGCTTGACATTCTCCCAATAAAGAGTAATATGTCGCAACTGACGCGGGGTGGAGCAGTTCGGTAGCTCGTCGGGCTCATAACCCGAAGGTCGTAGGTTCAAATCCTGCCCCCGCTACCATGTAAATGTTAAGGACTTGGCGTATCTGCCGAGTCCTTTTTTTTGGTGCAGCGTCCTCGGTGGAAGTGTAACTCGGATGCTGTTTTTCGTAGACCGTTTGGCTGATCGGTAATAAGGGGGGAATATGGCGGCAACCGTTGACGAGGTAACAATCAATTATGAAGAAGACGGGGTCGTGATCGTCAAGGAAATCGAAAAGGTTATCCTGTCCAAGGGCGCTTGGGCTACCATCCTTTTCCGATACCAGCAGTGGGATCCCAAAAAGAATGAATACAGCCCGGATAAGTACTCTATCCGTCGTTATCGCAAGGTGAACGGGGAATACAGCCAGCAGTCCAAATTCAATATTTCAAGTCCTGATCAGGCGCAAAAAATTGTCGAGGCCTTGCAAGGCTGGCTGTGATAGAGAAGCGAGTCGTTGCACAATTTGTACGGGAGGCGCCGGGTAGCATCAGAAAATTGTTTATCCTCCACAGGCATTCCTTTATGGTTGGCGATTTTTGCTGAAAAAAGCTATATTTTTTGTTGTATCCTCTTGATGTTCGGCGCGCAGACGGGTTGAGAGCATGAATATTGCGATCACGACACAACGCATCGGCAACAAAGCAATGGTGCTTGTAAAGGCTGTTCACCGTGTGTGTCCAACCACGCTCTTCGCTAAACAAATGCTGAGTCTTTAGGCTAAGGGATGAATATTCCTCCTGCAAAAGCCCCAAAGCAAAAACGTGTTTCCTTCGCTGTCCTGCTGCTCTTCATCCTTCTTGGCTGGTGGGTTTTTTTCGTTTACCAGCGACCGGTTCCCGCGCCTATAGCCATCCCCATTCCGGTAACGGCGCGGGGGGATCTCGCGGCTGACGAGCAAAGCACCATCGCCCTGTTTCGTTCTGCCTCGCCAGCGGTTGTCTATATTACCAACATCGAGGTCCGAAGGAACATCTTCAGCCTTAATATCCAGGAAATTCCTAAGGGAACCGGCTCCGGCTTTATCTGGGACAAGCAGGGCCGGGTGGTGACCAACTACCATGTCATCGAATCGGCCAGCCGGGTCGAGGTTACCCTGGCGGATCGTTCAACCTGGCAGGCAACCCTGGTGGGCGTTGCTCCGGACAAGGATCTGGCGGTGCTACAGATCTCGGCTCCTGCGGACAAACTCACCCCGCTTCCCTTGGGGGAATCCCATAACCTGTTGGTGGGGCAGAAGGTTTTTGCCATTGGTAATCCCTTTGGGCTTGATCAGAGCCTCACTTCTGGCATTGTCAGCGCCTTGGGCCGGGAGATTCAATCGGCAACCGGCAGAACCATTCAGGGGGTTATCCAGACGGACGCTGCCATCAACCCCGGCAACTCGGGAGGGCCTCTTTTGGACAGCGCCGGACGTCTCATCGGGGTGAATACCGCCATTTACAGCCCATCAGGAGGCAGCGCCGGTATCGGCTTTGCTGTGCCGGTGGACGTAGTGGCTAAGGTGATTCCGGAGATTATCCAGCATGGGCGGCTGATTCGTCCCGGTCTCAGTATCTCCGTGGCGGATGATCAGATCGCCAGGCGGGTAGGGGTGACAGGGGTGCTGGTCATGAATATCCAACCGGGCAGTTCTGCCGAGGCTGCCGGGCTGCGGGGAACACGTCAGGTTCGGGGGGAGATAGTCTTCGGAGATGTCATTCTGGCGGTTGATGGGCGCAAGGTTTTTTCCTACGATGACTTGCGCAATGCCATGGATCACTATAAAGTCGGGGATACGGTTACCCTGACCATTGAGCGAGAAGACCGGCAGATGCAACTGCGAGTGGTACTGGAAGAGGTAGGATAGCTTTGTGACCTGGTGGACCCGTGCCCTTAAAAGTCTTATTTCCATAGACGAGCAGCGACTGGATCTGTTTCGGGTGTTTCCCGGAATAAGAAGGTTTCTGGCAGCCCGGCATCATTATGCCTATCTGCGGACCGCCGGCGACATTCTCTTTGCCCTGGTGGTTATTTCCGGACTCTTCGGCCCCAGGGATGCGCGTAGCAATGTCGCGGTATTCCTTTCGTGGGGCCTCATCTGGCCAAGCATCGTGTTGAGTTGGTTTTTTGTGGGGCGGATGTGGTGCGGGATTTGCCCATTTCCAGGGCTTGGCGTCTTCCTGCAACGCCGGGGGGTAACCCTTTCTTTAAATGTGCCGAAAATCCTGCAAAAATATGGCGTTTACGCCTCGGTTATTTTGCTGGCTCTTATCATCTGGACCGAGGTTGTTGTAGGACTTGACCGTTCGCCGGTCGGCACCTCCTGTTTCGTTTTGTCCATCGTTTTTGGCGCGGCCCTATTTGCGGTTCTTTTTCCCGGGCAGGCCTGGTGCAGACATCTTTGCCCCTTGGGTCGCATCAGTGGCGCCGCGGCAACCCTTTCCATTACCGAGTTCAGGCCGGACCATGAAAAATGTCGTGGCTGCGAAACTTTTGCCTGTAAAAAAGGGTTTGATGGCAAACAGGGCTGTCCGGTCTATCTTGGCGCCTATAATGTCCAGCATAACCTGCATTGTCTGGTCTGCGGTCACTGTCTGCCTTTCTGTGACCGGGACTCACCGCAGCTGCTTTTACGAAATCCTTATTCGGAGCTGATCCGCAACAAGGGCCGGTATATCACCTGTTCGTATATTGTGCCGTTCCTCATAGGCTCTCAGCTCGCCCGCTTCCTGCGGAAAAAGGAGATATACGGCCAGCTTGCCGCCTTCTCCGGCTGGCCGGATGCAGTGCTCTTCAGTCTACTGCTGTTGACCGGTTTCGGTTTAAGCCTGACGATTATCCGTTTTGGCGCCCGTCTGTTCGGGATCAATGAGGATCCCCTGTTTGGCAAATTTTCGCCCATGGTTCCCATTTTGATCCCCATGGCCTTCACTGGGGAGCTTGTCTACCGGCTGGGATATTTTGCCGCTGGGGTTGGCGATTTCATCCCCACTATCGGGCGTCAGGCTGGAGTGGCGTTTCTGGAGAGATTCTTCTTCACCATCCCGGATTTCCCAGTACAGATCCTCTCGGCTTTTTTCATGCTCAACGGTTCCATCGCCGGGTGTTACATCCTCTGGCAGTTCTGTCTCAATGATTTCGAGGGGCACGTCCGTTTTCGGGATTTTCTCGGAATCAATCTACTGATCGTCGCGCTACTCTTTTTCTATCTGGCTGTCATTTTTTAGTAAGTTAGAAATTATTTTCTGCGTTTTTTGGGCAGAAAATAATTTCGTTAACGCACTTATCCCGTTTATCGGGGTTAGGAGCTGTTCTTCCTTTTCAATAGAACCCGGCTATTTGGTTAACGGCTCTGGGACTGGGTCAGGGAGGAGAGGCGTTTGCGTTTGGCAAACTCACGCATGTTCGTGGCCCGATCCGACTCATCAATGATCTCCCTCCCCACTATTTCTTCAATGATATCCTCAAGGCTGACAACGCCTGTGACCGAGCCGTATTCGTCAACCACCACAAAAAGGTGTTGGCGGTGCTCAAAGAATTCGAGCATGACAGCGGTCAGTCGTCCTGTTTCCGGGACAAAATGCGCAGGCTGCATGAATTCCCGCAGGTTTTTTCCCTCGGCTCCCTGAGCTGCCCAGCTGAACAGATCCTTGCGCAGGATAATGCCCACTACCTCGTCCGTATTCTTTTCATAGACCGGAATCCTGCTGTGCATATTGAGCATCTCGTTGGCCTGCATTGCCTTGGCCACGGTCAGGTTGGCATCAAGCATGAAAGTGACGGTGATCGGGGTCATGATCTGGCGGACGCTTTTATCCTTCAGGTCGAGAATGTTGGTGATGACCCGGCGTTCCTGCAAGCTTATCTCTCCGGATCTGTGGCTTTGTCTGGCCAGGGCCTGGATTTCTTGGGCCGAAACCAGGAGGCCGTCGTCCTTGGCCGGGAGAAGCCGGGTGATGGCCTGGATTATCAGAATGAATGGGCTCAGCAGTTTCACCATCCAGTGGAGGGGGTAGGCAATCCAGATGGCGAGTGGTCGGCTGTAGGAAACGCCCAGGGTTTTAGGAATTATTTCTGAAAAAAGGAGAATGACCATGGTGAAGAGCGCGGAAAACCAGACCAGGCTGTCGGCGCCAAATACAGCTGCGGCCGCAGCCCCGGAGACCGTGGCGCCTGCCGTGTTGGCAATGGTGTTCAGGGTGAGGACGGCGGTGATGGGCCGGTGGATATCTTTTTTTAGGTCCATGAGGATACGGCCGATCCGCTTGTGGCTCTGGCTGGTGATTTCAATATGACTCAACGGCAAGGAGTAAAGCGCAGCTTCGCAGATGCTGCATAGTGCGGCAATTATTATGGCAAGACCAACGGACAGGCATAATAGCAGGATCAAGGCGGCCTCCCTGTTTTTCAGGTAGATTGGTTTGGAAAGCTGTTTGTGATAGCTGTCAGGAATCTAATGCAATTATTTGATTTTATCATGCAATTATCGTTGCGTAAGGGTTAGTCTGTATTATAATAAAAACATCTCCTTCAATAAACTCTACAGAGACAAGGATAGCTGTACCCGGACAACCCCACCGAACTCCTTCAGTTTTTTTTGATATGGCGAAAACAGCTCGTGTTTTCTGAATGCGCCGTCATGGCCTCGCGCAGAGAGGCCGGAAGGGGATTTGCAACCTATGGTTTGCATGAAAAAATGTTCGGTCTTTATTGTTGACTCTGACCCGTCACGCACGGTCGTTTTTCAGGAATTGCTGGGGCGCTGGCCGCATCTAGTCTGCTATTCTAAAACCATCGAAGAATTCAAACAGCTTCTTGCCGGGGTTGTGCCGGATGTTGTCCTGTTCAATTTCAATCTGCCTGGCCTGCACGAGCAGGATTTCCTGCGATATGTCACCAACGTCTGCCCCCATGCGATCAGGATTGCTTTTTCGGAAAAGACAGAGGCTGATGCACTGGTAAGGCTTGTGGCGACCGGGGCGGCGCACCGGTCGTTTTGTCTGCCCTTGAGTAAAGAACTGGGACGCTCACTGGAGCATGATCTTGCCGTGCGCTCGCGGATACGGATTCGTAAATGTTGGGAGTTCCTGAACCATGGCCAGGGGCTTCCTACGCTTCCGCCCGTGGTGCACGAACTTGAAGCCCTTCTTCAGAACCCTGAGTATGCTTTGACCCAGGTTGTCGAGATTCTAGGCAAGGATCCAATTCTTGCCGCCCGGCTCTTGCAGATGGTCAATTCCGTGCATTTTTCCAGGGGAATGAAAATTGATGATCTCCACCGGGCGGTAAGCTGCCTTGGGATCAGCAGAACACGGAAAATGGTCCTTTTTATCTGTGCGCTTAACCACTTTCAGTATCCCAAAAAGTACCATCGTCATGCCCTGAACATCATTGATCACAGTATCCAGTGTGGCAAGCTGGCCGGACTTATAGCCAAGAGACTTGCCCCGGATCAGGAAAGAACTGCGGTTACCGCAGGGCTTCTCCATGATATCGGCAAACTGGTTTTTCTTGCCTCCCTTGATGAGGCGTTACACCATTCTTCTGCATTCCTGCGACGATATGGCCTGTTCGCCACCGAGATGGAAGATCAAATTTTTGGCATTACCCATCTGGAGTTGGGTAGCGCTCTGCTCCTCTGGTGGAACCTCCCTCTTGTCATGGTTGATTCGGCGGCAAACCACAGCCAGCCCCTCAACTCCCTGCAAGGGGTGCCATTATGCGTGGCCATTGCCGACAGGTGTCTTCTCAAGGCTGCCAGCGGGGAGGCAATCACCACGGATTTCAATCTCCTCCCTCCGGATATGCCTGTGGAGCAATGGCTGCAATATGCACGGACCCTGACCATGGACAAAATCATGCCCATTGCCGCATGATTGTTGAAACCGCAGATAAGCGCAGACTTCGAAAAGCCGCGATTACAACGGTTGTTGCTTCGTAACTATTTGATTTTGTTTTACGGTCCTGTGGCCTTTTTCAATTCCAGCAATAAAGCATTGAGGAACACATTCATGTTGCAGTTCAGTAAGGTCGGGCCTGAAACCTATCTTGGAGATCTTGTGGTTTATCTGGCACCTCAGTCAGGCAAGGGTTCCCCTCGTTGTGCCAAAGGGGCGGTCGACGAAGTCGTCCGGCGGGTGTACGCGCTTGGGGATTTTTCCGGAAAAGAGGGAGAATATCTGCTTTTTTATCCAGAAAAAAGCAAACAGGGCATCCCCTCTGCAAAGCGGGTACTGGTTGTCGGGCTGGGCAAAGATGAATTGAACCGTGAGTTGTTCCGTAAGGCGGGCGGGACCATCGCCTCACTGGCCATGAAGAGCAAAGTCCAGGAGCTGTTGCTTGTTTTGCCTGAGCTTGCCTGTGACATGGCCGAGATGGTCGAAGGCCTGGCCGAAGGCCTTGTCCTGGGTGCCTACCGGTTTAAAAAATACAAAACTAAAAAAGACCCGGATGCCTCGGGAGAGATGCTGAAGCAGGCTGCTCTGTATGCCTTTGACCACAAGGGGCTGGACAAGGCGCTTAAGCTGGGGGAAATCGGCGCCCAGTCCGCCTGTCAGGCTCGGGATATGGCCAATGAGCCAGCCAGTCACTGGACCCCAGCACATTTTTCCGAATATGGCAGACAGTTGGCCGCGGCTCACGGGATGACATGCACGGTACTGGACCAGGCTCGGCTGAAAAAGCTGGGGTTGGGCGGAATTATTGCCGTCAATCAGGGTTCGGCCTGTCCTCCTGAAATGGTAATCCTTGAGTATGCAGTAAAGCCAAGCGCGCCTACTCTGTTGCTGGTCGGCAAGGGACTCACCTTTGATTCTGGCGGTATTTCGCTCAAGCCCAGCGCGGGCATGGAGGAGATGAAGTACGATATGTGCGGGGGAGCTGCGGTTCTTTGCGCCATGCAGGCGGTTGCCCAGGCAAAACTCAAAGGACTGAATCTGGTGACCATTGTCCCGGCCACGGAAAATCTGCCCGGCCCGGCCGCCCTGAAGCCGGGGGATGTGATCACCCAGTACGGCGGCAAAACCGTGGAGGTGGTCAACACCGACGCCGAGGGACGTCTTATTCTGGCCGATGCCCTGGCCTACGGCATCAAGAAATACAAGCCGGACATGGTGATTGACGTCGCCACTCTGACCGGCGCCGTCATCATCGGCCTTGGCCATCATCGTACCGGTCTGTTGTCCAACAACGATGAGTTGTGCGACAGGCTGCTTGCCGCAGGGACTCGCAGTGGCGAACCTCTGTGGCGGCTGCCCCTGGACCCGGAGTATACCAAACAGCTCAAGTCCGAGATTGCCGATCTTAAAAACGTCGGGAAAAAAGACGGCGGCACCATTACCGCCGCCGCCTTTCTCAAGGAGTTTGTCGGGGAGACCCCTTGGGCCCATCTGGATATTGCCGGCACGGCCTGGGATTTTACCGAAAAATCCTATATCCCCAAAGGGCCTTCCGGCATCGCGGTGCGCACGCTGTTCGATTTTGTCAGAAACTGGAAGAAGTAAAGGATCTGCAAGGTTCTTGTGAAAGATCTATTTTTACCCGCCGGCTTGCGATGGCTTGGGGGAGTCGCTGGTCGCGGCCAGTTCCTTGGCCTGCTTCATGGCCCGGATATAGACCTCGCAGTTGTCACATTGCTGAAATTCTTTGGCGCAGGCGGTACTGGCTCGCTGCCAGCAAGGGATGGACCTGTCGATATAGGCGGAGCAGCGGTCCCTTTTTTCGGGGGGGCATTTGGTGATTTCCCAGCAGGGGGTGAGTTCGAGCAGCATCTTGATGCCGGGGATGCTGATGCCTTTTTCGTGGATCAGGGTGCGCAGGCAGGTGATCCACTCAATGTCGTTGTTTGAGAAATAGCGCTTGTTGCCTTGCCGGGCGGGCTTGATCAGGCTCTCTTCTTCGTAGATCCGCAAGGTTCGTGGATGAACGGAGAGAAGTTTTGCCGCAACACTGATTGGGTAAATCGGTTCGCTGTTGTCAAGTGTCATGTGCCGCTCCGTGTGTGTCCGTTTTGAGTGGGTGGAACGTCCTCTCCTGAACAGAGTATGGGGAAGGCCGCCCGCCAAGGACAGGCCTTCCCCAGCATAACACATCGTTTACATACCGCGCAGCGTTTTCAGTACCTTGGGGGCCTCCTCGTCCTCGGCTAGAATGACATGACAGGTGTCACAGCTCATGGAGATGGTCTCACCTGCCTTGGTTTCATGGCCGTCATCATGACAGCGGAAACAGCCTGAATCATTCTTGTGGCCAAGGAAATTCCTGTAGGTGTTCCATTCTATCTTCATCTCCGGGAAGACATTTTCCGCGTAGGCCGCCTGGATGCCGGCGATGGCTTTTTCCAGAAGCGGCATGTTGTTGTTCACCAGGTTTGGATAATCCTTTCGATACCTGGCCCGGATTTCGGTGGCGATGCTGTTTTTGGCCTCTTCCTGGCTGGCATAGGTTTTCGTGATCAATTCCAGGGCATTTTTCTTGATGTAGGGAAGGGAAGTGGGGATATTCCCGTGCAGCAGTTTTTGATCCAGGGCTTCATCCGGAGAGAGATAGATATGGGTCGGGCGATTATGGCAGTCGATGCAGTCCATGGTCCGGACTTCTCCGGCAGGCCCGGCTGTCGCCTCTGCCTCCTTGGTGAAAATAACCTGGGTGCCGTCCGGTTTGGAGAGGGTCACCTCGCTGATCTTTTCCCGCGCCGTGTCCGTGTGCGTATAGGTTATCTTGTTTTCCGGGGCCACATGCCAGTGAATGCCGTGGGCATCGCTGCCCCGGTAGCCGCCCGAACCAACTTTAAGGAGAAGCACGGTCTGGAGATGGGTGTTTTTTTCATCGGCTTTGAATTTATCCCGGATGTAGAGTTTGTCCCCATGAAATAATTCAGGCCGGTGGCATTCCTCGCAGGTTTCCCGTGCCGGACGCAGACCGTGAACCGGGGTTTGGATGGGCCTGCTGTAAGTGCCTAAGGCAACGGCAAAAAGCTGTCTGACCCCGGAAATCTTTGATTTTGCAAACCACTGGGCACCTGGGCCGATATGGCATTCCACGCAGCGAACCCGAGAGTGTGGAGAATTTTTGTAGGTGGTGTATTCCGGGTTCATGACCGTATGGCAAAATTGCCCGCAGAAGCCGACGGATTCGGTATAGTGGTAGCCCGTGTAGGAAATGAGGGCGAGGATAAAAAGATTGAGCAGGGTAAGGGCGGTTGCCAGGAGAATGAGTTTTCGTATGGTGGCGAACCGGTTCGGGGCGGTGAATTGTTCTTTCAGGTACTCATAGGTGAAGATGCCGACGTCTTCCTTGCCCTTGAAGAAAAAAAGGCCCAGAAAAACAAGGATCAGCCCCACCATGAAAAGCGGACCCAAAACCATATAGATGACGAACCCGAAATAAGCGTTTGCCACAATCCCCATGAGGTCGAGGAAAGCCGAAACCAGCAGGATCGGAAAGGTAAGCGTGGTTATGACGGCACCAACCAGGGAAACCTTGCTGCGTGCAATGCCATTGATAAACGTCTTGATAATGTCCGTGAATTTTACCAAAGCTCATCCTCCCGTCTCGTTGGTTTTCATGGGTTCATATTCCGTGAAATGCAGCCTCCTTTGTAATCTATCATAAGATGTGTATAAAGAAAAAACAAATAATTTTAACAAGTTACGTGTCAGTTTAAGATGTTAACATTGCAGGATTTTAAAACAGGCAATATTTGCAGAAATAAAAAATGTCATTTTTTTGTTCAATCACAATATCGCAAAAAAGATGTAGAAAAAAATCTGCAATGTGTCCTGGCCCTGGGGCTTTTGGTTTTAGTAATAGTCGGTTGGCAAAGGCAGATTTGCGCAATGGCTTGCGGCCGGGCAGGTCATGCATTCGTGGACCTTTCCCTCGCTGGATTCCATTGTTTCCGAGCCTTGTTTTTTCTGGGAGCACTCGAAGATTATTTCCATCTCCTCCCGGTCTAGGGTTTCTGTTTGCAGGAGAATTTCCGCAAGATGCCCTAAGAAATCTTTTTCCTGCTGGAGGATGGCGTGTGCTCTCTGGTAGCTATCCTCCACCAGCTTTCGCACCTCCATGTCGATGTGCCTGGCCGTGGTTTCGCTATAGATCAGTTGGCTTGCCTGGTCCCCGAGAAAGCCTTCATCGGACTTGGCATAGGCCAGAGGGCCGACGACTTCGTTCATCCCCCACTGGCACACCATCTTGGTGGCGATTTGGGTGGCGCGCAGCAGATCATCCTCCGCTCCGGTGGTTTGCTGGCTGAGGCCGATTCTTTCCGCAGCCCGGCCACCCATGAGGATGGTGATTTTGGCCTGTAGGTATTCCTTGGTGTAAGCTTGGCGGTCGACAAGGCTTTGCTGCTGGGTGTGGCCCATGGCCCGGCCACGGGGGATAATGGTGATCTTCTGGATGGGGTCGGCCCCGGGAAGATGGCGGGCGACAATGGCATGCCCGGCTTCATGATAGGCCATGGTCCGCCGGTCATCCTTGCTGATCACGAAGCCCTTGCGCTCGACGCCGATAAGAATCCGGTCCTTTGCCTCGTTAAAATCGCTCGCTTCGATGCCCTCTTTGTTTTCCCGTGCCGCGATCAGGGCGGCCTCGTTCACGAGATTGGCCAGTTCCGCGCCGGTAAAACCGGGGGTGTTTCTGGCAACCTCGGCCAGATCGACACCCTCCGAGATGGTTACGCGTTTACTGTGTACCTGGATGATTTTCAGTCGGCCTTTCACGTCGGGCGGCAGGATGGTGATTTGCCGGTCAAAGCGGCCAGGGCGTCTCAGGGCCGGATCGAGGATGTCCGGACGGTTGGTGGCGGCCAGGACGATGATGGTGTCGTCACGGCTGAAGCCATCCATCTCGACCAACAGGGCGTTTAAGGTCTGGCTCCGTTCATCCTGACCGCCCACCGATCCTGCCCCGCTGCGGCGCGCGCCCACCGCATCGATCTCGTCGATAAAGATGATGCAGGGGGCGTTTTTCTTGGCTTCCCGAAAGAGATCCCGGACCCTGGAGGCGCCGACCCCCACGAACATCTCCACAAAGTCAGAACCGCTGAAGCTGTAAAACGGAACCCCGGCTTCGCCGGCAATGGCCTTGGCGAGAAGGGTTTTGCCCGTACCGGGAAGGCCTTGCAGCAGGACGCCTTTGGGCAGGCTCGCGCCGAGGCGGCTGAATTTTTTCGGTTCCTTGAGGAAACTGACAATTTCTTTAAGTTCTTCTTTTGCTTCGGGGATGCCGGCAACATCGTCAAAGGTTATGGGTATGTTGTTCTTGTCGAAATGAATGGCCTTGTTCTTGGCGAATTCCGGCTCTTCTTCGCCACCACCCCGCTGCTGGGTGCGCATCAGCAGCAGCCAGCCGATCAAGATGACGCCGATTGGCAGGGTGACGGTAAAGAGGTTCCAGAATGGCGAGGGGCGATCGTCTTCTGCGGTGATGGCAATCTTTTTTTGGGCAAGTTTGCCCATGAGATAACTCACGTCTGGAGAAAAGGTCGAAAATTCACGTCCATAGATGTCTGTGAGTTTGATGTTGCCGCCCTTGAGGTGTACCTCTGCAATCTCGTTGTTTTCCAGGTTGGTAAGGAAATCGTTGTATTTCAGGGGAGGGCTGGTGTTTTCCAGCCGCCAGAAAAGAGCGGTGGCAAGGCCAATAACTCCGAGCACGGCGACGAGGAAGAGCGTGTAGATGAGTTTTGTCATGGCAACCTCTTTTGGTTCGCTATGTGCGTGCACGCGAAGGCTTTGCGTCGTGCGGTTTCACGGGAGGTCTCCCCGATACTTTTCATTGTACCGGAAGCAGTATCCTGCTGCCAATCATAAATAAAAAAAGCCCGGAACGTACGCAAGGTACGCCCGGGCTTGTCTTTGTGCTGCTGTCGTATTTTTGAATGGTTTTCCTATGTAGGGCTTGAAGTTATATGCCGGTGAAGGCGGTAAGCCATCCCTTCACGAAACCTGTGATTCCGCCACTTCTGATAAGTCCTCCGACCAAAAAGAAGAAGCCGCTCAACCCGATGATCGCTCCGGCGCAGAGGATGACCCCAAGGCCAGCCTTGGAAACCTCATGGCCAACATCGGTGTTGTGCTCCGGGTCTCCAAGGAAGGCATGACATTGCCTTCTTACTTTTACCTTTACCTTGGCGATGGCGAATTCATTGTGCATGGTAACTCTCTCCAGCATGGATGCCGATATTTTGCTTCTCATCCGCCGGTTACCGCGGAGATCCAAGCTTGGGCCAGCGCAATGGGGCCGCCGCTGGTGAGCAATGCTCCAACAAAACAAGCCACTGCCCACAGGCCAACCAAGGTTGAAAGCGTGCCAAATGTTGCCAGCGCTCTGGTTGAGATTCTGGTGTCTGTTGTTGCTTGCGCTACAGAACTGGTCCGGTTTCTGCTTTTTGCCAACGATGCATGTGTCATGATGTGCCTCCCTCCCGTAGGATGAATGTTCCTGTGTGGCTTTTACTCTTTGATTTAATAATAAGTTTTTTTACGAGGAAGTCAATCAGAAAAATAACGTAATTTCAACTAGTTATATGTAAATTGCAAATGTGAGAATTATGGGTCTGAGATGGGGCAACATCGGGGGAATAAAGTATTTCCGGCAATCATGACAACTGTGTATGGCAGGTGCTGCCTGAGCAGGGAAGGGGATAGGCACGGGGAGAAGTCCCCGTGCCTTGTCGTTGGGGGACTTACTGCATGGGAGCATGCGGCATATTCATCTGCATGTGCATTCCACCCATGAGCGGTTTTATGGTGGCCATGCTGATGTTTGCGTAGGTTTCGATGGTCCCGCCGTTGGCCTTCTGGAATTCTTCCGCAGCGGCGCGGGTGGCAAAGGGGATAAGCTCCTTGCCCATGGGTCCCATCTCCTTGCTGCCGATTACGTAATGGGCCGTCTTGCCGTCAAGCCATTTGCCGGTTTTGAAATCCTTGACCCAGATGGCGGCTATCTGCTCAGGCTGACGTTCGGGTGCGAATTTCTGCATGTTGAGAAGAAAACGGAACATGCATTTGTTGCCGTCAAAGGCGGCCATGGCGCCATCGGTGAAAATCACCTGGGTCTGCCATTGCGGGTAGCGCTGCGGATACATGCCGCAAGCCGCGCAGCTCATCCCTTCGGTGATTGTCTGGGGTTCCGGGCCAGCGGCCAAGGCCAGGCCGCTGGCCAGCAGCATTGCCGCGCTCAAAATCATGAGGATAACCCGTTTTCCGTAAATGTTGCCGGTTTGTTTGGTGTGCATGCTCGTCTCCTTGTGTGAGGGTTGCTGGTTTTATTTGCTGGGAGGATATTTTTGCAGCTTTCGTTGCAGGGTTCTCCGGTGCAGGTCGAGTTTTTTGGCGGCCATGGAGATGTTGCCGTCGCAGTCGGTGAGCACGCGATTGATGTGTTCCCACTCGGCCCGAGCCAGGGACGGGGCCGAGAACTCATCCTGATCCACCTCCAGGTTAAGCTCGGGGTTTCGGGCAAAGGCGCCGAGGATATCGTCCACATCTGCGGGCTTGGGCAGGTAATAGAGCGCGCCCAGCCGGACCGCTTCCGTGGCTGTGGCGATGCTGCCGTAACCGGTGAGCACGACCAACTGCATGTCCGGGTTGATCTCCTTGGCTGCGGCAATGAGTTCCAGTCCGGACTTGCCGGGCATTTTGAGATCGATCACCCCCATGGCAGGCTTCTCTTCGCTTATAACCCGTAAGGCCTCATCGAAATTACCGGCAGTGAAAACCGTGAAGCCCCTCTGGCTAAAGGCCCTTGCCAGGCGTTCCCGGAACAGCTCCTCATCGTCAACCAGAAGAATCGTTTTATCCATGAAGTATCTCCGGCGTACCGGCTGCGACTTGTTGCAGGTCAAAAAAAAGCGTCACCTTCGAGCCCTTGCCTGGCTCGGAAATCAGGCTCAGACCTCCGCCAAATCTTTCGGCTGTTGACTTGGCAAGAAAGAGGCCAAGCCCCAGGCCTTTGCCCGGCTCCTTGGTGGTGAAAAACGGTTCTGCCGCCCGGGCGGCAATGTCCGGGGCCATGCCGGAACCCTTGTCCGTGACTTCAATATAGAGTCGGGTTGCATCCTGTCGGCACTCCACCAGAACAGACGCGTTCGGGGTGGCATCCAAGGCATTCTTGATAAGGCCCCGGACAATGCGGCGCAGGGTGCGAAGCGGCATCCTAACGAAAAGCTCGCCCGTCCTGTTGGTATAGTGTACCTGATTTTTGAGGGGATCGGGAAAGGTTTGGATGAGATTTTCCATGAGCTCGTCCATGGAAAAATCCGTGAATGCTTCCCCCATTTGATCCCCGGCGTCGGCGGCCAGATGAAAGAGGATATCCTTGCACCGTTGTACTTGATCGCGGATCAGGGAGACATCGGCAAGAAGTTCCGGAAAGTCTGCCCCATTGTTTTTCTTCAGGGCATGGAGCATCTCGCCCGCCGCCACTGCAATGGTTGACAACGGGGTGGAAAATTCATGGGCCGCCCCGGCGGCCAGGGTGGCGAGAGAGGCCATTTTCTCACTCTTTGTTTTTTCTTCCTGCAGGTCTGCCAGGGTTTTCTGGTGCCTGGCCAGGGCCAATTGAATTCGGCTGACAAAGAAAACAATAAAAAACGCGGTTACGGCAAAGGCGATCCACATGCCCTGGAGATGGATTTTTAGGGGGTCGCTCAGGGTTGCCAGCATACCTGGCTGTGGATGACAGGCTTGGCTCGCGCCTCCCTCGGCAGGCAGAAAGAAAAGGGTGGCATAACAGCCGGTGGTGAAAAAGGCCAGGCCCCATGACCAGCCGGGCGGCATGAGGATGGCGCCCAGGGTGATATGCACCAGGTAGAGGAAGGTGAACGGGTTCATAGGGCCGCCGGAATAGTAGATAAGACCGGTGAGCAGGGCCGTGTCCAGAAACATGACCAGCGCAAAAAGTTGGTCGGCCAGGGCCAGGTCTTTCTTTTTCAGGAAAGCGAACAGGAGGTTGGTGATGATCTCAAAGGCCAGGATGCCGAAGATAATCCGGTAGGGGAGACTGATCTCAAGAAAAAAAAGGGCGATCAGCACCAGAAGAACCTGGGCCGCCACCGCGCCCCAGCGCAAATGCAGCAGCCAGGCAAAGGCGATTCTGGCCGAAGCGGTGTTTTTTCCTTCCCCTGGCAGATTGTTATGTCGGACAACAGTATGCACAAATAGCCTCGTTCTTTAATTTGGAAAGCAACCCCTGATGCATACCATTATTCGAACGGAAGTTGAAGAGCAACCTGCACCGCCGTTGCAGATGCGACAATTTGACGCATTTGCAACGGCGGTGCCTCGTGTTAAAGTTTTTTTTGTTGTTTCCTCCCCTTGTAGACGCTCACCGGGTGGGAACCTTCTCTGTGTTGCTGGCTCTCTTCGATGTGATGGATGTCACCCGGTGAGCTATTTTTTTAACGATATCTTTTAGAATACCCAGAGTGAGGCCATGACCCAAACCACTTCGATCAGCATGGCGGAGATCTATCGCTTTCTCGCCCAGTCCATGCGATATCCCAGATCCGACTGGATGCAGGCGGGTTATTTTTCCGTGCTCGATACCTTTCTCGCCGGGCTTGGTTGGGATGCCGAGGCGCAGGCGCTCGGGCAGTCACTCTTCGAAAGCGATGACTGGCTTGAGCCGTTGCAGGTGGAACACACCCGGTTGTTTGTCAATGCGATTCCCACCGTGATCGCCCCGCCATACGGTTCGGTTTACCTCAGCGCCGACGGCATGCTCTACGGCCCCAGCGCCGAGAAAACAAAGCAGTTTTACCGCGAGCAGGGCTTCGACCTGGCGGGCGAGGCGGATATCCCTGATCATATCTCCTTTGAGCTGGAATTTTTGGCGCTACTTGCAGCGGAAGGCAAGAATGATGAGGAAGAGCGGTTTCTGGCCCAGCATTTCAGGCCGTGGTTTCCAAAATTTCAGGCACGTGTTTTACAAGAGGGTCGTCACCCTTTTTATGGAGTTTTAGTCAATCTCATCGATTTTTTTACAAGGGAGGAAATGTGAAATGGCTTTGAATCTGACGAGACGTAAATTTCTCCAGACCGCATCCCTTGCGGCAGCCACGGCAGCAATGTCCGGCTGTTTTGCCAGGCAGGCAAACGCGGGTACTCCGTTTGTCAAGAAACCATTTACCGCACCGGGCAGTTTTGCCGACACCAAAACCGCGGTGGGCGGGGTGTGCGAGATGTGTTTCTGGCGTTGTCAGCTGGTGGGCAAGGTGCGGGACGGCAAGCTGGTAAAGCTTGAGGGCAACCCCAAGAGCATCGACAACGGCGCGAGCATCTGCGCTCGCGGCAACGCCGGGGTCAAGCTGCTCTATGATCCGGACCGGTTGAAATTCCCCATGAAGAACGTGGGCAAGCGCGGCGCTCCCCAGTGGAAGCGGATCACCTGGGATGAAGCACTGGACGAATGCGCCGCCAAAATGAAGGCTGTGGTCGACAAGTACGGCCCCCACAGTATTGCCATGTTCCCCCATGGCTCCTCGGCAACCTACCCGATGGGATTTTTTGAAAATGTCGTCGGCACCCCCAACATCTCCGAGGCTTCCTTCTTCCAGTGTCGCGGCATTCGCGACATGGCCTACGTTGCCACTCTGGATACCGCGCCGGACGAGAACGTCGACATGGCCAATGCCAAGGCGATCCTGCTTCTGGGCGGCCATTTCGGCGAGAACGTCCATGTCTCCCATGTGAAGCGGTATCTGAAAGGCCTGGAGAACGGCGCCAAATTGATCGTGGTCGATCCCCGTTTTTCCGCCTCCGCGGCCAAGGCGGACATCTGGGTCAAGATCAAGCCCGGCACCGATACCGCCTTTTTGTTGGCGATGATGAACCATCTGGTCAAGACCGGCAAGTACAACAAGGCCTATGTGGAGGCCAACGGCGTGGGCTTTGACAAGTTCAGCCAGGGCATCTCCCATGCCAGCCTGGACTGGGCCGCCAAGACCTGCGACGTTCCGGCCAAGCAGATCAAGGATGTGGCCGAATTGCTGGCTGCCAACGCTCCCAATGTTTCCATCCATCCGGGTCGGCACGTGAGCTGGAACGGCAATGACTTCCAGCGGCAACGGTCTCTGGCCTGTCTCACCGGCCTGCTGGGCGCCATCGGGGTCAAGGGCGGGTTCGTGGCAGGCAAGGGGCCCAAGGTTGGCAAGGCCGGCGGCTGGCCCAAGGTTAATGAAGAGCACGCCGAGGCGCACGCCCTGCACAAGATGGCGAAAAAATATCCGTTTTCGCCTCCGGGTACCCCCACCGATTTGATCCGTGATGCTGCCATCACCGGCAAGCCCTATCCGATTAAGGGTTTTGTCGCCTGGGGCCAGAATCCCATCCAGACCATCCCAGATCAGGATATGACCAACAAGATGCTCCAGCAGATGGATTTCGTCATGGTCTGCGATATCATGCCCACCGACATCACCATGTACGCCGACATTTTGCTGCCGGAAACCTCTTATCTGGAGCGGTATGACTTGATCAAACCCGGCACCCAGTGGGATCTGTCCGGCAAGCAGGAGCAGTACATCTCCGCCCGCATGCCCCTGGTTTCCGTAACCGCTGCGGACCACGAGCGCAAGGACCCGGTCTGGATCACCAACGAGCTGGCCAAGCGCATGGGGCTCGGCCAGCATATCCCGGTTCAGACCCAGGAAGAAAAGACCGAGAAGATCCTTGCCGGGGCCAACCTTTCCATCGCGCAGTTGGTTAAGGAAGGCGGCATCCATCTACAGCCCGGCGCTGATCCCTACGGCAAGGTGCTCAAGGTGAATTTTTTCAGCCAGGAAATTGCCGATGCGGGTTTCCCCGCAGTGCCCACCTACATTCCGGTGCCCGAGCCGCCCAAGGGCTACGCCCGTCTGGTGTATGGCCGGGCTCCGGTTCACACCTTCAACCGTTCCCAGAACAATGTTTGGCTGGTCAACGAGATGCCGGAAAATCCGGTGTGGCTCAACGACGAATCGGCCAAGAAAATGGGGCTGAAAGACGGCGACCGCATCGAGCTGGTCAACCAGGACGGCGTCAAATCCCGGACCACTACCGTTCTCAAGGTTACCCCCGGCATCCGTAAGGATACGGTGTACATGGCCCATGGCTACGGCACCATGAACCCGGCCATGACCGTTGCGGTCGGTAAGGGCATTGACGATCAGAGTCTGATCACCAAGCGGGTGGTTGACCCGGAAACCGGGGCGCACGGCATGCGGAACAACTTCGTCAAGTTCGTCAAGAATGGCAAGGTGCTGAGTATTCCCGCCTGATTCTTCGCCTCCCCCTTTTGTAAAGGGGGGTATAAAAAAGGTCAAATCTGTATGAGTCCTCCGGCAAAGCCGGTGGTTGCCTGTTTGTTATTAACCAATTCTATTTATGGAGGGTCGCCGTGAGTCAATACGGAATGATTATAGATCTTGAGAAATGTGTGGGCTGCCATGCCTGCGCCATTGCCTGCCGGGCCGAGTGGGAGGTTCCCACGGGCAAGGATTCGGCGGACCGGGAACGGAGAAGAAACTGGGTGAAACGCCTTGGGCCGAGTAAAACCCCCCAGGGCTTGGCGTCCACCTATTATCCCGGCCTGTGCAACCATTGCGACAAGCCTGCCTGCGTTGCGGTTTGCCCGGCGGACAAGGTAGAGTCCACCTTTACCGATCCGAAGAGCGGGGCGACCAAGAAGATGGAAGTGGCAGCCACCTGGAAGGACCCCTTCAACGGCACGGTGCAGATCGACAAGGAGCGCTGCCTCGGTTGCGGCGCCTGCGCCGATGCCTGCCCCTACAGCGCTCGCTATGTGAATGAGGAAGAGGGCGATCCCAAGGCCGACAAATGCACCTTTTGCGTGGAGCGGTTGGCCCAGGGACTGGAGCCTGCCTGCGTGCAGACCTGTCTGGCCCGGGCCCGGATATTCGGCGATCTGAACGATCCCAATTCCGAGGTTGCCAAGTATGTGCAGAAAGGCGCGGCCAGACTGGAAAGCGCCAAGGTGAAGATCGGTCCTAATGTCCGTTATTACGGCAGCAAAAAGGACATGCATCTGCTGACCACCACCTCAACCCCGCAGGCCATGCCCCAGGCCAATCTGCGACGGACCATCATGGCCCACCTGCTGAAGCCGGCCATGGATCAGGTCAAGAGCCTCGGGATGCTTGGCCTGGCCGGGGCGGTTCTTGTCAAAGGTTTGAGCGAGGACGAGAAGGAATAACTCCTCCCTTGTGTTTTTTGGTTGTGGGAAGCCCCCAGTGCCGTAAGGTGCCGGGGGCTTTTTTTGTGTTCCGTAACACGACGGACCGACTTTTCAAGACATGATCCCGAATGTTCCCGGGAGATTCAAGAGCCCGGCCTTTCTTATCAGGGAATGCCATGTTTTAAACATTGACATTTATTTTTGGAGCATGGGATGCTTATTTGACTCAATTCACATTTGGCGAAATTGCCACTTTCATCCCTCAATCTTCTGAATCGGTTGTCGCGGATGATTACAGGAGAAGGCAATGACTAACGGGGTCCCGGTGATCATTGTTGCTTGTGCAGTTGTCATTACTGTCCTGGTCGGCATGATGCTGGGATTGCGTCGGGCAAACCGCCGTCTGCAAAAGCAGATAAATTTCTGGCATGATCTTCTGGAACGGACCACAGCCGGAATTCTGATCGTGTCGTCAGAGCGTCGGATTATCGAGGTGAACCGGCGGCTGTGCGAAATGTACGGTTACAGCCGGGATGAACTGATTGGCCAAAGCGCCGAGATTTTTCACCTTGACCGGACACAGTTCGAGCGATTTGGCCAATGGTTTGACAATGCCCGCAGCGACGGCCCGCTCGTGCAGGTTGAATACCAGTACCGCCGCAAGGATGGCAGTACCTTCTGGACGGTCATCTCCGGGGGAGCGTTGATGCTGCCTGATGGTGATATGGGGGTGGTCTGGAGTCTGACCGACATCAGCGACAAAAAACAGGCGGAAGCGGAGCTCGCCATCGAGCGCAGCCACATGCAGAGCCTGTTTGAGGTGAACGGTTCCGGCATGCTGGTTGTTTCTTCCACCCGGCAGATTTTGCAGGTCAACAACCAGTTCTGCAATCTGTTCGGCTACAGCCGTGAAGAGCTGGTGGGGCAGAGCGCCCAGGTTCTGCATGTTGATCAGCGGCATTATGAAGACTGGGCCCCCCGGTTCCAGGAGGCCAAGGCCGGTTTTCCCATTGCCAGCGCTGATTACCCTTGGCGCCGCAAGGATGGTTCGGTTTTCTGGTGTTTTTTTGCCGGAGTCAAGATGCAACTGCCCAGCGGTGAATCGGGCGTACTCTGGAATGTTATTGACATTACCGAACGCAAGAAAATGGAGGAACAGCTTTACCTCATGCTGTTCGCCATCAATGCCGCCAATGAGGGATTTTTCTTGGCGGATGAAAATGCCGCCATCCGCTTTGTCAACGATGGCGCCTGCCGCCGCCTTGGTTATTCCCGTGATGAGCTTCTTTCCATGCGAGTGTTCGATATCGATCCTGTCTCGCCTGCGGAAAAATGGCCGGAGCATTGGCAATACCTCATGGAGCATGGTTCACGGACCATTGAAACAGTCCACCGCGCTAAAAACGGTACGGAATTTCCGGTGGAGATCAGCATCAGCAGAGTAGCCTATAATGGCATCAGCTATGTCTGTGGACTTGCCCGCGATATCAGCGAACGCATCCATGCCCAGGAGGAAAAAACCAAGCTTGAGTCTCAGCTCCGCCAGTCGCAGAAAATGGAGGCTATTGGCACTCTGGCTGGCGGGATTGCCCACGATTTCAACAACATTCTGGCCATCATTCTGGGCTACGCCGAGCTGGCATTGTATGAAACCCCCGAAACAGATTCGCGACGCACTAAGCTTGGAGAGATTGTCAAGGCCAGCACTCGCGCCAAGGATTTGGTCAGGCAGATCCTGGATTTTAGCCGCAAGGCGGAAAGGGCAAGAAAGCCGCTTTTGATGGCCCCCTTCCTCAAAGAAACACTCAAGATGGTGCGGGCCTCCATTCCCTCCACCATTGCCATCGAAGAGCAGATCAGCGCTGTGGACAGTACGGTGCTCGGCGATCATAGCCAACTGCATCAGGTAATCATCAATCTCTGCACCAATGCTTTCCATGCCATGGAAGAACAGGGCGGCACCCTCTCGATCACCCTTGATTCCGTCCAGTTGGGGAGGGAAGAGGCAGCCGGGCTTGGAGGAGAAGAGGGGCGCTATGTGCGGTTGATCGTGGCCGACAGCGGGTGCGGCATGAGCCCGGCCCTCCAGAACCGTATCTTTGAACCCTACTTCACTACCAAGGGCGTGGGCAAAGGCTCCGGCATGGGGTTGGCCGTGGTGCACGGCATCTTGCGCAGTCATGGAGGGATGGTGCGCCTCACCAGTCAAGAGGGGAAAGGCTCTTCTTTTGAGGTTTTTCTCCCAGCCATAGAGCAACCTGCCAAGGAGAAAGTTGAAGAAGATGAGGGCTGCTGTCTGTTGGGCACAGAGCGCGTTCTGGTGGTAGATGATGAGCCGGCCATTACCGAAATGGTGAGCCAGTGGCTGGCGCAACTGGGTTATATGGTCATCACGAGCAACAACAGCGTGGAGGCGTTGGCCATGGTGCGAGAAAACCCAAGTGACTTCGACCTGATCATCACCGATCAGGCCATGCCCTTCATGCCCGGCTCCGAGTTGGCCAAGGAGGTTCTGGCCATCCGGCCCGATTTACCGATCATCCTCTGTACTGGGTACAGTGCTATTTTGAGTGAGGAAAAGGCGAGGGAGATCGGTATAAAGAGATACGCTTATAAGCCGTTACAGGGCAATGAATTGGCTCGTTTGGTCAGGCAGGTGCTGGATGATGGAAAGGGGGAGTGATCCGGCAGGTTTTTGTTAAAGGTCTGAGCGAGGATGAGAAGGAATAAGTCGTACCGCGTTTTTTTTTGGTGAAGTCACATCTGGGACGGAAAAATTGGGAAGTGTTCCGGGTTTTTTCTGAAAAGTGTTGGGGGCTTTTTTGGGGAAGTGTTCCGGGTTTTTCCGTGAGCGAATGTCCGAAAGTCTAACCTGACACCATTCTTTTCCCCTGCAATGCCAATCAGCCCAACGATCCATCTCATCAGATCGTCGTGGGTTGCTTCCTGAAATTTTGTCTTGATATTTTTATTTATCATCGCTAACAACCGTGATGAAGTACTGTCCGTGAGCCCAGCCAATTTTTGTTTCATTTCCGACATAGTCAAAATACTCTACCTTCGTCCACTCACCGCTTTTGTCTAGCTGGACCACTTTCTGGTTCCGAGGCAAGATGTCAAGCACTTCATATTCTGAGCCTGGACCCACTCTGAGATTAACTGACCGGTCAGCCACCAGGAACATTCTTCGATGTTCGTTCTCTCGCAACGCATTTAGCTGGATTGATATTGTCTGCTCCAGACCATCCAATCTCTTGATCATTCTTTCTTCTGATTGTTCAGCCGAAGTTTGCGCGAGATAAAAAAGGAAGAGAGCGAAAATTAGGCTCAAATAGAAATCGGCACTTAAAGGACCAAAAGGGGCTCGGTTCGCTCGGTCCTTGACAGCTTCTGCCAGGCCATTCAATGACTCAAGGGCACCTCCTTCAATTCGTTCCTTATACTCATCAACAAGCAACTCATAAGCTTCAGAAAACATCAGCGCCCCGTAGCCACTTGTCACTTGTTCGGCGACTCTCGAAAACGCCTCCATTATCGGACTGCTCTCAAGAGCCTGAATGGCTTTTATGGCGGGGGAGTCTTGGAGTTGCCGGATGGCTTTGAACGCCGGTGATTCCTCAATATTTCTTATTGCTTTTAATGCTGGTGATTGCTCTAAATCGCGTATCATCCGCATTACAGGGGATTCTTCAATCTGTCGTATTGCCTGCATAGCAGAGGAGTTTTCTAGCTCACGCATTGCACGGATTGCGGGTGAGTCATCCAGATTACGCATCATTCGCATGGCTGGAGAATCCTCGATTGCGCGAATAGCCTTCATAGCTGGCGAGTCGTCAAGCGCACGTAGCGCCCTCAATGCGGGACTATCGTATATGTTTTTCATTATCTGAATACTCGCTCTTTACGCTCTAACGTTTGCTCATCTGGAGAAAACTCCGGGCAAGGGTGGGGGACGGTGTTATCTATTTTTCTATTGCACCCTCTGTCGCCCCTCAACCCTGCCTATCCCGAATGGCACTAGCCGGGGCCACTTCTACCCATACAACATGTGGTTTTGTGGGGCGGCCCCAATTTTTATGCAGCCACTCTTGTTTTGATCTCGTCAAGGGTGGGCTTGAGGTCCTGCTGGATGAGGTCAAGATCATAGGTGTGCTGGAGGTTCAACCAGATATGCGGACCGGTGCCAAACCATTTCCCGAGTCTCAGTGCGGTCTCGGCGGTGATGGAGCGTTTCCCC
>Ga0334722_10002024_pt1 | contig 23611 bp, 20 predicted proteins | sample C3_bottom_MG_FD_207210 | JGI IMG/M metagenome (GOLD analysis project Ga0334722, IMG submission 207210) | Sediment microbial communities from Yellowstone Lake, YNP, Wyoming, USA - C3_bottom | ecosystem: Environmental > Aquatic > Freshwater > Lake > Sediment | place: USA: Wyoming | collected... | reverse complement strand
AGTTGGTGCGCCGCTGTTGCGGTGGGCGCAAAAAGCAGATCGGATGCATGGTCGGTTAAGACGCGATTGATCTCTTCAGGCATCCGGCGGTTGCCCGAACGCAAGCCGGCTTCTACATGGGCGACGGGAATATGCAGTTTCACGGCTGCCAGGGCTCCCGCCAGGGTTGAATTAGTATCGCCGAAAACCAGCGCCAGGTCCGGCTTTAACTCGAACAGGGCGGTCTCAATTGCTTCAATCATGCGCCCGGTCTGGGCTCCGTGCGGGCCGGACCCGATACCGAGATTTCGGGCCGGTTCGGCTATACCTAATTCGGAAAAGAAAACCTTCGACATATTGTGGTCGTAATGTTGGCCGGTGTGAAGGAGAGCTTCGTCGATTTGAGGCAAGGAACCCAGCGCCCGGGAAACAACGGCCGCTTTAATAAATTGGGGGCGTCCGCCCACAATAGAGACGACTTTCATCTACTTAACCTCGCGTATAGATCGACTAGTTTTCCCGCTTCTTGGGCCCAGCTATAGCGTGAGTGAGTGGCTTGGCGACCCCTTGCCCCCATGGCCGCCGCCCCGTCAGGGTCGCGCAATAGGTCGACAATTGCATCCGCAATCGCTTGGGGATCGAGCGGATCAACGACCAAGCCGCAGCCGGTTTCACTTATTATCTCACGCCACAACGGAAAGTCGGAAGCAATCACCGGAATACCCGCGGACATATATTCAAACAATTTGTTTGGTTGCGCTTCGATATGGTTTGGCTCAGGGTGCAGAAGGACAAGGCCGATTCTGCTCTTATTCAATAATTCACCGATTTCGCGCCGGTCCCGCCGGCCCAAAAAGTCAACGCTTTTAAATCCGTCCAAAGTACGAACCTGTCTTTCAAGCTTTAGGGGGCTAAATTCTCCGGCCATCATCAGGCGTACACCGAGGGATTCCGGCAGCAATTCCAAGGCTCGCACAATCTCGTTGATACCGCGGATAATCGTTATGCTGCCGACGTAGGCGACGAGTCGACCGCGCTCATGATATGGAATCGGGTCAGCGCTGTCCAGCTCGCCGGTTATCGGCATGTTTTGAACTAATACAGTTTTGTCGGCCGGGAATCTTTGGGCGATCGACGGTGTTGCCGCTACTATCCCGTCAACGATCGATGCGCCGAGCTTTTCGACAAGCCCGGCGACCGCGGCGACCGGGGGGCGCAGCGCGGCTGGTATCCAAAACTTGCTTAAGATGCTTTTTGGGACGTTCTCATGTACATCGTAAATGGTTTTAGCCCCGGTCATCAATTTAAGCGCGATCACCGGCAATATTAATTCGGGGTCGTGAAAATGATATATATCGGCTCTTTCGGCCATCGCCAGTTTTATCGGTCGCCAAACACTAAGAAACCGTCGAAGCCGTCCCTTGCTCTCAGGAAGCGCCTTCATCTTGACATTGCCCACGATCCCGTCGCTGCCGTATCTGGCGATCAATGTGACGTCATGGCCCGCCGCCGCCAGGGAAACGGCCTCCTTTTTGAATATGCGCATGTCGTTCGCCGGGTGGGCGGATGTTATGTGGACGACTTTAGCCATCTGTTGCGATTCTCTCTCCGGTTTCCAAAGCGACGTCAAGATCGCGCTTGCCGGTTCTGTTCAAAGCAGCGTGAATCAGCAAGGCGACGATCAGGCCATGCGACAGGATGACGACAAATATCGATGTTGACGCCAACATCCATGTCAGGTAAATAAACCATGCATAGACTGCCAGCGTCAGGATGTTTTTTTCTTTGCGAATCAACATAATGTGTATTGCCTGGAATAAAGCGGCGACTAAGAAGCTGCCGGCGACTACGCCGATAACACCGAAATTTGCCCACAGATCACCTATGAACGCGGCGTTGGCTGAGCCCGACTCTATGCCGTTATACATATACTTGAAGACATAGTTTGTCAGTTCAAATTGCCTTAAGCCAAAGAGGGGGGCGAGCTTGCCGATAGAAGCTCCCCATAGGAACCCGACCTTCGCCGGGAATATCTCAAAGTAATAGTAAAGGGTGAAGGCGGGTACTGAAAAAACCCTGTTAAAAACGTATTGAAACAAATCGACCGTGGCGCCGGGCGCCACCACTTTGATCACAGCCAGCGGGAAGATCATAGCTAAAGCGACAAGCGCACCAGTCCAGGCCAACGGCACCCGGCCTTTTCTGATCAGATACAAAAGGAAGAGCATCATTACAAAAACCGCGGCCACCGGCGCTTTTTCAGTAGACAAGGCAATATAGAAGAGCCCCGGCAAGATGGTCGCGATGAAGCGGATTAGCCACCATTTGTCTTTGAAAACATAATAGCTGCCGCCCGCGATCAAAATAAGAAGGGGATAGATTGTTCCCCTCAACCACGAAAACAAGTAGATCAAACGCGAGTTGAGCAGTTTAAAGCTGTGCTCTCGCATAATCATCAAGGATTCGATCGATCGGCCGCCCTTGAGCAGGTAAAGAAGGGGCGCCGCTTTGACCTCAAGTAAGTAAACCACTGTTAAAGCAAGCGACGCGGCTAATAAGATCATGAAACCGGTGCGCAGGCCGGGCGGTTCTTTTATCGATAAGTCCCGTTTGTAAAACGCCTCCGTCTCCGCCGCCGAGGAGCTAAGCAGACGGTTGGTTGCCATGATACCGAATGAAAACGCGATAGCCGTTAATTGCACTGAGCCTATATAGTAATATCGATAGATGCCTGTCTGCGTTGAGAAGATTCCCAGGGCAGGAAAGAAGATCATCAGCATGTACGACAAGTAGAGCCAGCCGGGGATCGTCAGGCGATTGAGCTTGAATATACCGATTTCTTTCTGCAGCCACAACCCGGAAGCCCCAAAAATCGCGAAGCCGGTCAAGACTATCAGCGCTTCTGCCGCCGTCCGATGTTGACTAAGCGCCCCGGCGGCTAAGCCAAGTCCGATGAGTAAGGCGACGGTCAGCGTCTTTTTGTCGCCGGTCTTAACCATTGTTGTCGCTTTCAGCCAGGCGCCTGCCTATAAGCCCGGCGAATGTTAGCCTGAGCCAGCGCAGATCGTCCCATTCAGGAACTAATATCCGCTTAACGGCTATCCCGGTAACCGCGCTGTAGCTCCGCAAAACATAGAAAGCGCCGACGGTGTATGAACACGAAGTTGCCAGCGCCGCGCCGGAGATGCCGTATTTTGGAATAAGGATCAAGTCGAGACCGACCGTGAAGATCAGGGCTATGAGAGAAGCGATTGTTCCGACTTCCGGCCGGCCCCGGCCGGCAAGATCCGTATATAAGACCTGGTGGATACTGAATGCCACGATGCCCGGCAACAGCAGCCAAAGCGGTCTGAGCGCACTTTTGTAAGCGTCGCCAAACAAAAAGCCGATCAATTGACCGCCAAAAACCGCCAACAAAGCCGCGCAGCAAATGACGATGATCAATATGATCCGGCATGCTCGCGGCGTCAATAGATCCATGATCGTCTCCTCGGACGAGGCGCTCCTCGAGAATAAGACGGTCCCCAGGGCAAACGGCAGGTTCCATAAGACTTGGGCCAAAGCAACTGCGGCTGAATAGTATCCGGCTTGTCTGAAGTTGAGAAACACCGCGACCAAGAACATATCCAACCTGAAATTCAAGAATTGCGAGATTTCGGTCAAATAGGTTTTGAAGCCAAACACCAAAGAAAGTCGCAGCTGGTTAAAGTCTACCCGGAACGAAACATATTTGCGCAACTTGAAAAGGGAAAAGCCCAACGCGACTAAACCGCCGGCAAAGAAGGCGGTGACGGCCCCTATAACGCCCAGGCCAAGGACCGGCACGAATAGGGCCAATAAGAGGAGTTGCGCAAAAACCTCGACGTTCCTCAACCGGTTATAGTCTTTGATCCAGTTTCGGCCCAAAAAAATATGTTGGGTGAAGACAAGCAAGAGCCGCGCCGGCATTATAAGGGCGACAGCCACTAGGAAGCGGGGATCAAGCTTCGGCATAAGCGTTTGAAAATAGTTGCGCCCGATCAAAATCGCCCCCGCCGAAAAAACGCCCATAAACGCGGCCGCAAAAACCGAATTGGCGAAGATTTTCTCTGTCTCGACTCGTCTCCCTGTAAAGTAAACATTGGCCTGCCCGAGTCCCAGACTCGCGACAATGGCGGCGATTTCAAAAAAAACGGCGACTACCACAAAGACGCCGCGCCCCTCGGGTCCGAGGACGCGCAGAGTAATAAGCCCTATGAGAAAAGCGCCCGCCAGCATAAAAAGTCTTGACCCGAACGTTTCTCCAACGTCGCGCAGGAAGCCTCGCTCCGGCCGGCCTGTTGTCGGTGTTTTAGCGCTTTGAGATGTTGTCGGTGCTTGGGGCGCCATTGCCTTTTTCATTCCATCAGACCCTATGCGTTCGCACGGCTTGACAGGTCGACAGCGCCAAAATTAGCCAGATGACCTTCATATACAAGGCCCCGAGCGAAAAACTGGCGACCATCAAACCGATTATACTGATGGCCAACATCGAGCAGTTGATTGCCTGCTGAAGATTTCCGGCGATAAGATGTGCGCGGCGAAGTTGCCTTGATTTATAGAGGACTGACAGAAGAAAGCCGAGGAGGGCCAGTATTCCAAAAATACCTACTTCAGCCGCGATCTCTATGAAGATATTATGACCGCCTAAAGGCTTGCGATATTCTGGATGGATCCCGGGAATCAGATACGAATACGAGAGATAGACAAATTTGTAGTTCGCCAAACCTACCCCTGTCAGCCAATAGTCCTGGATCATATTCAGGCCGGCAGCCCAGATATAAAAGCGACCCGAACCCTTGGTTGACATAATGCTGTCGAGGGTGAATCTCTTGTCCACAAAGAGGGCCAGACAGGAAAGCATAATGGCTAAAATCAAGAGTACGGCGATGATTTGCCGCCGAAGGCGCGTCCCCAAGAGCGGTTCCATGCTTAGCAAGGCAAACATCACCACCAGCGCGATCATAGCCCCGCGTGAAGTGGTGACGAATGCCCCGCCGACCAAGAGTAGCAAGACGAACCAAAATGCAAAATTATACTTTGAGGTTGGCGACCTTAAAAAGGCAAACGCCAACGGGACCAGGACCACAAGTCCGAGGGCCGAGCCATTGGGATCCAGATAAGCGCCCCCCGCTCTCTCGGCGCCGCTAATTATAAATTGGCTTATAGGTACCAACGCGGCCAAAGCGCTCGATGTGATCAAAGTCAGGACCATGGTCCGTAGCGACGCCTGGTCATCCACTAAATCGATGATGACAAAATAGAGCGCGGCCAGCATAGCCAAGGTAGTCAAGTGAGTTATGCCCGTGCCGAATTCCGTTGCGCCGATGAGCGAAAAGGTAGCGAGGGCCAAAAAAGCCAGCAAGAAAAGATGTGTCTTTTCGTTAAGGTTGATGTGTGTATGCTTGGTTTTATAAAGGTGTAGCGACCAGCCCAGGAAAGTGACTATCGCCAGTAATTTTGTGGCTGAGAAATCCGAGCCGAAGCCGGCCAGGCTTTCAAAAGGCAACCAGGCCGCGATCAAATATAAACCTAATTTCGGTCGGGGGATGATAACGAGGCAGAGAATCGCCGCTAATGGAAGGGCGAGTCCTAATATCGGCTTAAGGACGACGAGGGCGCCGAGCGCGAGCCCCGTTAAGACCGTTAATGCCAAGAGATGCCACTTGTTATCCAGCCCTTGTCGGATCGGGCCGGTTAAAGCAACGCTCAACTAGCTAATCCTTTTCGTTGTTAGGATTGATGGCCATCGCTAAGGCGATGCCTGCGATAAATGCGCCGATCCCGGCCACAACGATGTTTTTGCCCAGGCCGGGCGTCGAAAGTGTGGCTGGTGTTGCCGCCGGAGCCAGGACTCGGGTTGCCCTGACCTTGTTTAATTCCACTTGGATCGATTGTTTTTGGGTAATTAGCGCCTGCTCTTGAGCCAAGATACTTAGTCTTTGGCCGATCAAATTTGGCTCTCTCTCCTCCAAGGCTAAAAGCCGTTGGTTTAGCAGAAATCTACGTATTTCGTTATTTGTCGAATCCATCCCCGAGTCATTGAGGCGGGCCAGTTCAGCTTTTATCTCGTTTATTTCAGCGTCAGTATTTTTTGTGCCGGCCTCGATGGGATTTTCTTTCGTGGTCCCGGCGTTTCGATATAAAAGCTTATGCATCCATTGAAGTTCTTCATTGGTGGTCTTAAGCAGCGATTGCATGTTCATATAACTTGTGTCGCTACCCTTTGTCGCCGCGACGAACCGCGCTGCCGCCAGATCGGCGATTTTTTTGGCCCGTTTGGCCTGAACGTCGACGACATTGATATTTACTAGAGAGGTGCCGCTGACAAACTCGACGGTAATCCGGCCTCTCAGCTGCTGGGGCGAGTAATTAACTGGCGCTTTGGCGATGATAGCCTCAAGGGCATTATCTGATTTGAGGACTTGCTCAACAGCTGTCTGCGAACTAAACACTTCCAATGCTGAAGCGCTTAACACCACAGACGTTGAAGCATGGTACATGGCTTGCTGCTTTTGAATTACAAAAGTTGTGATCATGGCGATAATTACCAACGTCAAGACCAACCATTTCCCCTGCCTTGCGGCTTGCCAATAATCGGATAAGGGAATCTGGTCTATAGCCGGCTCGATCAGCTCATCCGGGATTCTGGTTTTACTGCTGATTATTCTCACCTACCTACTTGTTTGTACCGACATTTAGCATGATAACACAAGTTGGCAGGTGGACGACTATTCGGTGGCACAATCGGCGAGCGCTGCACCCGGTTCTGTTGGGCGTGTTCGTGCCACTGACTCACAAACCAGCGCGACCCGGTCATCATCGAGTTGAGGAAAGATGGGGAGAGATAAGACTCTGTCCGCGGCGCATTCGCTGCGGGGGTGGGATCCCCCGCCGATGCCCAGGTACGCGTAGGCCGGTTGCAGGTGTATGGGGACCGGATAATGGACGGCGCTGTCAATACCGTCCCGGGCAAGCCTCGCCTTGATTTCATCTCGGTTGTCGATGCCGATGGTGTACTGGTGCCAGGCATGGGTTCTGTCCGGAGCCACCGATGGCCGAGTGACTTCGGGGAGATGAGATAAGAGTCTGTCATATAAAGCCGCCCGCGACCGCCTCGCCTCAGTCCATTTATCAAGATAACGCAACTTGACTCTGAGTATGGCTGCCTGTATTTCGTCAAGCCGACTGTTATAGCCGATTTCTTCATGGTAATACTTGCGATCGCTTCCATGCGCTCTCAATCGTCTGATCTTGGCGCTCAAGCTTTCGTCATTGCCGACAATCATACCGCCGTCGCCGGCAGCCCCCAGGTTTTTGCTGGGGAAAAAACTAAAGCAGCCGGCATCGCCGATCGAACCAACTTGTCGGCCGCCTATTTCCGCGCCGATCGCCTGAGCGCAATCCTCAACCACAGCCAGTCTATATTTCTTCGCCAATTCCATAACGGGAATCATGTCCGCCGGTTGTCCGTATAAATGGACGGGCAAGATCGCCCGGGTGCGAGGGGTGATTTTAGCTTCGATCTGTGCGGCATCCAAATTGTATGTTGCCGGATCGATATCGACGAAGATAGGCGTAGCGCCGCAATAAGATATGGCTTCGACGGTAGCGATAAAAGTAAACGGCGTCGTGATGACCTCGTCGCCGGGCCCAACACCTAAAGCACGCAAAGCCAGGTGCAGGGCGTCTGTTCCCGATGCGACACCGACCGCGAAGCGGGTTCCGCAATAAGCGGCGATCTCAGCTTCCAGAGCGGCTACATTTGGGCCCAGGATAAACCTTCCGTCGGCCAGAGTCCGGTTAACGACTGCCGTCAGTTCGTCCTTTATCTCCAAATACTGGGCCTTAAGGTCAACGACAGGTATCATTTACCGCTTAACCACTCATCCTGTGGCACATCGCGGATTATCCGGGCCGGGATACCCATGACCAGTTTGCCGTCGGGGACATCTTTGGTAACCACCGAGCCGGCAGCGACAAAAGCTTCGCGACCGATAGTGATGCCGGGCAAAAGGAGCGAGGCGCCGCCGACGCGGGCGCCGCGTTTAACGCGGGCGCCTTTGATTTTATTAAAACGATTGACGCCGCGTCCCATGGTGTTGTCATTAGTGGTTGTCACCATGGGCGCGATAAAGACGCGTTCCTCCAAGACAACATGGGCGGTGATATAGGCGCCCGTCTGAATCTTAGTATATGAGCCGACCGATACATCGTTTTCAACAGCGACCCGACAGCCGATCGTCACGAAATCGCCGATGTGACATCGTTCGCGCACAACCGCCAGATCGCCTATTGAAGTTGAGGCTCCGATGGTAGATCCGGCAAAAATGACGGCGCCGGAACCGATGATGCAATTGTCGCCAACGACCAGGCCGGGGAAGTCACCGGCGACCTTAAGGGTACTGGTCGGTCCCGGGCGGGATTGTTTGCCCAAGACAGCGTTGTCCTCGATAACCGTGGAGTTGCCGATCGTTGTGTTGGCATGCACCACCACGTTACTGCCGATGACAACGCCTTCTTCTATCTTAACACCGGCGTGAACGATGACATTGTCGCCAAAGACCGCATCCTTGGGGCAGGTCGCGGTCGGGTCGATATTATTCAACCGCACGCTCCTTTAGCTCTACCGGCCGCCCGCCGTTATCGAGCGAAGTTTGGGCGGCCTGCAGGATGCGCAACACCTCGAGCCCGCTTTGGCCGTCCGTCAAGGGGCGCCGCCCTGTTTGTATACAATCGATAAAATGGCGGCATTCTAAAGCCAGCGGTTCCAGCATGTTTAAGCTTGGCATAAGAATATCGCCGAAACGCAAGGTCAAGTCGTCGCCATACTTCTTGTAGCCGGCCGCCAAATCGGCCCCCTTGTCATAAAGGCGGACCTTTTCCGAGCTTTCCATATCGTCGAAGACGACCATCTTCTTGCTGCCGACAACAGTGAATTTTCTGGTTTTGTGCGGATCCAGCCAGCTGACATGCGAGTGGGCCGCTATCCCGCCTTCAAAAATGATCGTGACAAAGACAACATCCTGGACGCCCGGCCGCAGGTAGCACTGGCCAACGGCGGCGACGCTGAGCGGCTGTTTGCCGATTAAGTGGAGGGCGACGGCGATATCATGGGGCGCCAGACTCCAGAGAGCGTTTTCGTCTTTTCGCACGGTGCCCAAGTTTAAGCGTTGAGAGTATAGATAGTAGATATCGCCGACGTCTTGTTTGTCGATAAAAGATTTAATTAATTTAATAGCCGGGTGGTACATGAGCAGGTGGCCGACCATTAGTATCCGGTCGGCGCGGTCGGCGCGGTCGATCAGGATCTGAGCCTCGCGAACGTCCAGCGTAATCGGTTTTTCTACAAAGACATGCCGGCCGGCTTTGAGCGCCGCCTCGGCGTGCTCAAAGTGCATCGGCGCCGGCGAAGCGACGACTACGGCGTCGATATTATCATCAAGAAATACTTCCGATGTGTTGGCGGTTGTTCTGGTGGCCGGATACCGGCTTGTCAGGGTTTCCAATCGAGCTATGTCCAGGTCGCAGACGGTCGCTAAATTCGATTCAGGTAACTCGGCGAACTTGCGCACCAGGTTTTGGCCCCACCGGCCTGTGCCGATTACCGCTACATTGACAGGCTTGATCGGCTTCCCGTCGGCCGGTGCCGATTGCGCCATTGGATCTTTTATCATGCCCGCATTCTACAATCCCACAATGTTCGATCCGGCGAACGCGGCAAAAGCGTTTCGCGTATCGACGATGAGCTTGGAGCGAGTTGCCAGCTCTTCATATGGATAAGCGCTGTGGTCCGTGGCGAGGACGATACAGTCAAAGGATTCGATCGGCAGGTCCGCCAGTGCCTGGGAAGCAAGACTTTTTGATTCCAGAGTCACCGACGGGATAAAAGGGTCATTATATATAACATCCGCTTCCTCTGTGACCAGGAGTTCCATGATCTTCAAGGCGGGGGACATGCGGGCGTCGTCTATATCTTTCTTATATGCTACTCCCAAAATCAGGATTTTTGCCCCCCGCAGGCATTTACCGGCTCGATTTAGCGCTTTGTTGATCTTTTCCATAACAAACAAGGGCATCTGCAGATTGACCTCGCCCGCCAACTCTATGAATCGGGTATGGAAGTCATACTGCCTGGCCTTCCAGGTTAGATAGAAAGGGTCGACAGGGATGCAATGGCCGCCTACGCCCGGACCGGGGCTAAACCTCATCATGCCGAAAGGCTTGGTCGAGGCCGCCTCGACGACATCCCAGATGCTGATGCCCATCTTATCGCATAACAATGCCAGTTCGTTGACGAGGGCGATATTGACCGCTCTGAATGTGTTCTCAAAGACCTTGGTCATCTCCGCGACCTTGGGCGAGCTGACAGGCACCACATTAACGATGGTCTGCGAATAGAGCGATATCGCGGCCTTAAGGCAGCTTGCGGTCACGCCCCCGACGACTTTAGAGGTATTTTTTGTGGTATAGCGCTTGTTGCCGGGATCGACCCGCTCCGGCGAAAAGGCCAGGAAGTAATCGACCCCGATTTCAAGGCCGCTCGCGGCCAGGATTGGCAAGACCACTTCTTCGGTCGTGCCCGGGAAGGTAGTGCTTTCCAGGACCACCAGTTGTCCGCGGCGCAAGCGCTTGGCGATCTCTTCGGCCGTCGAGACGATGTAGGAGATATCCGGGTCGCGGGCCGCGTCGAGGGGGGTCGGCACGCAGATGATGACGACGTCGGCTTCGGCCAGCACCGAGCAGTCGTTCGTGGCCCTGATCCGTCCCGCCGATACCAGCTCGGCCAGTTCTTTATCGTCGACATCGGAAATATAGTTTTGGCCGGCGTTTATCATATCCATCCGCTCGGCCTTTTGCTCGATTCCGATGACCGTAAAGCCGACTTTAGCCTTCTCCACCGCCAAAGGCAGGCCGACATAGCCCATGCCGATGACGGCGATGACGGCTGTTCGGGCGCTTATCTTTTCTTCGAGCGAAATATTTGGTGGTGAAGGCGCTTCTCTTAAAGCCAATACTTCCTCAATGCGTCTATGGGTAAAAGTCGCTGTAAATCAATAAAAATACTAACAGACTTACGGTTGTTTTCCAAGGGATGAGCCGCCGGGATTTTGCAGCTCATGCTTGAGGTCGGCCAATTCGGGGTCGGGGCTGAAATAGCGCTCGTAAGTTTTTATCCAGCGCAGACTGTTCTTGGCGTCGCCGAGGTCTTTGTATGTCAATGCGATCGACTTTATTGCTCGATCGTTATATTTATCCTGAGCGAGCGCTTGCTTGAAGATGTCCAGGGCGGCCCGGTGCAGTTCCCGGTCGGCCCGATGTTGGGCTACCGCTCTATATATCTCGCCGAGGGCCAACCGATTATCGGGGTCGCCGGGATTGGTTGAAATCGCTTTTTGCGCCGCCCGCATCGTCTCGCGTCCGGCTATCGATTTCAGGCTATCCGTGGACGGTAGGAGGCGGTAGACCTCCATCACGTAATATTGCGTCTGCCACGGTTGAGCGTTTTGCGCCGCCTTAAAAGCCGCTTCGACCGAATAAATATCGGTGGCGTTATTCGAAGCCAACAGGTTGATTTCCGCCGCCAGCGCGTTAACGGCAAAGAAACCGCCCGTCGCCGCGGCTGCCGCCAGCACGATCGCCGCCGCGAAGACGGGCGCGCCGAGCTTGATTTCGAAAGTTTTCACGGCTCCCGACAGGCTGATGACGATCCCCACCATTATCCAGAACAGGGGCATCGAGCCCAGGTCCTCGGGATTGAACTGGGCGGCGATCAGGTATCCGAGGCCGCCGGCGACCAGAACAGGGAGAATCCGCTGCTTTAGAGAGACGGCCGAAAACCCCGTCTGCTGCGTTTTCCTCGCCCTCGGTTCAGTCACGTAATCGCACATACGCTCCCTTGCCTCGGGCTTCGTCAGCCTTGCATCCGGGGCTTTGGGCCGTCTCTCCCAACTTTGACCGGCCTGCGGGGTTTTCGGCCGGACCTTTAGGCGGCTTGGCCGCCCGCCGCCACCGGACCCCGCCGCCGCCAGGGTCAAAAAAACCAGCGCGAAAAGCAGCGCCGGCCAGCCCGCCGAGGCCGCCAGGTTGAGCCAGATATTATGGGCATCCTCGTACTGACCGCCGGGACTGCCCGATTTCGGCTTTATGTCGAGCCTTTGCAACCCTGATTTTAAATTGTCCAGGCCGGCGCCGAAGACCGGCCGGTCTGCCGAGACCTGAAACGAGGCCTGCCAGATCCAGAGCCGTTCGCCAACGCTCGTCTTTTCCTTGGTGACGGCATAGCCCAGACTTAAGACGATTATCGCGACCGCGGCCGCCGCGACGATTTTTGGCAGTCTCGCGCTCCCTGACTGTCGCAGGTAACGCCGGATCAGAAACGTGCCGGCGGACCCGACAGCACCGGCGAAAGCCCCTAACGAACCGGCTGTTATCAAGCCAATGACGGCGGTCGGCCAGACGAAGTAACCGATAAGTCTGTCGCGGAAATTGTCGCCATCCAGAGCCAGATACATCGGGATCGGCAGGACTAAAGCCAAGAATAGGCCAAAATAGTTGGGGTTCCCGAAAGTCGAGTAGGCGGCTTGAGGGAACGTTTCTTTTAGATCGAAAGGAAAGGCGGCGCCGAGGAACTGGGCGCCGCCGATGGCGCTCGACACTGTTATAGAAGCGCAAACCGAATAGAAGACGCTTCTGATCTTGCCGTCGTTCCACGCCACTCGCGACGCCGCCGCCAACAGCAACGCGAGCGCGATGTAAGTGGTCAGCCCGAGCAGTCTTTTTCTGAGGCCGAAAAAACTTATAGCGGCCACCGGCGAAAAGGCGGTCGAGAGGATCAGCCAGGTCAAAAAAGCCAGGCCGGCCAGGCCCAGGCGGCCGCCGGGGAGGCGCGCCTTACCGGTCGTAAGTACCAGCCACAGTTGCGCCGCCACGCTGAGCAGCGCCAATAAGACAAGCAGAGTGTATTTTATCGTGCCAAAGACGTCAAAAGCGCTGGTCAGAAAGGCTAGAGGCAGGATAATCACGGCGGCGCAGAGAACCGCTAAAATCGGCAGGTCTTCGGATTTATTCCGGTTGTTCATGGTTGTCGGAAAGATTAGCAGCATGATAGGTCGATGGCAATCGCATTGACACTATTAAGCCCGCTAAGTATACTAATCACGCTGTGGCTCCAGGGGATTTCAACCAGCCGCGGACTAACTTATGGATCAATCAACAGAGCTGAACATCAACCAAAACCAGTCTTCGGACTCGGGTCTTAGCCCGCGCAAGCGAGATGCCTTCGACACGGTCGCCAATTGGCTCGCTCTTCTAATCTTGATCCTAGCGGCGCTCCTGCTAAAGGATGTTGTGCTGAAGCGGGTCGATACTCCCCGAACGGCGATCGAGCGGGACATCATCAATTATACTGAGTTGTTAAGAAAAGATCCCAAGAATGCCGGGGCTCACGCCGGGTTAGGCGTGGCTTATATGAATATGGGCAGCTTCTCTCCGGCGGCGGGCGAATTCGCCCGGGCCGCCGAACTTGACCCGGCCAAGGCTCAGTACCATTTCAACCTAGGGGTCGCCAATGTTCGGCTCGGCAAAGACACCGTCGCTCTAAAGCAGTTGAATCTGGCCGGGAAACTAATGCCAAAGTGGGAAGCGCCGTTTTATGAGGCCGGCCGCGTCTATGGAAAGCTAAAAGAGTATGACAAAGCGATAGCCTCGCTTGAAACCAGCTTGAGATTGGTGGCCGGCAATGCCGACGCTCACTATGAACTCGGCCGGGCTTACGAGCGCAAAGGCGACCGCGACCAAGCGGCCGGCCACTTTCGAGAAGTCTTGAAATATGTGCCCGACGACCAACGGGCCGTTAAAGCCCTTGAAGGCCTAAGGGGTAGATAGGGGTTTGGCTTTGGACCTCACGCAGCTTAGACCGATAGACCGGACGCCGATGCGGCCCAGGAAGAGCCGCTGGCCGCGGCTGGTCATTCTCACAACTGTTTTCCTGGTCCTCTTATATTTATACCTAAATCTAAGCGAACCGCCGCTGCCGCCGGGCGGAGCCGAAGCTAATGGTGTGCGCTCGGTGTTTTCCATTTACGGTTGGGGGAAAGAGCGGCTAAGCAGCCCCAACGCCGTCGCTTCGGACAAAGCCGGAAACATCTACATTGCCGATACGGCGAACCACCGGGTCGCGGTCTTCGATAGGCGCGGCAACTTCCGCTTTGTTTTCGGCAAGAAAGCCGAAATCCCTTCCCAGCAAGCCCTGATGGGTCCGATGGCTTACCCCACCGGCCTGGCTGTCGCCGATAACGGCGAAATATACGTCGCCTGCATGTCGCGCAATTATGTTTTCGTTTTCGATGCCGGCGGAAACTTCAAGCGGCAGATAGCGGTCGACCGGCCGATAACCGTAGCCATCGGCAATAATCGGCTCTATGTGTCTACGCCCGGTCGAATATTGGTCTTTAATGCGCGGGGCGACGCGATCGATCATTGGGGATCGCAAGGGCGCGCGGTCGAGGAATTCGAATATCCGAACGGGTTGGCGCTGGACAGGCAAGGCAATCTTTTCGTTTCAGATACGCAAAACTCCAGGATCCAGATATTTAATAGCGCCGGTCGATTGATCGGTATTAAGGGCCGGCCGCCGCGGAACCTGAACGATCCGCAAAGGATGTTCGGCTTGAATATGGGCTTGGTCATGGATGAGACAGAGCGAGTATATGTAGTCGACGCTTTTAGCCATTCGATTCACGTTTTCGATCACGAAGGCAACGAATTGGGGGAGTTTGGCGAAAAAGGCGAGATGGACGGCCGCTTTAATTATCCGTCCGGCATCGCGTATTTAGGCGGCGGCACTTTTGCCGTGGCCGACAAATGGAATGACAGAGTTCAGGTTGTCAAGCTGCTAATGCCGGCAACACCGGGGAAAGTGGTGGAGCAGGCCCAGCCGGTGCTCCCGTATGTCGTACTAATGCTGTTGTTGCTGCTTTTAGCTTTCTTGGCCTGGCGCCGGCGCCGGGTGCTTCGATCGGAGCAAGCTTTGCGGAGCGGGCTTAACCGGGGATGATCGACGTCCCGGCAGGTTGACACCGGCCAGAACGCCGATTATACTCGTCTTTCGACCAGCTTGGCGGGCCACGTTATCATACTCTCACGGCAGTAGGACAGCTAAACAACGCTGACATGTGGCATACAAATACAGAGCAGCCTAACGGTGTTGGGCCGATTGCGTACGAATGAATGCGCAAGTTTGGGCGGACGCTCTGAATCTATCGAAAAGGAAGTGTGGCTTTGCCGGATAACCCGATGGGCGACAGGCTTGCCGCCGGGCAAGGGACAAAAACGACAGCTCCTCTCTTTAATATTCTAATCGGGCTTGTGTTTGTCTTAATAATCGCGGTCTTGGCGATGATAGCCTGGCAGATGCTGAGCACTCCCCCCGTTCCGCGCACTTCGGCCGAGCGAGATCTGGCCCGTTACGAGCAACTGATCAAAGCCAACCGCGCCGACCCGTCGGCCTATGCCGGCATGGGCGAGGCGCTGATGCAGGTCGGTTCATACGCGCAGGCGGTCAAGCAGTTTAATAAAGCGATAAAACTAAACCCCAAGGACGAGCGTTATTATATCGAGGTCGCCAGAGCTTACGCCGCTCAAGGTGAGATACAATCCGCGTTGGGCAGCTTGGCTAAAGCCAGGAAATTGGACGAGAATTCGGAAGAAGCCTGGTTTCAAGAGGGCAAAATCTACTTCGACCAGCAGCAATACGACAAAGCTATCGCGCCGCTGACCAAGAGTTTGGAGCTTCAACCATCGGCGTCGGATACGCATTATATGCTGGGCCAGGCTTATGAAAAAATCAACCAGACGGATGCGGCGTTGGCCCAATACCGCGAGGCCGTAAAATACATGCCCGATTACACGGAAGCGCTTGAAGCCTTAGCCAGGCTCCAAGGCCGATAGGGCCGGAACCGGAAACAGGGAGGCTCTTTATTATATGCCTGAACTAAAAGGACATCTGCCGCCGCCGACCACGCGGCAATCGGAAGACAACAAGCAGGGAGCGACATTGCTCATCCTGATTTTGATCCTGCTCGGTCTTTTGCTGATCTATTGGATTTTAACACGACCTCCGCAGATCATCTCCGCCAAGCCGACGCGGGGCATAACAAGCGTCTTCAGTATTTACGGAATAAACCGCAAAGACCTGTTGAAAGAGCCTAACGCCGTCTATGTGCGCGGCAATGGCGATATCTATGTGGCCGATACCGGCAACGACCGTGTCGTCGTCTTCGATTCTCAGGGGCGTTTCAAGTCTGAGATCGTCAAGAAGGCCAGAAAGAACAGTAAGGTAGTTTCGCCGGGAGATCTTGTCACTCCCCTCGGTGTGGCTGTCGATGGTCGGGGACGTATTTATACAACGTCATTGGCGAGCGGCATCATGATCTTCGATCAACGCGGGCGGGCGGTCCGTCAGCTGCCGATCCCGTCCATACAACCGTATGTCAAAGGGAACAAGGTCTACGTTACCACGCCGAGTTCCATATATGTCTTCAACAGCCGTGACGACATAGTCCAGCATATCGGCTCTAAAGGGCGCAAGCCGGGACAATTCGAAACGCCCAATGATCTGATGGTCGATAAAGCATCGGGAAACATTATCGTTTCCGACTCGCAGAATATGCGTCTCCAGGTGTTCAAAGCCAAAGGCGACCCGCTCTTTTACAAGGGCACGCCGCCCCAGGGCTTGAACGATGCCAAGCGGCTCTTCGGTCTGGGAACCGGCATCACGGAGGACGATGCCGGCCGCATCTACGTCGCGGACGCGCTGGCGCATTCGATCAGGATTTTCGATAAAAAGGGTAACGATCTTGGCGAACTGGGCGACAAAGGCACGGCGGACGGCTTATTCGATACCCCGACCGATATTTTCTTCATGGGCGGTAATACCTTTGCGATCGCCGACAAATGGAATGACCGTGTCCAGATCGTCCGGTTAAACCCGGGCGAGGCGAGGCGCGCCGGGACCGAAGCCAAGCCGGGCGGCCAAGGCTTGCCTAAGTGGGCCATGTTCATAGGCTTGCTGATCCTGCTGGCGATAATAGCTCTGGCCTCCAGAAGGTATATGGCCAGACCGCGTTACGGCCAAGCGCTGCCGGGCTAGAAAAAAGCCTTATCTAAAGTCTTGACAACGATTGGTTAAGTGGTTATTATTGAGCTGCAAGCGGCAAATAACGCCCTTGCAGTGGTGGCATAACAGTAAGAGCTAGAAGAAGATTCCGCTCGTCGCACTCTCAGTCGTATCTCTGGAATCAACTTAATTACTGAAGCGCATAGGGGTTTTCGTTGGCAGGAGCCTTGGTGATGCACACGGTAGTAAATAAGGACGAACATGGGATTAAGGCAGAGAGTTTTGTCGAATCGCTAGTGTTGACTGATATAAAGTACGAAAAAGTCGACAGTGGCGATTTTTTATTGCGTTCTAACTAAGGGCTAAACCTGCTTTTTGAGGTTTACCATAGAATCGTTAAATGGAAAGGAGGTGCAATACATATGAAAAAATTAGTTCTCTTGACGGTTTTAGTCGTAATCGCGTTAACGTTGATGGGCGGATTAGCGTTAGCCGGGGGTTGGACGACAATATCCTATACAGCGACGCACGACCCCAACGACACAGTGGTTCCCGATGGAACAGCTATCTGGAATCCGACCACAGCGGTGCCTAGCAGCCCACACGGCTACTTTAGCTCTTCGAGCAATAAGTGCCGGGTCTGCCATGCCGTTCACGAAGCGAATTCCGATAGCTGGAGATTGCTAAGGGCGACTGATAAGGTTAGTGAGTGTACTGTCTGCCACGGCAATACCGGTCTGACCTTAAAGCGGCCGTATGGCGCGAAGACTTACTCGATCAGGGGTGAGCATACGCTCACAACTGGGGCTATCACTATTCCCGATTCAAGCGGTTCGATTTCGCTCGGCAGTGGCCTGGGGTGCAACAATTGCCACAGTGTCCACGGCGCCAATACCTTAATCAGTTATGGCGTGGATGACAGCGCTGATTGGGATGCGAAAATCCTGAGAAGGAATCCGAACAACGACCTTAAGATTCTGGCGATCGGTGTGACCGGCGCGGCTGACAGCACGACAGTTGATACCGTTATCAACGCGAAGCACTCAAACTTCTGTGCTGACTGCCACGACGATAACCCGAACTGGAATGCTTCGGACACGACTCCTCGCGCAAACGGGAAGTCGCACGTTCAAGGTCCAGCTGCCGACGGCGAGCTTGAGGTTAACAGCGTGACCCAAACGGTCGCGTGGGATCTCGCGGCCGGTGACGGTTGTACAGGGTGCCATTCGGCTACCGACGCAGGCAACGTTGTTGCCGGCACGCCGGGCATCGCTGCTCCTCCGGTTGGTGTGAGCGCGTTCCCGCATCAGACTATCGGTGCGAAGTTGCTGGCCGACTCCTTTGCTTTAGGTGCGGAAGCGACAGCCGTGGGTGATGCTAACAGAATCATCCCGAACATGGATCAGGTCTGTGGCAGTTGCCACACTGATACGGCTGATTTCTCGACTGCTACTCAAGGTGTTGGGATAACCTTCTAGTTATTGCTATTAGAAGCCACTTAAACGAGGCGGGCGTAATGCCCGCCTCGTTTTTAATGCGATGACAAAGGCATCTGCGACGCTCCACCCCACAAAGCCAAGTCCGCTTTGCGGGGACCCCGCCCGTCGTCTTTGTCCTCGGCTCAGTCATGTACTTGAGGTACGCTCCCTCGCCTCGTCCGGCGTCCGCCTGGCATCCGCTCTTTGTCATCGCATTAAACGTCTACGTTGAGCCAAAGGCATCTGCGACGCTCCACCCCACAAAGCCAAGTCCGCTTTGCGGGGACCCCGCCCGTTCTTCTTGTCCTCGGCTCAGTCACGTACTCGAGGTACGCTCCCAGGAGCCTCTCTAAATGCACCGGAGCGAGCGGCAGAAGGCAGGAGGGGTTTACATCAGAACTGTTCGAGCCGGCGGCCTGACGGATGGCAGTCGGCGCAGCTGTCGGTGGAGTGGCAACCATCGCAGGCGTTCAGGTTCAGTTCGACCTTTCGATAGTTGTCGATTTGCTTCGGCCCTGTGTCGCCGATATCTCGCGTATGGCAGAAAGCGCATTTGCGGCCGGCGGACATCTTTTGATGGCAGGCGAAGCAGTAATCATGGGCCGGCCGCTGCGCTTTGGCTGCTTTTGAGAAATGAGCGATTTTCGCATGGCATCGTCCGCAGTTAAGCCCCGCGGCGATCATTTCTTTGTGACTGACCTTGACCCCCCCGGCAGTCTTGATGGTTTTGAGACCGATCGCTTCGTGGCATCGCAGGCAACCGGCCGTGCTTACGCCGCTTGCCAGGGAGGGCCGCTGACGCTGGAAATACATGCTGATAAGACCGTAATGCTTGGCTATCTCGGCGCGTTGGGTAAGGCCCCCTATAACCCCCGGTTCCTGGTGGCAATCGACGCAGAGCGCGTCCTGATGGCTGCCGGTGTTCCAGGTCTTGACATAGACCTGCATGGCATGGCAGCTGCCGCAGAAGGACGGTTTGCCGGTTAAGTCGAGGCCGCCGAAGAGCGCGGCGCCGATTATCCCCAAGACCAGGGCGGCGATGGCCGGTTTTAGCCAGTTGACACCTTTTATTTTCAGGGGCTCCGGACCGGATCTCATCTGAGCACCCCGTGGGTCTTATGGGCCCGGTGGCAAGCCTCGCATTGGTCTTTGAGGTGACAGTTATAGCAGGCAGGCTGGGTGCCGGCCGGATCGGTCATATGTTTGCGGTTGTAGTCATTCCGGTGCGGCATCCGGACCTTATGGCAATCCAGGCAGAACTGAGGCCGATGACACTGCCGGCAGGCTTGTTCGTTGATCTTCGCCGGCGCGCTGTGCTGATAGGGCCAGTTCGCTTTGGAGTGAGGCAGACTGATTTTGTGGCAAGACTTGCAGAAAGCCCCCTCATGGCAGACAGCGCAGGGGTCTTGCTCTGCTTGGCCGTGTTTTGATCTCTTCCAGTCTTTCACGTGGGCCGCGGATCCCATCGCCTCTACGTTTCCGGGGATCCCTTTAGGGATGGAGCCGATATGGCAAGCCCGGCACCGTCGCAGTCTTACCTGCGAGAGGTGGCAGCCAAAGCACTTGTCCATAGAGGGGTTTTGCAGCGCTCCCTTTATGCCGCCGAGCTTGTGTCCGGTGTTGCCGTGGCACTCGCCGCATCGCCATCCGGCGTCGATGACCTCCCGATGGCTCATCTTCATGGTCCGGTTCCTTGAGACCTCATCGATTATCTCATCGTGGCAGGCGAGACAAGCGTCGTTATCGACAAACTGTTCCTGGGGTCGGGAGCGCCCAAAACCGGCGCTTAGATTTCTCAGACCTCTAAGGTCGGCTGAGAGCCGGCCGCCGATGCCGGGGTCGCGGTGGCAGGCTAAGCAGCCGATTTCCCGGTGCGCGGAAAAATAAGAGTTTCGATAGGCCCTCGATGTAGCATGGCAGCGCCCGCACAACGATGTATGATCGGCGGTGAGCGGCAAGAAAATTGAACTCCAAAACACATAGAGGCCGATAGCGATGAGGGCATAACCTAAGTATTTATATCGGCGCATAATGTTCCATATTATAACAAGGCCGCCCGGAACTAGAAACTATTGAGTGTGATATAATAAGCGCCTTGGAGCTGCCGATCGTACTATGAAACTATATCGAATCGCAATTAACTTCATCGATCACTATCGGTCGCTTTTTCTCAACCCCGCTGAGAACGCCGCTGAGATTATCATTACAACCGCACTCGTACTCATTGGCGCGTTGGTCATCTGGCTGTTTGCGGGCCTGCTTATCAATATGGTGCGGAACCGCTGGCGGCGTCTGCGCTATGATAAAAACCTGCCGTTGGTGTGGGCGCTCTATCTTGGGGCGCTGGCCATATTCGGTGTTCTGGTTGGCACTGTCGCTTTGCCGGTCACTTCGAATTCAGCTTTTTGCGGCCGGGCCTGTCACAGTATGAATCCCCAGTTCCAAAGCTGGCGGCGGTCGGCGCACGCCAAGGTGCCGTGCTATTCATGCCATGTAGACGACTCTTTTCCGGACCTCTTAAAAGAGAAGTTCATTGTCGGCACAGGTGAACTAATTCACGAGGTCACCGGGAATTACAAAAAACCGGTCAATTCGAGCAGCGCGTACAGCCAAAAATCGGTCCCGGTCGAGCGGTGTCTGCGATGCCATTCACCGCGGACAAGATTTTTTTCAGTCCGGCTGGGCTTAAGCATGAATCACCCGGCCCATTTAAACGCCGGTCTTCGCTGCACGACTTGCCACAATCGGGTGGCTCATCCGAAATCGGAAACGTACAGCCCGCTTCGTGAAAAGAATAAGGGATTCAAATACAAAGATTTTATGACGATGCGCCAGGGGTGTTGGCGCTGCCATAAGACGGGCGGGCGGTTTGTGGATGCCGGCGGCGTCGGCCACAAAGGGCCATTTTTGGCGAAAAAAGGCCAAAAGGCGCCGACCGATTGCCGGGTCTGCCACAGCACTCTCTGGAAAGAGCTGCCCAAATTCCACCACCCCGCGCGCGGCGTCAAATGGGGGCGGGGTCTCGCCCATGGCGAGGTGGCTCGGGATAACTTTAAGGCCTGCCAAGGTTGTCACGAACCAACCGTCTGGTGCAGCACCAGGTGTCATTTTGGTATCACGATGCCGCATGTCAAGGGTTGGGTCAACGCGCATCCGGCCTTTGCTAAAAAGGACATTAAGCGGTGTTTTGCTTGCCACAAGGTCATTGAGTCTCTTGATTTCTGCGGTAAACGCTGTCATCACGACAAATTTCAAAAGCAGTTCAATCTCGATAAGAACTTTGCTTGGAGTTCCGGAAAGGAGCAACACGGGGTGGCGGTCAGGGCGACCGGGGGCCAACCATGCTTTAAATGCCATGAGCAGAATACCTGGTGTACGACGCAATGTCACAAGGGCATTACTATGCCGCATGTCGCCGGTTGGCGCAATATCCACTTCAAGTATGTTAAATATGAAAATGGACACGGCTGGCTGGCGCGCGATGCTGTTTGCAAAATGTGTCACAACAAAGACGGTTCCGACGATAATTACTGCTTTTCTTGTCATCACAAAAGTTACAGGCGCGCCGGTCCCATAGGTTTGATGCAAGACATAAAGCGCACGGGCGTCGGGGCCGACCTTAAGACGAATGGCCAACGACTGTCGTGCGAAGACTGCCATATCCATAAAGACTTGGTATTTTGTCGCGATTGTCACACCGGGAAAACGCCTAGGGACTCGGTTAAAGGTGGGTGAAAAGGACCGCGTGTATCATCCCCCGGTCAGAAGAGAGCTTGCCGGCATCGAGCCCTACCGCCCCGGCAAGCGGGCGTCCGAAGTCCGGCTTGAGCTTGGGCTGGAACGGATAATAAAGTTGTCTTCCAATGAATCCCCGTTCGCGCCGGTAAAGCAGGCAAGGACCGCCATAAGCGCGGCGCTCAAAGGTCTTAACCGCTATCCGGACGGCGCCTGTCATCTGCTCCGGCAAAGGTTGAAGGTCCATACGGGTTCAGCTTACGAGACATTGATGGTCGGCAACGGTTCCAATGAGCTTATCAGGTTGCTGGGACAGGTCGTATTTGAACCGGGCGACGAGGTCATTATGGCAACGCCGTCTTTTGTCGTCTACCCGCTGGTAGCGTCGATAATGGGCGCCAGAGCAATAGAAGTGCCGCTTGATAAAGCTCTCGCACATGACCTCGATGCTATCGCTAAAGCCGTTACATCCAGGACAAAGCTGATATTTATCTGCAATCCCAACAATCCGACGGGGACAGTCGTCTCCGCCCGCGACTGCCGGGCTTTTATGGAATCCGTCCCCGCGGATGTGCTGGTCTGTTTCGATGAAGCCTATCATGAGTTCGTGACCGACCCGGCTTACGGGACGGCCCTGTCTCTAATGGAAAAACACCCGAACGTCATCGTCTTGCGGACTTTTTCAAAGATTTACGGCCTGGCGGGGGCGCGGGTCGGATACGGGGTGGCGGCGCCCGAGATCGTTGCCGCCGTAGACAAGGTCAGGGAGCCTTTCAACGTGAATCTGCTCGGCCAGATAGGCGCTTATTACAGCCTCGATTCCGGGCCGGAGATCCGTCGCCGCGCTTCGGTCAACCGGGCGCAGCGGGAGCTGGTCGAGGCCGGGCTCGACCGACTGGGTCTGGTCCGGGCGGCTTCGCAGACGAACTTCGTCTATTTCGATCCCGGCATGCCGGCCGCTGAGGCGTTTGACAAGCTAAAGCGGCAAGGAATCATCGTCCGCGCGTTTCGCCATGGCGATCATATTCGGGCAACGCTCGGCAGCCCGCAAGACAATCGGCAATTGACGGCGGCGCTCGAAGCGCTGTAGCGGACGGCGTCTTCTTGGAGTATTCTTAAAAAAATGGGGCAACAGGGGGAGTTTGCGGGCGAGGGGGCTATCGGGGCCCGGCCGGGCGCCGGGCGTTTCGATCTAATCATGATCGGGCTGGTTTTAGCGGCCACGGCTCTGATTCCCTTGGTTTACGCGCAGCCGTGGTTGGATTTCCTGACCGTGCCGAAA
>Ga0334722_10002023_pt1 | contig 23618 bp, 19 predicted proteins | sample C3_bottom_MG_FD_207210 | JGI IMG/M metagenome (GOLD analysis project Ga0334722, IMG submission 207210) | Sediment microbial communities from Yellowstone Lake, YNP, Wyoming, USA - C3_bottom | ecosystem: Environmental > Aquatic > Freshwater > Lake > Sediment | place: USA: Wyoming | collected... | reverse complement strand
AACCGGACAAAACAGACGATTGCCAACAAAAATTCCCCATTCAGTAGGTTGCACTATACAGGAGGAGCGCCATGAAAATTTTTGTAAAACTCACCGGATCGTTTGTTGTTGTCGCTCTTATCTGCGCCATCGTTGGCGTTGTGGGCTGGTTGGGGATCAGTTCCACCGAGAAAGGCCTGCGTGTGGTGGCCGATGTCGTTTTGCCGAGCGTTGAGGGGCTGGGCATCATGGAGGAGGCCGCGAACGGCATCAAGTCAGCCGAGCGGACCTTGGTCAATGCAAGCGTTGACATGAAGACGAGGCAGCGTCAATATGACGACATCGCCGCCCGTTGGGCTCGGTTCAAGCAGGGCCGCGACATCTATGAACCCTTACCCAAGACCCCGGAAGAGGCCGAGATCTGGAAAAAGGCGCCGGAGCTCATCGGCAAGTGGCAGGCCGATAACGCCAAGTTAGTGGAGAAGCTGAAGCTTGTCGAACTTGCGGACGTCGAATCCCTGCTGTCGGAGATTATTCAACGCCACCTTGACCATGTTAAATGGGTCAACTCCCTTGAGATAGCCTTGAAAGAAGGCACGCAGTTCAGCGGCCAGCTTGACCCGACCCTGTGCGGTTTCGGCAAGTGGCAAAGCACCTTTAAATCCGACGATGCCGCCTTCAACGCCGTTATTAGCGCCATGACCGCCCCCCACCAAAAACTCCATGCCTATGGCAAAGAGATCAATGACCTGTTGGTCGCTGGCAAGGCCGATCAGGCCAAGGCCCTTTTTGAGCAGGAGGTCAAGCCTGCCCTCCACTCTATCGAAGAGCAGTTTGCCGTTGCCGAGCAGAATGTACGGGCCGACATTGCCGCGCTTGACGCCGCCGCTGAGATTGGTTTCACCAGCATACGGCCGGTCTTTAACGATTTGATGAAAACACTGGATCAAATCACCACAATATACATGAAGCGCGCGGACGACGACTCACACGCCGCTGAGGCCATTGCCAGCAAGAGCAAGACCACCGCCGCTATCGCCGTGGTCCTGGGTGCGATGATCGCCGTGGCCTTCGGCGTCTCCTTGTCGCGTAGCATTTCGGTGCCGCTTGCTAAAGGGGTAGCCATGCTCAATGAACTAGGTTGCGGCCATTTGAGCAATCGTTTGCGGATGAACCGCAAGGATGAGATCGGCCAGATGGCGGACGCCCTGGATAGCTTTGCCGATACCCTGCAGAACGAGACGGTCAAAGCACTGATTCAGCTTGCCGATGGTGATTTAACCTTTATCGTTAATCCCAAGGATGCCCGGGATGAGGTTGGCAACACCTTGAAAAAAGCGGGCGATGACTTGAATGTCATGGTGGCCGAGATCAACAACGCCACCGAGCAGATCGCCGCCGGTTCAGGCCAGGTCTCGGATGCCAGTCAGGCCTTGTCCCAAGGGGCGACTGAAGCGGCGTCGGCCATGGAGGAGATCACCAGTTCCATGACCGCGCTTGCCTCCCAGACCACCACCAACGCCGAAAACGCCAATCAGGCCAATCAGCTTGCCAAGCAGGCCCGGGATGACGCTGAGAAGGGCAACCGGCACATGGAAGAACTGGTCTCCGCCATGAACGACATCAACGCCTCCGGCCAAAATATTTCGAAGATCATCAAGACCATTGACGAGATCGCCTTCCAGACCAACCTCCTGGCCCTGAACGCCGCAGTCGAAGCGGCCCGGGCCGGACGGCACGGCAAGGGTTTTGCGGTGGTGGCGGAAGAGGTCCGAAACCTCGCCGCCCGCAGCGCCAAGGCTGCCCGCGAGACGGCTGAACTGATCGAGGGATCGGTTGCCAAGGCCCAGAACGGCTCGGCGATTGCCGATCGCACCGCCAAGGCCCTGCACGAGATTGTGGTCGGCGCAACCAAGGTTACCGATCTGGTGGGCGAGATCGCCGCCGCTTCTAACGAGCAGGCTAACGGCATCACCCAGATCAATCAGGGTTTAAGTCAGATCGACCAAGTCACTCAACAGAATACAGCTTCAGCAGAGCAGGGGGCCGCCGCCTCGGAAGAGCTGTCGAGCCAGGCGGTGCAACTCAAGGCCATGCTGGGCCGTTTCAAGGTGCGTCAGGTCGGTCCTGCCAGTAATTGGGCATTGACAGGTTCTTGCCAACACCAAGCGGCGTTGCCTCACCACGGAGGCAAGGGGACACATCTGCGTAGCTACACCTGAACGAGGCAATAGCGTGTGGCGGTCATTCTAGTTGAGTCTCACAATAGGAAGAGAAAAGGGGGCGGACTGTATGTTTAACAACATGAAATTATTTTATAAAATTACCATTGGCTTCGGTCTGCTGACTATTTTGGCCGGTCTGTTGGGGGTCAATGGGTGGCTCGGTCTTAAGCAGATGGCGCGGCAGACGGCCTTGGTCCACGATTCCGGCCAGTCCAGCGAGGATTTGCTGAACTGTCGCCGGCAGGAGAAGAATTTCCAGATTCGCGGTTTCGTCAAGTATGGCACTGATACCAAGAGCAGTGCCGAGAAGTGGCAAGACGACTTCGCCCGTCTTAGCGAGGGTTTGAAAAAACTTCCCGCAACGGATTTTAGCGAGGAACAGAAGGCGATTCTCGCTAAAATCGCACCGCTTCTGGCTGCCTATCAGGCATCGTTTCTTGACATGGTCGAAGTCCGCAAGAAAAAGGACGAGGCCTTTGCCGCCTGGCGCAAGGCCGGCTGGGACTTCACCAAGACCATCGAGACCTCCAAGAGTCAACTTATCAGCCCGGCCTTGGACGAGACCGTTAAGGCCCAGGAACCGGGGGCGATGAGTCGTTGGTTTGCCATCGAACGTGGGCTGGACGAGGATATCGTCAAGCAGTTTCTGCTTCTCAGGGTGACCGCCATCTACTTGCTCGCCACCAGCGCCGATGAACAGTGGGCCGCCTATCAGGAGCAACTGCAGACCGCCAAGGGGGGCTTTGGCCGTTGGGGTCAGTTGGTGGTCGCTAATGCCGCCCTTAGCGAGGTGTCGACCAAGTTGTTAGCCTCGTTGCAGGACTACGAGGCGGCGGGCGGACAGTATCATGAGGCACTCCTCGCCGAGAAGAAGGCCGACGCCATGTTGGTTGGCTCGTCCCGCGATTTGGGCGAGCGGATCAAGGATTTGCAAGCCAGCTTTTTCAAGGAGGCACAGGCCGTTATGGCAAAGGCCTTCAAAATCATTGGCGTTACGGTACTGTTGGCGCTGTTGCTGGCCGTAAGTCTGGCCTTCTTCATCACCCGTTCCATCACCGGGCCCATCGCGCAGACCAAGGTCATGCTGGCTGACATGGCTCGGGGACGTCTGGGTCGTCGTCTGCACATGCAACGCCAAGACGAAATCGGCCAGATGGCCACGACCATGGACGAGTTCGCCGATACCCTGCAGAACCAAATGGTTGCAGCCCTTGAACAACTGGCGGAAGGCGATCTCACCTTTGAGGCCAAGCCTAAGGATAGCGACGACGCTATCGGCACGGCCCTCAAAAAGACTGGCGATGACTTGAATGTCATGGTGGCCGAGATCAACAACGCCACCGAGCAGATCGCCGCCGGCGCAGGTCAGGTGTCCGACGCCAGCCAGGCCTTGTCGCAGGGGGCAACCGAAGCCGCAGCCGCCATGGAGGAGATCACCAGTTCCATGACTGCGCTTGCCTCCCAGACCACCACCAACGCCGAAAACGCCAATCAGGCCAATCAGCTTGCCAAGCAGGCCCGGGATGACGCCGAGAAAGGCAACCGGCACATGGAAGAACTGGTCTCCGCCATGAACGACATCAATGCCTCCGGCCAAAATATTTCGAAAATCATCAAGACCATCGACGAGATCGCCTTCCAGACCAACCTCCTGGCCCTGAACGCCGCAGTCGAAGCGGCCCGGGCCGGGCGGCACGGCAAGGGTTTTGCGGTGGTGGCGGAAGAGGTCCGAAACCTCGCCGCCCGCAGCGCCAAGGCTGCCCGCGAGACGGCTGAACTGATCGAGGGATCGGTGGCCAAGGCCCAGAATGGCTCGGCGATTGCCGATCGCACCGCCAAGGCCCTGCACGAGATTGTGGTCGGCGCAACCAAGGTTACCGATCTGGTGGGCGAAATCGCCGCCGCCTCTAACGAGCAGGCTAACGGCATCACCCAGATCAATCAGGGTTTAACTCAGATCGACCAAGTCACCCAGCAAAATACCGCCTCGGCGGAAGAGGGGGCCGCCGCCTCGGAAGAGCTGTCGAGCCAGGCGGTGCAACTCAAGGCCATGCTGGGCCGATTTAAAGTTCGCCAGACGAGTGGCGCCAGTGGTTGGGCATCGTCAGGGCCTCGCCAGCAACAGGTGGCGTTGCCCCATTATGGAAGCAAGCAATCCGTCAGCCAATCGAATCGCGGCGGCAGCAAGCGTGGGCCTAGGCCCAGCGATATCATCGCCTTGGACGACAGCGAATTTGGGAAGTTTTGATCGAGCTGGAGCCAGGAATCGAGATTGACAGAGATTGACGACACAACCGATTTTTATGGAAACTTGGGAACACCTTGGGTAACAACTTCAGCCAGAAAAACAGTTTTCTTCCTGCCAACGGGCAACCAGTTCGAGGGCTTGCGCCAGAATCAGCAGCCCCTTTGAAACCGATCACCAGCAGCGAATTCCGAGCGCTGCGCGACTTGGTGTATCAGCGTTTCGGTATCAACCTGACAGAACAGAAACAGAGTCTGGTCACCAGTCGTCTGCAGATGCTGTTGCAAAGCCGGGGGTTTGCCTCTTTCGCCGATTATTATCGCTACCTGCTGGAAGATCGCACCAACCACGGGCTTGACGAGCTGATTAACCGCATTTCGACCAATTTTTCCTATTTCTACCGGGAAAGCGTCCATTTTGATTTCTTCGCCAAGATTGCCCTGCCGCAACTGCTGAAAGAGCAAAGGAGCAAGGGGGACAACGACATCCGCATCTGGACCGCCGGTTGTTCCACCGGCGAGGAGCCGTACATGCTGATCATGCTGATGATGGAGGTGTTGGGCCTGGAATACGGCCAATGGAGTGCCGGAATTCTTGCCACCGACATCTCCGAGCGAGTGCTGACCATCGCCGGCGAGGGAGTCTACCCCGAGGATCGGGTGAGCCGGGTGCCGGCCAAACTACGCCAGAAATATTTTAAGCCCGCTGGGGTCGGTCTGGTCAAGGTTCATGAGCGAGTTAAGGAGGAGATTACCCTGCGCCGCTTCAATCTCATGAATACGGAGCTCCCCTTCAAGAAACCGTTTCACATGATTTTCTGCCGTAACGTCATGATCTATTTCGACAAACCGACCAGGGAGGCCCTGATTCGGCGTTTTTATACCATCACGGAACCCGGCGGGTATTTGTTTATCGGCCATTCGGAGACCATCAGCCGTGACCAGAATATGTACAAGTATGTTATGCCGGCTTGTTATCAGAGGATATGAGTCCGGTACTCACAAGTTGTAATTCCAGTTCGCATTCAAACCGATACCTTTGGCGGCTGCGCTCCGCTGCTCCTCGGCGTAGCAAGCTCGACTTGAATGCTTGCGGGAAGTATTCTTTTGAATGCAACTTAGAATAACCTGCCGTACCCATAAAGGAGTGGTTATTATGCCGTTGACCGTTATCGTTTTCTCTTCGCTCATCCTTCAGGGCACAGCCGTATATTACTCTTTCCGGCTCATCGCCCTTACGGGTCATACCCGGGCCTGGCTACTGCTCGCTGTCGGCATAGCCACCATGGCTGTCCGTCGTTTCATTACTTTTTTGACATTGCTGTCTGTCCCTGCTCCCCATCACGTTGTGGATTATTCTTTTGAGGTTATAGGCGTTTTTGGGTCGGCGATGATGCTTGCGGGAGTGATTTTAATAAAACCTATTTTCATCGCGCTCAGAGGTGCGGAAGAAGAACAACGAGCCTTGGCGGATAATCTGCAGGAGGCCTTGAACAACATCAAGATTTTGAAAGGGATGCTGCCTATTTGCGCTAGTTGTAAAAAAATTCGGGATGACAATGGGTTCTGGCATCAGGTTGAAACTTACATATCTCAATATTCCGACACCAAATTTTCCCACGGGATCTGCCCGGATTGTGTCAGAAAACTGTATCCGGAATACAGCGAGAAGATCCTGCGAGACCTTGAAAAAAACAGTACGCAGCCTTCTTGATTTTGGCCGTCCAGCCTTGAGCCATTAACCTTAAAGCCGCTCCTCCTATGCCGCCAAAAGTTATCCGTGTCCTTGTCGTTGACGATTCATCCCTGGTCCGCACTATCTTGACCGATGGCCTGAGTCGTGATCCTGCCATCGAGGTGGTGGGCGCCGCCCCGGATCCTTACGTCGCCCGTGATCTCCTGGTTCAGCTGCAGCCCGATGTCATGACTCTCGATGTCGAAATGCCGCGCATGGACGGGGTTGAGTTTTTGCGTCGCCTTATGCCCCAGTATCCGATTCCGGTGGTCATGGTCAGTTCGCTGACCCAGCGCGGCAAGGAGATCACTATTCAGGCGCTGGAGGCAGGGGCGGTCGATTTTGTCTCCAAGCCCGCCAGTGACTTGGCCCGCGGCCTGGAGGGAATGATGGCCGAACTCTGCACCAAGGTCAAGATCGCCTCAACCGCCAACGTCTCTCACTGGAAGGCCAGGCGGCAGCTTTTGCCCAGCCAGCAAGTCATCTCTGGTTCCAGGGCGTTGGCTGAGTCCACCGACAAGGTCATCGCCATCGGTGCTTCCACCGGCGGCACCGAGGCGATCAAGAGCGTCATCAGCCGTTTCCCGGCCTCGACGCCGGGGGTGATTATCGTTCAGCACATGCCGGCAGGTTTCACCAAACTCTTTGCCGAACGGATGAACAAGCTCTGCGCCATGGAGGTTAAGGAGGCGGAAACCGGTGACCGGGTGATGAATGGCCGCATCCTGATCGCACCGGGAGAGAAGCAGATGACGATCCATCGCTCCGGCGGCATCTATCAGGTTAAATGCCTGGCCGGGGAGAAGGTTAGCGGCCATTGCCCGTCGGTGGATGTGATGATGCAGTCGGTGGCCGAGCAGGTCGGGGTCAACGCCATCGGCATCATGCTGACCGGCATGGGAGCCGATGGCGCCAACGCCATGCTGGCCATGCGACAGGCCGGAGCCCGGACTATGGCCCAGGATGCCGAATCCTGCATCGTCTTCGGTATGCCGAATGAGGCGTTTAAACGCGGTGGGGCCGAACGTTTAGTTCCCCTTGACAATATCGCCGCCGAAACGATAAAATTATTGAGTTGATGGGGATGATGTGTTTTGTTTGATGCCGATCAGCCAAGATTCCGTAAATTAAAAAAAGGACAACGCCAAATGAACATACTTATTGTTGATGATGATTTTGTGAACAGAACGTTAATGCAGGAGTGTCTGAAGTTATACGGCGACTGCCACTTGGCAGCCAATGGCGCCGAGGCGCTGATAGCGGTGGACGGGATGCTGGATCGCAAAACTCCCTATACGCTCATTTGTCTTGATATTATGATGCCGGGGATAGACGGACACGAGGTCTTGAGGAAGATAAGACAGCTGGAACGGCAACGAGGCATTGGCGGCTCGGACGCAGTAAAGATTGTCATGACCTCGGCGCTGGATGATGGCAAAAACATTATGCAATCCCTGGTGCGCGGTTCAAGCGATGGCTATCTGACAAAACCGATCGATATCTCTAAGATGAAAAAAGTATTGACCGAGTTAGGGCTTCACGGTTTTCCACCTAAAAACGGCACTGCATGAGATAAGAGCAAATGACCGACACAGGTAACTCATTTCCTGCCGTCACGGGGCAGGCGTTGGTGGTCTTGGCCCGGAAGACCATTATGGAATATCTCGGTCTTCAATTTCCCTTGGATAGCAGTGATTCATTGGCCGCGGCGCTGAACACGGCAGCGGCGCAAGAACGGCATGGCGTCTTTGTCACCCTCACTATCGATAATCAACTTCGGGGCTGTATCGGCTCGTTGAGCGCCGAAGAATCGGTTGCGATGGGAGTTGGTCGACATGCGATCAACGCTGCCTTTCAGGATTATCGTTTTACGCCGGTGAGTCAAGGCGAGTTGGCCCGGATACGCATTGAAGTCAGTATCTTAAGTGAGCCGCAGGAGTTGGTCTATTCCGGGGCAGCGGATCTGCTTAAGAAATTGCGTCCCGGTATCGATGGCGTCATCCTCAGTGCTGGGCGTCATTCGGCGACCTTCCTGCCGCAGGTCTGGGAGCAATTGCCAAGGCCGGCGGATTTCTTGAATCATCTTTGCCTGAAAGCAGGGCTGGCGCGCGATATCTGGCAGGCGTCAGCCGTGGGCATCATGACCTATCAAGTCCAGCATTTTTCTGACGCTGCACCCGATTCTCAATTACGATCAAATTAGATCATGTCGTGGCCACTTGATTCGTTGTCGGCCACCTACTGCCTTTAGCCTTCAGCTTTTGAGTGTCGAACAAACCTGCGCTGACCTTAAGCGATGTCCGTTTGTGTTTGGCCAGGACGAACCAGTTTTTGATCTCATCCTCCAGATTTTCTTCCCCCACCCGTTTTGAAATCTTACCACCATTCACCTGATGATCGATCATGCCGGAGTTGACGTAGGTCCATCGCCCATCTTTTTTGGCAATCACCCCGGTATGTCCACGAGAGGGGGTCGAAAACGAGAGCAGCATCCCTTCCTGTAAGAGCGGTTGGAGTTGCTCCATGACCTTGCTTGATTGATGTTCGGCATCTTTGATGCGAATAAAGGATTGGTCATAGAGCTTGGTGCCCGCGATTTCAATCAGCCCTTCCCCATTCTGGTAAGCGTTTCTCGGTAGGCCATGACGTGCCGCCATGCGCTCAAGGTGGTTGCGCAGCCCACCCGACCCGCTGTACTGTACGCCCTGATCTTTAAGCCCTTTCACGACCAAGCCGTAGCAATCGATCTCATGATATGGTTGGCCGAGATAGGTTTTAACCGATTCGGCCAATTTCTCCGAAAATTGCCGTTGGCTTTGGTCGTCGGCGATTACCGCAGGCATTGCTTGGGGGTTGGGGCTTGTTTTTGTGGCGATTGAGATCGGGTTGGCTGAGCCGTTATCGATTTGCTCGAAAGAGAGTTCCAGTGTTTGGGGGTTGATGCTTACCTGGCAGCCAGGACGGAGTGAGGTATAGGGTTTATTATGGTTGGCTGGTGAAAAGATGATATTCCAGGCGTTGTCGCTGTATTGGGGGTTGCTTTTGAGTAGATGAGAAAGCGTGGGGGTGTTGGCATCAAGGGTGCCAAGGAGAATTTGACCCTCTGCAGGTCTTTTCTCGGCTTGGAGTTTGTCGATTCCGCCCTCGTTACCCGCAAGCGAGGATTGAACTGAACCCCCGTCGAGCGGGGGCTGAATCGAGGCGTCAGTGGATCGTGGGCGGCTCTGGCTCTCAGCCCAGACCAGTTCCTTGCTGGTGGGGTTCAGAGAGACAACCGTGCCGCGTTGTATAGTCGTAAATTGTTTGTTTTTGTTGATTTTGGCTGCGATGATGTCCCAGCTTTCATGCTGGTAGGCGGTATTGCCAGTCAGCAAATGCGATATGGATGGCGTTGTCTTGTCGATTTTGCCAAGCGGGATTAGTCCATTTTGGCTAGGGCCGGCAGGTGGTGTTGTGGGAGAAGTGGCAACAGGATCTGGCAATACTTCTTGGTCGGAATTGTACACAGCGGAAGTGAGAACTTGATTGTCCAGCATGGCCGCAAAACTATTGTTTTGAGTTTCGTCGGCTCGCTTGGCCTGATTCATTTGGGTTGCAAAGGGTGACCTCTGATTGTTGCTGCCAGGTTGGATTGTTGAGATAGGCATATTCTACTCCTGTCGCAAATTCTGGCGTTATCATTCTGTCCATCGTCCATCCCGGAAAGGGAACATGTGCCGACTTGGACGTCGGAAAATCACGGTCGGAAACCGCGAGGGTCAAGCTCTACTCGTGTGATAAAGCAAAATAAATGCCAGTTTGTATATGATGCGATTTTTGGACGTAAACCACAAATATTCAATAAGTTAATGCCATAAGGATAGCCTTTGCATGGAAATATTGTCCATGATTGTTTGACAGGGTGTTCGATAGTTGACATCTCCGATTGGTCATTGTCAGGCAACCGGAACCGGGAATCTTGTTGCAATTTGAAGGTTGACTCATTATCTTAGCCAGCATGAATTGGTCTTGCTGGTCGACCATTATGGACGTGCTGCAACGAAGGAAAATAGGATGTATTGCAGAGCATCGTTTATGGGATGGGGTCTATCGCTTGTCGACATCAAATAGGTAAGGAGCTAAGCGTATGTGGGATTATACGGATAAGGTTAAAGAACATTTTCTAAACCCCCGAAATGTCGGGCAGATTGATAACGCCAATGCGGTTGGCGAGGTTGGTTCCCTGGCTTGTGGCGACGCCTTGAAGTTGATGCTCATGGTCGACGCCAAAGAGATTATTGTGGACGCCAAGTTTCAGACCTTTGGTTGCGCCAGCGCCATTGCCTCTTCGTCGGCGCTCACCGAGATGGTGAAAGGCATGAGTCTCGCCGAGGCGGCGAAGGTCACCAATGAGGATATCGCCAATTATTTAGGTGGCTTGCCCAAAGAAAAGATGCACTGTTCGGTCATGGGCCGCGAGGCCTTGGAGGCCGCCATCGCCAATTACCGGGGCATTTTGTTGCCCATGGCCGAGGGCGAGGTGGTCTGCGAGTGTTTTGGGGTCACCGATGTTGAAGTACAGCGGGCCATTGACGAGAGTCACCTGCGAACAGTTGAGGAGATCACCAACTTTACCAAGGCTGGCGGTGGGTGCGGGAAGTGTCATGATCGTTTGCAGGAGATGCTGGATGCGAGCGTCAAGCAGGTCAAGGCCAAAATTATTCCGCTGAAGGCGCCGCGTCGGATGACCAATATCCAGAAAATTAAATTAATCGAAGATGTCTTCGAGCGCGAGGTTCGACCGACTCTGCGCAAGGACGGGGGGGATATCGAACTTGTCGATGTCGATGGCGATACGGTCATAGTCTCCCTGCGTGGGGCTTGCGGTAGTTGCGCCAAATCCCGGACCACCCTGAAGGAATATGTGGAAAAGAAATTGCGGGAGCAGGTACTAGACACTCTGACCGTGGAGGATGACAAGGCATGAACAAGACAATCTATATGGACAATAATGCCACCACCCGTGTTGCCCCTGAGGTGGTGGAGGTCATGCTGCCGTATTTTTCCGAGTTGTACGGCAATCCCTCCAGTATGCACACCTTCGGTGGGCAGGTGGGCGAAGCCATTGCCAAGGCCCGCGCCCAAATCGCGCAACTGCTCGGCGCCGACCCTGAAGAGTTGGTATTTACGAGTTGCGGCACTGAAAGTGACTCTACCGCGATTTTTTCCGCCATCCGCGCCACTCCGGCTAAGCGTCATATCATTACCACCCGCGTCGAGCACCCTGCCGTCAAGAATCTGGCGGAGAATCTCCATGCCTTTACCGGGCACAAATACCGGGTGACGCAGTTAGGGGTGGACAGCCAGGGCATGCTTGATCTTGATGAGTATGAAAAGGCCTTTTGCGAGGACACAGCTGCCGTCAGCGTCATGTGGGCCAACAATGAAACCGGGGTCATTTTTCCGGTAGAGGAGATGGCCGAAATTGCCAAGTCGCGCGGTGTCTTGTTTCACACGGACGCAGTGCAGGCGGTGGGCAAGGTGCCGGTCGATCTCAAAAAATCGACCATTAACTTTTTGTCAATTTCCGGGCACAAATTGCACGCCCCAAAGGGAATTGGCGTGCTTTATGTCCGCAAGGGAACGCCATTTTCCCCGTTTTTGATCGGTGGACATCAGGAAAAGGGGAGAAGAGGGGGAACGGAGAATACGGCCTCAATCGTCGCCTTGGGTAAGGCCTGTGAATTGGCGGCGGTCCGCATGACAGTCGAAAACACCCGGGTCAAGCATTTGCGCGATAAATTGGAAAATGGCCTGCTCGCTTCCATCCCAAACGCCATCCGCAACGGGCATCAATCCAAACGCTTGCCCAACACCAGCAATATCAGTTTTGAGTACGTTGAAGGCGAAGCGATTCTTCTCCATTTAAACACTGTGGGCATCTGTGCTTCGTCAGGATCGGCCTGCACCTCAGGTTCTTTGGAGCCTTCTCACGTTATGCGGGCCATGGGGGTGCCGTTCACGGCGGCGCACGGATCGATTCGTTTCAGCCTCAGTATCTACAACACCGAGGAAGAGGTCGATTTTGTCTTGAAGCATTTGCCTCCGATCATTGAAAAATTACGAAATATGTCGCCGTTTTGGCACAATAGAAGTAAAGGGCTGTAATATGAAGATTATCCCGCAATCATTTGAAATTCTTACCGATTTGGATCAAGGCTCAATGGCGGCTCGTCTGGAGATCTGTGGCCGGGTCTGCTATAAGAGCGAGGCCAAGATTACCCCGGACTCAGCCGCGCCTTTTATTCGGAATATATTGAAAAGCGGCCATAACTCTGTTGCTGAAATGGCTGTTTGTACGATTAAAGTGACAATCGATACCCGTTCGGTCATCGAGCGATTTGTTGAGTGCCTGCCCAAGTTTTTGGCCATCAGCGTCCTTGAAAAAAACGTCCTGTTAATTACCGGCAGTGTTCGGGCCTTTCGCGAGATGTATATGTCCCATCCAACCGTGAAGATGGTGAAGGGCATTACCAAGTATTTGGCTGAACGGTCGCCGATCTTCTTTTTCGATTTGGTGCCAAAGAATGGTTGGTCCCAGCAGGATGGGGTGCTGGTAGAAAAAATTCCCTTGGCCGAAATCGATCAGCTGCCGGCTGATCTGCTGGCCAAGCATCGCTATCTGGCGGTGAAGTTTATCACAAATCGGGCGGTTACCCACGAAATTGTCCGCCATCGGCCCTGTTCGTTCCTTCAGGAGAGTCAGCGTTACTGCCGCTACGACAAAGAGCAGTTTGGCAGCGAAGTGACCTTCATCAAGCCTATGTTCTTCGCCGAAGGCAGTCCCGAGTATGCCATCTGGGAGCAAGCCATGCGAGAGACAGAGGCGCTTTACCTGAAGCTTCTGGAGACCTCTTCGCCCCAGGCGGCGCGGACGGTGCTGCCTAACTCCTGCAAGACGGAGATCATTGTCTATGCCAACCTCATGGAGTGGGCGCACATCTTCAAGCTGCGCACCTCTACAGCGGCTGAACCCTCTATGCGGGAGATCATGATCCCGCTGCTCGCCGAGTTTAAAAAAATGTTTCCTGCCGTCTTTGCCGGGTTGGGGGAGTAGGGTAGCAGTGACTCCTTTTCGCTCTTGAGTGGCGGCAAGGTTTTGTTCAAACCTTTGTCTCCCCCCATTTTTTTCCCTTCTTCCAGTTCCACATGTGGTGCGCCTTTGAAGTTAGTGCCGATGCCCTACGGGAAAAAATGCTTTAGTCCGCGCCCCGGGTACCGGTAAATTTCGGCTCGTCACCCGTGTCATCGCCCATAACCTGGCTTTTTGAGAAAATCGTCCTCCTTGTTTTGGAAACGCAGGCAACCTGAGGTTGTCCGCTGTCTCTTGTTGGTGCTTCGAGCCGTTGGGGTCTTGAGCACCATTTTTATTGAGACCAGGGTTGCGTTTTTTATGTTTACTTTTACTCTATATTGTGCAATCTTATACCGAAGCATACAACATAGCGTATGCGCGCGTTCCTTCGCATCATGGTAAAATCTTACCGTTTTCAGCAAAATCAGACACAAATATCGTTGCTTGGCTGACTAATAACGATTGCTGATTCACAACACGTCCTTACTTAATAGAATTACATATTAACTATCATTAGTTGATCAATCGATAATATTACTCCAGGTAAAATCCATGACCAAACGAATCAACACCAACGACATCACACTCCCCCCAGACGCCATCAAGCCCAATTTTAAAGAAAACGCTCTTACCGTCCTCAATAAACGGTATCTCATCAAAGATCAGCACGGCAACGTCACTGAAACGCCTCAGGACATGCTGTGGCGGGTGGCAAAGACTATCGCCGCCGGCGAGTTGGTATTTAATACCAATGCCCCCATCGCCCAACTGGCTATCGATTTTTATGAGATGATGGCACTCTTCGATTTTCTGCCGAACTCGCCGACACTCATGAATGCCGGCCGCGAATTGGGCCAGTTGTCGGCATGTTTCGTACTGCCGGTTGAAGACTCCATGGAAAGCATCTTCGAGGCAGTCAAGCAAACCGCCCTGATCCACAAGAGCGGTGGGGGAACCGGCTTTTCATTTTCCAGGATCCGACCCCATAACGATGTCGTCCATTCCACCAAGGGGGTGTCCAGTGGCCCCTTATCCTTCATGTCGGTGTTCGATTGCGCCACCGAAACCATCAAGCAGGGGGGCACCCGTCGTGGGGCCAATATGGCTATCTTGCGGGTAGATCACCCAGACATCATGGACTTTATCAAGGCCAAGGCCGACCTTACCAAGCTCAATAATTTCAACCTCTCGGTTGCGATTACCGATGAATTCATGGAGGCGGTCAAGGCCGATGGCGAATATGCCTTGATCAACCCCCGCGATGGCGAAATCGTCAAAAAACAGAATGCCAACAAGATCTTCCGGCAAATTGTCAAGCAGGCCTGGTTGACTGGCGAACCCGGTATCGTTTTTATCGACCGGATAAACGCCAAGAACCCCACCCCCCAGGCCGGCATGATCGAAAGCACCAACCCCTGCGGCGAACAACCGCTTTTGCCTTATGAATCCTGTAACCTCGGTTCCATCAACTTGGCCAATATGGTGGCAGATGACAAAGTTGATTTCCAGAAACTGGGCCGGACCGTCGAAAAGGCCGTCCATTTCTTGGACAATGTCATCGACATCAACCGTTATCCTTTGCCTGAGATCGACCGGGTTACCAAGCGCAACAGGAAGATCGGTCTGGGGGTCATGGGTTTTGCCGATATGTTGGCGACCTTGAACATCCCTTATTCATCGCCTAAGGCCACTGAACTTGCGGAAGATGTCATGCACTTCATCGATAAGAAGGCGCTTGATTTTTCAATCGCCTTGGGCGAACAGCGTGGCGCCTTTCCTAACTTCCCAGAAAGCGTCTATGGCCGTCAGAACCCCTCTGCCCCGGTGCGTAATGCTACCAGAACCACCATCGCCCCGACCGGCACGTTAAGCATCCTGGCCGGTTGCTCCAGCGGGGTCGAACCCATGTTCGCCATTTCCTATGTCCGGCGGGTCATGGATAATACAGAGATGATCGAGGTTAACCCGATATTTGAGAAGGTCGCCCAGGCAAATGGCTTCTACTCTGAAGGACTTCTGCGCACCATCGCCAAAGCCGGGACCATCCAAGGCCTAGAGGAGATCCCGCTTAAATTTCGGCAGGTCTTTGAAACCGCCCATGACATCACCCCTCAGAACCACATCGACATCCAGTCCGCCTTCCAGAAGTACACCAACAACGCCGTCAGCAAGACCATCAATTTTGGTCACGATGCTACCGTTGAAGATGTCAAGGACGCGTACCTTCTGTCCTATGAACGAGGGTGTAAGGGGATAACCATCTACCGGGACGGCTGTCGGGCCAACCAGGTTTTGAGTACCGCAAAGACTGAAAAGAAAGCGGAAAGCCTTGAACCGGCACCGCCCATCAAACGTGACCGCCCACGGAGCTTGGTGGGAAAGACCTACCAGATGGCTACCGGTTGCGGTCAAATGTATGTGACGATCAACGAAGATGATAGTAGACGTCAGTTCGAGCTATTCAATTTTGTCGGTAAAGCCGGTGGCTGTGCCGCCAGTCAGTGCGAGGCCATTGGCCGTTTGGTCTCCCTTGCCTGGCGTAGCGGCATGGCTCCCGAACCAATCGTCAAACAACTGATCGGAATAAGTTGCCACAAACCGGTAGGCTTTGGCGTACAGAAAGTGATGTCCTGCGCCGATGCCATCGCTCAAGCCATCCGCCAACACATGGAGGCCATTAGCGGTAAAAAAGATAATTCGATGACTGACGACACCATGAGCTTCGGCGCCTGTCCAGAGTGCGGCGGCTCCATTGAACACGAAAGCGGCTGTTGTGTTTGCCATTCCTGCGGCTACTCGGAGTGCGCTTAGGTTACTAGGCAAACTGCCCTGGTGTGAACTTGTGTGGCCTGTGGTAACCAGAAAAGTTATTTTGAGTTTGCGTTCTCTACTTTCATCAACATATTTCGTTAAAGCCTGCACAGGATTGTGACGGTGGCGGTGAGTTAGAGAAAATAAGTGTGGCAGGATGGAGAATGAATATGGTATATCGAAGTCCTTTTTCGATGGAGTGAACGAAGAAGTACGCTATAAATGCAGAGTCAAAAATAAAATAGCAAGGGCGGGTAGCTCAGATGGATAGAGTGTTGGCCTCCGAAGCCAAAGGTCGTGGGTTCGAATCCCGCCTCGCCCACCAGTAAAATCAAGGGGTTACAGATTTAAGTCTGTGACCCCTTTTTCTATCCCCCACACTATCCCCCACACCTTGCCTGTTTTTTTGATTTCCCCCACACCATAATAAAAGACGCGCAAGCTTGGTCAACTCACTTTTGAGTTCAGTGCAATCTTGCGTCTGGTAACGAATCCTGTCCAGAATCCGCCCTTGTGTTCTCTGTCGTCAGTAGTTATAATAACCACCATGAACAGTAAGGAACTCATAAGGCAGTTAGAGGCAGGCGGCTGGGTGCTTCGTGCGGTTAAAGGAAGTCATCATATTTTTACCCATACCAGCAAGCCCGGCCATATCACCGTTCCACACCCAAAGATGGACTTAGGGAAGGGCATCGTTCACAAGCTGTTAAAACAAGCAGGCATTAAGTAGGAGGCAAACCCATGAAATTCGTAATTGCGATTGAACCCGGTACAGAAACAACCGCCTTTGGCGTTGTGGTTCCAGACCTTCCCGGCTGTTTTTCTGCTGGCGATTCGCTTGACAAGGCGATTGACCAGGCAAAAGAGGCGATTGACCTATACTGCGAAACCGTGATTGAGGACGGTGGCAGCGTCCCCATTGCTTCCCCTATGTCGGTACATCAAACCAATCCTGAATATGCCGGGTGGATTTGGGCCGTGGTTGAGGTTCCTGTCGAGCGATACTTCGGGCCAGCAGAGAAGATCAATATTACCTTGCCGCGTTTGCTGTTGGCCAAGATTGACGCCTATGCCCGTGCTCATGGCGAGAGTCGAAGCGGATTTTTGGCTCATGCGGCGCTGCAAGTTATGAATGGATAACGTCTAACCTCCGCCTTAAAACACCCCTCGCCTCATCTTCCCGCCTTGCTCCAAAATGGATCACCCCTCGTGGTGGCAACCTTCCAATAAAAACCCGACAGCCTCGAAAAGGTGAAGGTTCGTAAATGGTTGACCTGGTTTGTGCGCTAACTAAACCGCTAACCAATGCCGTTTTGCTGGAAACCTCCTTGGAAACCTTGCCATAACCTTGCTGTCATCTCCCCTGCGAACGTAGTATAATGTTAGGATAGGACACCACCAAAATCGTGCCATAATGTTGACATACAAAAGTTGTCGATGGTAGTAGCCTCCATGAGCAACTAATAAATAAAATGCAAACGCGGGTTGAACACCCTGTACTGGAAAGAACCGCCAGAAGGGTCCGCCTTTTTAAATGACGGTCACTCCCCCAGGTTGGGGGTCAGCTCAGATTTGAGCGCACGTCCTACCACTGAGCGCAGATTTGCTTTGGGTGGATCGCCCCTGGTTGACTGCCTTGAGATTTCAATTGTCCTCACAGGGGGGGAGGTGATTTGCCACCCCCTTTGCTTATGCCACAGAAAAGGCATACCTTGTAGATTGGGACGGGGTTGCTTTAATGGGCCTGGATAATAAGTCTGTACCGCATAGAAATGAATCGCGGATTTTTATTGGAGGCTTCACAATGAAAGATGGGATCGGCGATATTATTGGCAAAACCATTTCTGATGTAGTCGTTGCAAATAAGAATGGTGAGCCAAGACAAGAGGTATTTCTTGTATTCTCTGACGGGACATACTTCGAGTTTTGGGGAAATAGTTTTACAGGTGCTGGTGGCGTGAGAAATGGTGGCTTAGTGGAGGTCTCCAGTTATGTCAAACATATGGGCGCAAGCATCACAGATGTAATATCCGGCAAATAAACTAGGTGAGAAGGATTAATTGAGGTGCAGCTCATGGACCAGGACAAACCACAGACCGAAGCAGACAACTCGAAAGAACCCTTGCCCGACAGCTTAAAAGAAAAGCCCCCACGGGAACCATTTCCAGTGTTGAATTGCGCAACGTGGATGCTAAAGAAGCAAATCGACTCGGATCAATATTCAAAAAAGAAGTAGTTCTCTTCCATTCGTCAAACTCCACCCTTGTTTGTTGACCAACCTCCAGATTTGAGGTCAGCGCAAATTTGCGCCCACGTCCTGTCACTGAGCTGAATTGTTAGCTGAGTGGATCGCCTGATTGACTGCCTTGGAATTTGAGGTCAGTCCAGATTTGGACTGTCAGATTGACGAGCGCAGAATTGCTCCGGTTTGTATCGCCTTGCTCTTGGTGACCAAGACACGCCAAAAGTAAAGGGCCGTCAATGGCTTGAGAACTTAGCTGAGTCCAATTCTCAGCAGCCTCAAGCAATGACGGCCCAAAAACAAAACCCATTCCACCTAGGGATAGCCATAATACGACCAGTCGATCCAGGAAGTTAGGAAGGGGGTTAAAAGAAAACGCTGTGGGATGGGAGCGAACCCACATCCACCGTCACCGGGCAACGGTCCGCATACGCTGGTAGTCCTGAAAATAGCTCCGGTCAGAATACCCCCACCGCTCGCGGCCACAGGCAAGAAAGAAAAAAGGGCGGGAGAAAGGTCATAATGCCTTATAAGTACCGCACTTTCCCAAAGGAGAGCCGCACTATTCCCGCCCTAAAACTTTGGAATAAACAGCAAAATCGACCGGACCTCCTCTTCCGAACCGGTCTAACCTGTCCAGTCTTCTAGGGTGGGAGAGGCACCGCACGAGGACAGGGTACAGATGAGGTGGCGTTGTTTTGGATTGCTGCGCATTTGCAAACCATTGACCCCGGCGGCCAATCTGCCTTCGCTGGCGAATCTGTTGTGGAATCCGACCAGATCGCCCCCAACGCCAAACAGAAAGCTACTCCACCCCAAATGCCGTCGCAACAATACGCGAACGAGGAGTGAACTCCAGGCCAGCGAGGGCGACGGGCATTTAAAAAGAGCTGCTTTGGGAAAGGGCGCCGTCCAATCATTCCCAGCCGGGAACCCCTAACGCTGTCTCGGGCCAAAGCAATAAAGTATAAGAAAATCGTTCTGGTGGCATGTCTGGGGACGGTTCCTCGGGTGCATCGGTCCAGCCTACACCAGAACGTATTGAAGGCCCGAATCCTTCATGAAGCCTTGCAGGGTCCGGGGGGAGGATCGGCGTCCCCGGAAATTCAAGTGCAACTCCTGCACTTCCCATCAAGGGGAAAAGGTAGAGTTGCTCCTGCACGTCTCGCGTGCTACTGACTCCGGTCAGTCAGTCCCGTTTCCCTCTACCACCAGCAATGACCGGGATAGTAGCGGCAGGCGATCGGGTCAGAGCAACTCCAATTTTTGATAAACGCAACCCCAAAAGACCCTGTTGATGGGGTTCTGGAAGACAAGAGCGCGACAGGGACGGCATTTGACCTATCTTCCATCAATACTATATCACCGCCAGAGAATAAAAGAAAGGCGTGGCGTTATTTTCCGTCTCTGCGGGGACTATCCGACCAAAGACACCTATCTCCGCAAAAGACAATAGTTGGATGTTCAAAAGGAATGTCCTCCAGGTCGGGCAATTCAGCGGCCATCTTAGCGTCAAAGTCAGCCTGAGCTTTGCGGACTCGTTTGAGTTGCTTCCGCAAGAGGTGTCTACCTCCATAGAAGAGACAGGCGGCAACAAGGATAATACCTATGGCGTAATACATAAAGATGGCTCCAATTGTTATCATGCCCTTCGTTTACCAGCCTTTCTCAGTGCCCGTTGGGAAGGGAGGTCGTCAAATCTGTAAAAATGTGGCCGCGAATGGAAGGCCTCAATCCCGGCAAGTTCACTCTCGGTCAATCCCCAACCACTGGGCTTGAGTCTCATGATGCGCTTTTCTCTGAGTCGCCGACGATACATAAGGCGGCAAAGGATGAGTGTCAGGGTGACGAGACTGACACCAAGAACCAGAGGACTATTCAATATAGCAAAATAGAACTGCTCCATCCTTACCCCTCCAAAGAGAAAAAGCCCTTATTACTCCCAGCAACAGCTTCATTCTTTACCTTACCTCCAAGCCGAAAGCAAGAACACCGAGGCCAAGACCATAGTTTGTGCGATTACTATCCCGCAAACCAAGGCCGTTTCGCTGTTAGCCATCTTGTTAACCATTACCTCACCAATGCCATTTCCTTGGTAACTTGGCTGGTAACCATGACATTTGAAACGGCTGTTTTGTTGCGAACCTCCGTGCAAACTGCCTCCTTGCGTGCCAGCTTCGCCATCCCTTCAGGAAGGCTGTTTCCGTGGACACCTTGCCAGACACTAACGACGCGGACACCATCGTGGCGTCATGAAAACAGCCAAAACTTTTACATGGCTCAACATGCCAATTCGGGTGAAACTATCCCTGAAACCATCGCTGAAACCTTTGCATGGTGCAGCAACACGCTTGTCCCTATTCCTACCAGGCCCCCCGCATTAAAAGACGTTGCTATTTGTCAGATAAGGTCTTTTAATGTCAAATTAAGTAAAACAAGGTACGCATTTGCCAAAAGCAACAAACACAACCTTTGACAACGGAGATTTTAGACAAAAAAATCAGAATATCGAACATGATCTGACATAGTTTTGCGTTTACGCAGAAATCTCTCAATCTGAAAACCGCCAATTTTCTCACCAATGACTGATTCTGACAGTAACGCGCTCGCTTGGGCGCGTCTTCTGTTTGTGGTCATTGGTAGGTGCTTGGCGGTACCTCAGATTGGGCACATAGGAAGTTCGCGCCCATTTTTTTTGGTGCGCGGCACCAGGTGATGAAAATCATCCAAAACTCAATGAGAAGGCGATCAAATGAAAAAGAAATTATTGGCAGGATTGGCTGTTGGCTTGATGATTATTGGCTCAACTGGGATGGCCGCTGCCACCTCAGCCAAAGACAACGAGAAGGAATCAAATGGCGTACCTTTTGCCGCGCTTAAAGGGCAAATTGACGCTATTCAGATGCAGCTTAATAATCTTCAGCTCAATGGAGCCATTAAAGGTGAGAAGGGAGATCAAGGAGTTGCTGGACCAACTGGGCCAGAAGGAGATCAGGGACCGCAAGGGGTAGCGGGGCCACAAGGTATGACGGGATTACAAGGTCCGCAAGGATTAACAGGTCCGAAGGGTGACACAGGCCCGCAAGGTTCCCAGGGGCTTCCGGGTACACCCGGCACCAAAGGCGACAAAGGAGACCAGGGACCGCAAGGGGTAGCGGGGCCACAAGGGGGGACTGGGGTTCAAGGTCCAAAAGGTGATACTGGTTCGCAAGGCCTCCAGGGTGTTCCTGGCCTGCCGGGAAAGGGCTTAGTTAAGTATGAGCTAGTCGGTCACAGTAGCAACATGGTGAATGGTGGTGCTGGTGTTATCGGTATGACTCAAGCCTGCCAAGCTGAATTTACTGGTAGCAGAATGTGCACCAGTGAAGAAGTTATGAACTCGGCCAATTTTGGGTCATTTAATCCGACGGCACTAGCATGGGTTCGACCTGTTGTAATATCCACAAGTGTTGGTTATTCAGAAATTTTGATGGATGCTTCGGGCGTTAAGAATGCAGGTAGCGCTGGGTATGCTGGGATGTCGTGTCAGGGATGGAGGTCGGGAGGAGACAATGGTTTGTCTGTTGACAAAAAAGGTAGTTTTTCCCTGAATAGCTGTGCAACTATTCAACCTGTAGCTTGCTGTTCGCCATCTGAGTAATCATATGTCATGGTTGCCTTGAAGCCGAGTCCAAATATTGGGGGCGTTGATTGCGCCCTTTTCTATCATGGACTTGATGTCCAGTAGCATGTGATCGTACCGTTTATCCATCAACAACTAGGCGACCTCCAAGTTGGTCATCCTCCGTTCAGGTGCTCGCCAAGATCAAGCATAACAACGTCTCTGTATGACGCAGAAACACGGATCACCAACAAGGTGGTTGAGAGGAATATATGGAGCATGTTTTGAGTAATAATAGGCAGCACATTATTATTTTGGCGTTATTTTTTGCTTTTGCTTTTGCTGCTCCCTTTTATGGCCCTACCTCCGCCATGTCTTTTTCTCTTTTCGCAAGTTGTATAGAAATCGACAAAACATTTTACCACAAAATTGTTGACCCTGACATTTTAGACATTGGAAATAGCGAATATTACGCATTTGTTGGTGTGACTTGCGAGGGAGTTCCTCGAAAAAACGCATTCTCTCAATGCGCCAATAATTGTCCCACATTCCCAGACAGCTACGTTAAAATTGATAAAAGAAAAAAAAAGATATGTGAAGGAGACACAATTTTAGTAGGGAGTTCTCCCTACCCCTGCGTTCTGGGGAAGATGAGTAAAGACAAATGGCCTGACAATTAAATCTTATAGTGTGGGGAGAGGGGATGGGTATTTTGTCTTCTATGTTCAATAAAATGGGCCACTGGCACATTCGCCAATTAGTGAAGGAATGCACCAAAACAATAATCAGCGCATCCATGCGTGATCCTGCCCCAAGGAGTAACCCACACCTTACAGATTCGGCACTAAATTTCCTGATACTGCATGGCGGGTATAACATAATGGAGGGGAAACCCTATGCAAGCCTCAAAGAGAAGTTCAGCGAATACGTCCGCTTTTATATTGTCCATAATTTAGGGAGAGAAATAGATTACGAATCGGGAGAATCGGTGACTAGGGATGAAGAAATAGCTAAATATTGGCCTAACTTTATGACCACTAAAGATGGAACGCATCAGCAAATTAAGGTGCAAGGGATGGAAAGCAGGAAAGGAATTGACATCAAACCCCTCAACCAGGGAACAGAAAAATTTGCGGTACTCACACAGCAATTTGAGGATGGGGACATTGATGAAGAAGAATATCAAAAACGGTTGGGAGTTTTAGCTTCTCATTGTAGCGTTCCCGTAGAGATACTGTTTAAACAATTTGAGGAAGGAGAACTGGATTGGGACAAATACCAAGAACAATTGAAAGGCTTACTTTTCCCCTCATCCTTGAATAAATAGACAAATTACCGTTCTACAACTGCATGACAATGCGGCTGAACTGGCAAGAAGAGCAGGAGAGCTCTTCAAAAAAGAAGTAGTATTCTTCCACGGATAACCACATGAAACCAGATTATGGCCTTAATCTTTTCCAGTCAGGAATAGGGAAGAACATTGCACAACATTTCTACGACACCCCAATTGATCACATATCCCGTGTTGATCCTGATATTGTTTCAACTATGGTCAACATTGTTAAGGATGATGTGGAGTATGCAATCTCCTTTGACTTGCATGGAAAGATGACTATACAGCTACTTGCTGCACTTCCCACCCAAATACAGAAAACACTTTCTGCGTG
>Ga0334722_10002022_pt1 | contig 23629 bp, 23 predicted proteins | sample C3_bottom_MG_FD_207210 | JGI IMG/M metagenome (GOLD analysis project Ga0334722, IMG submission 207210) | Sediment microbial communities from Yellowstone Lake, YNP, Wyoming, USA - C3_bottom | ecosystem: Environmental > Aquatic > Freshwater > Lake > Sediment | place: USA: Wyoming | collected... | reverse complement strand
TTCAATAATCTGACTATTAGTGAGCATGGGTGTCCTCCGTGGTATTTTTACTCGTAATATTAATTCTACGAGATACCCATGCTCCCTACAAATTTACACCCGAAATTCTAACACAACCTGCGTCCGTTCGTGAAATAAGTTTCCGTATGTCCTTTCCCATCCGGCAGCGGGGAAAAATTCGCGGCAACCTCGGCAAGTACAGCGCCCGGCAGTATCAATATCAGCAGCAGCGTAAGCGTATTTTTCATGGTTTTCCCAATCAATAAAACACCGGGGGGATATTTTTTAAAGGGATATTCTCGTATCTCTGCCGTCTTTTTATTTACTCTAACACATTGGGTTCTTTGTTATTATTAATAATTTCTTTCTGGCGACTACGGGCCAGTTTTTTCACATCGCTCACAGTGGGCAGATTTTCGGGGCTTGTCCCACCAATTTCGTGTATGGTTTTACGTACTGTTTGGCCCACTTCAAGGTGAGTCCTATTTGCGTTATCTTTACCGGAGATATTTTCACGCCGGATTTTTTCTTCGGTTTGTGTTGCCCTAAACAAATTAGCCGCAAGCTCCGTACTGCCCATATGATCTAATATGTGTTTGCCTTTCTTTAATCCTTTCCTTTTACCTATGTCTTTAGCTGTTAATCCTCCATATAGACCCATATATCCATGATTTTGAAAGATCGCATAGTCTAAAGGCGCCGCCACTCCAGCCTTTTGCGCAGCACTCGCGAGATGTTTGTTATGTGTTTCAAGTTCTTCTCGAAGCATTAATCTGTGGTCGTCTTCTAATTCCTGCCGTCTAGTTTGAACAGCAAAATATGTCTGCCCGTGAGCTACAATTTCTTTGGAGGGATTGGCATTTTGGATAACAAGATAGCAAGCATACCGGGACAGCCTAACATTCTTTATCTCTCTTTGTGCCCCTTTGCCCACCTCTATCATGTCGTTGAACTCAACGAAATGATCTCTGTCTTTCTGGCCGCTATTTAAACAAGCCAACCGTGCTTTTTGCAATACTGACTCAAAATTGCGGTACTCGGCATAATCCAACACTTGAGCTAAATCCCTGCTCAACCAATAATCAAACCCCTCTGCCGTTTCCTTTCTGATTTCCTCAAACGGTGTTTGCGGCTCCCCTGGCGTTAAGTAGGTATCCCCGTGCATTGCCCCCCCTTAAGATTAATTACTTTGTAAGTAGACCCGATTCTTCCGTGGCCTTTTTGGACTACCTCTATTTCTTTTCTCCGATATAGGCGATGCAAGGTGTTAGTAAGGGCAATCCTGATGCTCTTTATTTTATCCTTTTCCACAAGGCCGTGATCCACTAATGCTTGCGCCACATCATCTGTGGAAAAATTCTGTTTCAGGTTTGTTAGGACAATGCGAACGTGTTTAGAGAAATTTATCTCAGGATCATTTACTAGATTTGGGTCAAGCGGCGCATTACTGGGGGAATTAATAGCTTGGCATCTTTTCCAGACCATATCCAAGGCGCTTAACTCCCGTTGATAATCGTTGGCAATTTGTTGGCGTAGTTTTTTATATTCTTCGTAAGTCATTAAATAATTAGAGCAAATCCCCCTCCCTGTGTCAACACATGACAGAGAAACCAGCAAGAATGCAACACAACTTGATTTTAGGGGGATCTGGTCGGTTTCGTGGACAACAAGATCCCAAGATCCCAGATGAAACCGTAGGGGAATTGTTGTGTAGCGCTGGAGCGGGCGCCGCCGGTTTCCCCGGCCGCCCATTTAGGGGCTTAAATCCGGCAGTCGGAGCGTATCCCTCCGGGACGGTGAGGATCGTTCAAGCCCGAAAGCTTTGCCTTTCGGGCGCGTTCCGGAACCGGCGGAGACTGCCGGATTTCTTCCCCGTAAGCCCCGGTCCCGGGCGGCCGGGGGAACCGGCGGCGCCCGCGAACCTCAGTTTAGCCGCAGGATATCCGGGAATAAAAAACTGTTGTCCGCGGCTATGCCGCGGGGGGCGGGCTCCAGGCAGAGCGGATTTACGAACGCGTCCCAGAAAACGAACTGCAGCAGACGGTTGAACCTGGAATACGATTCCAGCCTGTCCGCCTCGGCCTCCGCCTCCTCTATTTTTTCCACAAGAGTCCCGCCGCCCCCGCCGGAAAAAAGAGCGGCTGACTCGTAATCTCCGACCGCCACGCCCCCAAGCGATACATCTATGGTTCCCGCCTTCGCGGCCAGCGAGGCGGACAGCCTCACATAATCCGCCGAAGGGTGGAACCGTACCAGATATTCAAAAACCAGCTTATCGAAAACGCATGAGAACCCGCGGCCCGCGATCCTGCCCTTCAGGCGCACCAGCCGGTCATGGGCGGAAAACTTCAGCGTCCAGAACTCAAAAGCTTTCCCCAGCTCAGCCAGACGGGGCCCGGCGGCCTTTACTTTTTCCGGATCTTTCTCAAGTCCGGCGATAAAGTTTTTGACCGCCTCTTCTATGAGCCTGGCGTCGGCCAGCAGCGCTTTAGCGCCCGGGGCGCCCGCGGGGATCGCGCCCGCCCGCCTGTTTATCTCCCGCATCACGGACAGCGCCTCCAGTTCGCCCAGGTTTTTTCTGACTGAGCGCCGCAGCGCCTCCAGCCGCCCGGCTTCCTCCCTGGTTATTTTCGCCCGGCCTTTCAGGCCCGCCAGCGCCACCACGAAATCCCTGTACAGAAAAAAAGTTTCGTCAAAAATCCGCCGCTGACTGACGTGGATTTCCCCTTTTTCCCCTCCCGCCGGTCCGGCTCCCAAAGAAGACTTCACGCTCTCCAGTCGGCCGCCCAGCGCCCGGCTCTCGCGTTCCGCGCCGGCTGTATTTAAATTATAATCGGCGTAACTGATCCCCGCGGCACTTCGTCCCGCGCCCCGCGCCCCGCCAACCGCCTCCGGAAGCCGGGGGGCAGAGTCTTCGGGCGGAGCCTGCGAACTGTCAAAAAGCCGCTGGGCGGTAAGGCTCAGCTCTTCGTCCCCGGCGGCGGCGTCGCCGGCAACCCTGTTCACCCCCTGCACAAGACCGAGGAAATCCGGATTGATCTGCCACGACGGCAGCTTGTACTCTATAGCCTCCGGCGGCGGCGCATCCGAGGGCCGGCGCTCCCTGAGGTAAAAATACAGCCTGGACGCCTCATCGTGGTTTTTATTTATCCACTCCAGCAGGGCAAGTCTGACAGCCGAGTGAGTTTTCTGACCGGTAAATTTCATAAGCCGGTCCTGGAGACCCGCCTCTATTATTTTGTCCGCCAGTTCTCCCCGGAAAAAAAGGCTGACGGCAAGCCTGTCCCTGATCCCGCGCAGCTCCTCGGAGTTGACGGAAGCGGCCGGAACTTCAAAATTATCCGCCCGGACTTCCGGCATAAAGGAAAAGAAAAATACCGGCGCCAAAATAAGCGACACAATTGAACTTTTCATAATACACTAACCACTATCCACTGATCACTAACCACTGTTCCTTACAGCCACGACCGAAACAGATACAACAGCTTACTGGCCGCTTTTGAAACAAAAGGCCGATCCTTGGTTTCGGCCAGCGTGACCGGTTTTGATTTTTTAAGATCGTCCCGGAAAACGCGGGTCATTTCTGATCCGAACTCCCTGTCATAGACGTTGATGTTTACTTCAAGATTATAATGCAGGCTCCGGTGATCCAGGTTGTGGCTGCCGACCGAAGACCAGATCCCGTCTATGACCGCGGTCTTGGAATGCAGGATCTCGTCCTGCCATTCGTATATTTTGATGCCGTTCTTTATCATGTGCGGGTATGTGGACCAGGTGGCCCAGCGGATATAGGGGTGGTCGGTCTTATAAGGCCCGATGATACGCACATCCACCCCCCGCCTGACGGCCCTGATAAGCCGCCGGTAAACGAACCTGTCCGGGAGAAAATAAGCGTTAGTGATATAGATATACCGCCGGGCGCGGTCTATGGCATAGCTGTAGCTCCGCCTGATAGACCGGAAATTCCGCATGCCTGACGCCGAGACGACCGAAGCGCAGACATCGCCCGCGAAACTTTTTTTGCCCGGCTTTAAGAACGGCGCGTGGCCGGAAGAGACCTTGGCAGCCGCCCAGGATTCCCAAAAAAGCCTTTCCACTTCCCCCACCACCGGACCTTCCACCCTCACCTGCGCGTCTTTCCAGCCGCGGCCGCCCAACTGGACGGGCGCGTCATAAACAGTGATATTGAAGCCGCCCACCAGGGCCGCCTCGCCATCGACGCAGACGAGCTTGCGATGATCGCGCTTGATCCAATTCCAATACGGTTTCCAGAGCACCACCGGCCTGAATTCACCCACTTTGACCCCGCCGGAAACCATTGCGGTGAAAAAATCCTTGTCCGTCAGAATGGACCCTACGGCGTCATAGATAAGGTAAACCGCCACTCCCTCCTCCGCCTTTTCCAGCAGCAGGTCGCTGAACATGCGGCCCACAACGTCGTCGGCAAAAGCGTAAAACTCCAGCAGGATGTATTTTTTGGCCGAACGCAGGGTTCTCAGGGTTTCAGCAAAGGCTTCGTCCCCGTTCTTGAGCAGCCGTACGGCATTGCCGTCCAGCGTGTTTTCCGGTTTAAAACAATAATCCCGCCAATCAGTATTTTGCCGCATAACTGTAAGGGTATAATCTCTTCCTGATCTTATCATACTCCGCCCCGGGCAGGAAGATAAGTGCCCGGTCATAAACGGAAGCCCGTGAAATATCCGGTTCCCTGTTCAGCACCGCTTCTATCCCGGCTATTTCCCGATCCGCGGCGCCGCGTTCCCCCAAAGACAGATAGATTTCCGCCAGCGCCAGCCGGGCCCTGAGAAAATCAGGTTCGAGCGCCACCGCTTTCCTGAACAGTCCTTTCGCCGAAACGGAGTCACCTCCCGCAAGGTAAAAACTTGCGGCTTCAAAATACAGAAACGGGTCTTTCGGATTTCCCGGGATAGCGTTTACGGCCAAGGCAGCCGCGCGGACGTAATTGCCGTCCAGGGCCAGGGAAAGAGGGATCGCGGCCCTGGCCAGGCCGGCATCCCCGGGAGCGAACGCCAGGGCCTTTTTAAGACAGCCGCTCCTTGAAGCGGGCGGAACCGACGGATCCAGGGCGCAGGACCTGGACCGCTCAAATGAAAAACGGGAAAGGAACGCCGCGCCGCAACAGACCGACAGCATGATCAGTATCCACGGCCGCGTTCCCGGCGGCGCTTTCACCGGATGTCCTTTCCCGGCCGCGAGCATGCCCATAGTGCCGAAAAACAGCACCTGCGGCGTTCCCGAATAAAAAATAATATCCACCGACGACTGCGCGAACAGGGAAACGGCAAAAACTTTAAGGATAAGGCTCCCGGTATCCTTTCCCGGCGCGCCGAACGTCCCGCGCGCCCAGGCCCAGACAAAGATCAGCATGGCCGGTATACCGGCCTCGGCGGCCAGATTGAGCGGTTCGCTGTGCGCGTGAAGAGTGGAATGCCCGTAATAGGAAATACCGTCATGGAAAGGGAATTTGAACATTTCAAAAGCGCGTTCAAAAAGTCCGGGGCCCCAGCCGAAAACGGGCCGCGCCGCCATGGCGTCGAACGCGCTGCCCCAGATGCCGAAGCGCCCGAGGGAGCGCGGATCATAAAGCTTCAACAGCCAGTTGAACTGTTCCGCCGGGAGACAAACAACGATCAATAGCGCCGCTATCACGAAATAAACCGCCGCCCGGAAAGAGCCTTTCAGGCAAAACATAAAAAAAACCGCGGCCAGCGCGCCGAGAACGGCGCCCCTGGAATTAACGGCGGCTATAGTAGAGCCCATTAGCGCCAGACCAAGTACGCAAGCTATTTTGGCTCCCGTTTTTTTAACGCGGAAAAACAGCGCGGCGAGGCCGGCAAAAGCCGCCGCCATGAAAGCCGTGCTATAATTTACGTTCGGCCCGATCATCCCGCTTACTTCGAAAGTTCTGCTCACTCCCTGTCCCGTCAACGCCTGCCAAAAAACCGTCATGCAGGCGGCGCCTGCCAGCAGGAAAACGGCGCCGATCCACAGGATCCGGGCCGCTTCTCCCGCTTTCCGCGTAAAACTGAAAAAAGCCAGGAGTATAAGATACCGGGAAAAATACCAGAAACTGTTCAAAGGCTCGACCGAGAACGCCGTTCCGGCCAGGAGCCAGACCCCGAACAGCGCCCACGGACCCAGACTGGACAGTGAAAACTCCTTTTCAAAAAAAGCGAGATAGATAAGGAAAACGGCTGAAAAAACGCCCCAGGAAACGGCGCTTCTCATACCGCCCGGCGCCGCGGCCAGACACAGGAACAGCGCCGGGATGAATGCCGAGTGACCGGCATCATCCCTCAGAAGCGGAGGATTCAGACCCATAGATCCGAAAAGTGCCGCAATTTTCGGGTTAAGATATGTCTTCAGCGCTCCCACCTGAATACCTCCCGTTTCCTTTTCAGAAGATCTTCCGCCATTTTCCGCTCTCCGGCCGCGGCGTAAAGCCTTCCAAGGTCCCGGTACGACGCGGCGTCATACGGGTTCAGACTCAGGGCGCGTTCGAAAGAAACGGCCGCACGGAAAAGCGCGGGCCGGTTGTTTTTCTCCAACCCAGCCCGCAAAAGAACCTGTCCAAGCATCTGCGGAACCAGCGGGTTGTCCGGCTCTATTTCAGAAGCTTCTACGAGAAATTTCTCCGCCGCGGAATAATCTCCCCCGGCACAGGCCTTCACTGCGGATCCTTGCAACCGATCCAGGGACATCTTTCTTGATACCACGCCCGACAGGTGCGCGGCCAGCAGGACACCGAGCGCGGCGGCCGCCAGAGTTTTCCCGGACCAGCCGCCAAGGGACCTGAACGCCACTACGGAGCCGGGCAAGCGGACGGCGAAACCGCCCGGTTCCGCCAGCAGATAACAAAAAATAAAAAAATTAGCGGGCACGGCCAGGCCGAAATCAGCGAACGAGTGGGCCAGAACGGCGATCAGGGCGTATTTTTTCAGCCCTTTGATCCCTTTCAGCCGGGCCAATACCGCCCAGCCCCAGAAAAGAAAGGCCGGCAGACCGTTCTCGGCGAGGAATTCCAGGTAATAATTATGGGCGTAGATGGAGGCCAGCCTGGCCGCGTCAGGATGGTGGAAAGCAGGATAAATATAGGTGAAAGCGCCTTGTCCAAAACCAAGCAACGGCCTGTCGGAAAACATCCTGAGGGCCGAGCCCCACCATAATAACCTGTCTGAAACGGAACGCAGCTCAAGCTGCGAAACGGCGGCGGCAGCCACGGCCCCCAGCACGGCGAATACCCACCAGTTTTTTTTCAAGTCGACGCGTTTAACATTGTCCGCCGCGTAAAAACAGGCGCCAACCAGCAGCCCCAGGACCGCAGCCACGGACATTGTCCAGATAAGGACCACGACCAGGGCCGCCAATAGAAAGAAATCCCGCCATAGAACGGTAAGAGGGAGGACCATTACCGCGAAAAGCGCCAGCGCGTTCGCGTTGGTAAGCGAAGCCGTAAGGTGGGTAGAGTCACCGACCCCGTTCACCACGATAACATATCCCTGATAAAAACTCAGCAGGACTATGAACCAGGCCGCCAGCCTCAGGGCCAGATCCGCGCTTTTACGCTCCGAGGTGGTAAGCGAGGAAGCGAGCGCAAGTATGAAGATGCCAGTAAGGAAGTTCCACCATTCAGGCGCGATCAAAGCGCTGACCGGGCTCAACCTGGAAGCTAAAAGGGAAAAGATAAGGGCGAACAACAGCGGAATATTCCCGCGGTCGGAGATGAAAGACGGAAGTCTTCCGGCACGGATCTCCCTTAAAAACCAGAAGCCGCCGGTCAGAAAGACGGCGGCTTCAAGCAGGAACTGCGTCCCGAGGCCCCAGATCCCCTGCAGGACCGGCGCGAGAAGCAGAAACGGAAAGAGGATAAGTACCAGCAGGCTAACACGAAAATCGCGGCCGCGATTTTCGGAAAGATGAGGGATGAGGGATGAGGGATGAGGCAAAACAACACTCCAAAACCCAAAATTATTTCTTCATCCCTCAACCTTCATCCCTCATACCTCCGAATTCCAATTAAGGAATTCGGGGCTGGCTTATCCCTCTATGATCCTGGGGGTCACGAATATCAGGAGCTCCATTCTGGTCCTGCTCATGGATTTTTTCTTGAACAGGTAACCGAGGAGGGGAATATCTCCGAGGATCGGCACCTTGTAGACGGCTTCCGCCTGCGTGTCGTGTATCAGCCCGCCGATGACGATGGTTTCGCCGTCGTGCACGATGACGTTGGTGTCGGCGGACCTGGTATCTATACCAGGGGCCCCGCCCGCGGCGGGGGTAACCACAGAGGCCGGGGAAGGCTGGCTTACCTGCGGATTTATCTTCATGGAGATGCGCCCGTCGGAGTTGATGGTAGGGGTAACATTCAGAATGATGCCCGTGGTCAGGTAAACGACCTTCGTGGTGGAGACCGGCGGCACGGTCTGAGTTGTTTCAGTGGTTGTGTACGGGATCTGCGTGGTGATATTGATAGTCGCTTGTTTATTATTAAGGGTGGCGACCTTGGGGTTGGAAAGGACTTTTGCCTTGCCTTTTTTAGCGGCCGCCGTGATAACGGTGTCGAACATGTAATTGGAGGCCACCTTGCCCAGTCGGAAAGCGCCGTAAATAAGATTGGCTGGAAGATTGACCCCCGTGCCGCCGCCCGCGGCGCCCAGAGGCGCCGGCGTGCCGGTAAGAGCGCCGGTGTAACCCGGCAGCACCCGGCCCGGGCTGGGCAGACTGGCGGGACCGATGTTGCTTGCAATATTTCCACCGCCGACATAATTTCCGTTCTTTTCCCCGTAACCGGACCACTGGATACCGTAATCAAGCGAGTTGTCCAGCGAGACCTCCACGAGTTTGGCTTCGATAAGGACCTGCTTGGGCGCCCGGTCCAGGCTTTTGACCAGCCTGGCGGTGTTCTCCAGCCCCAAGGCCGAATCGGTCACGATAAGAGCGTTGTTTCCATCGTCCACCGCGTATTTGCCCAGACCGACCTCCGCGGCGGCCACCGCATCCAGCTGCGTCTTTACTTCGGCGGCCTTGGAATAATTCAGGAAGAACACCCGGGTCTGCAGGAAAGCTTTTTTCTGTTCGGCCATGAACGTCTGGGGCGAAGCGATCCTGAGGATATTATCGCCGACCTGCTGCGCGGCAAGGCCGTTCACGTTCAAAATAGTCCTGAAAGCCTCGTCAAAAGGGACCTTGTTGAGGTTTATACTGGTCGTACCGGTAACATCGTCCGAGTAGATGATATTTATGCCGGCTTTGGCGGAAAGCATCCCGATAATGTCGCGGACATTAGCCTCGCTGTAATCCAGGTTGACGGGGTCGGTCGGCAGATTATCCATGATGCTCCTGGAAACCCTGTCCGCCTTAAGCGGGCGCGCCTGAGGGACTATAACGGGGATGTTCTCGCGATTCGGATCCACCGCTTTGACGGAAATTGCCGAAAGCTCGGGAGGGTTGTCCTGGGAACTGGGCGTTATCACCTTTACACCCTCGGGGGCGGGCGTGACAGCGGCCGGGGCGTCTTTCAGGCCCGATTTTCCGGGATTGAATTTACCGCCCAGCACCACCACCAGCTCGTTCCCTTTCTGTGTTATGTCGTACACGGCTTTCTGGGTCAGCTCCAGGACTACTCTTGAAACACTGACGGGGCTGGTCTTGAACTGCCCGGTCCGCACTTTCTTTATAAAGACGCTGTTGACGGGAATTTCCTCCAGCGTCCTCAGTCTCGCATCCTCCAGCTCCACCACCAGTTTGGGCGGCTGGCCCATAGCGAAAGCCTTATATTTCACCGGTTTGTCCGTGGTTATGTAGACGCTCTCGGCCGAGACCCTTACCGAGCGGACCAGGGCGTTTTCCGCGGCGTAGATAAAAAGAGGGTTCTGCGCCAGGAAAAGGATTGTCATGAGCAAAGCCGTTATTTTTTTCATATCGTTATATCCTGTTTCTTACTTCTCCTTTTCGTGCAGATTCAGCTGCTGCACTTTCTTATCTTCCGTCATCAGGACGACCTGTTTTCCCTTTATGACGCCGGACACGCCGGGCACCTGTTTTTTCTTGGAATCCAGCAGCTTTCCCCCCTTGAGGATGTAAATCAGGCCGGTGACGCTATCCGCGAGCATGGCCTCTTTGGAGCGGCTGTCCTCCATGATGCCGGTGAGAAAAAGGTTGTAGACGCTGAAAGTAGATCTGGACAGATCGGAGATGGACGCCTTGGACTTGGGCGAATGCTCATCCCCGAACACCGTGGAGACCTTGAGCGGATCCCGCGTATTAGCCGGGCGGTAAACCTGCTCCACGGTCAACGCCGGGGTGGAAACGCCCACACCCGCGGAGGGAACCTGCGCCCGCGCGGCGACCGGGGCGATAAGGGCCAGGCACAGAAAAACCGTCGTGTTTTTGATCTTCATGTTCCTCAACCGTTATACTGATACGCTATCAGCGTGAATGTGGCGGAGACGGAAGCGGGCGCTCCGGGGGTGCCGGAGATAGTGAGGTTTTCCATGGTCAGGATCCTTTCCTCAAGCCCCAGCGCCGTCAGGAACCTGCCCAGGAAATGATAATCGCCCGTCAAAGATATTTGATAGGCGACTTTCGTGAAATATTCCCCTTTCGTGCTTCCGCCCGGATTAATGCCCTGGATATTGACCTTGTATCTGGCGCTCAAAGCGGCCAGCGTTTTAAGAAGGTCCGGGAGCTGCCTTTCCTTGGGCAGTCTTTTCTGGGCCGCCTCCTTTTCCTCTTTTAACGAGACCAGCTTGGCCTCCAGATCGCGGTACTTGGCTTTCTGGACTTTCGCTTTTAAAATATCGCTCTCCATGGAGGCCGCTTGCTTGGAATTCTCGTCTATTTTTTTGGCGGTGGGCAGCCAGAAGTAAACGGCATAAACATAAAGGAACAGGCCGCCGAACAGCGCCGCCGCGGCTATTTTTCCCAATTGCTCGTTCGTAAGCTGTATTTTGTTCATGGGGTATACTTCAAAGCTACGGTCGTATTCAAAGTCTGCCCGCTCTCGGCCGCGCTCACGGAAATTCCGCCGACGACCACGTCGGAATATTTAGCGTCTTTCTCCAGCGCGTTTATCCACCAGGCCAGATCATAAGTGGAACGGGAACTCACGGTAAAATTAACGGCCAGCGTGGAGCCGTTAAGAACGGTGCTTATGCCGCTGAACCAGATAGTGCCCGGCAGAGTCTCCGTCAGGTCCTGCATGAACCGCGTATAGACGAGCCTTCCCTGCGTAATGCTGTTTATGGAATTAAGATAGCGCTGCACCTCCGCTATCTGCGCCTCTATGACCTTTACCCTGTCCACATCCCCCTGAAGATTCTTCAATTCCACCTGCAAACGGTTTACCCTTAATTCGCTGGTCTTTTCCCTGGTGAAATGCCAGATCGAGAGCATCACCACCACCGCCACGGAGATCAGGCCGGCCGCCGCCGCTTTAGCGATAATGGCCCTGCGGTTGAGCCTCTCGACATACTCCGGCGGAATAAGATTTATCTTGATCATATCGCGGCTAAACTCTAATCCCAGTCCTTAAGCTTTCTTAAAGCGAGGCCGGCCGCCACCGCCAGCGCCGGAAGAACTTCCTTCGGCACTTTACCCTGTTCCGGCAGAAAAGCGAACGGATTGGCGATCTCGACCGGGACTTTGAACTCGCTCGTCATAAATTTGGTGATATTGCCCAGATTGGCCGCGCCGCCGGACAAAATGATCTTTGAAATAGAGTGGTCCATCCCCTGGGACAGATAAAAATCTATGGACCTGGAGACTTCGGTGTAAAGGTCCCGGAGCACCCCGGCGGCGGCTTTGGAAACCGCTATGCTTTCTTTATCGAACGCTTCTATCGCGGCCTCTTTGTCCTCGTCGGACACCAGCAGCCCCTTGGATTTTTTTATCGCGTCGGCCCCGGCGGCGTCGGTTTTAAGGATCTTCTGGACGGCCTTGTCAAAAGTGGCGCCGGCGATGAAAATATCCCTGACAACCCGGGTCACGCCCTGGGAGATAATGGAAAGGTTGGTAACCTTGTAGCCTATGTTGAGAATGAGTACGGCATTATTGTCGGCCTGGGGGGCCAGCCGGGAGTAAAGCGTTTCAAGGGCGAAAGAATCCACGTCTATAACCAGCGGGTCCAGGCCGGCGTCGCTAAGAATGTCCAGCTTGTCCCTTATCGCCTCTTTTTTTGCCGCTACCAGCACCGTCTCCATCTTGGGCTGGTTGTCCTCCGTAATATCGTTGAGAATATAACAGGTGAGGTTGACGTCCTTGATATCGAACGGTATGAAAGGCTCGGCCTCCACGTTCAAAGTCAGCGCGAGTTCTTTTTTTGTAAGCTTGGGAAGCTTTACATAGCGCACGATGACCGCGTTCCCGGAGATGGACGCGGCGGCATACTTGGCCTGAATGCCCTTTTTCTTGATGTAATTCCTGATCTCCTGGGAGATGATGGCCTTTTTTTCTTCCGGCGGGGTGTCGGGTTTTATGGCCAGCGGGATATGCCCCCAATCCTTGAGCCTGATCTGTTTTTTCTCTTCGGTAAAACAAACGATCTTTACCGCATAGCTTCCGATATCTATGCCCACTATTTCCCTGGACGGGAACATTAACTTTGTAAGGCTCAGACTCATTGAGTTTTAGATCCCTCCGGACCTCTCCCCCGCAAAACCGGCTTTCCGCGCAGAACCACGTCCCGCCGAAGCGTAAAAGCAGGACGCCTTTATATTATATTATTATTACAGGTAAAGCGCCGTTTGTCAACAGATTTGTCAATAGCGCAACTCCGCGATAACCGCGGAATTGCCGATTTGTGATTTACAGATTGAAATAAGCCGGTTTTTTGTGTTATGATAAATGGATTAGGGCGTTGTCCAGGGGGGCCCGCCACGGGAGGAAGTATATGAACGTAGAAAGAACTGAATTCAAAGGCCAGCCGGTGATCGTACTCAAGAGGAACGAAAACGATAAGTATCCGTTTTCTTTTGGTCTTTCAAAAGCCCGGCTTATAATCGAAGGTTTTGAAGAGATCAAGAAGTTCGTCGCCGAAGCCGACAATAAGCCCGAAGAGAAGAAATAGCCCCGCTTCCCGGATCTGTCATATCATAAATGCCGGATAAAACCCCCATTTCCATTTCAGGGTTTTATGACGGCGTTTTCCGTCACTACGAAACCGTAAATTCCTTTCTCACCCTTGGGCTGGATAAGCTCTGGCGGCGCGAAGCCGCCCGCCTTGCGCTGGCCTCCGCGCCGGAGCGCGTCCTGGACGTCTGCTGCGGAACCGGGGATCTCACGGTTGAACTCCGCCGTCTCTCCGGCGGCGGCGCCGCGATCACCGGCCTGGATTTAAACGAAGCCATGCTTTCAAAAGCCCGGGGCAGGAATCCCGGCGCGAACTTCGTCCGGGGAGAGGCCGGGGCGCTGCCCTTTCCGGATTCGTCTTTCGACGTCCTCACCCTTTCTTTTGCCGCCCGCAATCTGGGGACCGGCATAAATCTCGTAAAATATTTAGGGGAGTTCCGCCGGGTCCTCAAACCCGGCGGGGTCTTCGTCAACCTGGAAACCAGCCGGCCCGGCTGCCGTTTCATCCGCTTTTTGTTCCACACTCACGTCAGACTGATGACAGGCCTGGTAAACATCGCCTTTCCCGGAACAAATGCGGCTTATTCTTTCCTGGCGGAAACGATAGAGGCTTTCCATTCCCCGGAAGAACTTTCAAAACTCCTCCTGACGGCGGGCTTTTCAAAAGTGAAAGCCCGCCCCCTGTTCTTCGGCGCCGCGGCCATACACACCGCGGAGAAATAGAACCTAAGCCTTGTATTTCTTTTTGAGTTCGGAGATTTTCAGGCGGACCGCGGCGCGTCTCAGGGCTGCCTGGGCCGCGTCGAGATCCAGGTCTTTGCCGCGCATGGCAAGCGCGTCTTTGGCTTTCTGATAGGCCTGGCGGGCGCTCTCTTCGTTTATCTCTTTCGCGAGTTCGGCCTCTTCGGCCAGGACCAGGACACTGTTCCTGTTTATCTCCGCAAAGCCGCTCAGAACCGCGAAGATCTCTTTTTTATGGCCGTCCTTATACGTCAGGATTCCCTCTTTCAACTGGGCTACGAGGGAAATATGTCCCGGCAGTATGCCCATTTCCCCGTCGAAAGCCGGGAGAGTCACAAAATCGGCCTCCTTATCGGTCAGGACGGTTTTCTCGGGCGTTAAAATAGTCAATAAAAGTTTGTTCGCCATAACCCTATTTCTGTTCCTTTCCCCTCTCTATTACTTCTTCTATGCCGCCGGCCATGTAAAACACCTGCTCCGGCAGATGATCCAGTTTGCCCTGGATGATCTCTTTAAAACCCCTGATAGTCTCTTTAAGCGGAACATACCGGCCCGGCCGATCGTTAAAATCCGCCGCGACGAAAAGCGGCTGGGAAAGGAACTTCTGGATCTTCCTGGCCCTGGATACTATCAGCTTGTCCTCGTCGGAAAGCTCGTCTATGCCCAGAATAGCGATGATATCCTGGAGCTCCTTGTAGCGCTGCAGCGCTTTCTGCACGCCGCGTGCGGTCTGATAATGTTCTTCGCCGATAATATTGGGATCCAGTATCCTGGAGGTGGAATCCAGCGGATCCACGGCGGGATAAATAGCCATTTCGGCTATCTGGCGCGACAACACCACCGTGGCGTCCAGATGGGTGAAAACATTGGCCACGCCCGGATCGGTCAGGTCGTCGGCCGGCACATACACCGCCTGGATGGACGTGATCGAACCTTTTTTGGTGGAGGTTATGCGCTCCTCAAGCCAGCCGATCTCCGTGGTCAGCGTCGGCTGGTAGCCGACGGCGGAAGGCATACGGCCCAGCAGGGCCGAAACTTCCGCGTTTGCCAGCACGTATCTGAAAACATTGTCCAGGAACAGCAGGACGTCCTGGCCTTTGGCGTCGCGAAAATATTCCGCCTGGGTCAGGGCGGTGAGGGCCACGCGCGCCCTGGCGCCGGGGGGCTCGTTCATCTGGCCGTAAACCAGCGCGGTCTTGGAAAGAACGGTGCTTCCGTCCGAAAGTTTTGAACTGTTCATGTCCAGCCAGAGGTCATTGCCCTCCCTGGAACGTTCGCCCACCCCGCCGAAAACCGAGTAGCCGTGATGTTCCCGGGCGACATTATTGATCAACTCCATAATAAGCACCGTCTTGCCCACTCCGGCGCCTCCGAACAGACCGATCTTTCCGCCTTTCATGAAAGGCGCGAGCAGATCCACGACTTTGATGCCGGTCTCGAAGATCTCGGGTTCCGTCCGCTGTTCGGTCAAAGGCGGAGGATCGCGGTGGATCGGCATATAATCGCTGGCCGCGATGGGGCCCAGTGAATCTTTGGGCTCTCCCAGCACGTCCACAAGCCGCCCCAGACACCCTTCTCCCACGGGCACCTTAAGCGGCCCGCCGGTGTCTTTCACTTCAAGCCCCTTGCTCAGGCCCGTAGTGGCGCCGAGAGTGATGGCGCGCACCGTGTTGTCTCCGAGATGCTGCGCTACCTCGGCCACAAGGTGCTTTTCCTGGCTGTCTTCCTTGTATTTGACCTTGACGGCATTAAAGATCCGGGGCAATTCTCCCTGTTTGAATTCCACGTCAATTACCGGCCCGATGATCTGCACTATCTTTCCGATATTCATAAAATTCGGCTCCTTAATAATACTAATCACTAATCACTAGTCACTAACCACAGGCCTCCTGGCCTATCCCCCCAGCGCTTCCGCTCCGCTCACTATCTCGCTAAGTTCGGTGGTGATCATGGTCTGGCGCATTTTATTAAGCCTCAGCGTCAGGCCGTCTATGAGTTCCGAAGCGTTCTTCGAGGCCGCCTCCATGGCGTTCATGCGCGCGGCCAGTTCCGCCGCCTGGGATTCCAGCAGCACCCGGTAAACCTGGGCGCCGACGTATCTGGGGAGCAGGGTTTCAAGCAGCGGTTTTCTTTCCGGCTCAAAAGCGAAGTCTTTCAGCTTCCCGCCCCCCACCGCGGCGAGCAGGTTCTGCCGCAGCGGCAGCAGTTCGGTACGGACTACCCGCTGGGACAGCATGGATTTAAACTCATTATAGATCAGGCTCACGCCGCGCACTTCCGGCCCGGAAAAAAGCTCCAGGATCTTCCCGGTCAGGAGTTCCGCGTGGACATAGCCCGCCTTGGGGAAGATGCCGACCATTTCATAAGTTATCTCAAGGTCCAGGCCTTTCAGCCTTTTAATAAAATCCCGGCTTTTCCTGCCGACGCAGATGATCTTCATTTTTTCGCCGCGGTTTTCTTTCAGCCAGGCCGCCGCCGCTTTCAGCAGATTCGAATTGAAAGAGCCGCAAAGACCTTTGTCGCCGGCGACCAGCACCAGGCCCCGCGTCCCGGCCCGCGGCCTTTCGGCGAACAGCGCGTACGCCCGGGCATTCTTAAACTCTTCGCTGTCCAGTTCGCTATAGAGATCAGCAATGAGTCCCTCCATCTTCAGAGCGAACGGCCTTGAGGAGAGAATAGCGCTCTGCGCTTTTTTGATGCGCGCGGCGGAAACCATCTTCATGGCGTAAGTTATCTGCTTGATGTTCTTAACGGATTTTATGTGCTTCCGTATGTCTCTTAAAGATGCCATAGATCAGTTTTAGAGTTTTGTAGAGTTATGAGTTAGGGAGTTATGAGTTGGAGAGTTTTGAGTTCTGGGATTTTAAGATCCGCAACTTTCAAAACTCTATAACTTTCGAAACTCTCTAACTACTTATCTCCCGGCGCGCTTCAATTCTTTGACATAATCGGCTATGCCGTTCTCAAGATTCCATTCGGGCCGATAGTTCAGATAAGCCTTGGCGTGCCTGAGGTCGGCCTGGGTCTTGAGCTGAAAAAATCCGTAAGGGTTGTCGAAATATTCCGGGGAGAGGTCCGTGTCCATGGCCTTGTTGAGGCAGTCTATGACCCGGTTGAAATTTTCCGGCGTGCCGGTGGCCGCGTTGACCACGCAGGACTTTTCGGCGTCCAGAGCATTGAGATTGGCGCGCAGGATATCTTTCACATAGACGAAATCCCTCATCTGCTCCCCGAACTTGAAGATCCGGGGCCGCTTGCCGGTTTTCATCTGCAGATAAAGCTGGTAGATCATGCTGGCGGCGCTGCCTTTATAATACTCCCGCGGGCCATAGACGTTAAAATAGCGCAGGCCCACCAGCGTCATGTCCGTGTGCGCGGCCGCGAACTCCCTGGCCGCGTTGTCCATCATCACCTTGGAAAACCCGTAGACGTTCTCGGGGACGGGAGACTGGCCCTCTTTCATGGGGCACTCCCCGTTGCCGTAAACGCCGGCCGAAGACGCGTAAACCACCCTCTTCACGCCGTTGTCCAGCGCGAAACGAAGCACGTTCCTGAAGCCTTCCACATTCACTTCCATCATTTTCCTCTGGTCGTGGACCGTGGTGTCGGTGATGGCGGCCTCGTGGAAAACGGCGTCTACGGGGCCCGCTTTCCGGAACCAGGCGTCGTTCTGGATATCATCCGAGATAATTTCGCCCTCAAAACCGATAAGGTTCTTGAAATTCCCCGAGGAAAAATTATCCAGCACGGTCACTTTGGCCTTGCGCTCTCCGCAAAGCGCGAAAGCCAGATTGGACCCTATAAAACCCGCGCCGCCGGTGACCAGGTATCTCATTTCATTATCTCCCGCATTATTTATTCGAAACTCTTCTTAAATTCCGCTATCGCGGCGGCCACCATCTTCTCAAGTTCCGCGTCCAGCTGTTTTTTCCGGACGATCTCTTCAAGAATATTGGAATATTTCTCCCTGACGAACTTGAGCAGGCCCGCCTCGAATTTTTTGATCTTGGGCAGTTCCACATCATCCAGATACCCGCGCGTACCGGCGAAAAAGACCATCACCTGCTCGGCCGCCGGCATGGGCTTGTACTGCTCCTGCTTCAAAAGTTCCACCAGCCGTTCGCCGCGCCTGAGCTGTTCCATGCTGGCTTTATCCAGGTCGGAGCCGAACTGGGAAAAAGCCGCCAGTTCGTTATACTGGGCCAGGTCGGTCCTGAGCCTGCCCGCCACCTGGCGCATGGCCCTTATCTGGGCCGAACTGCCCACGCGGGAGACGGAAATACCCACGTTGACCGCCGGCCTGATGCCGGAATGGAATAAAGACGGTTCAAGATAGATCTGTCCGTCGGTGATGGAGATCACGTTGGTCGGGATATAGGCCGTAACATCATTGGCCTGGGTCTCGATTATAGGCAGGGCGGTGATGGATCCCCCCCCGTTCTTATCAGAAAGCTTGCAGGCGCGCTCCAGAAGCCGGGAATGGAGATAAAACACGTCTCCGGGATACGCTTCGCGGCCCGGCGGCCGGCGGAGAAGCAGCGACATCTGCCGGTAAGCCTGCGCGTGCTTGGAAAGATCGTCGTATATTATCAGGGCGTGCTTTCCCTCCCAAAGGAACCCCTCGGCCATGGCGCAGGCGGAATAAGGCGCGAGATACAGGAGCGAGGCCGGCTGCGAGGCGGTAGCAGAAACGATGATGGAATATTCCATCGCCCCGTGCTCTTCCAGGGTCCTGGCCACCCTGGCCACGGTGGATTCTTTCTGGCCGATTACCACGTAAATACAGATAGGGCGCCTCTCCGCCGGTTCGTTCTTCTGATTTATTATGGCGTCTATCGCTATAGCGGTTTTGCCTGTCTGCCGGTCTCCGATTATAAGTTCTCTCTGACCGCGGCCTATCGGGATCATGCCGTCCACGGCCTTAATGCCGGTCTGAAGAGCTTCCTTGACCGGAGCGCGTTCCAGCACTCCCGGCGCGATTATTTCCACGGGGCGTCTTTTTTTGGCGTTGACGGGCCCCTTGCCGTCAATGGGATTGCCCAAGGGGTCCACAACCCGGCCGATAAGCTCCGGCCCCACCGGCACTTCCATAACGCGGTTGGTCCGCTTCACGCGGTCGCCTTCGCGGATAAGCGCGTCATGCCCCATGACCACCACGCCGACGTTCTCACGCTCGATATTGAGCACCATGCCGGAGACGCCGCCCTCAAATTCCACAAGTTCGCCTATGACGGCGTTATTCAGGCCGTACACTCTGGCGATACCGTCGCCCATCTGCAGGACCTGCCCGGTCTCGGACAGTTCAGCCTCGGGCACGAACTGCTTGATCCTGCTTTTAATAATGTCCGTTATTTCTTCAGATCTTATCATGTTTCCGCCTTTTAATTTACCGCTAAATCACCTTGCGTCTGACTTGTCACGCTATAATGCTGTTCTTTAATCTTTCCAGCCTGCCCTTCACAGTGGCGTCTATGAGCAGGTCGCCCAGCCGGATCTCCACGCCGCCCAAAACTCTTTCCGATAGTATCTGCGTGACATGGGCTTTCCTGCCGGTAGACGCTGACAGTACCGCTCCTATATGTTTCAGCTCTTCCCCGCCGAGCGGATGCCGGGAGACCACTTCCGCCCGCACCAGCCCGGCGTATTCGTTATATAACTTCATGCAGTCCTCAAGGACGGCCTCCAGCAGATAGAACCTGTTTTCCCTGATCAGCAGCCGCAAGAATCCCGCGGCCCGCGAAACCATAAGCTCCTTGGAAAGAAGCCGGCACAGTATTTCGTTCTTGTCATCGCAGCCGACAAGCGGATGCAGGAAGAGCCTCCTGAACTGGCTGGCCGCGTTGCGGACTTTCTCCAGTTCCGCTATCCCGGCCCCGGCGGCGGCTTCGCCGTGTTTGTCGGAAACGCGTCCGTCCAGGTCCATGTAGGCCCTGGCGTAGCGCTTTGACAATATTTTATCCGCGGATTTCATAGCTTGTACTTCGCGTCTTTACTTTCCAGTTCCTTCAAGAACCGCCCCACCAGTTCCGTATTGGCCTTCTGGTCTATGGTTTTGAGCAGGACTTTTTCCGCCGCCATAAAAGCGATTTCCGCCACTTTCTCTTTGAGTTCTCTAGCCAGGTCGTTCCTGCTGGTCTCCAGTTCCTTTCTGGCGGACTCTATAAGCAGGGCGGCGCTTTTGCGGGCGTCCTCTATCACGAGGAGCCGCTCCCTGTTCCCCTCCGCTCCGGCCTCCGCGAGCCGGCGCTCGACCTCGGCCTTGAAAGAAGCCATGGCCTGCCCCAGCTCCGCTTTTATTTTCTCGGCTTCGGCCCTGGCCTTTTCCGCGCTTTCACGGTCGCGGCGGATGGCGTGTTCCCGCTCCTCCACCGCTTTCATAAGCGGTTTCCAGGCGGTTCTGGAAAGTACCAGAACCAGCAGAACGAATATAAGTATGGTCCAGAACATCAGCCCGAATTCCGGCCGTATCAATGCTTCCATATTAACTCCAGTCAAATCAAGTTTGAGAGTTTCGAAAGTTACGGAGTTTTGGAAAGTTGCGGGCATCAAAACTCCCCAACTCATAACTTTCGAAACTCCGTAACTCTTCCAAACTCTACAACTCCTTACCCCTGCGAAACTTTAAACTTACTTGGGCATGGCGAAGTTCATCACGGCCAGCAGGCAGATGACCAGCGCGAAAAAAGCGAGTCCTTCTATGAGGGCCGCGGCGATGATCATCGTGGTCCTCAAAGCGCCGCCCGCTTCGGGCTGCCGCGCGGTGCCTTCAAGGGCGCTGGCGGCCAGCTTGCCGATACCGAGCCCCGCGCCCACGAGGGTCAGGCCCGCGCCTATGCCCGCGCCTATGTAGCCCAGTCCTATAAATGTCATGTCATTCATTTTATTCCTCCAGTTTAGTTGCCAGTGACCACTGTTCTTTAATGCGGATGCATCGCCGCGCCGACAAAAATAGCCGTCAAAAACGTGAAAATATACGCCTGCAGGAACGCCACGAACAACTCCAGCAGCATTACGAAAAGGCTCAGCGCCACTGCGACCGGGGCGGTAACCCCCAGACCGAGGACAGGGTTCAGTCCTCCGAAGATGAAAATGAGCCCGATGAACGCCAGGATAACGATATGGCCGCCTATCATATTGGCGAACAAACGGACGCACAGCGCGAAAGTTTTGGTGATCATGCCCAGCAGTTCTATCGGAAACAGCAGGGGATACAGCCAGCCCGGAACGCCCTTGGGAACGAGATGCCCGAAGTAGGCGACCACGCCCTGTTCCCTCATGCCCGCGAAATTCATCAGCACGAATGTCGTAAGAGCCAGGCCGCCGGTGACCGCCAGGTTCCCCGTGGCGGTCGCGCCGTACGGCACCAGCCCGCCCAGATTCAGGAGCAGTATAAAGAAAAACAGCGTGGCGAAATACGGCAGATAAGCGCCCGTCTTTGATCCGAGATTCGGGCCGACCACCTCGTCCCGCAGAAAGAGGACGATGATCTCTATCATGGCCCGGAAAGGGGCCAGCGCGGGGCTTTTGCTCCTGATAAGCAACGGGAAAACGGTCGCCAGGATAAAAGCCGCGAGAAGCATCATCAGAACGTGCTTTGAAAAAGGCAGCGTCAGCGGGCCGAGACTGAAAAAGGTCCAGATACGGTCCACGATATGGTGCTCAAGTATTGTCTTTAGTTCCATGTTTCCTTAAAGGGACAGCCTCGAACATGAACTGTGTGAAAATAAGAACCCCGGCGAACGGGAGTAAGATTATATATTTTTTATCCCGGAGAAGCCAAACCGCGCAGACGAGAAAAAGCAGCCGCCATAAAAAACCGGCGGTAAAGACAGCGTAGAAAACCTTGTCCGGCTTATTCAGAGCGCTCCGCAGGGCGCGGCGCGCCGTCCAGCCGTTCAGCGTCCCGAACGCCGCTCCCCAGGCGGCCGCCGACCAGACCGAGTCCATCATTATTTTTCTCCTCCGCCTTTTTTCCCGCCCCTGGCCGCCCCCGCATTGAAATCCTTTTCCCCGGGAAGTTCCCTGAGAACCAGGAAAAAACCGGCGGCCAGGCCCGCGGCGGAACCGGCGAGCATCAGCCACGGCGAAGAGCCGAATCGGACATCCAGCCGGTAGCCGGCCCAGAAACCCAGGCCCACGCCGCCGGCCAGCTCCAGCCCTATCTGGGCGTACTTATAATAACCTATCTCCTCCCCATCTTTCATTACATAATTTTACTAAATAAATGTTAGAATCAGTTTTATGGACGAAGTCCCGGGGAAGAAAATACTTATCGCCGGCGCGTACGCCGGACATGCCGCCGAACTCAAGGGGTTTTTGGAAAGCAAAGCCTACACGGTCAGGCGCGCGGACGCCTGCCGGGAAGTCCTGGACTCCGTCAGGGACTGGAAGCCGGACCTGGTACTCCTGGACATCCTGGCCGGGGCGTTCGATCCTCTGGACCTCCTGGCCGAGTTGAAAAAAAATATCTTAACGGAAAACCAGAAGATAGTGGTTTTCTCCATAACGCCGGAAGTGGACATCATCACCGGGCCCGCGCCGGGCGTCAGGGGATATCTGACCAAACCCCTGGATTTCGAGGCCCTGAAAGCCGCGCTCCTGAACGCGGCCCCCAAACCGGACAAAAACCGTCCGGTGACCGTATTGATCGCCGACTCCGACGAAGAATTCTCGGAACTGCTAAGAATGTTCCTGGAGGCCAATAATTACAGGCCCGTGGTGATCAACGACCCTCTCCGGGCGGCGGCGGCGGCAAAAAACGAGAAACCAGGCGTGATCCTGTTGGACATCCTGATGCCCAAAAAAAACGGCTTCCGGCTCATGGCCGAGCTGCGGGAGGAGGCCGGCACGGCGGATATTCCCGTCATCGTGATCAGCGCCCTGCGCTTTAATAATTTCCAGGAGCGCGGCATGCTCACCGGCCTGCCCGAACTCGTCGCCAAAGAGCTGCCCGGAGACCTCCTTCTATCCGTTATCGAAAAAGAGACCGGGGGAGGCAGGTTCCCGGCGGCCGGGGAGGCGTCAAAACCGTCCAGGCCCAGGGTCCTGCTGGCGGACGACCAGACAGAACTGCTTCTTCTGATGAAAGAGACGGTGGAAGCCGCCGGCTTCGAGGTTTTTATCGCCAGCGACGGGCGGGAGGCCCTGCGGGTCATTTTTGAGACGCACCCCGACATCGCGGTGCTTGACTATAATATGCCGGTCAAGGACGGTCTGACTATCGCGCAGGATCTGAAAGACAACCCTCTCTTCGCCCATATCCCGATCATCATCTGCACCGCCTACGGCGAGAAAAAAACCAAGCTCAAAGGCCTGAGCATGGGCATAGACGACTATCTGATAAAGCCGGTGGATACGGACGAGCTTGTGGCCCGCATCCGCATGATCCTCAAGCGCAATAAACAGGTCCTGGACACCAACCCTCTTTCGAAACTCCCCGGCAACCCCTCCATCCAGGCCCGGGTGGAGCGCGAGATCCGGCAGGGAAGTTCTTTCGCCGTTCTTTACCTGGACCTCAACAATTTCAAGGCTTTCAACGATATTTACGGCTTCGAGTCCGGCGACCGCGTCCTTAAGGCCACGGCCAATCTGCTTGTAAAGCTCACCATCCGGAACGAAAATTCCAGGGACTTCATAGGCCATATCGGCGGCGACGACTTCATCATCATCACCGAATTCGGGAAAGCCGAGGAGCTCGCCGGACGCGTAGTGGCCGCTTTTGACGAGATAGCACCCTCTTTCTACACCAGGGAAGACCGGGAACGCGGACATATTGTCTCCACCGACCGCCAGGGCAATA
>Ga0334722_10002021_pt1 | contig 23630 bp, 22 predicted proteins | sample C3_bottom_MG_FD_207210 | JGI IMG/M metagenome (GOLD analysis project Ga0334722, IMG submission 207210) | Sediment microbial communities from Yellowstone Lake, YNP, Wyoming, USA - C3_bottom | ecosystem: Environmental > Aquatic > Freshwater > Lake > Sediment | place: USA: Wyoming | collected... | reverse complement strand
AGCCGAGATATTCGACTTCCTGCACAGGATGAGCGGGCCTAACGGCGTCATACGCCAGTCCGAGTTCTTCCTATACAGCGACAAGGACAAGGAGGCCGTGCGGCTCTGCCTGGAACGCGGGTACAAGTTCCCGGAGGTCACCGGCTGGATACGCGCGGTCAAGAGCGACTTCCAGCTTGTAAAGGACATGGGCCTCAAAGAAACCGGGATACTCGTCTCGTGCTCCGACTACCACATATTCCTTAAGCTGAACATGACCCGCAAGAAGGCGATGGAGCAGTACTTAAGCGTGGTCAAGGCCGCGCTCGACGCAGGCGTAAAGCCGCGCTGCCACTTCGAGGACATCACGCGTGCCGACTTCTTCGGTTTCGTAATACCGTTCTCGCAGGAGTTGATGCGGCTGTCCGAGGAGTCCGGGATACCCATAAAGATACGCGCCTGCGATACCATGGGCTACGGCGTGCCGTACGTGGGGGCCGCGCTCCCGAGGGGCATCCCTGAGATAATGTACACGCTCAGGCATTATGCGGGCGTGCCGCCAGAGCTGCTCGAATGGCATGGCCACAACGACTTCCACAAGGGCCTGATAAACGCGACCACCGCATGGCTGTACGGTTGCGCGTCCGCAAACGGCGCGCTGTTGGGCTTCGGGGAGCGCACCGGCAACACACCGGTCGAGGCCCTTTTGATAGAGTACATAAGCATATTAGGACACGCAAACGGCGCGGACACCGCAGCTATTACCGAGATGGCGGACTACTTCAGGAACAAGCTGAAGGTGCACGTCCCAACCAACTACCCGTTCGTGGGCGCGGACTTCAACAACACCGCCGCAGGGATTCACGCGGACGGCGCGATGAAGAACGAGGAGATATACAACATATTCGACACCACGAACATCTTGCACAGGCCGATGGGCGTGATAATAACGGACAAGTCCGGCACGGCTGGCATTGCATATTGGGTGAACTCGTACTTAGAACTCACGGGCGACAAGGCCGTTGACAAACGCCACCCAGGCATAGCCAAGATACACAAGTGGGTGATGGAGCAGTATGCTGAAGGGCGCACCACCAATATATCGCGTGACGAGATGGCCGAGAAGGTCAAGAAATACCTGCCCGAGTTCATGGTGTCTGACTTGGACGTGATGAAGCAGAAGGCCAGAGACATCGCGGTGCACCTGGTAGAGGGCGTAGTGGAGGACGAGGCGTTCAAGAGGCGCGAGAAGAAGGGCATGGAAAAAGTCCTCCAGAAGCTTTTAGACGAAAACCCGTTCATCCAGTTCGCATACGCGGTGAACACTGACGGCAAGAAGGTGACGAAGAACATTACCCAGATTGTCGACAGGGCTACGTTCGAGCACTACGGCCTGGACGACGATTTCTCAGACCGCACGTGGTTCATCAACCCGATGAAGGACGGCAAGACGTTCGTGACGAACTTCTACACGTCCAAGATAACCGGCGCGCTCGCCATAACCGTATCCACCCCCATGCGGGACCACGAAGAGGACTTAATAGGCGTGCTGGGCATAGACATAAAGTTCGAGGATTTGGTTAAAGCGGAATAATCCACCGCAGGGGCTGCGGAGAAAATCAATAACCACAGATTTGACAGATTAGACAGATTTAAACATAATTGGAAAAGACCTCATACGGTTTTTTCTTTTAGTTCTTAATCTGTTAAATCTGTACAATCTGTGGTTTATTTTTTCATGGGGTTTACGATGCCGGTTTCCGACAACCTCTTCTGGCGCAGGCTCCACTCGTTCACGGGCGCGCTCCCGCTCGGAGTTTTTCTTGTCTTTCATCTGTATGAGAACACATACTCCCTCGCAGGGTACGAGGTATACGACGGACACGTACGCGCGCTGAGGCAGCTTCCGTACCTGCACATCATCGAGGCGACGCTAATCTTTGCGCCGCTTCTGTACCACTCCATGTACGGGCTATACGTGTGGTACACTGGCAAGAACAACTACCTGCGCTACCCCTACGCGCGTAACGGGGTCTACACGCTACAGCGCGTCACCGGGCTTATAACTTTCGTATTCGTGTATTACCACATATACGACCAGCGGCTGCTCCCCTACCCTTCTTTCTACACGGTCAGCGCGTCTTTAATGGACGCGCCTACACTTGTTATATATTTTGTCGGCGTGTCCGCAGCGGCGGTACACCTGTTCATAGGGCTGTGGAATGTCAGCATCAAGTGGGGGATAGCTATCGGCGCAAGGGCGCAGAGGGTCATCTTAGCTGCGTGCGTGCTCGCCGGGCTGGGGCTTGTGGCAGTCGGGCTTCGGGCGTTGACGGGGTTTATGTTATGACCAACCGTTCAAACATAGCCATCATCGGCGGTGGCCTCGCGGGTCTGATGGCCGCGATACGGGTCGCGGAGCACGGCCAGAAGGTCATGCTCTTCGCAATACACCCGGTGCGCCGCTCGCACTCTGTCTGCGCGCAGGGCGGCATCAACGCGGCCAAGAACCTGAAGGGCGAAGGCGACTCGGTAGACCAGCACATTGACGACACGGTATACGGCGGGGACTTCTTAGCAAACCAGCCGCTCGTCAAACGCATGTGCGAGGCCGCGCCCGGCATAATAGACATGACCGACCGCATGGGCGTGCTTTACAACCGGACGCCGGAAGGGCTGCTCGACTTCCGCCGATTCGGCGGGACGAAGTACCACAGGACTGCATTCGCGGGCACGACCACCGGCCAACAGCTTGTATACGCCCTCGATGAGCAGGTGCGCCGGTACGAATCCGTTGGGCTTGTCGAGAAGTACGAGAACTGGGAACTGTTAAGCCCCGTGATTGACGACGCGGGCAGGTGCCGTGGCATCACGGCGGTCAACCTGTACACGATGGAGGTGAGGGCCTTCCCCGCCGACGCTGTAATAGCGGCCACCGGCGGCATAGGCGCAATATTCGGCAGGAGCACAAACTCCATTGTCAACACGGGCAGCGCGGCGTCCGCGTTATATCAGGCGGGTGCGGTCTACGCCAACCCGGAGTTCGTGCAGGTGCACCCCACCGCGATGCCCGGCGAGGACAAGCTGAGGCTTATATCGGAGTCCGCGCGCGGCGAAGGGGGCCGGGTATGGGTGCCGAGGGACGGCAAGCCGTGGTACTTCCTTGAGGACTGGTTCCCCTCATACGGTAACTTAGTCCCGAGGGACGTGGCGTCGAGGGCGCTATTCAAAGTGGTGCAGGAGTTGAAGTTGGGCGTGGACGGCAAGGACGTGGTCTACCTGGACATCTCGCACCTGCCGAAAGACGCACTCGAAAAGAAGCTCTACGGTATAATGGAGATATACGAGCGATTCTCGGGCGACGACCCCCGAAAGCTCCCCATGCGCGTGTTCCCCGCAGTGCATTACAACATGGGCGGGCTCTGGGTGGACAACGACATGGCGACGAGCGTACCGGGGCTGTTCGCTGCGGGCGAGGCAGAGTACCAACACCACGGCGCTAACCGCCTGGGCGCAAACTCGCTCGTGTCCTGCATATTCGACGGCATGGTTGCCGGGCCGTCCGCAGTCAGGTATGCTGAGGGGCTATCGGTAAAGTCGGGCGAACTCCAATCCGGCATATTCGATACGGAGGCGGCGCGTCAGAGGGAAATCAACGCACGCATAAACGCGATGGACGGGGCGGAGTCCCCATACGCCCTGTACCACGAAATGGGCGACATCATGCGCGAAAACGTGACCGTGGTCAGGCACAACGACAGGCTGAGGGCCACCGACGAGAAGCTGGTAGAGCTGCTTGACAGATACGAACGCATGAACATAAACGACCCCTCCCCTGTGGCCAACCAGGGGCTTGTGTTCGCGCGCGAGTTGTACAACATGCTCGTGCTGGCAAGGGTCATCACGCAGGGCGCGCTCAAGCGGGACGAGTCGCGCGGCTGCCACTACAAGCCGGAGTTCCCCGTGCGGGACGACCAGAACTGGTTGAAGACGACAAAGGCGTCGCACACTGTCGATGGGCCGCACTTTGACTATGAGCCTGTGGATACGTCTCTGATTGAGCCGAGGGAACGGCGGTACGATATAGAGTAGACGCATAGGGTTGTCATTGCGAGGCGCGTTTTTTGCGCCGTGGCAATCTCGGCTAAAATTCTGTCACACTGAACGGAGTGAAGGGTCTGCTTTTCTAATAATAAAGCAGATTCTTCGCTTCGCTCAGAATGACAAATAGTGGGAGGTCAACACAAAATGAAACTCGCATACATACTATCAACCATCATGTTATTGACCTTCTCCGCCTGCGCGAGCATGTCGAACGACGTGGTGGAGGGCCACAAGAAGCCGGTCAAGATGATATACATCTGGGACGCGGACGGACACACGGACATTAACCTGCTTAACGGCTTGAAGGGAGAGGCGGGCGCTTTCCTCCGGTCGAACGGCTTTGCACTCGCGGCGGACGCGGACTCAACCGACGCATACCTGAAGATAACGGTGATCGACGCATACAGGGACGGGGACCGGGGGAAGTCGTACATCAAGGCGCGGCTGTACATACTCGACTCCTCCGACAACACGACTATCTACGATGCGACATACGAGGCCAGCGCATCCGGCGGCGGCTTCGACGGGCCGGAATACCCGATACAGAAGTTCGTGGAGGGCGTGCTCGCTGACTTTGTCAAGGAACAGAGAAAGTAGTAAAGCCATGACCGACAAGTTCACCGTCAGGATAAAACGCCAGACAGACCCAACAGGCAAGCCGTACTGGGAGGAGTTCGATCTGTCCTTCAGGCCGGGTATGAACGTCATCATAGTATTGCAGGACATCCAGAAAAACCCGGTGACGACAGACGGCAAAAAGACCACGCCGGTCGCATGGGAGTGCTCCTGCCTTGAGGAAGTCTGCGGCGCATGCTCCATGCTCGTGAACGGACAACCCAGGCAGGCGTGCAGCGCCCTTGTGGACAGGTTAAAGACACCCATGATACTTGAGCCGTTCACCAAATTCCCGGTGGTGAGAGACCTCGTGGTGGACAGGAGTTCCATATTCGAGAACTTCAAGCGCGTGCAGGCGTGGCTTCCGTTCGACGGGACATACGACATCGGACCCGGCCCGAAGATGAGCCAGGAGGAGCAGCAGGCTGCATACCCACTTTCGAGGTGCATTACCTGCGGCTGCTGCATGGAGGCGTGTCCGCAGTTCAGCGCGTCCTCGCCATTCATGGGCGCGGCGGTGATGAACCAGGCCACCCTTATGGACGCACATCCTGCGGGGAAGATGAACAACGCTGGAAGGCTTGCGGCGGTGCGCGGCAGGGGTGGCGTAGCCGACTGCGGTAACGCGCAGAACTGTGTGCGCGTATGTCCCAAGGATATACCACTGGTTGACTCCATAGCGCGGCTGAACCGCGAGGCTATAATAGACGGGATGAAACGCTGGCTGGGACGTTAGGAACAGTTGAACCTCAGATTTAACAGATTTGACAGATTATAACAAAGGGCTTAGTTTTTTTGTTAGCCTTCAAATGTCTTAATCTGTTTAATCTGTCCAATCTGTGGTTAACTAAGTATCGGTGGATTTGACTATGCGCCTTCACGAATATCAAGCAAAAGAGCTTCTCACGAGGACGGGGATACCCGTCCCGCGCGGGGTTGTCGTGTCCACTCCGGAGGAGGCCAGGGCCGCATTTGCGCAGATAGGCGCGCCCATTGCAATGGTCAAAGCACAGGCGCTCACGGGCGGAAGGGGAAAAGCAGGCGGCATCAAGGCGGTGCACACGCCTGACGAGGCGTACCAGTCCGCGTCCGCGATGCTCGGCAGAAAGATATTCACCTCCCAGTCCCCGCGTGATGGCGCATCCGTCAGGAAAGTATTAATCGAGGCTGGTTTAGCTCTGGAACGCGAATACTATCTGGGCATCACGGTGGACAGGGAGCGCGCTACGCCCGTATTCATCGCATGCGCCTCCGGCGGGATGGAAATAGAGGAAGTGGCGAGGACGCACCCGGAGCGGATAATACGGGAGTACATAGAGCCGGTATTCGGCCTGCAGCCATATCAGGCGCGCAAGATTGCAAGCGCCATTGGCATCCCGCGCACGCATATAAAGCGGTTCGTGGACATCATGCTGAAGCTCCACATCATATTCCTCGTGTCGGACCTGGAACTCATAGAGGTTAACCCGCTCGCGCTCGTGGAGGACGACGATTTCGTTGCACTCGACTGCAAGATGGTGGTTGACGATGGCGCGCTATTCCGGCACGACGACCTGGCGCGCCTCTACGACCCGGCGGACGCAGACCCGCTCGACGACGAGGCCAGGCAGGCAGGGGTCAACTACATCAGGCTCAAGGGAAACATCGGCTGCATGGTAAACGGCGCGGGCCTTGCTATGGCCACTATGGATTTGATAAAGTCCTGCGGTGGAGAGCCTGCCAACTTCCTCGACGTGGGGGGCGGCGCGGGCGCGGACAAGGTTGCCGCCGCGCTCAGGATACTCCTTGCCGACACGCAGGTGGAGGTCGTACTGTTGAACATATTCGGCGGGATACTGAGGTGCGACGTGCTTGCGGAGGGCTTGGCTTCTGCCGTAAAGAGTTTGGAGGTCAAAGTACCCGTAGTCGTGCGGTTAGAGGGCACGAACAAGGAAGAGGGCGTGCGCATCCTGGGCGAGTCCGGTATGAGCTTCAAGGTCGCACACGGCATGAGAGAGGCGGCGGAGATGGCCGTGGGCATGTTGAGTAGCAACGCGTAGACGATGCCATGTCAATACTGATAAACAAAGACACGAAGGTCTTGGTCCAGGGCATCACGGGGCGCGAGGGGTCTTTCCACGCCGCGCAGATGATGGAGTACGGGACTAATGTCGTCGCGGGCGTAACGCCGGGCAAGGGCGACACGGTGCAAACTGGCGTGCCTGTATACGACACGGTGAGCGGCGCGGTCGCCGAGACCGGGGCCGATACGTCCATCATATTCGTGCCAGCATCGTATGCAGCGGACGCAATCATAGAATCAGCAGACTCAGGCATAAAGCTGGTCGTGTGCATAACCGAGGGCATACCGGTACACGACATGATGATAGTGATGCGCGCAATAGAGGGCAAGGACTGCACCCTCATCGGGCCGAACTGCCCCGGCGTTATAACCCCCGGCGAGTGCAAGGTCGGCATTATGCCCGGCTACATACATAACAAAGGCCCGGTAGGAGTAATATCCCGGAGCGGCACGCTTACATACGAGGCGGTGTACCAGTTGACCGGAGCGGGACTCGGCCAGTCGACGTGCATAGGCATAGGCGGCGACCCCGTGGTCGGCACGTCGTTTGTAGACTGCCTGAAACTCTTCAAAAACGACCCGGAGACCAAGGCCGTACTGCTCATCGGGGAGATAGGTGGCCGCGCCGAGGAGCTTGCCGCCGAGTACGTCAAGTCCGGCTCGTTCGGCAAGCCGGTGTTCGCGTACATCGCGGGCCTCACTGCCCCGCCCGGCAGGAGGATGGGACACGCAGGGGCTATAATATCAGGCGGGACGGGCGGCGCGTCGGCAAAGATTGCGGCGCTTGAGGAAACGGGCATCAAGGTTATAATGGACCCGTCGGCGATAGGGAAGGCGGTAGCTTCAGGGCTGGCACGGTAGCCCGCGCTTTCCTTGCTTGTCATTCTGAACGCAGTGAAGAATCTGCTGTATTCTTGTAGCTGCCCAATTCATTGGGCGTTATTGACGTTAAGAAGATTACAAGCAGACCCTTCGACTTCGCTCAGGGTGACAGAATTATAGCTGAGATTGCCGCGTCGCCTTCGGCTCCTCGCAATGACAAACATGGTTGGCGCACCACAATATATTGCTATTTAATAGTCTCGGAGGAATTAATATGAAAATGATCCTGCCCGTAATAGACCCCGACCTCTGCACCGCGTGCGGGCTATGCTGCGCCGCATGCCCGTACGAGGTGTTGGAGATGGTCAATGACCTCGCGGTCGTCGTAAAGCCGAAGGCCTGCAAAGATTTGGAGGCGTGCATGAAGGCCTGCCCGACCGGGGCAATCACGATGGAAGAGGTCGAGGTCGAGGATTAATTTAGCCCTCCTCCCTTGACTGGTACGTCTCCTGTGCTATATTTAAAGCTTAACCGGCAGTGCAAAAAGGAGGACGCATGTCTGAGGAATACTCCGACTCCCGGAGGAGGTTTCTGGGTTACGCGATAGGCGGCATAGCGGGCGTTGTGACAATTGGTTACGCAGTGCCGCTTGCGAACTACATAATAAGACCGTCCCTCAAGAAGTCCGAGGAGGCATGGTCGAAGGTCGGCTCGGTGGAAGACCTCAAGGTAAACGAGCCCGGAACCCTCACGTTCAGCGCGCAGACAAAGGTCGGCTGGGTATCCGAGAAAGCGGAGCACGACGTGTGGGCGGTCAGGCGGCCGGACGGCACAGTGACCGTGTTCTCACCCGTATGCCCGCACCTGGGCTGCGGGTACCGCTGGAACCCCGCCACAAGCCATTTCGAATGCCCCTGCCATGCGAGCGTGTACGACATAAACGGCAAGGTATTAGGCGGCCCCGCGCCGAGGGATTTGGACACCCTGCCCTCCAAGGTGGAGAATGGCATCCTGTATGTTATTTTCGAGAAGTTCCAGCTCGGCATACACGACAAGATAGTGGCATAATGCCCGGAGAGATATATTGATACTTTTAATGTTCATAGGTGACTGGATTGACGAGAGGCTGGGCATCGGTGGCGCGGTCAGGTCGCTTTTGTTCAAGCCCATAAAGGGCGGGGCACGGTATCTGTTCAGCCTGGGGTTTTTGAACCTCTTCCTGTTCATCAACCAGGTGGTGACCGGCATCTTCCTGATGATATACTACGTCCCCTCGCCTGACCACGCCTACTATGCCGTAAGGTTCATCCAGGACGAGGTCCCGTTCGGGTACATGGTGCGCGGCCTTCATTTCTGGGGCGCGAGCGCGATGATAGTCTCCGTCATGCTCCACGTGCTCCGCGTATTTTTTTACGGCGCGTACAAGAAGCCCCGCGAGGTCATGTGGCTGTCCGGCGCGGTGATGTTCTTCGTGGTCTTCGCATTCGCGTTCACGGGCTACCTGCTGCCCTGGGACCAGAAGTCCTACTGGGCAACAGTCGTAGGCACAAACGTGGCTGGCACGGCCCCCGTAGCGGGTGCATACGTCGTCAAGCTCATGCGCGGCGGGGCGGACGTGACGGAGTTGACCCTCACGCGCTTCTTCGCAATACACACGATGGTGCTGCCCTGGACGCTTGCAGCGTTCGCGGGCATACACCTCTTTGTGCTCCAGTTGGTTGATCATACCCCGCCATACGATACGCGAAAGGCAGCCAGGGTAGCGCCGTTCTACCCGGACCAGGTGTTCAAGGACTCCGTAATGGTGCTGCTTGTCTTCACCGCCATAATGTTCCTTGCTACGCTCTCGCCCGCGCACCTGGAGGCCGTAGCAGACCCGACTGACAAGACGTACAACCCCAGGCCGGAGTGGTATTTCTTCTTCCTGTTCCAGCTTCTCAGGTACTTCGAGGGCAGGTACGAAATCATCGGCACTATGGTGCTGCCGAACCTCTTTGTGGCCCTGATGCTGCTCTTGCCGTTCATTGACAGAAACCCTGAACGCTCCCCAAAGAGAAGGCCGATAGCGATGACGGGCTGCGGCCTCGCGGTAGCAGGTTATATAACGCTCACTTTATTGGCCGTATTCAACCCGCCTGCGGGCGTCAGTTCTGGCGCAAAGACGCCTGAGGCTCCAGCGGTGACCGAGGGCAGGCAGTTGTATGCGAAGCTGGGCTGCGTGTCCTGCCATTCCATAAACGGCGTGGGCGGTATGGTGGCCCCACCGCTCGACCACATAGCGGCGCGCCGCGACCGCGCCTGGCTTATCGGGCATTTCAAGGACCCGCTGAAGTATTCTCCCGGCTCCGTCATGCCGGGGTTCAACTACCTTTCCAAGGACGAATTAGACCGTCTTACGGACTACATGCAGAGCCTCAAGTAAGGTGCTATGACCAACCACGACATCGTAATACGCATGGCAGGTACGGCGGGCGAGGGCGCGCTGGTGCTTGGCGAGATGCTGGCGCAGGGCTTTGCCAAGTCCGGCTGGGATTTAATGCTCTCTTTCAGCTTCGATGCCGAGGTGCGCGGAGAGAAGCCGTCTTACTCCCAGCTCCGCGTATCGGGTGCGCTCCCCCGAAGCCAGGGCGAGGCGGTCGACCTACTACTGGGGCTTAACCGGGGCGCGGTAGAGTCTAACCTGAAAGACTTAGCGTCTGGTGGCGTGGTTATATACGACGGCAGGCCGATAGACCTCTTCCACGGCGAGGAGGCTTACTTCCCTGCTCTCCCCGAAGGCACGCGCGGCATAGACCTGCACATGGAACTCATCTCGCAGAAGGACCTGGGCTTCCCGTCCGCAAAGAACATGGTCGCGCTCGGATGTCTGGCCAGGGTGCTCGGCATGCCTGTGGATGTATTCAAGACGCTTGCCGAGACACGGTTCAAGAAGAAGGGCGCAAACGTCATATACTCGAACGTCAAGGCGCTCGACCTTGGATACGCGCACAGCATCGGCATGTCGCCCCCGTATGCGTTCAGGGAGAAGGTGGGCTCGAAGCTCCTCATATCAGGCAACCGTGCATCTTCCTTAGGCGCGATGGCCGGGGGCTGCACGTTTTATGCAGGATACCCCATCACGCCCGCGACAGAGGTGATGGAGCAACTCGCGCACGACCTGCCCGCGCTCTGCGGTACGGTTATACAGGCGGAAGACGAGATCTCCGCACTCGGCATGGTGTTGGGCGCGTCTTATGCAGGGCACAGGGCGCTGACCGCCACCTCCGGCCCCGGCCTGTCGCTGATGTCAGAGATGCTCGGGCTTTCAGAGGCGGCGGAGGTGCCCGCAGTGGTGCTCGACGTGCAGAGAGGCGGCCCAAGCACCGGGCTTCCCACGAAGCCTGAGCAGTCCGACCTCGACATGGCGCTCTACGGCGGGCACGGCGACACCGCGCGGATAGTCCTTGCGCCCACAAGCGTAGCCGAGTGCTTCTACGCCACAGGCAAGGCGATGGGGCTTGCGCAGATGTACCAGCTTCCGGTGATAATACTCACCGACCAGTTCCTCGCGTACAGGCGGGAGACGCTCGACTGGCTCGACCCCGCCGGCGCGCGTTACGGAGTGCGGCTTTCACCCACGCCGGACGAGTTGAAGGACTACATGCGGTACAGGCTGACCGACAACGGGGTGTCGCCCATGAGCGTGCCGGGCGAGGAGGGCGGCTCGTTCGTCGCCACCGGGCTTGAGCATAACGAGCATGGAGGCCCCGCGTACGATACCGAGACACACCGCGCTATGAGCGCGAAGCGGCACAGGAAGCTCGCTTCCGCAGCTTGCGAGAAATGGTTTTTCAGCTTCGGTGACGAGGGCGCGGACGTCGGTGTGCTCGCATGGGGTAGCGTGGCAGGCGCGGCGAGGGAGGCGGTGGACATGGCCTGCGCCTCCGGCGTCAAGGCAAAGGGATTCTACACGGTGTACTTAAGCCCGCTCCCGGAGGCAGAGTTGAGGGCGTTCATCGGCTCGGTCAAGACGCTCATAGTGCCGGAGTTAAACCAGACCGGACAGTTTGCGCGGCTGATAAGGGAGCGGTTCCTGATTGCACCCGTGTCGCTTGCAGTGCCGTATGCAGGGCCGTTCCCCGCAAGCATTATACTCGATGAGATTAGGTGTCAACATGCCTAAGATGACGATGCTCGATTACAGGGTAGGCAAACCCATCTGGTGCAGCTTCTGCGGCAACTACGGCCTCTTGACCGCTGTTTACATGGCGATGGCCGAGCTGGACGTCGACCCGAAAGACCTCGTGCTCGTATCGGGGATAGGGTGTTCGTCCCGACTGCCGGGCTTCGTGAAGAACTACGGCTTCCACTCGGTTCATGGGCGTCCCCTGCCAATCGCAACGGGTATTAAGGAGGCGAACCCTGCGCTTACCACGCTCGTCATATCCGGCGACGGCGACGCGCTCGGCATAGGCGGTGGACACCTCATTCATGCGATAAGGCGTAACGCGGACATCACCTGCATAGTGGTGGACAACGGGCTATACGGCATGACGAAGGGGCAGCCTTCGCCTACCACGCCGTTCGGTGTGGCCACCTCCACCACTCCCTACGGGAACCCGGACGAGCCGTTGAACGTCGTGCTCTTGGCCGTGGCCCTGGGCGCGGGCTTTGTGGCGAGGGGGTACACCGGCAACATAGAGGGGTTGAAGGCCATATTGCAGGATGCGGTGAACCACAAGGGTTTCAGCATAGTACACGCGATTTCCCCGTGCCCCACGTTCAACGTGCGCGAGACCTACAAGTATTACACAAACAAGATTGCCGAGCTTCCCTACGGGCATAACACGGAGGACATGGCGGACGCGCTGACCCTTGCCGTGGACGGGGACAACATATACACCGGGATATTCTACAAGACGGAGGGCAGACCCACCCTGGAGGACCTTATGAAGGGCGCAAAGAGGGCCGCAGGACAGGGCGACATCACCTCCATGATTGAGCGGTACAGGTAATACTTGTCGCCGCGCCTGATTTCAGGTCGTCTCCCCTTTGTCGTCCCGACCGAAGCGGAGGGATCCACAGTTGACTTTCCGCGTTTGTAAGGAATTTGCTTACCTGATTTAGCTTGACTTTTTGGGGTGGTTTCGGTGATAATCTCCTGTCAATTCATGGTCATGCCGGTGTAGCTCAGTTGGTAGAGCAACTGATTCGTAATCAGTAGGTCGCGGGTTCGAGTCCCATCACCGGCTCCAGAATACAAAAGGGGTTGGGCGCAATGCCCAACCCCTTAGCCTATAGTAATTTCACGCCCCCCTGTTCCCAAAATGGAGAAAAATGGATTTCTGGAACGATCCCAGTTGTCTCAACTCGTTGAGTAACTACATACAGTGGGCTGCAATTGCACTGGTTTTCCTCGGCGGTACGCTTCAACTTGTACTCTATTATCGACGTCAAGTCGGTGTACTTGGATTTATCGTGCTGGTTTTTCTTGGCGGTGCTCTTCAACTCGTAAAATACACAGTTGATTCCAGAGAAAAAGTACTAAATGCTGCATTAGAAACCAAGCGTCAGAAGGAAATATCTGCACTTAAGTCAGAGGCAGCGGAACTACGCGCTAAGGCGGCAGACCTGCAATCTAAGACCGAGCGCCTCGATCCTCTGAGACAGCCAATTCGCGCTGTCTCTGCAACAGTTGAAGTGACTATTGCATCTGCCGAGAATATTAATGACCACTATATGGGCTCGGGCAATTATTTAGCTTTTAAAAAGAAGCTGGGCACCTTACTTATTGTATCTTCGGTTGATTGCTTTGAAATCCAGCAAGGCAACAATCAAGTGTTGCATCGCAGCACATTGAGGTTGGATGAAACCAGCCCGGCAATGGGAAAACCGATTGGTTTCTTGAAGCAAGCAGAATATCTACAAATTGCTTTTGCACCAATGAAGACTAAGCAGAAGGTTCTCAGCGGTCGAGCAGTGGTAATAATTAACAATGCTGTCCAGTTGAATTTTGTTGTACCGGCACAGGATATGGATAAAAACTTAATCTTCGTGCGGAATATAAAGTCACCCTTATCCGTTCTGAAATAATCAACGCACAACAAATAACCAGCTTTCGTCCTACGCCCCCACCCCGCCCCGGAACATGAAATACGCCGCGCCCACGAGGCATATCCCGGCCCAGAGGTAATCGAGCTTCAGCGGCTGCTCCATGTACAGGTAAGCAAACCCCGCGAAGACACCCATCGTGATTATCTCCTGGATGACCTTTAGCTGCCCCAGGTCGCAGTACCTGTAGCCAATCCTGTTTGCTGGCACCTGCAGCGTGTACTCGAAGAACGCAATCCCCCAGCTTATCAGTATCACGAAGATTAACGGTTTGCTATTCATGTTCTTCAGGTGGCCGTACCACGCATACGTCATGAACATGTTGGAAAACGTAAGAAGCACTATCGTCTTAATCATAACTCCCCCCTCATGAAGCCAACGCGGCAAGCAGCCTCTCCGCCGCCTTGATACCGTCCACCGCAGAGCTTACTATCCCGCCCGCATAGCCGGAACCCTCCCCGCATGGGTATAGCCCCTTGAGCGTGACGGACTGGAAGTCGTCTCCCCGCAAGATGCGAACAGATGACGACGTGCGCGTCTCCACACCCGTCAGCACGGCGCCGGGATGGTTGAAGCCCCGCATCTTTTTGTCGAAGCCAACCACCGCGCCCCTCAATGTATCACAGACGTGTTCAGGCATACATCGGCCCAAATCGGCGGCCCGAACGCCCGGCATGCAGGTAGCCATTGACACGTCCCCGCCCGGCACGCCTCGCATGAAGTTTCCGAGCGACTGAGCCGGGGCGAAGTAGTCCCCGCCTCCCTCGACAAACGCGGCACGCTCCCACTTCCGCTGGAAAGCAACCCCGCCCAGAGGCCCGGCGTCCCCGAAGTCCTCCGGCGTGACAGTGACCACGACCGCGCTGTTCGAGTTGACCGCGCTCCGGGCGTAGTTGCTCATACCATTTACCACCACGCCGCCTTCCTCAGACGACGCGCCCACCACGACACCGCCTGGGCACATGCAGAAGGTGTACGCCGCACGGCGGTTCTTTGTATCCTGATGCGTGAGCATGTAGTCTGCCGCGCCCAAGGCCGCGTGACCCGCGTATCGCCCGTACTGTATCCGGTCTATAAGCTCGCACGGGTGCTCTATCCTGAAGCCGACCGCGAATGGCTTTGGCGCAAGAGCAGCGCCCGCGCCGGAAAGCATCTCGAAGGTGTCGCGCGCCGCGTTGCCGGGTGCTATTATGACGCGCCTCGCATCCACCCTCTCGTCTCCAAGCTTGAGTGCGATAACGCGACCGTCCCTTACGTCAAGACCCGTCACCCGCGCCCCGAACCGCACGGAAGCGCCCATCTCGATTAACCGCTCGCGGAACCGCCTTATCACGGAGCGGAGCCTGTCCGTGCCGATGTGCGGCTTCGCCTCGTATGCAATTTCGGCAGGAGCGCCGAACTCGACGAGCGTGCCGACCACGTCGTGCACGCGCGGGTCGTCCACCCTCGTGGTCAGCTTCCCGTCCGAGAACGTGCCAGCGCCGCCCTCGCCGAACTGCACGTTGCTCTCGAAGTCGAGCGGCCCGCCTCCCCAGAATGTCGCAGCGTCCCTGACCCTGCTCTCCACCTCGCGCCCGCGTTCGAGTATTATAGGAGGTATGCCCGCCCTCGCAAGTGTAAGGGCAGCGAACAGGCCCGCAGGCCCCATACCCACGACGGCCACGGGCTCAGGCGGTGTATGGAAGAATGGCAGAGGTGCTTGAGGTGTAACCTCGCACTGCCGCACGGAAGGGCCGCCTGCGGCGATAAGCGAGGACTCGGTATTCGGGGAAAGGGAGGCATCTACGGTATATACGAAATGGAACTGGGATTTCTTGCGGGCGTCGAGCGAGCGCCTTATTACGCGGACCGACTCGACCTCTTGCGCAGCAATGCCCAGGTATGACGCAAGCGGGCCGCGCAGGTCTGCCGTGTCGTCTTCCAACTTTATCTTAAGTCCGGTGACCCGTAACATCGTACTAATAGCCGAATGTGGGCGGCTCCGCCTTCAGCATGAAGGACATGTCCTTTGCGTGGCCGTTGACCTCCATCACGAGGTTTACGCCAATGTGCTTGCCTGCAATGTCCTTTGGCTTGCCGGGCTTGCTTCCGTTGTAGTAAAGCGGGTGGACGCTCGCCATGCCGCGTTCGTCTATATAGACATGGTCGGCAGGGTATACGGATATGCGGGCCGAGCCGCCGGGCTTCAGCATGGTGGTAGACTGCTCAGCGCGCCCCGACCCCTTTGTGCTGTCCAGTTCCAACATAAGCCTGCCCGGCTTCCCGGAGACGTCTACTATGCCGGAGTTGCCCCACATCAGGAGCATCGTCTCGGCGGTCTTGTTCTTCACCTCGACGCTGAACCTGCGGTCATTTACGATGCCGAGCGATACCCGCATGTCTGCGTCCTCGTACACCGGGGCCTTGCTTGCCACAGGCGATACCATACTGCACCTGCTCAGGTAACCCCCGCCGGAACAGGCGGAAAGCGCAACCACAAGCGACAGCATGACAAGCGTCTTACTCAATAGGGTGTTCCTTTCGTGGTGCTCTACGTGCCCATCTCCCAGGAGGCGAGGTAATGCTCCTGCTCTTTAGTGAGCTTGTCTATCTTCACGCCCATCGCGTCCAACTTCAGGCGCGCTATTTCCTTGTCGATGTCCTCAGGTACCTTGTACACGATGTTCTTCAGCTTCTTGCCCTGCTTCTTCATGAACTCGGCGGCCAGCGCCTGGTTAGCGAAGCTCATGTCCATGACGCTGGAGGGGTGTCCCTCAGCGGCTGCGAGGTTAACGAGCCTGCCTTCGCCGAGTATGTTGACCTTCTTGCCGCCGGGCAGGGTATACTCGTCCACGAACTCCCTTATCCTGCGCTTCTTCTTTGACATATCCTCTAACGCGACCAAGTCGAGCTCAACATTGAAGTGGCCTGAGTTTGCCACGATTGCCCCGTCCTTCATCACCTTGAAGTGCTCGCCGCGTATAACGTTGATGTCGCCGGTGACGGTGCAGAAGAAGTCGCCGACCTTCGCAGCGTCGGCTATCGGCATCACGCGGTACCCGTCCATCACGGCCTCTAACGCCTTCAACGGGTCTATCTCGGTGACGACCACGTTTGCGCCCATTCCGTGCGCCCTCATCGCCAGGCCGCGTCCACACCAGCCGTAGCCGCACACGACAAAAGTGGTGCCCGCAATCAGGCGGTTGGTGGCCCTGATCATGCCGTCGAGGGTGCTCTGGCCGGTGCCGTAGCGGTTGTCGAAGAGGTGCTTGGTGTCCGCGTCGTTGACCGCGACCACCGGGAACTTCAGCACCTTCTTCTCCGCCATGCTCCGAAGCCTTATGACGCCGGTGGTCGTCTCCTCGGTGCCGCCTATGATGGTCTTTATGAGGTCGGTCCTCTCGGAGTGAATGGTCGAGACCAGGTCAGCCCCGTCGTCCATCGTGATCATCGGCTTTTTGTCGAGCACCGCGTTTATGTGCCTGTAGTAGGTCTCGTTGTCCTCGCCCTTTATGGCGTAGACGGGTATCCCGTCGTGCTTCACGAGCGAGGCCGCAACGTCGTCCTGCGTGGAGAGCGGGTTGCTCGCGCATATGAATACGTCCGCGCCGCCCGCCTTGAGGGTCTTGCACAGGCTGGCGGTCTCTGTGGTGACGTGCAGGCAAAGCCCGAGCCTTACGCCCTTGAGCGGCTTCTGCTTTGCGAAGCGCCTCATTATCAGGTTCAGCACGGGCATGTTCTGGTTCGCCCACTCTATCCTAAGCTTGCCGGTCGCGGCAAGCCCCATGTCCTTTACGTCGAAGTCCATTATATACCCGCCTCCTTTTTGAGCGACTTTGCAAGGTCCGTCTTCTCCCAGGTGAACTCCGGCTCCGTCCTGCCGAAGTGTCCGTAGGCCGCAGTCTTCTTGAATATCGGCCTCCTTAAATTAAGCGACTTGATTATGCCCATCGGTGTCATGTCGAAGTGGTCCCTGACCAGCTTGACTATCTGCTCCTGGGGTATCTTCCCGGTCTTGTATGTGTCTACCAGTATGGACACGGGGTCGGCCACGCCTATCGCGTACGCGAGCTGCACCTCGCAGCGCTCGCAGATGCCGGATGCGACGAGGTTCTTGGCGATGTAGCGGGCCATGTAGGACGCCGAGCGGTCCACCTTTGTGGGGTCCTTGCCGGAGAACGCGCCGCCTCCGTGGCTGCCCACGCCGCCGTAGCTGTCGACAATTATCTTCCTGCCGGTCAGCCCGGTGTCGCCCTGCGGCCCGCCTATGACGAACCTGCCGGTCGGGTTGATGTGGTATATGATGGTCTCCTCGTCCAGGAGCTCCTTGGGTATCACCGGCTTGACGACCTTCTCTATGACGTCTTCCCTCAGTTCCTTGAGAGTGATGTCCGGGCTGTGCTGGGTGGATATGACGACGGTCGAGACCCTGTGCGGCTTTTTGTCACGGTATTCCACCGTGACCTGCGACTTGCCGTCCGGCCTCAGGTAACTCAGGATGTCTTTCTTCCTGACCTCGGCAAGCTTCCTGGTCAGCTTGTGGGCGAGCATGATCGGGGTAGGCATCAGCTCCTCGGTCTCGTTGCACGCGAAGCCGAACATCAGACCCTGGTCGCCCGCGCCGCCCACGTCGACGCCCATGGCGATGTCGGCAGACTGCCTGTCGATCGAGGTCAGCACGGCGCAGGTCTCGTAGTCGAAACCGTACTTCGCCCTCGTATAGCCTATCTCTTTCACGGTGTTCCTGGCTATCTCCGGGATGTGCACATAGGTGTTAGTGGTTATCTCTCCGGCGACGAACACCATGCCGGTGGTGACCAGCGTCTCGCACGCCACCCTCGCGGTGGGGTCGTCCGTTATTATAGCGTCCAGTATCGCGTCCGATATCTGGTCGGCTATCTTGTCGGGATGCCCCTCTGTCACCGATTCCGAAGTAAACAGATAATTGACCCTGCTCATCTGATAAGTCCTCCTTGAAGATTGAAGTGTCCTGCCGTCCAGAGATGTTAACTTAATCCATATCCGTTTTTCAAGCTAAAACCTGGCCGCCTCGCAAATACGGCCAACCAATACCTCGGCGGCCCTGTCCTTTGTCACCCTTCCGGTATCCTCCACCAGCCCCTTTTTGTCATATATTTTAATGGAGTTGAACTCGCTCTCAAAGCCCGTGCCCGCACCCACCGGGTTGGCGGCTATCATGTCGAGCCCCTTCTCCTTTAGTTTCTTTTGTGCATTATTGTCAAGGTTTTCGGTCTCGGCCGCAAACCCCACGACGAACTGGCCCTTCTTTTTTTTCTTCGCAAGCCCGGCTATGATGTCCGGCGTCCTGACCAGCCTGAGTGATACCTCATCCGGCCCCTTCTTCAGCTTTTGCACGGATGCCTTTTCCGGCGCATAGTCGGCGACCGCAGCCGCCATCACAACTATATCCGCGTCTTTGCACAGTCCGCCAACGGCCTTATCCATCTCGGAAGCTGACCTTACTCTTATTACGCTTACTCCGACCGGCGGCTCAAGATACGAAGGCCCCGTAACAAGGGTAACCTCCGCGCCGCGCGCCCTGAGCGCCCTTGCGACCGCGTATCCCATCCTCCCCGTGGAACGGTTGCCTATGAACCTCACAGGGTCGATGTCCTCCAGTGTAGGGCCAGCCGTAACGAGCGCCTTTTTCCCTGAGAGCGCACCGGCCTTCGCGAGGAGCACGGCGGCGGCCTTCAATATATCTTCCGGCTCGCTCATCCTGCCCCAGCCCTGCTCTTCGCAGGCCATCCTTCCTTTTTCAGGCCCGGCGAAGTTGACGCCAAAGCCTTTAAGCGTATCTATGTTTCTCTTTACTGCGGGGCTATCGTACATGCGGCAGTTCATCGCAGGCGCAAGCAGCACCGGGCATCTTGTCGCCATGAGCATCGTGGTCAAAAGGTCGTCCGCTATGCCTGCCGCCATCTTGCCTATCACGTTTGCCGTGGCCGGGGCAACTATGAATAAGTCCGCATTCCGCGTTGCTTCTATGTGCGAAATAGCCGTGCCGGTCTCGTCGAAAAGTCCCGTCAAGACGGGGTTGCCCGTAAGCGCCCTGAACGTGAGCGGTGTGACGAACTTCGCACCTGCCTCCGTCATCACCACGGTAACTTTCGCACCGGCCTCCCTGAGCATGCGCACGAGTTCGCACGCCTTGTAAGCGGCGATGCCGCCCGTGACGCCCAGCAGTATTTCCTTGTCTGCAAACGGCCTGTCCATCTTAAGACGCCTAATCCTCTTCGTCCACCAGGTCGTCCGTCTCGTCCGCGACCTCGTCTACTATTTCTTCTTCTATCTCGTCCACACCGGCGACACCCGCTGGCTTCACAAAGTGAGCTGCGGTCTCGGCCTTGTAGGTCTCCTTGATCTCCTCTATCTTCTCAAGCGAGACGGTGGCCTCCTCCATGCTCTCTCTGGCCATCCTCTCGCGGCGCAGGCGGTATTCATACTCGCGAGCCCTCTTGGCCTCGTCGCCCGTCAGGTACCTGAGCTTGCCTTCTATCGCCTCTTCAAGGCCGAGCGTGATGTTCTTGACGTACTTTGACTTCACCAGCACCGGCGAGCCTTCGGTCAACTGCCTCGCCCTCTGCGCGGTCATAAGCACCAGCCTGAAGCGGCTGTCCACCAATCCGGGTGGGTACTCTATCGGGAGCTTTATTATATCCAATTTCTTCTTCCCTCCTTAGATTCCGAATGCTGCCCTGAGCCGGGCGTCATCCACGTTATGTACAAGGTCCTTCCCTGCAAGCACCACAGCCTTCAACTCGCCGAGGGCATCTTCCAGCTTGTCGTTCACTATCAGGTAGTCGTAACCGTCGTAAAGTTTAATCTCGCCTACCGCGTTCATTAGACGCTTTTGTATAGCTTCTTCATCGTCCGTGTCGCGTCCTCTAAGCCTTCTTTCGAGTTCTTCCATTGACGGAGGCACCATAAATACAAACGCGCCGCTCATCCCGGAGACCTTTATCTGCATCGCACCCTGCACGTCTATGTCGAGTATCACGTCCTTACCCTGCCCTAAGAGCCTTTCTATCTCGGCCCCGGATGTACCGTACAGGTTGCCGTGCACATGGGCCCACTCGACGAACACCCCGGACGCGGCCATCTCCTTGAACTGCTCTTCCGGCACGAAGTAGTAGTCCACGCCGTCCCTCTCGCCGCCCCTCGGTTTACGGGTGGTGTGCGATATGGAATATGCAAGAGACGGCATCTCACTGGCCAGCTTCTCGCAAATAGTGGTCTTGCCCGCCCCGGACGGCGCCGATACTATTACGAGAAAGCCGCGCTGTTTACGAAAGTCCATTGTCACCTTGTTACTATTTGCAATATCCTCAAGTCGTCGCCGACTTTAGCGTTATCATAACTCCCCCATCCCCCTCTTATCTTAAGAGGGGGACTGAGGCCACATTACGGTGGCGAGGCCACCGAAGATGAACAAAATGCACCGCGCCCAAGCGGGGCGTTACTACTCTATATTCTGCGCCTGCTCCCTGACCTTTTCAAGCTCCGCCTTCATCTCCACCACCCTGATAGCGATGCCCTTGTCGGAGGCCTTGCTGCCGATGGTGTTAAGTTCGCGGTTTATCTCCTGGAGCAGGAAATCGAGCTTCCTGCCTATCGGCCCGCCCGTGCTCAGCATGTCGTCCAACTGCCGCAGGTGGCTCCTTGCCCTTACTATCTCCTCGGTCACGTCGCACCTGTCGGCCAAGAGTGCAACCTCCTGGTGGAGGCGGTCGCGGTCTAACTCCATGCCGCCGGTGAGCTTCTCTACGCGCTCCTTGAGCTTCTTCTGGTACTCCGTCACGACTGCCGGGGCATGCTTTTCGACCTCGACGATGTTCGCCGCTATAGCCGCCGCCCTGCCCCTGATGTCCAGGGCAAGCGCAGCGCCCTCGTCCGCACGCATATTCTTTAGCGCGTCGCAGCATGCCGTAATCGGCGGCAGGATGGCAGCCCAGACCTGCTCCGCGTCCTCGGTCACTTCCTCTGCCTTCACTATATCGCCGTATGACGAAAGGAGCTTCAAGTCCACCTCGCCCGGCAGGTCGAAGTGCTTCTTTAATTCGCTCAACAGGCCAATATACTGCTGCGCGGCTTCCATGTCGAGCCTCAGCGCCCTGGTCGGCTCTTCCTTCCCGCCCCGGTACACGTACACCTCTATGCGCCCGCGAGAGAACGCCTCGCCCATGACCTTCTTTATGCGCGCCTCTAACGGGCCCAGGTCCCTTGAAAGCTTCATCGAGAGGTCCAGGAACTTGTGGTTCACGGAGCGCATCTCGACCACGAAACCGCCGCCCTCGCCCTTCCCGTACCCTGTCATGCTGTATATCATAGATAGCTCCTTATGGAACCAGTCATAATATATCAATAATTCCCTTTTGTCAACGGTTGCGTTATGGTATTTTAAAGCCCTCACCCCTATCCCCTCTCCCACCGGGAGAGGGGAACAAGGTAATAATTGATTCTATATCTCCCCCTCGCCCCAGGGGAGAGGGGGCTGGGGGGTGAGGGCTACAGCGCGCCGGGGGTGAGGGCGACAAGGATTGCGGTTTGCAACGAAAGGGTATGCTGAATTTGACCAGTTGGCGAATAATAGACTCAGGGCCCGGAGGCGCGGGTTGGAACATGGCCGTGGACGAGGCGCTGCTTCTCTCGGTCGAAAAGGGCAGCTCTCCCCCCACGCTCAGGTTCTTCGCATGGGACGCCCCTTCGCTCTCGATTGGCTCCTTCCAGAAGGCGGAGGAATTAGACCTGAACGCCTTGAGCGCGCGCGGCGTACCGCTGGTCAGGAGGCCGACGGGCGGCAGGGCCGTCCTCCACGACGCAGAGCTGACGTACAGCGTAGCCTGCCCCATACCAAGCGTATTCTTCCCGTCCGACCTGATGGGTTCGTACAAGAAGATAGGCGCGTGCTTCTTAGCGGGGCTGAAGGGGGTAGGATTGGAGGCCGCGCTCGTCCCGGTGGACAGGGAGGCGTGCACGAGGCGCGGGCGTAGCCACAACCCGCTCTGCTTCTCCTCGCCGTCATGGTACGAGGTGCTTGCGGGCGGGAAGAAGCTAATCGGAAGCGCGCAGAGGCGGCTCAGGGGGGCGTTCCTGCAACAGGGCTCGCTCCTCATCGGGCTGGACGTGGAGGGGCTTGTTTCCCTGATGCGCTACGGGAGCGAAGCGGACAGGGAAGCCGCGCGCGCGGCGTTGGTCAGCAAGATGACCGCGCTGAACGAGCACCAGTCGGGTGTGGACATTGAAAGGCTTAAGGGCGCGCTTGTGGAGGGGTTTGAGATGGAGATGGGGGTGTCTATCGAACCGGGGAGCTTAACCAAGGAAGAGACTGCTCTTGCAAAGAAGCTTCTAAGGGAAAAATATTCGCGTGAGGAGTGGATTTTGAGGAGGGCTATGGGTGCTTAGAAGCGTCCGGGGTGAACGAAGGGTTACGGAAAATAGAACTCGGAGGATTTTCCAGCAACTCAAAGTCAATAAATTTTCCGCATGGAAGATGTTCGATAAGTGTACTTCTTAATCGATCTTTCATCGCATATAGTGACCCTGCCGTTCGATCAACATAAATAACAATGGCATCCGTAAGATGCTTAAGGTGCATGTAGTGGAGTTCACCAACCGCTTGTAGAAACTGCTCACCAGTGTACTCTTGGCCCTCTTGGAATCCTGCTGCCATAAGGCGTGGCTGAATTTCTTCTATGTGAAGCTTTGACCTAACATTGATGGCCTTTATCGCTTCACGATACCGGTTTTCTTCTATCGAGAGATCGAAGAGCGTTTGATGATACTTAGGTTGGGCAAGAAAATCGAGCGACTTGAAATCAAACAGCAGTGACTCTTCTTGAGAGTGTGCCAAACTTAGTTGAAAATTGAGAAGTGGCTCCAAACGTGGTAATGTGTTTTCGTCAGAGAACATGTTGCCACAAGAAAGGAGCCACCATGAAGAGGATTGCACAGAAGT
>Ga0334722_10002020_pt1 | contig 23644 bp, 15 predicted proteins | sample C3_bottom_MG_FD_207210 | JGI IMG/M metagenome (GOLD analysis project Ga0334722, IMG submission 207210) | Sediment microbial communities from Yellowstone Lake, YNP, Wyoming, USA - C3_bottom | ecosystem: Environmental > Aquatic > Freshwater > Lake > Sediment | place: USA: Wyoming | collected... | reverse complement strand
TCTGGTTTGCGCCCGGAGGAATGGCCGAGCGGTTTAAGGCGGCGGTCTTGAAAACCGTTGAACGAAAGTTCCGTGGGTTCGAATCCTACTTCCTCCGCCAAATACGATTTAGGAGAGATGACCGAGAGGCCGAAGGTGCCCGCCTGCTAAGCGAGTGTAGGATCAAAAGTCTTACCGAGGGTTCGAATCCCTCTCTCTCCGCCAGTTGATAGTCCGGAGGCATCCGGAGAAGAACGGAAAACCCGCTCCCCACAAGGGAAGCGGGTTTTTTATTGCCTTGTACCAGCCATCCTGATGCCATAAAATCATCGGTTTTGGGGGCGGTTTTGGGGTATTTCTCAAAACTCCCGCACCAATATCCCCAAAAATCCACCTTCTTTTTTTACTTATTTTGGCAACTGGCAACACCAGTTCCAGCAAGTTCTTTTCGCAATTTTTTATCTGATTACCACTAATCCTCAGCCACATTTACGACTAACAACGCAACATGATGTATTTGCCTGTTTTGACATAGAACTCGTGTGGAGATACACCCTGTTTGGGCCGTCCTTCGACAAGCCTGTCCTGAGCCTGTCGAAGGACGGCCCAATTTCATCGCAACTCACATTCAGTTTATGGCAAACAGCTACTGCTGCAAACCTTGCGTATGCACAGAATTGGCTAAAGATTAGTGGTAATCAGATTCTTTTTGGCATTTTGCCAGCGCATTATGATAAAGATTATCATCCTCACTTTATTCTATGATATACTTCGCCCTTTAGTTCCTCTTTGCCTCTCCATAAGAGGAAACCAAAACCTAACCCACAAATAGCAACAAAACGAGGACCCCAGTGAACAGAAGAGTAAAAATCTTACTCATTATTGGCGGGTTAATCCTCGCAAGAGCACCAATTGCTATACTAGGGGAGGATCTATCAAGAACCATGTATATAATGGCAACTGCTTCATGGTTTGCATTATGTGTTTATGTTTACACATTAAACAGAGATACACTCTCCTTCACCAACAAACCTTCCTCTGATGAACCGCCATCACTTCTCCCGTATTTAAACAGACCATCTACTGATGAGCCCCCACCATTGAGCATCAGGAAAGACGGCTAGTTCTTTGCGAAAAGATTTCATGATTAGCCCCTTGCGAAAGCTTTTTTGTGGAACAGGCGGAAAATGCCCTGGTATTCAAGCTGGCAAATGCATCCAACAGGTCTTTCGATTTCTTGCAAGGCGAACAATCGAGTGAACGTGACGGCAAAAAATCGCCGGACACAACTATCTGTACACTCTCGCAGCAGATTTTCAGGCCCAAACGCTTGTTTACATATTTTTACATTATCTCTGTTGCCACCCCAGAGCAGCATCGACTATCCTTGCTCACATGAGAAGAATATACCTAGCCGCCTCCACCCAATCCACCTGCCACCAGCTTCTTGCAGCGCTTCTGCTCTGTCTGCTTTCCGCCACGGCTTGCGTACCGGTGGGACCCAACTTCCACGCTCCCGATCCGCAGGCCCCGGCCAGTTGGCACACCGGCTTGACGGAAGGACTTTCCCCGGAAGCCGCCACCAGCTTGGCCCAATGGTGGGACAACTTCAACGACCCGACCCTTTCCACCCTCATCAAACAGGCATTGGCCGACAACCTCGACGTACAACTGGCCAAGGCCCGCCTGCATGAGGCGCGGGCCCGCCTTGGCGTGGCCAACTCTTCGGAATTTCCATCTGCCACCGGTAACGGCTCGGCTACCCGTAGTCACAATAACGACCATAGCAGCAACTTCTTTGCCACCGGCTTCGACGCTGGCTGGGAGCTGGACATCTTCGGAGGGGTCCGCCGCTCCCGGGAGGCAGCCCGGGCTGATCTGGCCGCCAGCGAGGAGGACATGCGCGATGTCCTGGTCAGTTTGCTTGCCGAAGTGGCCACTAATTACCTGGAGGCCCGTACCTACCAAGGCCGCCTGAGTGCCGCCGCCGATAATATCGCCTTTCAGGCAGACTCCCTGCAACTGGCCGACTGGCGCAATCAGGCAGGCCTGAGCGACGAGCTGGCTGTCCAGCAGGCGCGCTACAACCTGGCCGCCACCCGCGCCCAGCTACCGACCCTGCGGATCGGTCTGGAGGGCAGCCTCAACCGGCTGGCGGTTCTTACCGGTGCTAGCCCAGGACTGGTTCACGAACTCCTGAAAGATCCGGCGCCAGTCCCCGCGCCGCCACCAGCAGTCATGGTTGGAGTCCCGGCCGAATCCCTGCGGCAACGCCCCGACCTGCGACGGGCCGAACAGCAGCTAGCCGCCGCCACCGCCCGCATTGGAGTGGCAGTTTCCGACCTCTACCCAAAATTCAAGCTCAGCGGTTCCATCGGGTTCGAATCGATTGATTCAGCCGACATCCTCGCCCCGACCGCCCGCACCTGGAAATTCGGCCCATCCTTCACCTGGCCGCTCTTGAACGGCGGCCAGGTGCGCCGCAACATCGAAGTCCAATCAGCCCTGCAGGAACAGAAGCTCATCCAGTATCGCAGCACGGTCCTCGCTGCCTTGGAAGAGGTGGAAAACGGCCTCACCGCCTATGTCGAGGAACAACGCCGCCAGCAGGCATTGACCGAAGCAGCCCAGGCAGCCCGGGCCGCCGCTGGCCTGGCTTTGGACAAGTACAAAGGCGGCTTGCAGGATTTCTCCACCGTCCTCGATGCCCAGCGCTCGCAGCTTTCCTTCGAGGACCAACTTGCCCAGAGCCGGGGGGCAGTCAGCTCCGATCTGGTACGAATTTATAAGGCCCTGGGCGGCGGCTGGCAGAAATTAAAGGTTGAGGATTAGAGGAACGACACTATGCCTAACAACACACCCCCGAAAAAACCCGCCGTTGCCGCCACCCTCGCCCGAGGTGCCGCGCCCCGGCGGAGGTCTTGGCTGAAAAAACTACTGGCACCGGTTTCCTTGCTGCTGCTCGTCACGGGGGCCCTCTTCTGGTGGCAGCTCGCCCCCCCCACCGCCATCCCCAAGTACAAAACCCAAGCAGCCCAGCGCGGCGACCTCAAGGTGATCATCACCGCCACCGGGACTCTCGCCCCAGTCAACCAAGTACAGGTGGGCAGTGAACTTTCCGGCATTATCAAGAGCGTCGAGGCCGACTTCAACGACCGGGTCCGGGTCGGGCAGGTTCTGGCCCGCCTGGACACCTTAAAACTTGAGGCCCAGGTTCTCCAATCCCGCGCCAGCCTAGAGGCAGCCCAGGCCAAGGTTCTCCAGACCAAGGCCACTGTCGAGGAAACCACCCGTAATATGGAACGACTGCAATCGGTTCTGGAAATGAGTAAGGGCCGAGCAGTCTCCAAGCACGACCTGGAAACCGCCCAGGCTGCCCTGGACCGGGCCAAGGCCGACCAGGCAAACGCCGAGGCGACCGTCAACCAGAACGCTGCGGTCCTCAAGGCCATTGAGACTGACCTTTCCAAGGCGATAATCCACTCGCCGATCAACGGGGTGGTCCTCACCCGGGCGGTTGAACCCGGCCAGACCGTTGCCGCCTCCCTGCAGGCGCCGGTGCTCTTCACCCTGGCCGAGGACCTGGCCAAGATGGAACTGCATGTGGATGTGGACGAGGCCGATGTCGGCCAGGTCAAGACTGGGCAAGCCGCCATCTTCACCGTGGACGCCTACCAGCAACGCAGCTATCCAGCTAAAATCTCCCAGGTTCGCTACGGTTCCAAAACCGTCGGCGGCGTGGTCACCTATGAAACTCTGCTGGATGTCGACAACTCCGATCTCTCCCTGCGCCCGGGGATGACTGCCACCGCCAACATCACCGTCAAGGAGGTCCACGACGCCCTGCTGGTCCCCAACGCCGCCCTGCGCTTTGCACCGCCAGTCAAAAGCAGCGGCAACACCGCCAAAAGCCAGAACGGCGGCAGCATTTTAACTCGCCTCTTCCCCCGCCCCCGCCACGATGCCCCGACGGCCAAAAAAGAGATCAACGGCAAAGGGAGCAAGAAGGCCCAACGGGTCTGGGTGGTAAAGGACGGGAACCTCACATCGTTACCGGTCAGCACCGGCGCCACCGATGGAAGTTCAACCGAGATCACCGGCGGCGAACTGCAACCGGGACAGGAGGTGGTGGTGGACAACGCCGCCGCCAAGTCATGACCGAGCCGACCGAGCCCAGCACCAAGGCACCGACGCCGCTCATCGAACTACGCGGGGTCACCCGGATTTACGGCTCTGGTCTGGCCGCCATGGCCGCCTTGCGCGGTATCGACCTGCGCATCGCCCGGGGCGATTTCGTGGCGATCATGGGGCCGAGCGGCTCCGGCAAATCCACCTGCATGAACATCCTGGGCTGCTTGGATACCCCCACCAGCGGGGAGTTCTTCTTCGAAGGGGTCGAGGTGGGCAAGATGAACCGCGACCAACGCGCCTTGCTCCGCCGCCATTATCTGGGCTTCGTCTTCCAAGGCTATAACCTCCTGAACCGCACCTCGGCCCTGGAAAACGTCGAGCTGCCCTTGATTTACCGCGGGGTTGGCCACACCGAACGTCGTGGGCGAGCCCGAGAAGCCCTGGCGGCGGTGGGACTTTCCGACTGGGCCGACCACACCCCCGGCGAACTCTCCGGCGGCCAGCAGCAGCGGGTCGCCATCGCCCGGGCCATCGTCACCGAACCACTGGTGCTGCTGGCCGACGAACCCACCGGCAACCTGGACACCGCCCGCAGTCACGAGGTCATGGAGTTGATCACCACCTTCAACCAGGAGCGCAACCTGACTGTCCTGATGGTCACCCACGAACCGGATATGGCGGTCTATGCCAGGCGCCAGATCCATTTTTTGGATGGTTTGATTGTCGGCGAACCGCCGGTAGAAAGAACTAGCAGATAGATATCAATATGCCAGAGAACATAGAAAGAATTCACTATGTTGCGTTTTGTCCAGTTGGGAAATGTGATTTAAGAAAAAGATACAAAGATAAATATGGCCTCAGTAAAGGTCTAGATGATGATTTGGCGAATGGTCAAAAAGCTATAGATCAGCTTGTAAATACAACAATAACCTAATGCCACCTCAAGGAGTCCCCCATGCTCTGGGAAACTGTGCAACTGGCCCAGCGGGAGATCCGCCGCAACGTCCTGCGCTCCTCGCTGACCATCCTCGGTATCGTCATCGGGGTGGCGGCGGTAATCGCCCTGGTCACCCTGGGTAAGGGCGCCACTCTCCAGGTGACCGAACAGATCGCCAGCCTGGGCAGCAATCTCCTGCAGGTCCGCCCCGGCCAAGACTTCCATGGCCCGGGCGGGGCCAGCGCCGGCGCCATCCCTTTCCGGGACGACGACGTCGAGGCCATCGCCAAGGAGGTTACCGGAATCCGGGCCGTGGCCTCCACGAGCAACAAGGGCACCCAGGCCATCTATGGTAATCTGAACTGGGCCACCCAGGTAACTGGCTCCACCAATGACTATCTGACCGTCCGCGACTGGCCGCTGGCCTCCGGTCGGCTTTTCAGCGATTCCGAGCAACGGGCGGGCAGCGCGGTCTGCCTGATCGGCGCCACCGTCAAACAAGAACTATTCGGCAATCAGGACCCGCTGGGCGCCTCCTTGCGCCTGGAAAAACTCTCCTGCCAGGTGGTCGGGGTGCTTGCGAGCAAAGGCCAGTCCAGCTTCGGCAGCGACCAGGACGATTTCATCCTCATCCCCCTGCGGACCCTGCAACGGCGGATTGCCGGCAATACCGACGTTACCGGCATCTTTATCTCGGCCAGCGACCGCGCCACCATCGACAAGACCAAGGATGACCTCACCCGGCTGCTCCGGGAACGGCGGCATGTAGCAGCCGGTGACCCGGATAACTTCAACGTCCGCGACATGCAGGAGATCATGACCACCCTCACCGGCACCACCCGGATTCTCACCTCTCTCCTGGGGGCAGTGGCTGCGGTCAGCCTCTTGGTCGGCGGCATCGGCATCATGAACATCATGCTGGTTTCGGTGACAGAACGGACCCGGGAGATCGGCATCCGCCTAGCCATCGGTGCCCTGGGGTCGGAGGTGTTACTGCAATTCCTGGTCGAGGCGGTGGTCTTATCAACCTTCGGCGGGGTGGTGGGAATCATTCTGGGGCTGTCCGGGGCGGCCGCTGCCGCCAGTGCTTTGGAGATGCCCTTCGTCCTGAGCCCCCAGATCGTGGTGATCGCCTTTTTCTTTTCGGCGGCGGTAGGGGTGATTTTCGGCTACTTTCCGGCCCGGCAGGCCGCCCGGTTGGACCCCATTGAGGCGCTACGCCACGAGTAACAGGAGGCGCACTTCAGGCAGACGCTGGTCCGGGACAGGCGGCATTGTGGACCCGCTGCCGACGGAGGAGCTCTTGCATTTCGACCGGGGTGAATAACCCTTGTTCGAGGAAGAACGCCCCCAATTTTTTCTGGAGGTTTTTTTGGTAGCCCACCAGGGCAACAAGTTGCTTTTCGGTTAGGTTTTGTCTTCTTACCGCCGAGGTGCCAAACTTTTCCATGAATTCCCGGTGGATGAGCACCTGCCGGATTTCCTCCTCGGTCAGCCAGCCCAGGCGCCGGGCCAGTTCACCCAGGCGAGGGCGTTGGGAACGCTGCCAGATCAAGGCCCTGGCGACGGTCATCCAGTCAATCAATCCCGAATAGTACATGAAATTTCCGAGCCGTAGTTGGAACTGCGGCATGGCTCCGTGGTACAGGCGGGAATACAGGTCATTGCCGCCCGCTTGGGCTGTCCGGGGCTTTGCCCCAGTCTGATAATGAGGAGCAGCGTTGGTCCGGGCCCGGAACTGGTCGGCATGGTCCCGCCAATGCGTTTCCTGGGCAAAGCCGGAAGGGGGTGATGTGACCGGGGATGAATATCGGCAAAGCAAATCACGGCGGTCCAGATACCCACTGAGGTATTCGTAGGCCTGCCGTACCGAGATAAAATCGTTCACACCAACTTTGCCAATGCCGGGCTGGTTCGCGGCCGCCAGGTCTGGATGGGTTTGCCTGGCTCTCAGGCGATAGGCCTTTTTGAGACCGGAATGCCGGAGATAGTTGAGAAATTCCCGGCCCACCTCAAGCTCACTCCCGAAAAGAATCCGGCAGGACCGGTAGAGTTCCTGTTCCGCGACCGCTATCGACATGACAAATCTCCGGCAGGTTGACTACTTCTCGTCAGCAAGGGTGCGAAAAGGGCTCTTCTCCCACTACATACAGTGTACTCGCCTAATTTTGCATACAATGCGTTGATTTTCAAGAAAAAGCCGCCGACCCCGTCAATTCATTTCAGGCCACGGCAGAAAGCGAACGGTATTTTGCCCCCCTGTCACAAACTTGGGGCGGCGGACGTCCTCCCAGCAAGAAACCGCATCCACCGTGCCCCCTATCTTTTCACGAAAACTGCACGGAAGTGTCTTTAATCCAGTTTGTAATGGCTTCGGGTGTGAGGGGTTTCGAGAACAGAAAGCCTTGCCCGTAGAGGCATTCCAGCCCCTTAATGGTCGATAGCTGCAGGTCATGCTCAAGACCTTCGGCGATGACGTAAAGTTTGAGGTTGTGGGCCAGGGCAAGGATGGTCTTGACAATTTCCTGGTTATCCTCGGCCCCAGACATCTTGGCGATAAAGGAACGGTCGATTTTCAGGGCGTCAACCGGGAATTTATGCAGGTAGCTCAACGAGGAGTAGCCAGTGCCGAAGTCATCAATGTGGATATGCACCCCCAGTTGCTGTAGCTGGTTCAAAACCTCCTCCGCAGCCTTGGTGCTTTCCATCAACAGACTTTCGGTGATTTCCAAGGCGAGACAATCCGGCTCAATGCCGTGCTCACTCAGACAATTGCGCAGGTAATCAACAAAATTCGGCAACAAAAGGAGCCTGCCGGTCACGTTGACACTCATCTTGAGCCGTGGCGAAGAGGGGTAACAACTCTGCCACTCCCTGAGCTGGCGGCACGATTCACTCAAGATCCATTTAGAGAGAGGGATGATCATGCCGGTTTCCTCGGCCAGCGGGATGAAATCCATCGGCTGGATCAGGCCGCGAGTGGGATGTTGCCAGCGGACCAGGGCCTCGAAACCCCGGAGGGTGTTGTCTTGTAGATTCATGATCGGCTGATAATGGAGGGTAAAAGCGCTGAAATTTTCGATGGCCGAGTGCAGATCCGCCTCCAGCTGATTGCGGTTGATGATGCTGGTGTGCATGTTGGTATCGAAGAATACGTAATTACCGCCACCCTTGGCCTTGGCCTGGTACATGGCAATATCGGCGTCCCGAATGACCTCTTCCGGTTCGTCGTAATGCCTGGATTTCAAGGCAATCCCGATACTCGGCGAGGTAAAAAATTCCTGCCCATCGATTTTGATGGGGCGACTCAGGGCCTCCAAGACCCGAACGGCGACGAGCTCACCGTCAACCATGCTGGCAATGTCCTCGAGGAGGATGGCAAACTCGTCACCACCCAGGCGGGCCACGGTATCGCCTGGCCGGAGGCAGGTTTGCAGACGACGCCCAACCTCAATCAGGAGTTTATCGCCAACGTCATGCCCCATGCTGTCGTTGATCACCTTGAAGCGGTCCAGGTCTGAAAAAAGCACCGCGTAACAGTAATCCTGATGGCGCTTGGCACTGGCGATGACGTGCTGCAGACGGTCCATAAACAGGGCCCGGTTGGGCAGACCGGTCAAGGCATCGTGAAAGGCATCGTGGATCAATTGTGCCTCCACCGACTTCCGGGCGGTGATATCGGTCTGGGAACCGGCCATTCGGGAGGCAACCCCCTTCTCGTCGCGCACGGTGAGGCCTCGGGCCAGCATCCAGCGGAAGGTTCCGTCCTTGTGGCAGATCCGGTATTCACACTCGAAATGGGGGATCCGACCGTCTATATGGTCTGCCAGGCGGGCCTCAACCTGGCCCCGATCGGCTTCGTGGAGCCGCCCCAGCCATTCTCCCAAGGTGGCGCCAATTTCATCGTCGCCATAGCCTAACATAGACTTCCATCGGTACGAATAGTATATTACGCTCTTTTTTATGTCCAGGTCCCAAAGGCCATCATTGGCGCCACTGGCCGCCAGGGCGTAGCGCTCCTCGCTCTCCGCCAGGGCCTCTTCCGCCAGACGTCGTTCCTCGACCTCCCGGAGCAGCTTTTCGTAATTCTCTTTGAGGGCGCTGCTCATGGCATTAAAATGCGCGGCCAATTCGCCAAATTCAGTCCGGTCGGCAGTGACCACCACATGGTCCAGCTCCCCGGCCGCCAAGGCCCGGGTGGCCAGCACCAGCCTTTCGATGGGTCCGGTAACTGAGCGGATTAGAATGATGGCAACACCAGCCCCGAATAGCAGGGAGATCCCGATGGTCACATACAAAATCATCCTGGCCTGATTGATCTTTTCCATGGCCCGCTGGGTCATACCCTCAAGATTACGGGCAGCCCGGATCGACATGCCTTCGGTCCGGCTCAGAATACGGTGACCGATGGTGGCTGCATCAGACTGCAACTTTTCGATTCGTTCCCGATTGGCCGAGGCGGTGATGTAATAGCTCAAGGCGGACTGGTAGGCGCCGATGTCCTGCTGGATTTCCTGCAGTTCCCTCGTCACCTCAGGGGTATGATGGCACCCGGAACAACTGTTGGCGGCGGCTTCCAGTTTCGTAACGTTTTCGATAATGGTGTCGAGATTCTGGCCCAAACGGGTATGGACGGTGTAGAGATCCGCCTGCACGGTTTGAATGGAGATGATCAGGTGCTTACGCAGATCCTCAATCTGGTGCAGGACAAGCAGCCGACTCAAGGTGGCGGTGGAGTGGGTGATGTAATAGGTCGCCAGCGCCGCCCCGGAAGCGGAGAAAAGAAAGAGCAGCAGCAGAGCGGAGACGATTTTACGTTTCATCCTATACACCCGCCCCCGGCAGGACGCCTACTCATTGCGGTACGAGTAATTATCGATGTCAATGCCGGCCTGGGAAGCCATCTCGAAAACCGGCCGGTAGTCGGCGCTGGTGGTTTCAATAAATCGCTGGGCCCCTAATTCCGCCAGGACCGCTTTCCCGGCCGGGTCTGTTGCCAAACCGAGCAAGGCCTGCTTCAATTTTTCCTGGAAAGCGGCCGAGAGATCTGGCCGGACACAGAGGCCATTGGAGGGAACGACCGGAGATTCGGCGATGATCTTCAGTTCCGCCATGACCCTGGGATTTTCCTTGGCCACCCGGTCAAAGACACTGTGCTTGGCGGCAGCAACGTCGGCCTTGCCGTCCAGGACTGCGGCGATGGCGGCATCGTGGCTGCCGGTGAAAAAGGCTTCCCGGAATAATGCGGCCCCACCCTTCTCCCCCTGCGCCACAAGATAGGCCAGCGGAAAAAGATATCCGGCCGTGGTGGCCTTGTCCACAAAGGCCATGCGCTTGCCGCGCATGGTCGCCGCCGAGGTGATCCCGCTATCTTTACGCACCAGCAACAGACCATGGTAAGTCGAAGAGCCGTCAAGGTTCACCGGCCGGGCCAGGGGGACCACCCCCAATTTACGAATGGCCAAGGCTCCGGTGAACGACCCGAAAAAAGCCCCGTCCATCTTCTCGGTGGTAAAGCTCTCAATGATATTGCCGTAGCGGGTCAAGACGGTGAACTGCACCGGCACCCCGGTTTTCCGGGAGAGATATTCGCCCAGCAGATGGAAACGCTGCTTTTGCTTGAAGATATTCATCTCAGGAATGAGGCCGATGAGCAGATGCCCTGGCTGGGCGACGGCAAATAAGGATTGGGGCAGAAAGATGGTCGCAATGAAGACCATGAACATCAATACAACTGAATTACGACGCAATCGCCGCCCGGCCATAGTGACCCTCCCGATATAAACAGCTTGCCCGCTGATTACTCGGAATATAGCCGATATACTTCCACCCCACCAGCCATATCATAAGTAGCGGAAAACTATCAATTTATTGCCGCCGGAGGAAGGTATTTATGGGGGGGGGCTTATCGGCCACTATCCGGCCCGGCGGAATCCCGGCAGCGGGTAGTCGCAGAAGGGATCAAAATCGTCTTTTGGGCCTTCAGCGTCGAAGGTCCCCACAAGCCGGGATTCTCCCCACAACTCAGACCCGGGGCCGATTGCTCCAGACCAGGAGCTTTTCTTTTGGAGGGTCCAGGAGATAGTACCGCTGCAAGGACTTGATGTTGTCTCCATGCAGGACGGCGCCCTTGTTGAGCAGGAGCAGGCCTGTACCACTGATCACGTTGCGAACCAGGATCATTCCGGGGGTCAAATCAAGGGGCTCCACCCAGACCTCGACCTTCTCCTTGAGCGCCGCCGATTCACCGTATATTTCCTTGATCCGCCCCTTTAATAACGGCAACAGATTAGGATCAAACCGGCCGTGCGGTTCCGAATGGCGCGCCACCTTCACCAGGACCTGGGGGACCAAATCCTGGCTGGGAAGCTGGGCCATGATCCGGTCAACATAGTCGGCCAGGGCGACGATCCTGGCCCCCAATGGAATGGCCTCGCCGGAAAGGCGGTCCGGCCAGCCCCTGCCGTTGAACCATTCGTGGTGATGGCGGATGATCCGACCTGACTCCCGCAATTCTTCAATGCTGTCGATGGCGGCCTGGCCCCGGACAGAGTGGGTCTGGTACTCCAGCATTTCCGGGGAATTCATCTCGCTCAGGTTTTTCTTGAGCAGATCCTCACAAATGCCGATTTTTCCGATGTCATGCAGAAGTCCGGCTGTGCGGACGGTTTCGACCTCCCCTGGGGTCAGCCCCAGATCGGCGGCCAGCCGGGCGGAAAGCTCGGCAACGTACCCGGCGTGGCTACGGGAGGTCTTGTCCCGCAGGTCCATGAGATTGGCAAAAGCGCTGATAGAGTTCTGGAAATTACTACGCAGCTTGGCGTTCAAATCATTAAGTGCGTCGTTGCGCTCGACGATCTCCCGGGTCTGCTCCAGCACCCGCGATTTCAGGCGGGCGTTCCAATCCGCCAGGGTCTGGTTCTGTTTCTGGACCACCTGATTAAGGCGCTGGTTCTCCTGCTTGAGTTTGAACAGGTCGACCGCGTCCATGACATTCCGCACCAGCTCTTCATCGTTCCAGGGTTTGGTCAGATAACGGTAGGCCCCGCCCCGGTTGATCGCGCCCATGGCGGCATTGATGTCCGCATAACCGGTCAGCACCAGGCGGATGGCCTCGGGAGCCAAAGCCCGGACCTGTTCGAGAAATTCCACCCCGCTCATGCCCGGCATCCGCTGGTCGGAGACGACCACGGCAAGATTCTCACACCCCTGGATCTGGCGCAGCCCTTCCTCCCCCGAGGTCGCGGTCAGGACCTCAAGGTCTTCGTCAGCAAAGAGCCGCCGCAGGGACTTGATGATGTTCTCTTCATCATCGACAAAGAGGAGTTGCAGGGATGCGCCCAACTCCTTTTCTTTCTCTTCCTCAGAGCCATTCACGGGAAAGCACCTCGAAATCTTGTTTAATCAGTTCCTTCACTTCGCGCAGCTTGGGCGGGTCAACCCCCAAACTCTTCCAGGCCGGGGGAATAACGCCGCTGGATACCGGATCCAGACTCTTCCCCAGCCCCATCACCTTGCTCAACTGATTGCCGGCATAGACGGCCATCAGGAGCAGATTCTCCACATCGCCCGGCGCGATCACCTGGGGCGGCGGACTATGATGCATCCGGATGATCCGGTAAAACCTGGGCGGGAAGTTCCATTTATCAACCAGATAGGCCCCAGCCCCTTCATGGGTAAAGCCGATCACTTCCTTTTCCGCCTCACTCTGACTGATCTTCTTATCCTTCATGACCCGTAAGGAATCCAGGGCCTCGTCGGCAAAGTTACTGAGGATGATGATGGTCCCGATGTCGTGCAGGATCCCGGCCAGAAAGGCCTCCTCCGCCAAGACCGGCGCCCCGATCTTAATCAACTGGCGGGCGGCGGCGGCCGTGCCCAAACAATGTTTCCAGAGCTCCGGCAGGTCGATCAGACCTTCCTTATCGGGTACAAAAAATTTGGAAATCGCGGCCGCGCAGGCCAGATTTTTCACCGTTCCGAAACCAAGCAACGTTATGGCCCGGTCCAGGGTGGCAACCTTGCTGGAAAATCCATAGAAAGCGGAGTTGGACAGTCGCAGGATTTTCGCCGACAAGGGAGGATCCTTCTCAATGATGCCGGCCAGGATCTTGGAGGTGAAGGTGTCCTTCTGCGCCTCGGCATTCAACTGCTGGGCCACCACCGGCAAGGTCGGGATGTCGCTGATCCGTTTTTCCAGATCTTCCAGTTTGAAGGTCATGATTCTTCCCCGTGTTGGTGGAGGCCGACTTACGCTTCCGTGACGGGGTTGATGGCCAGGACAACACCATCAAAACTATCCCCGGCCATAACGCGGACGCACTGGAACCGGCACATCTTCCCCTGAAAATCAAAGCTGCCCGAGACGGGCTGGGCTGAGGCGACATCTTCGATAAAGCGGGTTATCTCCTTGCCAAACAGCTCGAATATGTCTTGCCCGACGACACTGCCGGAATCATGGCTGACCATCTCGTTAAACCGGCGGTTACCTTGGACAACAAATCCGCTGGCATCGATGCCCACCACCGCCACCGGCAGCCATTCGAGAATCAGCTGTCCCTGCCGGAGCATCTGATTTTGATAGACCAGCTCGGCGGTGCGGTCCACCACCAATCTCTCCAGCTCCTCATTGTGAACCTGTAGTTCGGCATTGGAGAGTTGCAGCTTACGGGTCAGTTCCTGGTTTTTCTTTTCCAGCCCGTAGTATTCGATGGCCTGGGCGAGGGTGGCCTTGAGGGCCTCATCATCCCAAGGCTTGCCGATAAATTTGTAGATCTGGCCCTCGTTGATGGCGGCCACCACCGAGGCAGTATCGGCATAACCGGAGAGGACGATCCGGATGGTGTTAGGCCAACCCTCGTACACCGCCTTCAAAAAATCAACCCCGTTCATCCCAGGCATCCGGTAGTCGGAAATCACCACCTGAACGTCCCACTGCTCGGCCAAGATCGCCAGCCCCTCCTCTCCAGTGGCAGCGGTATATATCTCATAATCCTCATCCATGAACAGCCGCTGCAATGCCTTAAGAACATTGGGCTCGTCGTCGACGCAGAGGATCTTGACCGGCTCATCCATGTGGCTGCTCCCATACAACCTGACACCAAAAGGATGCCGCAACACCCCAAATGGCACTCAAGCAAATTCTAAACAAACACCGTAGCAACTGTCAATCAACCTTCCCCATCTTGCGCCGCACGTATCGGCAAGACCACCGTGAAGGTGGTCCCGCTTCCCTCAACACTGTCCACGATAATTTCGCCGCCATGCTTCTTGACAATATCATAGCAGATGGAAAGCCCCAGGCCGGTACCCTTGCCCACCGGCTTGGTGGTAAAAAACGGCTCGAAGATCCGGTTCAGCTTGTCGGCCGGAATCCCGCCGCCGGTGTCGCTGATGGCGATCTTGACCGCGTCGGCCTCAGCCCAGGTGCGGATGGTTATATCGCCCTGTTTTTCGATGGCCTGGGCCCCATTGACCAGGATGTTCATGAAGACCTGGTTTAGCTGCTGCGGGAAGCACCTGATCCGGGGCAATTCGCCGTATTCCTTGTGGACGGTGGTCTTATACTTTAGCTCGTTCCAGATGATATTCAGCGTGGTTTCCAGACACTCGTTGAGATCGGCGGGCTGCTCCTCGGCCTGGTCAACCCGGGAGAAACTCTTCAGGTTCTGGACGATCCTCTTGACCCGGTCGGCCCCATCCAGGGATTCGACGATCAGGTCACGGCTGTCTTGCAGGACAAAATCGATCTTGAGCTTCTTCCTGGCCTCCGCGACCCGGGGCGCCTCCTCGGGATTGTTCAAGGCAGCGCCCTGGGTCGCGATGAATTCGGCCAGGCGGTCGAGATATTTAGCCAGCGAGCCCAGGTTACTGGCGATAAAGCCCATGGGGTTATTGATCTCATGGGCCACTCCAGCGGCTAGCTGGCCGACCGAGGCCATCTTCTCCTGCTGCAGAATGGTGGCCTGCGCCGTCTTCAGCTCGTTATAGGCCTTTTCCAGGTCGAGATGCTGGATTTCCAGGATATGCATCATGTTGTTGAAGCTTTCGCCAATCATGTAGATGGGGTCGGCTATTGCGTGCCGGTAGACCGGGCAATCGAAACAACTGCCAAATTTTTCGACGAAAGCCCCTTTGACCTTGCCACCGCAATAGGTTCCGGCAATCAGCCAGCAGCGGGTATTTTTCGAGGTATAACAGGGACAGTCCTCCTTGCCGCAGTTCATGACCTCCCAGCAGGTCTGTAAGTTGGGATTTTCAAAACGGACGCTGAGGTCCTTTTCCTGAATCACCTGCCCCAGCAAAACGGCCAACTGGTCAAGGGCACATTGCAGACTTGACCGGTGTTTTTCAATTTCCGCGTTGCTCAAAGCCAATTCATCGCTGGCCTGTTTGATTTCCGTGTAGTCTCGAAGGATAATTACCCAACCACTGGCCCGCAGCCGGTCATTCTGATAGGGATACGAGTCGTAACGGAACCAGGAATGAGTTGCGACATGGTGCACATACCTGGGATAGGATGCCCTTTCCTCGGCCAGGGAAACCTCTTCCAACCCAGCGGGGCCGGCGATGGTGCGCCAGGTGGCCCCGACAATTTGTTCATACGAGACCTCTAGAAATTCCATAAACTTCCGGTTGCACCGCTTCACCCGACCATCCTCATCCAGCATGATGATCATGTCGTCCAGCCGATCCAGAGAACATTCCCATTCCCGCTTGCCCTGTGCCACCTTGGCAAAGGTCTCCTCAAGCTGGGCGTTTTGCTCTTGCAATTTGGCGTGCTGGTTGGCCAGCTCGTCGGCAAGATTGCGCGACTCCGCCAAGGCCTGTTGCAGATTGCTTTCGATTTGCTTGCGCTGGCCGATGTCTTTGAATACCACCACCGCCCCCACTACTTTTTCGCCATCAAGGATGGGGGTACTCATGTACTCCACCGGAAAGCTTTTGCCGTCTTTCCGCCAGAAAATATCGTCCGCCTCAGTATGCGTCTTCCCCTCCCGGTAGACCGAATAAATCGGGCAATGTTCGGCGGGGAATGGGTGCCCCCCTTTGTCGGTATGATGCCAGAGGTCATGGCTGGGCTGGCCAATCAGCTCCTCGGGCGGATACCCCAGCAGCACCGTCCCGGCGGCATTGATAAAGGTGTGACGGCCTTTGTTGTCCAACCCGAAGATCCCGTCCCCGGCTGAGTTGAGGATGAGATCAAGCTCCTTTCTCAGCCGCTCGCTGTCCTTGTTGCTCAGCGCCAGCCGCTTATTCAAGAAAACGACAACGACCACAAAGACCACCACCAGCAACAGAATAATGGCGCTGGCCACCACGAGATGCCGGTGGTCCTCCCAGATTACCGCCCATGTCAGTTTCCCGTATTCCTTATACGGCCCCAAATGGAGCTCACGAAGAAGGGAATGGACCAGGGTATAATCCATCGGGGTGGTCCAGCCGACAAGATCGGCATCCCGGGCGGCTATAGCCTCCGGCGGCATCCGGAGAAGGGCAATGACCACCGCATTGGCCAGTTCGTCGTCCGTACCTTTCAGCCGGGCGATGGGCCATTCAGGGTAGAGCGGCGTGCTGGAGAGAAAGGTATATTCTCCGTATTCTTTCCGGTTCAACACCCGGAATTTTGCAAGATCGATCTTGCCTTTTTTGGCCATTTTCTCCAAAGTTTCCGAGCGGGCAGTACCGGCATCGGCCTTGTTGTTCAGCACTTCCAACACGGCGGCATCATGGGTCCCGGCAAAGGCCAGGGAACGAAAATCCTTGTAAGGGTCAATCCCCTGCTCATGTAACTCCATCCAGGCCATTTGCCAGCCACCCAGCGAGGTCTCGTCAACCGCCAGAAAACTCTTACCCTTGAGATCCGCTAAGTTGGTGATGTCTTTCCGGTCATTGCGGCAGAAAATCACTGAGCCATATTGGGTCGCAGCGGCACCGACCCCCGGTTTTTTCAGGGTGGCGATGCGCGTGGCGCCGTAGAGGTATTCAAGCTCGACGTAGATCCCTGGGTTGGCGATGACGAAATCGATGCGGTTGTCACGGGCGGCGGGGCCGATCTGTTGAAAGTCCAGCGGCACGATTTTGAAGGTATGGTTGGGGATGTTCGCGCTTAAATAGTCGGCGGTCGCCTGCCACTGCAGCAAGGTTTTTTCCGGGCCGCGATGCGCCAGTGCCCCGATCTTGACCTCGGTGGCGAGGGGTGGCGGCGCTGCCATGCTAGGCGCTGCCACTACCAGCAATAACCCTGTCATGAACGACAGTATTATTTGCCGGAGTCTTACCCGAACTGGCAGCAATTCGTATTGCATGCACATACGCTCATCCTCCACAGGATATCCGAACTGAATAAACCTGTCGAGCACCTTCCCTCCGACAGCTCAATTTCGCTGTTAGTTCAGCACCCTAGCCGGTTTTTATTCTAACTGCAACGCTTTGTTTTTTCCCGGGTTTTTCGTGGAATCGTAAGCGTAGAACAACAGCGGTTAAGATAAAAATGGGAGCCCCTGGGGGCGGACGGGCAGCGCTGAACCTGGCGAAGAACTTGGCCGGGAAAACGGGGCCTGAACCCACGCCGGGCTTGGCGGGACGGGCGGGCGGGGGAATCTGATTCGTGAGTGGTTGGCGGATTTTTTGCCTGCTATGTTGCATAAAAATCCCTTATGTACAGTGCGGCGGCGGCAGCCGTACCGAAAACCGCACTATACATAAGACGATTTTATGCGGGCGAAGCCCCGGCATCTGAGGCGAAGCCGCCGGACATAGCCTGCAAAAAATATGACAACCACAGTACCATGAGCCCCTTCAAGGGGTTTGGGGTGATCTTCTAAAGCCGGGCTGCGGATGGCGCAGCGGAAGACCCGTCAGGGGCTGAAGCCGCCAGCCGCAGACCCTCCTTGTCTTATTCCGTCTCCCTTTCCCGGGGATGGCAACGCTTGTGGGTTTCCTTCAGGTCGTTGATGCTGATGTGGGTGTAAACCTGGGTCGATTCAAGGGACTCGTGGCCCAGCAGTTCTTGCACGGCCCGGATGTCGGCCTTGTTCCTGAGCATGGCCGTGGCGCATGAATGGCGGAAGGTATGGGGCGAGATGCTTTTCTTCAGCCGGGCCTTTTTGGCGTATTTCTTGACCAGCTCCCAGACCACATTCTTTGACATCCGGTTGCCCCGGGTCGATAAAAACAGGTGGTGGTCGAAGGGGTTCTTGATGAACTCCGGCCGCACCGCCTTGATGTAGTTTTCCAGGTAGCGGCAAGCAATCCGCCCCAGCGGCACCACCCGGTCTTTGCCGCCCTTGCCACCGTTGATCCTTAAAAAACCATCGTGGTAATCCACATCGGCCAGGGTGAGCGTGTTCAGCTCCTCCCGTCTGATACCGGTGGTGTAGAGCACCTCCATGATAGTGTGGTCACGGTAGCCGATGGCGCTGGTTGTGTCCGGGGTATTGATGATCTTCCGGGCCTCGGATGGGGTGAGGATTCCCCGGGGCAGTTGCCGGGGCAGCTTGGCAAAAGGGATATCCCGGGCCGGGTCGGCAACGATGTAGTCACGCTCCCTAAGGAACCGGGTGAAGCCCTTCACCGCCGACAAGCAGCCGTTCTGATGGGCTACACCGTTGGGGCGGCCCTGGGAGTTCACGGCGTGGTAGAGCTCGGTCTGATAGTCACCAATCAGCCACTTGGTAACCCCATCGGTGTGGGTGACGCCCAGGCCCGCCAGGAAGACAAAGAACTTCTCCAGCCTGGAGCGCCTACTCCTAATGGTTCCTTTCGCGAGGTTGCGCACCCGCAAGGATTGCAGGTACTCAGCCGCCAGGGGTGGGAGGTTGTTTTCTTTCATGTACCGGCCTGAAGCTGGTTATTTTCGGTTTGACTGAGCCTTGGCTTACCTTGTCCTTTTCCCGGGGATGGCTCTGCTGATGGGCCTTTTTCATGTCCAGTCCCAGGGAGCGGAGATAACCTTGGGTGGTTTTTAGATCGGCGTGACCCAGCATTTTTTGCACGGCCACCAGGTCGGCGCCGTTCTTGACCAGGTGGCTGGCAAAGCTATGGCGGAAGATGTGGGCGCTGACCTGCTTGGTGATTCCGGCTGCCTTGGCGTGGGTGCGGATCATGACGGAGATCACCGGGATACTTAGCGGATTGCCGTAACGGTCAATCATCAGGCTCCGGCACTGCCGGTTCTTCTTGGTGCAGTGGGGCCGTACCTTGGTGATGTACTCCCGCAGAAACCTGATTGCATGGCGACCCAACGGCACCACCCGGTCTTTCCGCCCCTTGCCGCAGTTGATCCGGAGCATGCCGCCTTGCAAGTCGGCGTCATAGATGGTGAGGGAACAGAGTTCATTTAAACGGATGCCGGTGGAGTAGAACAGCTCCAGGACTGTCCGTTCCCGGATGCCGATGGAGGTGCCGAGGTTGGGCTGATCGAAGATCTTTTGGATTTCCTTTGGAGTAAGAATATTGCGAGGCAGGTTTTTTTGTTTCTGCGGCTCCTGGACAAACTCCATGTGGTTGACGAAAACAATGTTTTTGACCTCCAGGAACTCGAAGAACCGTTTCAGGGAGCGGACCTTGATGATGATAGTGTCGGTGGCGTAGGGCTGGCCCTCCTTGGTCCGGTGCTCAAAGAGCCCGGCAATGTAGGTTTCCAGGTCAAGCCTGGTCACGGCCTTGATGTCCTTAGTAACTCCGGCCAGGAAGAGCCGGACATGGTAGCTGTAGGCCTTAACCGTGGCCGCTGTCCAGGCGATGGTCTTCATGTGCTCTTTGAACTGGAAGAGTAAAATATTGTTATGTCCCATGCTTTTCTCGCTCTTTGGTCTGGTTGGTCTAATATGTCTTCCCGGTTTAACCGCCAAGTTGCCGCCTTTTTCGCTGAAGAGCCTTGCCGGTGGCGGCTTTCCGGCAAACAACCCTTGCCCGACAGGTGGCCTCTAACCGCCCTCTAAGTACCCTCCAAGTTGCCGTTTCAGCCCTCCAAGTCGTCGTCACTTATCCCCAGCTCAGCCGCTTTTTCTCTTAACTGCCCCAGCTCAACCAGGCCCACCAGGAAAGACTTGCCGTCCTCGCCGCCGCTGGCGGTGGCCAGTTCATAGACGTACTCCTTGCCCTTCCGACCGGTTAATGAATACAGATACTCCAGCTCTTCCAGCTGCCGGATATGGGTCTTGACCTGGAAGTCACTCCAGCCGGAGTAATCCCGGATTTCCCGCCGGGAGAAGCAGTTCTCCCGCTCGCCCTCCTCGGCCCGCTCTTCGCACATCGTCCGGATCAGCCCCAGCAGCTTCCGGGAGGGCGGCGACAGCTCGTCCAGCGACCGGCCCAGAACCTCATCGGCGATGGTGTTGGCGTGGGCAATGTCGGCCAGCGTCACGTTGATGTACTCCAAAGCCTCGCCCGCGTAGGCGACGCTGTGGGTCTGCCGCTGATACTGGAAGAGATAGGCGATGGTCTGGATTAGGTTCAGGTATTTGCTCTGGTCACGCCGCACCCGAAGGGATTTGCTGCTGAAGGTGAGCAGTTCCGCATACGGATTAAGCACCTTCACCGGCTTCAACAACCGGTTGGCGTTCTGGTGTTTGCGGATGATGTCCGCCCCCTTGAGCTTGTGCAGCATCCCTTGCAGGGTGTGGGTCTGGCGCTGCTTGGCCAGGATCTTCTCGGTCATCTCCCGGGATTCGTCGATGGAGATGAACATAAAGCGGCTGGCGGTCTCGCCGTCGATCTCCGCTTGGGTGGTGGTGATGAAGACCATCAACGGCCCTTCCACCGTATTTTCGCCAGTCCGCATCTCGCCGGTTGCCGGGTCTTTGCCGGTATAGGCCACGGTGATTTTTTTCGACGACTGCATGGTTCTTATGGAGTACATGGCCCCGTTCATGCCGTCCAATTCCTCGATGGCCAGGATCTTATGGGCCAGGGAACCGTCTTTGTAGAACAGGGCCTGGTCGGTGAGCCGGGTATATTTGATGTAATCCTCCGCCGGCATCAGCGCCAGGATGGCATCTTGAAGGCAGGACTTGCCGGCAGCGGAGCGGGATTGGATCATCACCGACAACGGATCATCGAGCTTCCTGGAGATGGCGGCGAGATAACAGAGCAGCTTGTTCATCTCCTCGCCGGTATAGCCCACCGTCTCCAGGTCGGTGATGATCTCGGTTAAAAGCTCGGGGTTCTTCAGGAAGCCCAGGGCCTCTGTCTGCTCCTGGGCGGTGATTGCTTTGACCGGTTCGGCGTCCGGCGCTGGTGGCGGGGTGAAGCCTTCCGCCAGTTCCAGGAGCTTTTCCAGGTCGCGGCTGATCTGCTTTTCTTCCTCCCCGAACAGGTCGGCCAGGCCCCGGGTCAGGAAGGCCCGGGAGCGGGCCGAGTAGAAGTCAACCGTATCCACGTGGAAGCGTTTGCCGCCGCCCTCGCTGCTAATCCCCTTCACCGTGGCTTTGAGTTTGGGGCCGCTCTTGTCGATGGCCTTTACCTCGTAGTGACGGCGTTCCTTGCGGTAGCAAAAGCCGTCCGGGGTGGCGGTGATTTTCTCCGGGGGTGCTTTCTTGGCGGGCTGGCCGCTGGCCGTGAGCAACAACTCTTCATAGGCCCCTTTCTGGTCGGCAGTTAAGAGGAAAAAGCTGTTGAGGTCGTGGTTTTCCGGCAAGGTTACCGGATAGACGGTGATCTGTTCTTCCTCTAAGCGGGCCTTGACCTTCGCCGCCCCGGTTCGGCCGGATTCGTCACCATCGAAGCAGAGGTAAACCACCCGCTTTTCGGTTCCCAGCAACTGGAGATGCTCACCGGTCAAACCGTTGGTGCCGTAGCAGGGAATGGTGTTCTTGATTCCGGCGTTGATCAGGGTGAGCGAGTCCAGCACCGATTCGGTCAGGTGGATAATCTGATTGGCCTTGGCGGCCTGGCGGTTAAACAGTCCCTCCCGTTCGCCGGGCAGATAGAGGTGGTTCGCCCCCTCGCCCGCGATTCTCCGCCCGTAGATCCCGGCGGGGTTCCCGGCCAGGTCGTACAGGGGAAAGGTCACGCAGTTGTAAAAATGTTCGTTGCCCCTGGCGTTCAAGATGCCCAGCTCTTGCAGCTGCCGCATGATCTCGCCTTCGTTGGGCAGCACGTTCAACAAGGTGCCGTTGGCCAGGCCGATCTTGTGGTCGGCGAAGGTTTGCTTGTCGGTGATGCCCCGGCTGGCCAGATACTCCCCGCCTCGGGGATCTTCGCAGAAGGCAGCGTGGTAGAAGTCGATGACCCGGGCCAGAAGTTTAATATGGGCGGCGGTCAGCGGTTTGGCCGGGTCGGGTTCCTCCCGGCGAGCGGGATCGAGATCCTTCTTAACCGCCTTCTTTGTTGGGCTGGGCTTGGGGCTGGCGGCGGACTGGTAGCTTTCCAGCGTCCGGACGGCGGTCTTGAAATCCACCTGGTCAAGGAGTTGCACAAGCTCAATGACATCGCCGCCCTTGCCGCAACCGAAGCATTGCCAAAGATTCTTGCCGGGGGTGACCGATAGGGATGGGGTTTTCTGGTCGTCATGGAATGGGCAGTGGCCGTGCAGCCCTTTGCCGTTTTTCTTGAGTTTGACGCCCCTGGATGAAATCAGACCAACCAGGTCAACGCCTTGTTTGATTGCTTCGATTCGTTCTTTTTCTATCATCTCTGCTCCTCTTATCTCGTAGGTCGAACAGCATATCTCGTAGCAGGTTCAACGATTCTCGCAGCCGGACAGGGTTAACCAGGGCGCAGCCGGTTCGGTATTCATGATCGAGCTGGTCAAGATCGTCGCCGCTGATCTCAAAGGAGGCTATGCCCCGGGCCTGATCCTTGATCCTGATCCCGCACAGGTCGCCGCCTTTACTCAGAAAGAATGCCCCGATGAAGATATCCGTGGTCTCGTAATGCTGGGCGATAGGTCATCACCTCCTTTTCTATGTCGAAAACCTCTTGTCAAAAAAACCCGTCAAGTAGAATATGTGCGAATACGGTTAGCTCATATTCCAAATATCCGCAAGCATAAATGCACCACCTGTTATAGTTTGTGCAAAAAACCACGGGGGATGATCATGGCGTTTCCGGAAAGGCTCAAACTGTTACGGCAGGAAAGAAAACTTGATTTTGATGAACTGGCGAAAATGATCGGCTTGCACTCAACGCAGCTGCGCCGCTATGAAAAGGGAGACTCGCAACCGACGCTTGAGGTATTGCGCAAGCTGGCCATTGTCTTGAATGTGTCGGGGGATGAACTGCTGTTTGACGCGGAAGAGCGGAAGGCACCCGAAGACTTTGTGCTACAATTCCAGGCCCTATCCAATTTGGCCCCGGAAGAAAGGAAGACCATCAGGGCCATGATTGATGGGTTGATGATCCGGCAGCAGGCAAAGAAGTTGATCGAGCAGAACTGAACACCTGAAAGGATAGCGGAGGGTCTGCGGCTGGCGGCTTCAGTCGCTTCGCGTCTTCCGCTGCGCCATCCGCAGCCCGGCTTTACTGATCACCCCAAACCCCTCGAAGGGGTTCATGGTAGGCGGCTTCCACCCGGCGGTTATGGGCTGTCATAAAGGGTGCAACCAACGTCAAGCCCTGCCGGGCGCATAAGGTCGCCTATGTTTAGCGGCT
>Ga0334722_10002019_pt1 | contig 23646 bp, 18 predicted proteins | sample C3_bottom_MG_FD_207210 | JGI IMG/M metagenome (GOLD analysis project Ga0334722, IMG submission 207210) | Sediment microbial communities from Yellowstone Lake, YNP, Wyoming, USA - C3_bottom | ecosystem: Environmental > Aquatic > Freshwater > Lake > Sediment | place: USA: Wyoming | collected... | reverse complement strand
CGTGCCTCCGCCTCGGCGAGTTGTTTTTGCGCCTCCGCAAGTTGCGCTTTGATTTGCGCGCTCGTATATCTTTTCTGAATCCAATTTCCTGCGACGAAGGCAATCACGCCCGCCACCAGGATCAACACTAACGCGATAACCGTCTCCATGCTTTCCAGTCCTCCACCCCATCGTCAGAATCAAGCGTCGAAATCCTCCGCGCGGCTCTCGCTCCACAAGCGCGTGACGGCTTGTTTCGCCACGTCGTACGAGAATCCACGCCGCACGAGAAACGCCGTCAACTTTTCCACAAACTCTCGACGTTCCAACGCGCGCCATCGTTTGGCGCGAGCCGCGCCCGCGCGGTACGCGCTCTCGCTCTCGTCGATTTCGCCAATGGCATCGCCAATGGCGTCGTTCGAGAGACCCTTGCGTTTCAATTCGAAACGGAGGGCGCGCGCGGCGCGCGGTCTAAATTGCTCGCGGTTTTCGACCCAGTATTTTGCGAACGCGGCATCGTCCAACAGACCTGCGTCGGTCAGTCGCGCCGTCACGCGATCAGCCACTTCGGCGGTAATTTTTTTCTTGAGCAAGTGCTGTTTCACTTCGATCGTGCTGCGCGGGCGCGGCTCTAAAAAGCGCAGCGCTTTTTCGTATGCCGACTCGAAGATTTCTTGCTCTTCCAGTTTTTTCAGTTCGTCGTCGGTCAGCGTTTGCCCAACGCGCAATCGAGCGGCGATCAGCGCCGACATGCCGAACGCGAATTGATCGTCCACGTAAAGGTTGAAGCGATTGGCGTGCCGGGCTTGCGGCTCTATCGCGGTCACTCGTCCCATAAATAAAAATCGCCATGGTCATTACCCACAGCGATTCGCAAGCGCGTTTGGCTTGTCCGTAACGCGCGATTCAAGCGACGGCTTCCAGGATAGTTCGATTTTAGATCGATTCAGTTCGTTCGTCTTACGACGACTGAACCGCGCGCCCCAGCTAGGATGGAATGTGCGATTCGGGCGGAGGCGATAAAACTGGCTTATCGCTCCAAACCAGAAACATTCTCTGGCGATTGATCTTCGCCCTGCGAAAGGTATAACTTGCCGTGCTCGCTTCTAAATCCATTTGCGCGTTTCTGAATCGGAATAATCCCGGTTACCAATCCTTGCGTTCGGCACGATTGGTAAAATGCCGTCCAAATTCGAATGCTGTGAGTGATTTGCCTCGCCACGAACATCTGTGCGAGACGGGTCATTACGACGATGCGCCCGCATTAGCGAGCGCATCCATTGCTAGTTTTATTCTTCTGGTTCAGTGTCGTCTTCAGGTTCGTCGTTCGGTTCGGTATCTTCTAGCACTTTGGGAACGCCGCCTTGCAATCCGGCTTTCTCGCGAATCGAACTGTAGAGATGATCCATCATTTCAGGATTCTGTTTCAAATACTCGCGCGCGTTTTCGCGTCCCTGTCCCAAACGTGTCCCTTCGACGGAATAGAATGCGCCTTTCTTATCGATCAAGTTCATCTCGACGCCGAGGTCAAGCACGTCGCCTTCGCGCGAAATGCCCTGATTGTGCATGATGTCAAACTCGGCTTTGCGGAAGGGCGGCGCGACTTTGTTTTTCTTGACGCGCACGCGCGTTCGATTGCCGACCACATCTTCGCCGCTCTTGATTGCATCGACCGGGCGAACGTCAAGACGGATCGAGGCGTAAAACTTGAGCGCATTACCACCGGTCGTCGTTTCGGGATTGCCGAACATCACGCCGATTTTCTGACGGAGTTGGTTTGTGAAGATGACGACGGTGTTCGATTTTTTGATGGCGCCGGAAAGTTTGCGGAGGGCTTGGCTCATCAAGCGCGCTTGCAAGCCCATGTGCGAATCGCCCATCTCGCCTTCGATTTCAGCGCGCGGCACGAGCGCAGCGACCGAATCGATCACGATAATATCGACTGCCCCAGAGCGCACGAGCGCTTCACAAATTTCGAGCGCTTGTTCGCCGGTATCGGGTTGTGAAATGAGTAGTTCGTCCACATTGACGCCGCACTTGGCGGCATACGATGGATCGAGCGCGTGTTCAACATCGATGAATGCGGCGACGCCGCCAAGCTTTTGTGCTTCGGCGATGATATGTTGGCAGATGGTCGTCTTGCCGGACGCTTCGGGTCCGTAGATTTCGGTGACACGCCCGCGCGGGATTCCGCCTACGCCGAGCGCCAGATCGAGCGAAATCGAACCGGTGGGAATCGCATCGACTTTCATGCTGGTCGCCTCGCCGAGTTTCATGATCGCCCCTTCGCCGAAGCGTTTCTTGAGGGACGCGAGAGTGGTCTCGAGCGATTTGGCCTTTCCTGATTCAGTTGGCATTTTTTGCTCCTTGGCTACCACTCTGCCTTCCTCCTTGCGAGGTAGTTTACATCAAGTAGGCACAAAACGCAAGCCCTGCGCCGCGTTAGACATTTTTTGGGGAAGAATGGTAGAATAATTTTAGATTTTTTTCGCGGCGCGTCATTCATTGATGCGTGGATATTATAACAGAACGGGTGTTCGTCGTCAAGTGGGTGGGGATTGAGAACTGAAAAACTCTGGTGTATAATCTAGGCACACAAGACATTTACTTGGGCGCGCAGACGCCCACACTCGCCGTCTCTCAGGAAACTAGCGACGGCACGATTAAAGGAGGAAGAATGCGGAAGTTGATCGTGATTGGTGTCCTTGTCCTTGCTGTCCTTTTGCTCACGGCAGCCAGTCCAAGCCAGGCACAAGCTATGGGACCGATGTATCACGTCGTGCAACCTGGGCAAACCCTGTCCGGGATTGCGGGCATGTATGGAGTGAGCGCTTGGTCACTCGCTTCGGTGAACGGCGTGTGGAATCCCAACTTGATCTACATCGGTCAGGTGCTGGTGATTCCAGCGGCGTATGGATATTACCAGCCCCATCCATACTACACGCCTGTCGTGTACTATCCGCGCCCAACGTTCAACTGCTTCTATTGGGTGCGCTACGGCGACACGATGTTGAACATTGCCGCTCGATTCCATGGGGACGCTTGGTCGATTGCGCGCGCGAATGGCATCTACAATCTCAACTGGATCTACGCCGGTCAGCGGCTCTTGATTCCTGGCTGCAATTAGCGACGAGACAAAAAAATAAGACGAGGGCTTTTGCTCTCGTCTTATTTTTTTCTGCGCGCTTCCACAAACGATAAACCAACTGCCCCGATCAGAAAGATTGCCGCCGCTTCGAACGGCGCATACACACCGACGCGCTCCCACAATTCACCGCCCAACGAGGGACCCACGGCAAGTCCAATTCCTTGCGCGGTAGCGACTGCCCCCAGGAACAGACCGCGCGCACTCGACGGAACATAGTCCATCACCAGTGCGTTCCACGCCGGAACGAGCAACGCATAACCCATCCCAGCCATCGTCGCGCCGAGCGATACGATGACGAGGTTGGTAGAAAGCGGCGCGGCAGCAAATGGAATCGCTACCATTGCCAAACCCAGGACGAGCGGGGCATATCGCCCATGACGATCAGCCCAATGCCCGGCAGGAATGATTAGCGCGGCAGTTACGATGCCCGGCGGAATCAGAATTAACGCGAACATATTCGGCGTGACTTGCAAAACTTGTTTGCCGAAAAGTGAAATCAGCGGCAACATCATTCCCAGCGCGAACGTTAGCAACAAACCGATGACGAGCAGGCGCGCGAGCGTTCCATTTAATTGTCCCAGGACAGTGCGGAACGATTGCAATTCTGAATGTGCCATCGCTTCGTGCGCGCTCCGCGTGGCTTCGCGCACGAACGTGAGGACGAGCACGAGCGCAGCCACAACTATCGCAAAGCAAACCACGAACGCTGTGTAGTAATCCACACGCCCTAGCAAAAATCCGCCCGCAATCGGACCCAGCGCAATGCCGCCAAGCATCACCATATTGATGATACCCAGCACCAAGCCGTAACGTTCGCGTCCGTACGTATCAGCCACCGCGGCGTAAATCGAGGGCCATACACAACCCGCGCCAATGCCATTGATGGCATTGAGCGCGAGGAAAAGCATCGACGATTCAACCTGGGGCATAATCAAGATGGGAAATGCAGAAAGCGCGATGCCGATGAGCAACACGGGCTTGCGCGCCCAGCGGTCGGCGAGCCAGCCGGCGGGCGTGCGCGCCAGAATATCGGCGACGAGGTACGACGAGAGTGTGACGCCGATAACATCTGCGCCTTCGCGCATTTGGTCGTGCAAGTATAGCGGAAAGAGCGCGATGAGTTCGATTCCGTGGGCGAGTTCCATCAGCACGATGGTGGCAAGGAGAATGGCGAAGGTGCGGTGAGTGGAGAAGAGAAATTTGAGGTTCATGCTGTGATGGAGAAAGCGTAAAACGTAAAGAGTAAATTTTACGCTTTACGTTTTTCAACATCCCCGCGATGAAATTTATCGTGGATCACCAAGATGCGAAACATTCCGCGCACCGATTGCTTGCCCCAGACGGCGTGCTCGCCGGAGCGTTCCAACTGTTCAAGCGTCAATGTATCCATCCACGCGAGCGTCTCCGTGCGCGTTTGCTTCAGCGCCGCGAGAATTTCGTCCAGCGATTTCGCGCGCCAGCGTTCGGTCATCCACGCATTAAACTTGTCCAGTTCAAACGGCGCAGGAAAATCCGGGTACTCTGCCGCAAATTCTTCTAGTTGTAACGGCGATTCTTTCGCCACCATCATCCGGGCGAATTTCACATTCACCGATTCTGCCATCGCCACGTGAGCCAGCAAATCTTTGATCGACCAGCCGCCGTCGTGCGGACGCAGCATCACATCGCGCGGGACGTTAGCAATTGCGTCGAGCAGTTTCGCGCGTTCGGCGTTCAGTTTATCTTTGATTCCTGGGATCGTTTCGGGTGCAGCCATGCGTTGACCTCCGTCGAGTACGCCCATTATACTTGGCGGGCTCGCTTTGCGCAAGACCTCCGTTCAGCGTATAATTTGATGGTGTGATATGATGAAATGAGGATTGAGATATGCGTGATCTGATTTCAACCATCGAGGCGTGGCGCAATCGCGGCGACAATGTCGCATTGGCAACGGTGGTCAAGACGGGCGGCTCCACGCCGCGATCGCTTGGCGCAAAAATGATCGTGAACTCGCGCGGAGAATTTGCTGGCTCGGTGAGCGGCGGCTGTGTGGAGGGCGCGGTCATCGAAGAAGCCTTGCGCGTGATCCAATCCGGCACGCCCAAGTTGGTTCACTACGGCATCGCCGACGAGACTGCCTGGGATGTGGGCTTGTCGTGTGGTGGGATGATTGAAGTGTTCGTGGAAATCGTACCATAGTCGGGTAGGGAATGACTAGTTCTGATTCTAGGATGAAAGCAATTGAAAAATTATCGAGCGATGACCAAAGCAGAATTGATCCAGCAGATTGAGTCGATGGAGCAAGCGCGCGACACGCTACACTCCGATTTTGCCGTTGAGCGCGAACGCTTGCTGCACGAACTTGAAATGCAAACCCAGGAAGCACACCAAGCGGAGGAGTCGTTGCGCGAAAGCAACACGCTCAGCGAATCGCTGCTCCAGACGATTCCCTTCGGCATAGACATCGTAGATCAACAGGGTGTTGTGCTGTATCTAAACCCAGCGATGGAAAAAGTGGTCGGCAAACAAGCGCTAGGCAAAGTTTGCTGGTTGTCATATCGAGACGATCAGACACAATGCGCAGACTGTCCGCTGAAACAGCCGATTCATTTGGGCGAAACGAAATCACTTGAAAGCGCCGGTGTGCTGGGAAATCGAGTTTTCGAGATTGCCCACACCGGAATGATTTATCGAGGCACGACGGCGATCCTCGAAGTTTTTTACGACATTACCGAGCGCAAGCATGCGGAGAAGGCGTTGCGCGACTCGGAAGAGGGGTACCGTTTGATGTTCCTGAACAACCCTCACCCGATGTGGGCATTCGATGCAGACACGCTGGCGTTTCTGGCGGTCAACGACGCGGCGGTGCGACATTACGGTTACTCGCGGGACGAATTTCTTGCCATGACCATCAAAGATATTTGCCCGCCCGAAGACCTTCCGGCGCTCCTTCAGCAAACGTCTAATTTGCCCGCCGGACTCAACGAGCCCAAGGTTTGGCGGCACCTCAAGAAAGATGGAACATGTATCAACGTCGAGATTAGCTCGCACGGAAGTAGCTTTGCAGGCAAGCCCGCTCGCATCGTTTTGGCGCACGACATCACCGCGCGATTGCTCGCGGAGCAATCGCTGAACGATAAAATTGCCGCGCTGGAAGCCCTTGCCGAGATTGACCGTGAGGTCATCGCCAAGACAGAGATCGAACCAGTCCTGGAATTGGTATGCCGGCGCGCCGCCGAATTGTTGCACGCGCCCAAGACCGCCCTGGGTGTCCGACTCGCGTCGGGACAAATGCAAATGATTGCCAGTTACGGTCTGGCGGATCCTGCGCGCGTAAATGAGGAGCTGGAGCGTCTTGATCACACAAGCAAGATGGGGTATCGCACCCCGCGCGGCGCGATAGTACAAAATGAAATTCCCGCTGACGATCCATCAATGCTCGCGACCCGCGCCAGGGAGAATATTCGTTCCTACATCCTCGCGCCGCTCTTTGCGGAGGGAAAGTATATCGGCTCGATGTTTGTATTCGATTCAACGCCGCACGAGTGGAAACCCGACGACGTCGAGTTGGTCGAACTACTTGCGGGTCAGACCGCCCTGGCTTTGGAAAAGATGCGGCTATTTGAAGAAACGGTTCAACGGCTGGCAGAAATGGAAGCGGTTGATCGCGTTTCAACTGCATTGCGCGTTGCGCATTCATTGGATGAAATGTTGCCGATGCTCTTGGACGAAACGCTTGCGGTTCTCGGCACATCGGCGGGAGATATTCGATTATACGATCCGCAAAACCAGGTCTTGCAACAAGTGGTCGCACGGGGCTGGCTCGCGAACATCGCGTCGCGTGTTCCCTTGGACCAAAGCGTCGCAGGGCACGTGTTTGCGAACAACGAACCCTATGTGACACGCGAACTTGCCACCGATCCGCGCACCGCCGAATCCACGCGCTCTCAGATTCCACCCCATTGGGGTGGCGTGTCGATGCCTATTCGCTCCATCCATCAAGTGGTGGGTGTCATGTTCATTGCGATTCAGTCGCCGCGTGAACTCACCTCTGGCGAACTGCATCTCCTATCAACCCTTTCCGAAATTGCCGGTAATGCGATTCATCGCACCCGCCTGAGCGAGGAAACCGAACGCAACTTGGAACGACTCGCTTCTCTGCGTACTATCGATATGGCGATTAGCAGTAGTTTTGATCTGGGCACAACGCTCAATGTCCTGCTGGGACAAACGACCAAACAATTGGGCGTGGACGCGGCGGGGGTCTGGGCGCTCAGTCCGCACACCGATACGCTTCGGTTTGCGGCGGGGCGCGGTTTTCGCACGCGCTTGATCGAGCAATCCCAGATTCGCTTGGGCGATGAATTTACCGGTCAAGTTGCGCTCCAACGCCAAATTTTGTCGGTGCCTGATTTGAAGAAAAGCGAGAGTTTTCCTATCCACGCCAAGCGGATAGCGGGCGAAGGATTTGTTTCATACTTTGGCGCGCCGCTGATCGCCAAGGGTCAACTAAAAGGCGTGCTCGAAATTTATCACCGCGCGCCGCTTGAGCCCGACCAAGACTGGTTGAATTTCTTGGATACCTTGGCAGGTCAAGCGGCAATTGCGATTGATAACGCCGAACTCTTCGACGGCTTGGAGCGTTCAAATTTTGAACTCACCTTTGCGTACGATCGGACGATCGAAGGGTGGTCCCGCGCGCTTGATCTGCGCGATAAAGTGACCGAAGGACATACTCAGCGCGTGACCGCCATGACGGAGCAGTTAGCGCGCGCGATGGGAATGTCGGATGCGGAGCTAGTTCACGTTCGTCGTGGCGCGCTGCTGCACGACATCGGCAAGATGGGCATTCCCGACAACATCTTACTCAAACAAGGTCCGCTGACCGATGAAGAACAAAAAATCATGCACAAGCATCCGGTTTACGCCTACGACTTGCTCTCGCCCATCGAATACCTGCGTTCGGCGATGGACATTCCGTACTATCACCACGAGAAACTCGATGGCACAGGTTATCCGCTAGGATTGAAAGGCGAACAGATTCCGCTCTCCGCGCGCATCTTTGCGGTGGTGGATGTGTGGGACGCATTGACCTCCGATCGACCGTATCGCCCGGCGTGGACGCAAGCACAAGCGCGCGAATATATCATCAATGAAAGCGGCAAACATTTTGATCCGAAAGTGGTTCAAATATTCCTGAGCCAGTTCGCTCAAGACAATGACGTATAACAAATTCAATAAAAAATGCGACGCACCTCGCGCAAGCGAATGCGTCGCATTTTTTAGAATAACCGCGTTTAACCTGGGAAATGCGTGTGATAAAATCCCGAGCCGAACAACAATGCCACAAATGCCAGCGCGCCCAATTGGGTGATGCGCCTGGGCGTAAGCCAGATTCGTTCGTGCTGCGTGGGAACAAAATCATTTCCGATGCGGTGTTCCCGCGCAAATGCGTCTATTGTTTCGGATGCTTGTTGTTTACGGGACTCGATGGCTTGGAGTTTTTTCCGCTGCTCGCCTTGCGCTACAGCGGTCGCTCCGACTACCATCGGTAAGGCGGCGCAAAACATGCACATGGTATCCTCCGTTCGGAATAACTAATCTATGGGCAGATTATACCACACATAAAAATCTCGTCAATGCCGACCGCGTTTGACAACGCGCTCCTTGTTGTGCTATATTCCTAATTGCAACTAGTTGCATTTGGGAGTATTGGCAATGAATCACACACTGCTATTAGACGATTTGCGGCACAAAGGGCATCGCTTGACGCCGCAGCGCGAAATGGTTCTCTCGGTCATTTGCGAGAGTCAGGGACACATCACCGCGGATGAGATTCTCAAGCGTGTGCGCAAACGCTATCCGTACCTCAACAAATCGGCGGTGTACCGCACTCTCGATCTGTTGACGCGAGTCAATCTCGTCCACCCCACCGATTTTGGGCAGGGCTGTGTCGAGTATGAGATTCATCAGCACCCGCATCATCATCACCTGCTCTGTCGCAATTGCCACAAGATGATCGAAGCGGACGAGAGCATTTTTGCCTCGTTGGAGAAAACACTCCGCCAAGATTATGGCTTTGTCGCCGACCTGGATCACTTTGCTATTTTTGGTCTTTGTCGAAAATGCCAAAAAACAGTGAACAGTAAACAGTTGGCAGTAAACAGTAACGCGCGCTGATCGGATTGGACTGTTGACTGTACACTGCTTACTGTTCACTGACACCAGGAGGTTCTCATGCACATCCCAGACGGTTATCTCAGTCCCGCGACAGCGGCAGCAATGTACGCTGCAGCGATTCCATTTTGGTATCGCGCGACGCAAAAACTAAAATCGTTGGTGACAGGACGACTGGTCCCGCTCATTGCGCTCTTTGCCGCCGTTTCGTTCGTGATCATGATGTTCAACGTGCCACTGCCCGGCGGCACAACCGGTCATGCCGTTGGCTCGGTGCTTGCCGCGATTGTTCTGGGTCCTTGGGCGGCGTCACTCGCCGTTTCGGTCGCATTGATTATTCAAGCATTGTTTTTCGGCGATGGTGGAATTCTTGCCATCGGCGCGAACACATTCAACATGGCAATTGCAATGCCGTTCGTCGGCTATGCAATCTATCGTTGGATTAGCGGCAACGCTCCAATCGTCTCAACCCGCCGCGTGATTGCCGGAGCGATTGCTGGATATATCGCTATCAACGTTTCCGCATTGCTCACAGGAATCGAATTGGGAATTCAACCGATTCTATTTCGTGATGCGGCGGGACATGCGCTCTACTTTCCATACGGCTTGGAGATTTCGATTCCCGCGATGCTGATCGGACACCTGACGATTGCCGGAGCAATCGAAGCGTTAGCCACCGGACTTGTCCTGGGTTGGTTGCAGCGGACGAACCCGCAATTGTTGCAAGTGTTCGATGGAGACAAGACCAATGCAACGAAGGTTCGTTTGCCGCGCTGGGGCTGGGCGGCGTTAGTTGGACTGATCGTGCTCACGCCGATGGGTCTGCTTGCGCCCGGCACTGCGTGGGGCGAATGGAGTCGCGGGGAACTGCAACAACTTGGTCTGGGTTACATCCCAGCGGGATTTGACCAGTGGTCGAATCTGTGGAGCGCACCGTTGTCTGGGTATAATCTCCCTGTTATTAACAATCCAACCATCGCCTACGTTTTGTCGGCGTTGCTGGGCGTGACGTTGATCTTCGTCGTGATTCTTGCGCTCGGCTGGCTCATCGAACGAGTCGCGCAGCGCAGCGATACATCGATCGTTCGCGATTCATCACGCTGATGTAGCGCGAGCGGCTCGCGCAACGAACCTAGCTCGGATGAAAATGAGCGTAGGTTCGTAGTGCGCGATTTACACTAGCACCTGCGGTAACACTAGGGCAGGTGTCGCGCAATGAATTGCGCACTACAAACCTATTTTAAGGAGAGAAAATGAAACTAGCAGTCTCTGGCAAGGGCGGCGTCGGCAAGACGACGCTGACAAGTCTGCTCGCGCACGCTTTTGTTTCGCGCGGCTATAACGTGCTGGCGATTGACGCCGATCCGTCGCCGTGTCTTGCGGACGCGCTCGGCTTTCCAAAAGAGCTAGTTCAAGGAATGATACCGATTGCCAAGATGGATGAATTGATTGCCGAACGCACCGGCGCGAAACCTGGGACGTGGGGCGGCATTTTCAAAATGAATCCCAAGGTCGATGACATTCCCGATCGATTCTCGGCGACGTATCGCGGCATCAAGCTGCTCGAACTCGGCGCGGTCGAGCATGGCGGCTCGGGTTGCATTTGCGCGGAGAGCGTCTTGCTCAAACAATTGGTTTCCCAGATTCTGCTTGGACGCAAAGAGGTTGTGTTGATGGACATGTACGCCGGAGTCGAACACCTGGGACGCGCCACATCCGACATGGTCGATGCGATGTTGATCGCGGCGGAACCGACGGCGCGCAGTCTGGGCACGGCGGCGCAGATCAAACAACTCGCCACCGATATAAAAATTCAAAAACTCTATCTCGTCGGCACCAAAGTCCAGAACCAAGCCGACCGCGATTTCATCGCGGCGAATTCGCCGGGCTTGGAAATCCTGGGTTATATTTCTGCCGATCTCGCCGTATTGATCGCCGACCGCGAGCACAAGCCCGTCTACGATCTCGCGCCGATACTCGTGAAGGAATCGGAAGCGATTATCGACGCGTTGAACGCGAAACAATGACCCACGAATCACGCGAATCCTCACGAAGCATGTCATTCGAAACGAAGAATCTTTTTCGCGAAGATTCGCGTGATTAGCGGGAGAAAAAATTGTCATCCAAATCTTCTCGCGGATTTTTTGAGAAAACACTTTACGACATCACCGGCACGCTAGAGCAAACTTTGTTCGCCGAAGAAATTTCGCGTCAACCTGGATTGCTTCAATCGCTTGACCCGCGCGCAAAACTTGTTGGTGCGCTGGCGTTGTTACTGTCAATCAGTCTTTCGCACAACCTCATTGTCATCCTGGCATTGTACATTCTGACCTTGCCGGTCGCATCCGCATCGCGCGTGCCGATGGGATTTTACCTCAAGCGCGTATGGATGTTTATGCCATTCTTCACCGGCATCGTCGCACTTCCTGCTTTGTTCAGTCCATTCTCGCCGGGCGAACCCATCATCACGTTGATCGATCTCACATCGCCGCGCATTTACTTGTCAATTACTCAGCCCGGCGTTATCACCGCCGCGTTCTTGTTGTTGCGCGTTGGCGCATCGGTTTCGATGGCGGTTCTGCTCATCCTGACGACGCGCTGGACGACTTTGCTCAAAGCTCTGCGCGTTCTGCGCGTGCCGCAAATATTTGTTTTGATCCTGGGAATGACCTATCGCTACATCTACGTTCTGCTTCACGCGGCGAACAATATGTTTCTCGCGCGCAAGAGTCGAGTCGTCGGGCGCGTGTCAAGCGCAGATGATCGACGCTGGCTGACGGCGAGCATGGGCACGCTCTTCGCCAAATCGTACGAGTTGAGCGACCAGGTTTATCTGGCGATGCAATCGCGGGGCTTTCGCGGCGAGGCGCAAGTGATGGAAACGATGACGTGGCGTAGCGCCGACTGGGTGTGGCTGGCAGTGTTCGTTTTGGTGGCGGGAATTGCTGTGTGGATTGGAAGATGAAGAGAGACATGGAGACACGGAGACAAATGAAAAAATGCTCCTTGTCTCCCAGTCTCCTTGTCTCGCTTACAAGGACAATAGATGAATTCAACCAACACCCCGATACTCGAAGTGAATCACATCACCTTTTCGTACAACAACCAGGTTGCGCTGAAAGATGTTTCGCTCATCGTGCAGCCAGGCGAGCGCATTGCGATTCTCGGCGCGAACGGGTCGGGCAAGAGTACACTGCTCAAGATTCTCGATGGATTGTATTTTCCGCAGACGGGCAAGGTGTGCGCGTTTGGCGAACTACTGACCGAGCAATCGTTGCAAGAAGAATCACGCACGTTCGATTTTCGCCGCCGAGTGGGCTTGGTTTTCCAAGACCCTGATGTGCAACTTTTTTCGCCAACGGTTTGGGACGAAGTCACATTCGCGCCACTGCACCTGGGTCTGTCGCGTGCGGAGGTAATCGAGCGGAGCGAATGGGCGATGGATTTGCTTGGCATCACGAAACTGCGCGACCGCGCGCCGCATCGATTGAGCGGCGGCGAAAAGAAAAAAGTCGCGCTGGCATCGATCTTGTCATTGCGCCCCGATGTTTGGTTGCTCGACGAGCCGACGGCGTCGCTTGATCCGCGCAGTCAGAGCCGTCTCTTGGATTTCATCGGCGAGTTGCGAAAGGAAGGCAAGACGATCATCACGGCGACGCACGACCTGGACATCGTCGAAGAGATTGCCGACCGCGTGGTCATGTTCTGCGAGGAGCATGAGATTAGCGGGGAAGGCGCGCCGCGCGACGTGTTGAACGACTATGATCGATTGATCGAATGTAATTTAATCCACGAGCATCGCCACAAGCACCGCGAAACTGAGATGGAGCATGTGCATCATCATTTGCATCCAGTCGCGCATGAGCATGAGCACTAGGGAAATTGCCGTCGAACGACTAGGGCGACACGCGAACCCGCGCGTCGCCCTTTTGCGTCGACTTTATCTGATCACAAGCGGAAGGAACAGGTACCTCAACTGAATGAATACTCCAATCACGTTTTTGTTTCCGCTCATGGTTATCGTTATTGGATTGGCGCTGCCACTCGCATCGCCGCTCCAATTGTTGAAGCCGTACCCGTTGTTCGCCGTTGCTGTGAGCGTCACGACTGTGCCAGACACGTACTGCGTGCCCGCATTGCAATTGGGCGCGGGATTGACGCCAATACTGCCACCACCACCAGGATTCGCGCTCGTGGTCAACGTGTAGCAAGATGCAAAGTTCGCGGTGACGTTTCGATTTGCGCTCAGCGTGACTGTCGTTGGATTCGTGCTGCCACTTGTATCGCCGCTCCAATTGCTGAAGGCGTAGCCCGTGTTCGCCGTTGCTGTGAGCGTCACAACTGTGCCAGACACGTACTGCGTGCCGCTGTTGCAGTTGGGCGCAGGGTTGACACCGACTATGCCACCTCCGCTCGGGTTAGAGCTCGTCGTAAGTGTGTAGCAGGAAGCAAAGTTCGCGGTGACGTTTCGATTTGCGCTCATCGTGACTGTCGTTGGATTCGTGCTGCCACTTGTATCGCCGCTCCAATTGCTGAAGGCGTAGCCCGTGTTCGCCGTTGCTGTGAGCGTTACGACCGTGCCAGACACGTACTGCGTGCCGCTGTTGCAGTTGGGCGCAGGGTTGACATCGACTATGCCACCTCCGCTCGGGTTAGAGCTCGTCGTTAGAGTGTAACAACTAGTCAGCGGGTACTCTTCATTAGTGACGAGAAAGTTGCCATTGAATCCGCCTTCGGCATATAGCTTGCCATTGGCTTCTGCCATGCCAAAAGTTGCACGCCCGACATTTAGCGTGTCAAACGAAGACCAACTGTTGGCTAACGGATCGTAGCGTTCGCAGGTGTTCAGGAATAGGCTCCATCCTCCACCACAGACGTAGAGATAGTTTCCGACTCCAACGGCACCGGGTCCCCCACGCGGTGTGGTCAGCGGAGTTTTGGTCGCCCAGGTGTTCGTGGCGGGATTGTATTCTTCTACGTAGTTGAAATCTGTTCCCGACGAATAATCGATTCCGCCGACGACATAGATCTTGCCGTTCACCACGCCTGCGCTGGCATAGGTACGCGCGAACGTCATTGAGGTGCAGGCAGACCAAATATTACTAGTCGGATTGTACACGAAGCATGTCGATGCTTGAGTGGTGCCATCGTTGCCGCCTATCGCATAGACTTGATTATTGACCGACGCCACAGCCGCGCCACATCGAACCGATGGCAACGGCGCCAAGACTGTCCAGGAATTTGAAGTGAGATCGTAGACTTCGAGCGTAGAGAGGCAAGTACCATTGTACCCGCCAGCCACATAAATCTTGTTGTTGACGACTGCTGCGCCAGCATTGCTGACTCCCGTTGGTTTGGGCGCTTTGGATGCCCAAGTATTGGTGGTGGGATTGTACTCTTCAATGCTAGTCTCGTACGCGCTTGGAGTTGAAATCTCGTTTTTCGATTGGCTTGGGTTGGGCTTTGTCTTTATAGGCGCAAGTGTGCTTTGACCGCCAATCACATACACTTTCCCGTTGACAGCGGCGACGGCTGGACGCACACGCGCAACACTCATCGACGCTCGCATGATCCAATTAGACACCACAAAATTCGCCGTGATGCTTTTGCTCGCGCTCATCGTTACAGAGGTTGGGTTCACACTGCCGCTGGCGTTCCCACTCCAACTGCTGAACACATAGCCAGTATTGGCTGTCGCTGTCAATGCAACAACGGTGCCAGAGATGTACTGCGTGCCGCTGTTGCAGTTCGGCGCAGGGTTCGCGTTTACCGTGCCACCGCCACTTGGGTTTGCGCTCGTGGTCAACGTGTAGCAAGCGATTGTAGGCGTAAAGCTAACTGCCAACTGCATTGGACCACCAGAATTGCCGGTGCCATATCTAGCGACTTCGATGTAATAGGTCGTGCCGGATGTGACCGTCGTTGTCAGTTGCGAAGTGAGATTGCCACCCGAATCGTCATTACACGCCACACTGCTAAGACTGCCGCGCGAGCCAGTCCACACGGCTAACATTGTGTCGTAGCCACTGCCGATGGTATTGGCGGCAAGCGTCCCGTTGGTGCTCGGGGTAAAGCGATACCAAACAGATTTGGATCCTTGATTCCCGCTTCCACAAGTAAAGATCGGATCATCGGTCGCCGTCGTTGCGTTTGTGGTGTCTTCAGCGTCGGTGTAAGGTGTGGTGCTGATCACTTTAGGAAAGTTGAAATCATCGTTCGGTGGGGCAACTTGGATCGACGATTGACTAGTGTTATTGGTCTCGTTGGATTCTGGAATGTTGCATCCCGAATCCACAAATGCCCAAAGATTGTATGCCCCTGCCGTAGTCAATCCCGTGTAGGTGAACGTCAGGTCTTGGGTCGCCCCAGGCGCAAGAGATGCTACTGACCAAAAATATACGCTTGCATAGTCCCCACAACCGGTAGGTTGATGATCCACATAGAAATCAACCCAGAAATTGGCATTGGGAGAGAGGGGACGTTTGCTATTGGGTGCAGATCCTGTGCCTACGATAGGTGTAGCTGGTCCCGTCCCCTGGTTTTTGATACGAACCGTAAATGTCACCGGCTGACCTGCCGCAGGATTTGTTGGGGTCCAGGTAATACTCTGGACGATCAAGTCTGGTATTTGAGTTGTTGCAAAGTTTGCGATGACATTCTTGTTCGCTGTCATCGTGACTGTCGTCGGATTTGCACTGCCACTGGCATCGCCGCTCCAGTTGCTGAACGCATAATTCGTGTTCGCTGTCGCGGTCAACGTGACGACGGTACCAGAGACGTACTGTGTATAGTTGTTGCAGTTCGGTGTGGGGCTGATGCTCACTGTACCGCTCCCACTCGGACTCACACCGGTCGCTAACGTGTAACAACTGGTTAGTGGGTACTCTTCATTGGTGGCAAGGAAATTACCGTTATATCCGGCTTCGGCGTATAGCTTGCCATTTGCTTCAACCAGTCCAAAGGTTCTTCGTCCAACATTCATCGGGTCGAAGGATGACCAACTGTTTATCGCTGGGTCGTAGCGTTCGCAGGTATTCAGAAAGGTACTCCATCCTCCACCGCAAACGTAGAGATAGTTTCCAACGCCGACGGCGCCCGGACCACCCCGCGCAATAGTCAGCGGAGCTTGAGTTGACCAGGTATTTGTGGAAGGATCGTACTTTTCCACATAGTTCAAATCCGCAGATGAACCGTTGCCTCCGCCGACAACATAGATCATGCCATTTACCACTCCCGCACCGGCGTATGCGCGCGCATTGGTCATTGAAGTACAAGATGACCAACTATTCACCACCGGGTCATAGACGTAGCAGGTATTTTGATACGCGCTTCCATCATTGCCGCCTATGACATACAACTTGTTGTTCACCACAGCCGCCGCATAACCGAATCGCGCGGCGGGTAGGGATGCTTTGGCAGACCAGGAATTGGTAACCGGATCGTACATCTCCATGATCGCCAACGGGTTTGCCCCGTCGTAACCACCCGGCACGTAAATCTGGTTGTTGATTACTCCGGCTCCGATATTAATGACCCCTGTGGGCTTGGCTGTTTGCGTCGCCCAGGCATTCGTTACGGGGTCGTATCTTTCGATGCTGGTTTCATAAGCACTAGGCGCAAGGTCTTCAAAATCAAAGTAACTGGAAGCGGGTCCTTCCTTGATGGGACCTAGTGGACTTTGACCGCCAATCACATATACTTTGCCGTTGACGGCGGCGACGGCTGGACGTGAACGCGCAACCGTCATCGACGCCCGCGTGACCCAATTGGACACCACGAAATTCGCCGTGACGCTTTTGCTCGCATTCATCGTTACCGAGGTTGGGTTCACACTGCCGCTGGTGCTCCCACTCCAACTGCTAAACACATACCCCGTGTTGGACATCGCCGTTAGCGCAACGACGGTGCCAGAGATGTACTGCGTGCCGCTGTTGCAGTTCGGCGCAGGGTTCGCGTTTACCGTGCCACCGCTACTTGGGTTTGCGCTCGTGGTCAACGTGTAGCAAGCGGTTGTCGGCGTAAAGTTAACCGCCAACTGCATTGGACCACCAGAACTGCCGGTGCCGTATCTCGCGACTTCGATGGAATAGGTCATGCCGGAGGTGACCGTCGTTTGCAATTGTGAAGTGTAATTACCGCCTGAATCATCATCGCACGCCACACTGCTAAGACTGCCGCGCGAGCCAGTCCACACGGCTAACATCGTGTCGTAGCCACTGCCGATGGTATTGGCGGCAAGCGTCCCGTTGGCGCTCGGGGTAAAGCGATACCAAACAGATTTGGATCCTTGATTCCCGCTTCCACAAGTAAAGATCGGATCATCGGTCGCCGTCGTTGCGTTTGTGGTGTCTTCAGCGTCGGTGTAAGGTGTGGTGCTAATCACTTTTGGAGAGTTGAAATCATCGTTCGGTACTGTGATCGTTGTGAAATTAGCGGTGACGTTTCTATTGACATTCATCGTCACCGATATGGGATTCACGCTGCCGCTGGCGTCGCCGCTCCAATTGCTAAATGTGTATCCGCTATTCGCGGCGGCAGTCAGGTTGACCACGGTGCCGTTGGAATATTGAGTGCCGTTGCAGTTTGGTGCAGGGTTGGCGTTTACCGTACCGCTTCCGTTAGGACTCACACCCGTCGTTAGCGTATAACACGACACATTAATCGTGGTAAAATTCCACCACGTTCCACCGTTCGCCTCCACAGTCCCAGCTGAGTTTCTCGCGCGCACTTGCCAGTAATACGTCGTATTGCTTGCTAGTCCACTTGGGTTCGCGTTGGTGGTCGATCCAACATTAGTCCAGCTGCCATCGCAACTATTGTTGTTGGTCGTATCGTAACAGTATTCGTAACTGGTTGCTCCGCTGCTGCTACCCCAACCGAGCGACGGACTTGTAGAGACACCTGTTGCCCCGTTTGACGGGCTGCTCTTGTTGAATGCGCCCGGCGGTGACACTGGCCCGCAGGATGGAAATTTGAACGAGCCGATGCGCGTTTGCCAGTTAGTGCCGGTGGTTTCATAGTACTCGGTAGTAAACCAAAAAGTACAATCGTCGGTTGGGTCAATCGTCATTGCGCTGTAATCACCCCAGCGACTGTAGTTGGTCTGGGCACCCGTTCCGGCAATGAGCGTTGTTTCTCCTTGCCCCAAAGTGCTCAATGAATCGGTCACTAGGCGTCCCGCATACCGAATGGCGGGATACATACTGCTGCTGGATGCGCTAAAACCTAGCGCCATGTCGCCGTTTTGGTCGATTGCCAAACTGCCCATCCAGCGATACGTCGAGTCGGGCTGATAAGTACTTTGTTGATAGACAGACGGTGTGCCATTCGGATTTCGGATTTCGTACCAACGAACCCCTGCTACTCCGCCGCTCGATACCGTATGATTCAACCACACCGATTCTACTCCGCCGATATTGCGATACTGATTTTGCATCATTAGACGACCGCTTAGCGAATCGAGTGTTACGGTAGATCCTTGTTGTGGGATACTGCCAGAGGATGAGAAAGAGGTAACGGACACAGAGGTGGGACCTGTGAATGTCGAGTTAGACGGAGTGGTCCAATCGACGTGGAATTTCCACAGCAGGATGCCGCTATAGGTTGAATAGTTAAGCGCGGCAAAAATGTTGGGCGTCCCAGCAGGCGGCGCGACGCCGCGCAAGTTGCTTGGTAATAAGCTAAAGTAGCTGCTGGAGAGATCGAAATGCACTTCGCGCAATGTGCCGCTCAACATCGAAGTTCGATCGAGCGCCCAAACCCGAGTCCCCGAATAGGATGTCGTGGTGAACATATTCGCGGACATATAGTATCCATCGGGCCAGACTCCCAACTTGGGATAATCGTTCATGAGCGTAGCGTGCGCTTGAAAGGTGTAGAGCCACCAACCGCCGGAGACCGGATCGCCTGTTTTAGAGACGGCAATACATTCATAGTAAGGTCCACTGGAACTGATCCAGGCAAAATCAGTAATGACCCATCGATCAGCCGATGCATCGTACAGAACGACGGGATCACCATTATTATACGTGTTGCATGGACTTGTCGCGCCGGTGAAAAAACTGTCAAAGGTAAAAGCCGCTAACCGTGTGCCGGTTTTATTAAAGATGCCAATGGAGGTGTTCACGGTTTGAATGTAGTGGTTGGGTCCTACGTCGCCATTCGTATCGGGCGGCCAGCCGGCACCCCAGTTTGTCAAGTCCAATCCTTTGAAATTTTGATTGGGCGATGGCATACTGACCGGCGTGCGTTGAGTTTGGCGCGCCGCATCAGAGAAAGAAGCGCTGGGCGAAATTGCGTTAGGCAATTGTCGCAATGGGATAACTCGATTTTTACCGGTGGGTTGTTTTTGCGGCAGATTCCGCACATCGCCGTCGAACGACACGCCGAGGAGCGGCTCGCCTACAAAGGGCCCGCGAATGTCTGGGTCTTGAGCCATGACAGGTTCGGTTCGCCCCTGGGCAACCCAAATAAGAAACAGAGCACTTGCAAGAAAAACGAAAATAAAGCGTCTTTGCGTTTTCATGGTTTTTGCTCCTTTGGCAAAAAACAGCACCTGTTGTTCGGTACGCGAACGCGCGCCAAACGACAGGTGCTTTAGAAACACACTATGGAATTTGCTTGCTCCGATCAATCGATTGCGGAAGATGCGCGACACTACGCTTCTCCGAACAATTTGATTTCCGGGTCAAAGTCAAACTTACGTCGCTGAATATATAGCGGTTGTTCATAAAAGTCAAATTGTCGACCTGGGTTCAGGCAAGAGTTCGGACAGGATGTTGAACCAAGCCCGTAACGACAGGCAAAACCTGACGAAAAATTTTGCGGCGTTTGAGGGACAAGTCTAATTATTCTTTCAAAAGAATGAACAAGTCGGAATACAATTTCCATTTGTTGTCTTGACGCAAGTGGGGTTGACCAGGAATCTGTTCAGTGGGCAAAGCCTGGGCATTACCTCTGAGGGCTTTGCCAAAGATGTCGTCGCGGAAGCATTCGTCGATCTTCATCCGTTGGAAACAAGTTCCTAGCCCGGACTCTGCTTTCAAATCGATCCTGCACTTTGGTTCGTTGTAACCCGGGGCTATGTTTATTGACAGTCCTCTCGTTTTGTCTATAATTCTTTCCAAACTATGCGCTGGTTTTCTGTTTTGGCAATTCTATTGTTAACTGTCCGTTTTCTCGGGCTGTGTTGTTTTGCCGAGTGGGCAAATATACCGCACGATCATATTATCGTGGGAACGGTCATGCCAGAAGAATTTGCCCATCACCACGATCATCCTCCGCAAATGGCGGCTGAGTTACCCGCATCGCACACGATGGTCATCCACAGTGGCATTGTCCTCTCGGGCTCCTTTGGTGAGTGGCTAACAATTCTTTCGGATTTTGATCTTTTGGTGTTTCCTCACGCGCCTCTTTTCTTGGTTCCCTTACCGTTGCTTGCGAGAGTTGCGGCGAATAATTCACTGCCGAATCAACTCGCGCTTCTCCAGGTCGATCCTCCACCCCGCTCAACGAACCGCTAATCTCCACTACACGTTCTATTTCCCGTCTATTGTATGTGTACGCCTGTGGCAGGTGTGGTCGATAAATCACACTGGCTGCTGGTTCATTGTGTGTTCTCTCTATCCGTCTCACCGCATTAAACTAGGCGAGCGGTGCGCTTGCCTATTCGATCTAATGTGAATCAAACAAAGGAGTAACACTATCATGAAACGAATAACCATTCGCGCCATTTTCCTGATGATGGTGGTTGTCCTATGGTCCGCTTGCGCGACGGCAACACCCACTCCAATGCCAACCCCAACCTCGATGCCAATGCCGACTCAGACTCCCGTGCCAGCGCCAACCGTCGCCGTCGCGGCGGATGCCGCCGATTGTACTAATCTTCCTGCGACGGGTCCCAAGATCAAGATCGAAGGACCCTGGGTTCCTTCCACCAACGTCGCAGAATTGAATGCCGCCGCGTCGAGCGCGAGCATGGGCGGTTCTTCATCGGCGATGGGAATGGGTAGTTCTTCATCGGCGATGAGTAGCAGTGGAATGGCGATGACGAATGCCATTAATACGGCGGCATTTATGGTGATCCATAATTGCACGGGGCAAGCCGAAAGCATCGTTAAAGTCACAAGCAATCTCGACGGCATGACGTCGCTGATGAACTTTGAAATCAAAGACGGCAAGTCGGCGATGGCGACGATCAGCCAAATCGACATTCCCGCCGGAAAAAAAGTCGAGCTAAAATCCGGCAGTTACCATGTCATGTTTATGAATTTGAAAAAAGACCTCAAACCGGGTGACACGGTTCAAGTGACGCTGACGTTCAAAAACGCCGGAGATATAATCGTTACCCCGACCGTAAAAAACAAGTAGGAGCAAGATGCTTGATATCTGGATTGCTTTTATCACGGGGTTGACCACCGGCGGCTTGAGTTGTATGGCGGTGCAAGGCGGTTTGCTCACCAGTTCGCTGGCAAATCAGATCGAAAAAGATGTGCAAGCCAAATCACTCAACCAACGCACGGGTCTTAACCTAGCCGCGCCCATCACCGTCTTTTTGTTAGCGAAACTGATCACGTATACTCTGTTCGGTGCGCTGTTAGGTGTGCTTGGCTCTTCGCTTGCCCTGACTCCGTCGATGCGAGCCATCCTCCAGTTTGCCATCGGCATCTTTATGATCGGCAATGCGCTTCGCTTGTTCAACGTGCATCCCATCTTTCGCTATTTTACGTTCGAGCCGCCGTCGTTTGTGACGCGGTTTATTCGCAAATCATCGAAAGGCAAGACCGCGTTTGGCGCGCCCGCTTTCCTGGGAGCAATGACGGTGCTGATTCCATGCGGCATCGCGCAGAGCATGATGGCGGCGGCGCTGGGAACCGCCAATCTCTGGAACGGCGCGGCAATCATGTTTGCGTTTACGTTGGGAACTACGCCCGTCTTTTTCGTGCTGGCGTATACTGCCGCGCGGCTCGGTTCAGTCATGGACAAGTACTTTATGCGCGTCGTCGCGGTGGTCTTGCTAATCCTGGGTATCTATGCGTTCGATACCGGCTTGAACTTGGCGGGCGCGCCGTTCTCTCTCTCCAGTGCCGTTCAAGACCTGGTTGATCGAGTCAATCCTCCTGCCACTACCGCTGTGCTCGATGCGAGTGATCCAGAAGCCGATCTTGTGCTTCATGCAACGGACGATGGTTACGAACCGCGCATCTTGTACACGACGGCGAACAAACCCAACAAGTTGAAAGTCGTGACCGAAAATACGGTGGCGTGCACCCTGGCATTTACGATTCCCGAACTCAACATCGCGGTCGATCTGCCGGTGACGGGCAAAACGATTTTGGATCTGCCGCCCCAACCCAGAGGCAAAGCCATTCGGTTTTCCTGTTCGATGGGAATGTATCCTGGGCAGATCATTTTTCAGTAGACGTTATCGGGGATAAGTAAAATCGTCCACGAAGGACACCAAGGTACACCAATTGTTTCTTCGTGCCCTTCGTGGAAAAAATCCATTTTGGCTGAATCAAGCAAGGAGCCGACAATGATCAAAAAAGTTTTTCGAGTTCCAGACATGGTCTGTTCCAATTGCGTGATCGCATTGGAAGGATTGGAAGATTCGCTCCCTGGTATCCAGCGTGTCTCCGCCAGTTATCACAAACAACAAATGGAGGTGGTGTACGACGAAACTAAAGTCAGCGAACCAGCGATCATTGCCGCCGCTAATGAGTTGGGTTATCAGCTACTACCTTCGAACCCAGCATAACTCGATCAGGACTTGCGCTTGATTTTGCGTCGCATGAGCGCGGGCATTAGGCAAATTGGAGAAAAAGAAACTGCCGTGCTTTGGGTCAATTGATCCAAAGCACGGCAATTTTGTATCCGCATTGTGTCCTCTATCGACTCACCAACTTGACCACTGTCACGCCGCCGCCGCCCTCGCGCTCTTCCGCTTCGCGGATGGAGGCGACGAGCGGATGCGAGCGCAATAAATCGCGCGCCAATTTTCGCAACGTTCCCGTGCCTTTGCCATGCACGATGCGGACGGACGGCAAGCCCGCTAGGTACGCTCGATCAAGATATTTCTCCAACTTGTCGAGCGCATCGTCCGCGCGCATTCCACGCAAACTCACTTCGACGCCGGGCGATTCGGTGGTAGGCAGCGAAACATGGCTGGCATATTTTTCTTCCGGCGCTTTCGGTGTCGCAACTTTATCACCTAGCTCATCCAGTTTGACGCGCACGCGAAAACTTCCGACCTGCACATCCGCGCCGCTGGCATCCATCGCGACGATTTCACCTGGCTGTCCCAGTTTCGGAACCATCACACTGTCACCAACCTGGGGAGGTCCACTTATGGGTTGAGATGTAAC
>Ga0334722_10002018_pt1 | contig 23650 bp, 23 predicted proteins | sample C3_bottom_MG_FD_207210 | JGI IMG/M metagenome (GOLD analysis project Ga0334722, IMG submission 207210) | Sediment microbial communities from Yellowstone Lake, YNP, Wyoming, USA - C3_bottom | ecosystem: Environmental > Aquatic > Freshwater > Lake > Sediment | place: USA: Wyoming | collected... | reverse complement strand
AGACCGCTGGATGAGGTTACAGTCAAGGGGAAGAGGAAAAAGATTAAGATCTTCGAGCTCGTAGGGAGGGTTGGGGAGCAGCAGGAGATTTGCCCTCAGGAGGATCAGATTAATTTATGCCGTTTATTTACAGAAGCTTACGCTGCAATGCAGCGCAAAGACCTCCTGCTTGCCAAGAAGCTTTTTGCCCAGCTGCAAGTGCGTTATCCAGAGGATTATCCTACACAAATCTACCTGGAAAGAATCCATAATGAGAACATTTAGAGTCAATATTCTTACCCTTTTTCTATCCCTACTCACCCTTTCCCTGTTTATTGTCATTTTATTTACTCATTTTAGACAGCAGCAATCTGTCATGGACTTTTCGAGGGCAGTTGCAGAGAGGGTGGTCAACCTGGTAGTTGTCAGATTTCAGGCGATGATGCGGGGATCGGAGCAGGTGACAAAAATAGCAGCAGGTTTTTTTCCAGACATTGGGGATCTCACCTTTGAAAATAAGACGCTTGTCACCTATTTGCTCAGTGTGGTTAAAAGTGATCCCAATTTTGCCAATTTTTACATCGGACTTCCCAATGGAGCGGGGATGGCTGCATACAACCGCTCTTTTACCACTCAACGCTTTTATATCACAGACCCCACTAGACCCCTTCCAGCGCAAACTGCTTTTGCGATCCACCATTTCACTGTAAGCAAGGGGCCCCGCTCTTCTGAAATGGTCTACTTAGATGCCGCATTTAAGGAGTTGGGCAGCGAGGTGATTCCCGCTGTTTCTTATGATGTGACAACGCGCCCTTGGTATACGGGTGCAGTGAAAAATCGGGGCCCATTTTGGACAGATTTTTATCCCTATTTTATTACCGCGGACGTCGGGATATCAATAGGCAATCCCGTCTATGATGCAGCTGGTAACTTACTGTGTGTCGTGGGTGCAGATCTCTCCTTTTCTTTGCTCTCCCAATTTGTGCAGCAGCAAAAGATTGGAAAAACGGGGGGAGCTTACATTCTCAGCAGCGATGGCACGGTCACAGTTCCCATTGTCACACGTGCGCAACACCACTCGACAGATAGCTCCCAGGAAGTGATTGCGCAGGCCTTTAAAAATTATGAGAAGACAAACCGAGCAAGCTCCCATTTCATCCTAGAGGAGCAAGGGGTCAAATACCTCACGTACATCACGCAATTGCCCTCTTCTCCCAACGCAAGTTGGATGATTGTGACAGTTGCGCCCTTAAGTGACTTCTTTCAAGAATTATTTCTCCAGCAGCGCCACCTCATTTGGATGATGGTAGGCACCCTTCTTTTGTCTGTGCCGATCATCCTCTATTTTGCAAAGCGGATCTCCTCGCCCATTGTCACTCTGGCTACTGAGGTGAATAAAATTGGTAAACTGGATCTATCTAGCCAAAACCGCATCCAGAGCAGCGTGAAAGAGGTGCTCCTCATCGATCATGCGATTGCAGCCATGCGGCGCGTGATCCGCTCCTTCTTTAAATATGTGCCTCAAGGGGTTGTCAGCAGCCTTCTGCAAAAAAAAGAGGAGATCGTGCTTGGGGGGCAGATGCAAGAATTGACGATCTTCTTCTCCGATATTGCAGATTTTACAGCCATTGCTGAGACCTGTAGCGTCGATCTACTCAATCCCCTCTTATCAGAGTATTTTGGGGCGATGACGCAAATCATCCATGAAACGCACGGAACAGTGGATAAATTCTTAAGTGATGGAATTATGGCATTCTGGGGAGCTCCCATTGCCTCACCTACACATACAGCAGATGCCTGTGTGGCAGCGCTTCGGTGCCACGGCATGCTCGCTACACTGAATGCAAAGCGGAAGGAGGAGGGAAAACCAGAATTTGTGACGCGCTTTGGCATCAATACAGGCCCTGTGATCGTAGGCAACATTGGCACAGAGGACAGGATGAATTATACCGTGATTGGCGATGCTGTGAATACAACCTTTCGCCTTTTAAAAGTGGATAAGGAGTACCACACCTCTATCTTGCTCAGCGAGCACGCTAAAAACCAGCTCCCCCCCGACTTTGTCCTGCGCCCCTTGGACCTTGTGGCAGTCAAAGGGAAAAAAGAGAAGATTCAAGTCTATGAGCTGGTGGGTAAGTTGTGGGAGCAGGGGGTTCATCCAAGTGCCGATCAGATCGCCCTATGCACGCAGTTTACAGAGGCCTATGCAGCCATGCAGCGCCAAGAGCTGCAGCAGGCGCGCGCGCTCTTTGCAGCGATTGCTAGCCGCTTTCCCGAGGATTACCCCACCCAGCTACATCTTAAGCGGCTTGGATAGAACAGTTGTTTTCCTTTGGAACAGCTCTAAATAACCCTTTTAGGGGGGATAAATACTGCTGAATGGGGCTGGGGGCATTCAGGAATTCTTGCATCATGTTCTTGAGGTTCTCTTTGATGAAGACCTGCTTGAGCATCTCTCCTAGAACAGAGTTGAGGAGTTGATCCATGGGGAGCCCTCCCTGGCTGCTGATCTCAGTTAATTCCATCCTTGGGATGCGCGGGAGTCTTTTCACTTTGCCCCCATCCTTTTTATAGACGACATCGACGTCGATGTTTGTCAGGACGATCCGGTGGATCAAGAGGCTCTTTTGTGCACCATTTGGCTGCTGGGGTTGCGCCTTGCGCTCTGTTTTTTTCCGTTTTTCACTTTTTTGTGGGGGAGGTGATTCTGTTCCCATCGATTTTTTGAGGTTACCCATGATCACGGTCCAGTTGCCGTTTGTGCTTGTGGGAGAGTCAAATTCAAGCCCCAGGTAGACATCCATCAGATCGATCTCATCGATGACGATAGCTTGCTTGAAGTAGTTAGAAAAGGGAGCCAAAACAGCAATTTGATCGCAGGTAAATGCTTTTGCAAGGAGCGATCCCGGAGGGTTGCCGATGGCTATTTTGTTCACATCTACCTTTCCCCAGCCCAGTCCAAAGCTGTCGATTTTGACTGCGACCTGCATTTTCTTGGCGAGGTTGTTGGCTACAATATCGGGTACGCGCGACCAGAAGATGAACCCGATGACAACAATTGCCAAAATAACGATGACGACAAGACCTGTAAAAGTAGATAGAAATGTCTTCATTGCAGAGGATCCTCCCTTTTCTTCAAGGTATTAAAAAAAATACTTTGAATCAAGGGGGGAAAAAAAGGCGCTTCAAAAGAAGCGCCTTAACTTAAGAGAAGTTTAGTACTCAGACCCTGACATTGCAGGAGTAGAGGATTTCTCCTCTGCTTCGTCGGTAATGATCGCCTCTGTTGTCAGCAAAAGGGCTGCAATGGAAGCGGAGAGTTCGATGGAGAGGCGGACCACTTTTGTTGGGTCCACGATCCCCATTTCAAGCATGTTGCCATACTTGTCATTGAGTGCATCCCACCCTTCATATGTTGCCATGGAAGAGATTTTTTGCACGATGATTGACCCCTCTTTGCCTGCATTCTCTGCAATTTGACGGATCGGCCACACGATCGCTTTCATGATGATCTCAACGCCCACTCTTTCCCCTTCTTTTAGGGAAGCAGCCAGTTTTTCAAGTGCTGGCAGGGAGCGGATGAAAGCGACGCCTCCGCCAGGGAGGATCCCTTCCTCAACGGCAGCTTTTGTGGCGTGGACAGCATCATCGACGCGGTCTTTCTTCTCTTTCATTTCGATCTCTGTTGCAGCTCCGACGCGGATGATTCCAACGCCACCTGCCATTTTTGCAAGGCGCTCTTGGAGCTTTTCGCGGTCGTAGTCAGAGGTGGACTCTTCGATTTGACGGCGGATGAGGGCGATCCTATCTGCGATCTCTTTTTTATCTCCAGCGCCTTCAACAAGCGTTGTATCATCTTTGCCGATGACCGCCTTTTTGACTTTGCCGAGCATCTCGAGTGTGACGCTCTCAAGTTTAATGCCCAGCTCCTCGCTGATCAACTCTCCTCCAGTTAGCGCTGCAATGTCTTGCAGTATCGCTTTGCGGCGATCTCCAAAACCAGGTGCTTTCACGGCGCACACTTTCAAGCCAGCGCGCAGGCGGTTGACAACAAGCGTTGCCAAGGCTTCCCCTTCCACATCTTCTGCGATGATCAGAAGAGGTCTTCCTGTTTCCGCTGCTGCCTGAAGGATAGGGAGCAGGTCTTTAACGGCGCTAATTTTTTTCTCGTAGATCAGAATGAGGACATCTTCGAGCACGCACTCTTGCGTCTCTGCATTGGTCATGAAGTAGGAAGAGACGTAGCCGCGATCAAAATTCATCCCTTCGACAACGTCAAGCGTCGTCTCATATCCTTTTGCCTCTTCGACTGTGATCGTGCCATCTTTGCCCACTTTTTCCATCGCTTTGGCAATGATTTCACCAATTTCTGTATCACCATTGGCAGAGATGGTAGCAACCTGCGCAATCTCTTTGCGGTCTTGGATCGGCTTGCTTAATTTTTTTAATTCCTCTGTGATCGTCTGAACTGCCTTTTCACTTCCCCGCTTGATGTCCATGGGATTGGCTCCAGCAGCGACGTTGCGCAGACCTTCGCTGTAGATCGCCTCTGCTAGCACAGTAGCTGTTGTCGTTCCATCGCCCGCTTTGTCAGCTGTCTTGCTGGCGACCTCTTTGACCATTTGAGCGCCCATGTTCTCGTGCTTATCTTCCAGCTCGATCTCTTTTGCAACAGTGACACCATCCTTGGTGATCTGTGGCGCGCCGTAGGACTTGTCGATCACGACATTGCGTCCCTTTGGGCCCAGTGTGACTTTCACGCAAGAGGCTAAGGTTTTTACCCCTTTTAGGATCCTTTGGCGTGCGTCTTCTTTAAATTTAATACTTTTTGCTGCCATAGCGGTGTACTCCTTTGGGTTTTTAAGTTATAATTGCAATGATGTCATCGGCGCGGAGGATGACGAACTCTTCGTCATTGATTGTCACTTCCTGACCAGAATATTTATCCATCAGGATCGTATCGCCCAATTGGACTGGGATGGGGATCTGTTTTCCCTCTGCTGTAGTAGAACCTGAGCCGATTGCGATCACTTTTGCAGTTTCCTGCTTTTTCTTTGCCGTATCTGGAAGGATGAGGCCCCCTTTCAATGTCTCTTCCTGAAGGGTGCGTTGAACAAGAACTCGATTGCCAAGAGGCCTGAGTGTCAGTTTATTAGTTGTTTGTTGTGCCATCTTTGTTTCTCTCCTTTTCTGGTGCATTGAGTCCTGAAGTATAACCCTAAGGGATTTTTTTTGACAACCTCAAAAATTAGCAATTTACACAATCGACTGCCAAATTAAAGTTATTTTTCACTTTGACAGATGCAGATGTGAAAAGGTAACTTCAATTCTAAAATTGGAGACCATCTATGACAATCATGCAGTCCGTTACGCCCCTAGAAAAGACGCAAGAGCGCGCCGCCGTCGCTGCGCAGCACTGCTGGGATGTGGAGACCCTCTACCCCTCTTGGGAGGCTTGGAACCGGGAACTTGAGCAGTGGGGAAGGGAGGGCAATACTCCCCATTGGCCTGAATTTAACCCGTTGCGCGAGAGCTGGAAGCAGAGCCCAGAAAATTTTAAAAATTTGATTCAACTCTCTTGCCAGATCGACCGCCAACTCTCCAAGCTCTACACCTATGCCCACCTGCGGCACGATGAAGATGTGGCGGAAGAGGTGGCAAAAAAGGCGTATAGCCGGATCACAACCCTCCTGTATGCCTTTCGCCAGGAGACGGCGTGGATGGAGCCTGAGATGTTGCAGTTGCCTGAAGAGCAGCTGGATGCACTGCTAAAATCCCCTGCTCTAGAGGAGTATGCATTTTATCTTGAAAAAATTGTCCGACTGAGAAAACACACGCTTGCAGCGTCAGAGGAGGAACTCCTTGCGATGGCAGGCAAACCGCTGGAGACGGCCTCACAGGCTTTTGGAGCCTTCAACAATGCAGATCTGAAATTTCCTCCTGTTGTCGATGGGCAAGGAAACACTAGAGAGCTGACGCATGGAAAGTACCTGCTCTATTTGCGCGACAAAGACCGCACCCTGCGCGAGGGGGCGTTCAAGAATTTGCACCGCACCTTTGCAAGCTTTGAAAATACGCTGTGTGAGCTTCTCAGCGGGCAGGTCAACTGCCACCTGTTGCAGATGCGCGCGCGCAAGTACCCCTCGTGCGTTGCAGCGGCCCTTTTTCCCAATCAAATATACGTTGCAGTCTATACAGCGCTCATCCAGGCCGTGCGCAAACACCTCCCCGCGCTCCACCGCTATATGCACCTGCGCAAGGAGGCGATGGGGCTCAATAAGTTGCACCTGTACGACCTGCATGTTCCCCTTGTCAGACAAGTGGATATGGGAATGTCCTATGAAGAGGGGACACAAGCAATTCTCGACTCCGTTGCGATCCTAGGAGAGGATTACCAGCGCACCTTGGCTGAGGGTCTGACGACAGCGCGCTGGGTAGATAGATATGAGAATGCCCGCAAACGTTCAGGAGCCTATTCTAGCGGCTGTTACGATAGCATGCCCTACATCTTGATGAATTACCACGGCACCTTTAATGATGTCATGACACTCTCCCATGAGGCAGGCCACAGCATGCACTCAGCCCTCAGCCGCAAGCACCAACCCTACCACTACTCTCAGTATTCGATTTTTGTAGCTGAGGTGGCATCGACATTTCACGAAGAGTTGCTCCTCCGCCACCTCCTGCAAAAGGCAAAGACTAAGGAGCAGAAGGCATTCCTGATCAACCAGAAACTAGACGATATGCGCTCGACCCTCTTGCGTCAAACCATGTTTGCTGAGTTTGAGCTGCAGCTGCACACCTTTGCTGAGCAGGGGATCCCCATCACCCCAGCCCTTGTAAAATCGCAGTACCGCAAGCTAAATGAGGAGTATTTTGGACCTGATGTACAGATCGATGAGGAGGCAGATAGTGAATGGGCGCGCATTCCCCATTTCTACTACAACTTCTACGTCTATCAGTACGCCACAGGAATTAGTGCCGCCCACGCACTCGTCGATAAAGTCGTAAATGGCACAGAAAAAGAGCGCGATGCTTACCTCGCATTCCTCTCCTCTGGCTCCAGCAAATACCCCATCGATGTGTTAAAATTGGCAGGTGTCGATATGCGCACCCCTGAGCCAGTGGAATCCGCCATGCGCCATTTCGATGCGCTGGTGACGCAGCTCTCCGAGCTGCTGCGTTAAGAAAGGGAAGGGGGAAGGCTAGAGCCTTTCATAAAGTGTGCCACGTGTGCGTTGAGCTGTATTATGATCGCTGACTTCTCTTCAGGTGAGGGCTCTAACTGTAGACGTGTTTCTGCATTTGTTAACGCTGACCTAAATAGGTCCAGATGTGCTTGCTGCAGAGAGTATGTTTTGGCGTCTCTTCTAAAGGCGTCTTCTGCGTAAACTTCCATGCATGCGAGTGCAGCGCGAAAAGATGTCATGCATAACCCTATATCTCTAGTTGCAGAGGCTTTTGCAACGGCGCGTGTGCGATACATTTCCATGAGTTTGGGTGTGATGGGACTCTCTGAGGCTTTGGGAGACCTCCTCCGTGCCGGTTCTTGTCGTTTAGGAGGGGGTATGTGTGTTATTTTTGCTTTTTGCGCCTCTGGTGCAATTACCCGGTAAATGTCCTTGATCTCTCCACAGATCAGCGTGTGTCGCTGCCTATCTTCTTGTTGACAGACTTTGCTGCAGTACTGAGCAAAACAGGCTTTACATCTCTTAGATGTTTCACATGTTGAGGCTTGCTCGTTTGGACAAGAGACATTGAAACACTTATCTTTGCAAACCACTTGGTGAAGGAAAAGCGAGTGCTCTTCCAGGCAGTGTGCGATTGCGGGGGATATATCTTGACACGAATAACATCTTTCCGTTGCTGACATAGGAGAATTACCATTCTTAATTATAACGTTAATTATATTATGTATAATAAAAACAGTCAAGTAATAAAATAATTACTTAAAAGTTGAATGCAATGCGCAAGTCACTTGCAACCAGTGACTTAAAATTAACTGAAAAAAGGTTAAACACTAAGGCACCCCCACTACTCTTCAACAGGGACGGCTTTCTCTAAGATCTCTTTGCGGCAAAAGATGGGAATGTTATTGAGCAGGGCTAAGGTGATGCAGTCGCTTGGCCGGGCATCGATCTCCAGAAAGGTTGTTTGCTCTCCTATTTGCTGCTCTAGATAGAGCCTGGCAAAGTAGATTGTATCTTCGATGTCGGTGATCACGATTTGAAGGGGCTTGATGCTGAACCCTTTAAAAACGGCGTGGATTAGGTCGTGGGTGTAGGGGCGGGGTTTATGCTCGTCTGTCAGGTAGGTTTGGATATTGCGGCCGACGGAGGGGTCTGTGTAGATGGCAAACCGCTTCTGTTCTGTGCCTAGTATGATGACGGTATAGGCGTGGGACTGCATGATTTTATTGAACGTGATAGGGACTAGTTCTGTTGCCATTACATCCTTTAAGGTTTTACAACCACCTGCCCATCGGCAAAGCCAACGACCACTCTTCCAGCAAGGTGAAAGAAAAATCCTGTGTCCACAACACCTGGAATATGAATCAGCGTCTCGTGGTCTCTTTCAGGATTCTCTCGCAATGTGTCAAAATGGATATCGCAGATCAGATTGCCATTATCAGTCACATATAAACTACCGTCTGATTTTTTGCGAAACTCTCCGCGATAGCCAGCCTTTTTAATGTGGTGCAGCGTGGCAGCGCTTGCAAAAGCGATGACTTCAACGGGTAATTTGCATTTACCAAGAGAGGTGACCAGTTTTTTTTCATCCACAATGACAACCATTTCTCGACTCATTGCAGCGACGATCTTCTCCCTAACAAAAGCTCCTCCTCCCCCTTTGATCATCCTTTTTTGGAGGTCAATTTCGTCTGCTCCGTCAACTGTGAGGTCAAGAGATGTGACCTCTTCGAGCTCCAGCATCGGGATCATCCCCTTTTTGGCCAAAAGGTAGCTTTGCTCAGAGCTGGCAACTGCCTGAATTTTGAGACCCTCTTGGCACCGCTGAACCAGCCGCTCTATAAAATAAAAGGCAGTCGTTCCAGTGCCAATTCCCACTAGCATGCCGCTTTGGATGAATTCTGCTGCTTTGTAGCCGACAGCTTTTTTGATCGCTTCATTAGACATATGATTGGATCTTTAAGAAAAGGGGATTACATTACAAGATTTTTTTTGTAGTCCTATGTGTTTCAAATTACACAGATGAAATCGTTGTGTGCGCCCTACGTCTGATTCGCGAGGGCTTAGACTTAATACGAATCTCTATATCTTGATCTAAAGCCATCAGGAACCTTAACAAACGATCCATGCTGAACCCTGCTAGTTTTCCATGAAGTAGGGCAGATACCTTGGGTTGGCTAATCCCTAAGATTTTTGCAACTTTTTCTTGGGTTAGACGTTTTTTTTTGATGATATGTTCAATTTGCCTTGCAAGTTCTGCTTTTGCTAACCTTTCTTCTGCATCAGGCAGACCTAAGTCGGCAAATACGTTGCCACTACTTTTTACATAGTCTTCCATGATTTTAACCTATATGTTTACGTAGAAAGTTATCCCAAATCGGGGATATTTGCGCAATAAGGATTTCAATTGGTCCTTGGATCATCAGCATTTTGATTGAAGTATATTTTTGACAACGCTAGGATGCGTCTTTTGGGATGGGAGAACTTCTGGAGAGGGAGGGCTAGAAATGGTTTTGGACAATAAAAAACAGATCGTGGATGAGAGCCTAAAGACGCGCAAGGCAAGAGAAAAGCTGAAGCGGCAGCTGGAGGCTTTTGATAAAAAGGTCACTCCGCAGGCATTGGAAAAAAAGGCCATTGAAATTCAGCGCTGGATTGCAAGGCATGCTCCTAATCGCGTTGCCTTGAAGCATAAAAGCATTTCGCTCTTTGATGAAAATCAGAACGCTGCTGGATTGAGTGTGCGCGTGAGCCAGTTGGCCGATCAGATCAAAAAAGAATTTTGTGTCACGACAGAAGAGGAAGACCAAGTCAAGATCTCTAATCTTAAGAGACTGGTTAGAAAAGAATAATCTTTCAACTTTTGAAGGCTCTCTTTAGAATTGCGCGAACCTATCCCTTATCGGGATAGGTTCACGGAAAAAGAGGGATCCTTTATGTCGAATGTCATTGCCTGTTTGAAAGAGCGTGGGCTCTTGGACGCCATTACAAGTGAGGAGTTGATTAAACGGGTGGAGCAGCCGATCAAGCTCTACTGCGGTTTTGATCCGACGGCAGATAGTCTGCACATCGGTAACCTGGTGGGCATTGTTGTGTTGCGTTGGTTTCAAAAATTTGGGCATACTCCTGTGGTGATTTTAGGGGGAGCGACGGGGCGCATTGGGGATCCTTCAGGAAAAAGTGTGGAGCGCCCCTTATTAGATGCTTCGGCCATTGTCTATAATACGACGCGGATCCGGCGCCATTTTGAGGCGATTTTAGATTTTTTTCACACAAAATGTCGCCCTCAGATTTTTAATAATGATGAATGGTTCTCCGATTTTCGCCTGATCGATTTTCTGCGCGATGTGGGAAAGCATTTTCGCCTGGGCACGATGCTCTCTAAAGAGAGCGTCAAGAGTCGCCTCTCTTCAGAAGAGGGGATTAGCTTTACTGAATTCAGTTATCAGCTGTTGCAATCTTATGATTTTTACCATCTCTGCGCCAATCATGGGGTGATTTTGCAGATTGGCGGCAGCGATCAATGGGGCAACATTACGGAAGGGGTTGATTTGGTAAGGCGGCTGGGTTGTGGTCCTGCCTATGGACTGACATTTCCTCTTTTGACCCGCAGTGATGGAAAAAAATTTGGCAAGTCGGAGTCGGGCGCCATTTGGCTTGCAGCGGATCGCTGCTCGCCCTACGAATTCTATCAGTATTTCTTTCGCATGCCTGACGCAGATGTGATTAAGATGATGCGCGTTCTTACCTTCATGGATCTCAAGGAGATTGGTGAGATTGAAGCGGGGATGCAGGAAAAAGATTATATCCCCAACACTGCACAAAAGCGGCTAGCGCAAGAGATGACGCAGATGATCCACGGTGAGGAGGGGCTTGCAAAGGCGCTCAAAGTGACGGAGGGGGCAGCTCCTGGAACAGACGCTGCTTTAGACCCTGAGTCTTTGCGAGAAATTGCCAAAGATATGGCCAGCACAGAGCTTGAGCTGGGCGCTGTTCTAGAGCAGAAATTTGTGGATGTTGTGGTTAAAATTGGACTGCTGCCAAGTAAAGGGGAGGCTGTTCGCCTCATTCAAAATGGGGGGGCATACTTGAATAATCAGCGCATCGATGATGCTAATTTCCGCTTGACGGAAGGGGCGCTGATTGGGGGAGAGTTTCTTTTGTTTGGATCGGGGAAAAAAAAGAAAATGCTTGTCAAGGTGAAGAAATAGGGGGGGGAGTGCAAACATAATGGTTTTTTTTGTAAAAACCACTTGCTTGAAAATCAATGTGATACAACAATGAGCAAGTAAAGGGATATGGGTCTACCCCATGGGGCTTGTGGTAGATTCTGCTTAACTAAGGAGTCGAAAAAGTATGGCAACAATTACAAAAAAGAAACTCATCCAGGTGATTTCTCAGGCCCGAGGTGTTCACCCCAATGATGTGCGCCACGTCATTCAATCTTTTTTAGATACAATGACAAATTATCTGGCTCAAGGGGATCGTCTCGAATTCCGTGATTTTGGCGTTTTTGAGGTGGTGGAGAGGAAACAGAAGATTGGTCGCAACCCTAAAAATGCGGCGGTACCCATTGTGATTCCAGCGCGCCTTGCTGTTAAATTCACTCCTGGTAAAAATATGCGTAAGAGCATTGAAAAAGTGCGCAAAACGCCCGGTGGCCAGGGTAAATAGCACGCCTGGTGTCTAGATTTTCTTGAAAAAGAACCCCTATTTAGGGGATTATTCGTTTTTTTTGTTTTTAATTCTTGATTTTATTCCAGTTATGTAGATAATTGCTTTTTTGTTTTTTAAGTAGGTACCCCCTTCCTAAAAAGGGAGGTAGTGCCTATAATTTGATCAACAGGAGCATCGCTTGTGTCAGCGCCTAAGTGGATTTTAATCATTGCCGTGACCCTATTCTCAGGGATTGGTATTGCTGCTCTTGTGAAGAAGGGGAAGGGCAAGCAGGTGGCACCTGTGGCTGTCGCAAAGAAGCCTTTGGGGGAAAAACCCTCCGAGCCTTGCGTTAGTCCTCCTCAGATGCCGCGCTCAGAGGTCTCTGTAAAAGATGCCCTTCCCAATATTGATAGGATTTTCCAGCTGTTCACAACAAGCTCTTCAAAATTGCCAATTGTTGAGACGCTTAACTACTCCAGCTCTGTCTCTTGGCTCAAAGGGCGCCCAGCATGGATTGCAGATTATGCCACCTATTATGGAACCTCTCGCCACTTTATAGCGCGCAGCTTAAATGGTGGGACAGATTATTTTTCTCAAAGGGTCTCTGAGGGGAGTAAATTCAATGTCTTTCGCAAGGATAAAAAAATCCAGTTCTACCTCCTTGTCGACATCTCTCATTGTAAAATGGGATTTTACTATGTAGACCAGGATACAAATGAGCGTGTCCTGCTTAAGACGTATGCCGTTGGGCTGGGGCGCGCCGATGCTGCTTCTGCGTCGGGAACGCTCACGCCGCTTGGGCGCTATGAGCTCGGCAGCAAGGTCGCCATTTATCAACCGGGAACGATGGGGTTTTACCAGGATCAGCAAATAGAGATGATGCGTGTCTTTGGAACGCGCTGGATCCCCTTTGACAAGGCAGTGGAAAGGGCGACGGCGCCGGCCAAGGGATATGGCCTTCAGGGGGCTCCCTGGGTGCCCAATGCTCAGGGGCAGTTGTTAGAAAATAAAAGTGTGATTGGCTCCTACGACAGCAACGGGTGCATTTGCATGAGTGGCGATGACATTGCAGAATTATTTGCAATTGTTGTGACGAAGCCGACATTTATTGAAATAGTTAAAAATGTTCATGAAGCTAAACTACCTGGGGTGGAAGTTGCAACTCCCTCTCGTTAAAGTAAGGAAAAAAGATGACTACACTGGCCCATGAGAAGCAGATTTTTGAATATGAGAAGACAATTGCTCTGTTAAGGGAGCAAAATAAAGAGAATGCTCTATGGACAGATGAGGAGATGGATCAATTCGAGTCGAAGCTTCAGCAGTTAAAGGGGAATGTCTATTCAGAGCTCTCTGCTTGGGATAGAGTTTTGATTTGCCGCCATCCAGGGCGCCCCAAGTCGATCGATTACATTCAGAACATGTGTGAGGAGTTTACAGAGCTGTGCGGGGATCGCCTCTTTCGCGATGACCGCGCTGTGATTTGCGGGCTTGCTAAAATAGGGGGCCAGAAATTCATGGTCATCGCTCAGGAGAAGGGGAATGATACTGCCAGCCGCTTAGAGCGCAATTTCGGCATGATGCATCCTGAGGGCTACCGCAAAGCGATGCGGTGCATGCGCCTGGCTGCGACCTTTAAGATTCCCGTCCTCTCCCTGATCGACACGCCAGGCGCACATCCTGGCCTCTCCTCTGAAGAGCGCGGTCAAGGATGGGCAATTGCACAAAATCTCTTTGAAATGGCCCGTCTGCTCACTCCAGTGATCGTGGTTCTGATCGGTGAGGGGTGCTCTGGTGGAGCGCTTGGCATCGGCGTGGGGGATGTGGTGGCTATGCTCGAGCACTCCTACTACTCTGTCATCTCTCCGGAAGGATGCGCCTCGATCCTTTGGCGCGACAATAATAAAAAAGAGCTTGCCGCCCAGACACTTAAGATGCATGTCGAAGACCTAATGAAATTCGATATTGTCGATGCCATGATAGAGGAGCCGATGGGGGGTGCACACCATGATCCTAAGGCTGTCTATGCCAGCGTGAAGAAATACATCCTTGAGCAGTGGAATATCTTAAAAACGGTGGCGCCTGAAGTGCTGATTGAACAGCGCTACCAAAAGTTTCGCCGCATGGGCCAATTTTCTGTAGAAGAGAGCTAAAAATGAAATTGCTTCTTAAAGCTGCCTTGCGCAGTCGCCAACACCTCTCTTTATTCATCGTGACGTTTGTCACGCTGCTCTGTCTTACCGTGGCAAGTCAAATGGAGATGTTTGCCCTTGGCGTGCTCTCTAATAACGGCGCCGATTTCTTCACCCTCTTTTCTCCAGAATCTGCAGCAGAGGGCTCTCGCGACACTGTTTCCTTGCATACGATAGAAGCCAAGTGGCCTCAGATCGACACAGATGCTACGGGGGTCATTACAAAACAAAAAGCTGCAGCTTACATGGCAACAAGAGAGACTAACCCCCTCAACTGGTTGCTCCGGGAATTTCGCGAGAAGTTCAATTTTGCAAATAATATCAAGGCGCTTGTCGTCGTCCTCCTATGCGTGGCCGTTTTTAAGGCGATTTGGCTGTTTGCTAGCCGCTACACGACGCAGCTTTTATCGATCCGCGTCAGTCGCGATCTGCGCCAGCAGTATTTCGAGCACATCCAATCGCTTCCTATGAGCTTTTATCAAAAGCACAATATTGGCAGCCTCTCTTCTAGAGTTGTGGGGGATGCAGGTCAGATCGCAGTCTCCATCAACGCCTGGCTCACCAACTATCTGCAAACGCCCTTTACAATCATCACTTGCCTCTCGATGTGCTTTTACCTCTCCTGGCAACTGTCGCTGGTTGTCTTCATTGGCGTCCCGCTGATCGTACTCCCCATTGTTTTCTTGGCCCGCAGGGTCAAACGGGTGTCGCGCCAGCTCCAGTCCAATCAAGAGCGGTTTGCCAATGTTTTGATCGATTTCCTCGCTGGGATTCAAACGGTGAAGATTTTTTCGATGGAGGCCTTCTCTCTCAAGAAATATAAAGAGCAGAACGACCGGATGGCAGTTCTTGAAAGCAAAACGGCAAAGTATGGTTTGCTCACGCGCCCCATCCTGCATGCGATCACAACCGTGTGCCTAGCCTCTGTTGTCCTCTTTGGTCTCTACACGCTCTGCATGAGCCTCTCCCAGCTGATTGTCTTTTGTGGCCTCCTGCAGCTGGTCTATGAACCTGTGAAAAAGTTTGCCGATGAGAATGCCAATATCCAGCGCGGGGTGGTGGCTGCCGAGCGGATGTTCGAGGTGCTGCACTTAAGACCTGACATTGAAGATAGCAAGGGAGCCCTCACACTCTCCAACTTTAAAGAGAAAATCGAATTTAAGAACGTCTGGTTTCGCTACAAGGATGAGTGGATCCTCAAAGACCTCAGCTTCACCGTCAACAAAGGGGAGACTGTCGCCATTGTTGGCCCTACAGGCGCTGGGAAATCGACGATTGTGCAGCTGATCCCCCGCCTTTTTGATGTGCAAAAAGGGGAGATCCTGATCGATGGCAGGCCGCTGAGCGCCTACACGCAGAAATCGATCCGCGAAATGATCGCCTTCGTCTCTCAAAAGCCGTTCCTCTTTTTTGATACGATCGCCGCCAACATCTCCTTTGGTAAAAATTTCACCCGCGAGAGCATCGAAATTGCTGCAAAACGTGCCCATGCAGAAGAGTTCATCAGCCGTCTGCCACAAAAATATGATTCGATGCTGGCAGAAGCGGGGCAGAACCTCTCTGGCGGTCAGCAGCAGCGCCTTGCCATCGCAAGAGCCCTTGTCAAGCAGTCCCCCGTCCTCATCCTTGATGAGGCGACATCTGCCCTTGATTCCATCAGCGAGCTACATATCAAAAAAGCCATCACAAGCTTGCATGGCGAAGTGACGCAGATCCTGATCGCGCACCGCCTCTCCACCATCGAGCATGCCGACAAGATCATCTACCTCGAGCATGGCGTGAAGATTGCAGAGGGAAATCGCGATGTGCTGCTCAAGACGTGCGACCCTTTTCGCCGCATGTGGGAAGCACTCTACCACCACGACACCCACGCCCGCACTGCTCTAAAAGATGCAGAGCCAGCTTCTGTGTGAGAAAGAGAGGTAAGAAAAGCCCGAATGAAAAGTTCTCACTTCTCATTCGGGCTGTTTGTAGCTTACGCCTGAACTGGATTCACAGTTGTTCTCAAGTATGCGAGGATCGCATTTTGCAACTGCGTATCAATCCTTAAATTCTCACGCTGCATAGGATGACGACAAGAGGGGCAAGCGGGGTCTATGATTCCATACTCGCCGTTTAAAACACCCGTGTCTGTTGGACCCAAGATCCCATTAGCACTCGAAGCGTCAATATGGTGCCAGGTGACTCGTCGCTCCGGGTCGCCAGCGTGAGTGGCATCAAAAACTGGTAGCGACATAAAGTTGGCAGAAACAATGCATTCAAAACCATTTGGGACCTCAGGTCTTGGTCGCAAGAGGTTATACTGTGCAGATAACCTCGCTATGCTCGCCGCTGTCTTCAATACTTCACCAGGAATTGCAGCCCGCACATAAGGAATTGCGCCCTCTATGGCAGCCAGAGGCCTCCTAGGCAGCTCGCGCGGAGCAGGCCCGCCTGTAAAGGCCTGGGGACCTACCGCAGCGATCTGCTCGGGGGTAGGGGTAAGGGTCGTCAGACTAGGCATGCCTGCAAAGGCCCGAGCGTCTATCTGGTCGATCGGGTTGTGGTTAAGGCGCAGCGTCTGCAGAGCTGGGTAGCCTGCAAAGGTCTGGGGTAAGGGGGGGGTACCGAAGTCAAGATCGAGGTTGTAGTCAAGGGGCTGCCCGGCCGGAGCATGCGCGTCTGCAATGTTCAGAACAAACGGCAGCTCTCTACTAGGGATCGAACCATCTCTCGGAAGTTGCAGAGGTGGGGTGGATGCAAAGGTCTCGGGCTGGATCTGAGTGATGGTGTCTCCATTGCCGTGCGAATGAATAAGCCGCTGAATTTCCTCGTTGGTAATGCGCATCAGCTCTGCCGCGCTTATAGGGGGTATGGGAACCCCCGCCGCGCGTGTACGGTCTAACAATTGCAGAAGCTGGGCCACAAGTTCAAGTTCTAGTAGACTGGGCAAGCGCGACCCTCTTGGAGCTGGCGTGCCTGTAGAGACACTACCACGCGAGTGCTGACTCCGCGTGTATCCAGTGGTCTGACTTCTCATCACATCCTCGCGTATTTCTTGCAGAGGCTGGTCCATAGATGTTGGCTCGGATACTGACTCGCTGCTGGTATAATACTGAGTTTCCGGACGTGCCACTCTTATACTGTTCCATAGTTCTAGCAGAAGCTGGTCCATACGCTGGTCCTCCATAGATCTTCGCGTGCTGTTGGTAACACGCGGACCTTCCGGGGCTTCTAGTGACGCTGCAGTAATGGCATTTGTGGCAGGGCGACTGAGTTGAAGCGATCGCGTAGACAGGTCTAGGCCTGGAATAGTGTCAAGGCTGTCGTTTTGCGATTGCATCCAGCTTCGTATTGCAACAGCAGAAATAGGAGGACGTAATCCGTCTGCAGAAGCTGCGTCTGCTTGCGGGGACGACGGCGGGCTGTAGAGGTCATCCTCTATGTCAGTGGGTATCGATGTCCTTGGCAGGCCGGGGGTGCCGGGGGTATTGTTGTTTGTTGGATTTGTCATAATGTCCTCATTTTAAATTATATATTATATTTAACTTTACACTTTAATTATCGTACTTAAAAAGCCCGAATGAAAAGTAGGAGCTTTTCATTCGAGCTTTTTGTGGCTTACGCTCCAGTCTGGAACTAAAGGATCTGCGTCACTCTAGTCAATCTCTTCCATCTCCCCTGCATCTCCTGGGTTAGCAGCCTCTTCAACCCCTTCCATGTCCCCTGCATCTCCTGGGTTAGCAGCCTCTTCCGCTGCCTCTGTAGCGGGAGCTGGACCAGCTTCTTCTGCAGTGGAGGCCTCCTGGCGCTCGATCTCGAGTATCCGCTCGCGCATCCGGTTTTTCTGGTTGTCGCTAAGGTCCAGCTGCTCCAGAGCTGAGCGGGTTGCAAAGGTCTCGCGGGTGATCTGGGCCAGCTGCCTGGCGTCAAGGTCCAGCTGCGGCAGAGTTCGGCAGCTGTCAAAAATAGAAACGGGGTTGCTGTTCTCGTCTAGCGTCTCGAAGGCATTAGGGTTCATTGGTGGTACGCCACCGCCGTTTACTGGTGCTGCCATATAATGTCCTCATTTTAAATTATATTTTACACATTACTTTGCAATTGATGTAACTTTTTCATCAATTTACTTGCTTAATTCTATTAAAACCGGCTGTTTATGTAAACATCAATTCTTGAATATTGTTTCTGCAATTACATATCACATTGCATCCAAACGACTTAGGAAAAGACTGGGTTTTTGACCCGCCCTCCCTGGCCCCCTCTCTTAGAGTAGCCCGAGCTTCTCAAAGCTGGCCTTGAGTGCCTGGTTTTCTGCCTTATCAAATGCGCCGCTGGCAGCTAGCCAGGAGACGTAGTCTTTGGGAATGTCGGCAAGGGGTTTGCCTTGATGCTTGCCAAATGGCATTTTGGAGAGGTTTTGGGGGCGGGAGAGAAGCTCGAGGACTTTTTCAATGGGAAGGTCATCGATCATCACTGAAAAGACTTGGTGGAGCACAATCACATCATCGAGGGCGCGGTGGGCCTGGTTGGCGGGAAATCCATAGACCTCGCGCAGCGACTGCAGCGTGTGGCGCGGAAGATCGGAGCGGTACTTGCGCGCCCACTTTAACGTGTCGATGAAGCGGTATGTGGGAAATGTGAGGCCGCAGCGCTTGAATTCATTTTCAAGAAACAGCTTATCGAAGGCATCGTTGTTGTGGGCAATCAAGACTGTCTCTTCAGGGCAGAAGGCAACAAAACTTTCCGCAACAGTGCGAAAATTGGGAGCATCTGCAATCATTTCATCGCTGATGTGGTGGATGGCTGTTGCTTCGGGAGGAATTGGGATGCCGGGATTGATGAGCTGACAGAACGTGCGCCCTTCTACTGGATCGTAAGCTGCCAGCTCGATGATTCTGTCTTTGTCATTGCGTACGCCAGTTGTCTCTGTGTCGTAATAGATGGGTCGCAGAGGTCTTGCCATAGTCTTCCTTGTGCAGGTGGGATTTACTATAGCAAGCGGAGGAAATAATTGCATGAATTCCTTCTGTTAGTGTATCAATTTTCAATTGATTCCCAAGGAGGATCTTCATGGCACGCATCGTCACTCTCATTGCAACTCTTTGTGCAGTTGCAGCAGTTCCTACCATCTATGCTGTGGACAGTGAACCGATTGCAAAGTGTCAGGTGCTCTTCTCTCCTGAGGACCAGGTGGCAGATCAATTGATTGCACTCATTGCAGCGGAGAAAAAGAGCATTAAGGCTGCTGTCTATTGCCTGATGCATCGCGGCATTTCTAAGGCACTCATCGATGCGCATAGAAGGGGAGTGAATGTGGAGGTGATTGTCGATCCCTACTCTGTCAAATCGCGCTCGCCTGTAAAGAGCATGGTGGCAGAGGCGCTGCCTGTTTTTGTCTGGGACCCACCTGAGGTGATGAAAGAGTCCAAGAGTGGAAAAAAGGTGAAACAGAAAAAACCGTTGATGCACGACAAGTTCTGTGTGCTTGGAAATAACAAGGTGTGGACCGGCTCGTTTAATTTCACGTTTGAGGCGGCAAATAGGAATCAGGAGAATGTGGTTGTGTTGGAAAACACCCAGGTGGCAACCCAGTTTCTTGCGGAGTTTGAAAGGCTCAAAAATGGGGGGTGTGTCCCCTTGAAGGAGTACATCGCTAGGAGCGAAGTGTGAACCCTATTTTTTACTTCCTGTTTTTTCATTCTGACGGTATTCTGCTCTAGAATTTTTGAGTTGAGGTTTTGCATGTTAAAATATTCCTTGCTGGCGCTCTTGGTGCTCTCTAGCATCGCATTGACCAGCTGCTACCAAGTCCACTCTGATGATGACCTGCGGACAATTCCTGTGACCAACAACCCCAATATTGTTCCCTCTCAGGGTGGTCAAAGACTGCCTTCAGCACCCATGTGATTGATTTAATTTAAAAATCTGGTTACTTTTGGAAGCGGCTTAGAATAACACTAGAAATTGTTGAAAGGATGAAAAAACATACTCCTGTTAAATACAACTTTTATCCCAGCGACCCTGCTGAGGTGATACTTAAGCTGGGAAAAGAGACTCTTCTTCAGCAGCTCAAGAAAATGTTGTTGATTCGTAACTTTGAGATCAGGGCGGAAGCTGCCTACCTCCAGGGTAAGATTGGGGGATTTTTCCACTCCTACATGGGGCAAGAGGCGGTGCAGACTGCCTCTGTGTGCGCGATGGGAGTGGAGCAGTGGTGGTCGACGACCTACCGCTGCCACGCTTTGGCGCTGCTTTTGGGCGCTACCCCCAATGAACTGCTTGCTGAGCTCTTTGGCAAAGAGGCGGGGAATGCAAAGGGGCGCGGCGGCTCGATGCACTTTTTCACAGAGCGCCTCTTGGGTGGCTTTGGGATTGTGGGGGGGCAGATTCCGATTGGAACGGGTGCAGCGTTTACAATTAATTACTTAAAATCGGTCGCTGCACTCAAGGGGCACAAAAATTGCGATGTGTCGATTTGTTTTATGGGAGATGGCGCTGTTGCGCAGGGCGCATTTCACGAATCGCTCAACTTAGCTTCTCTGTGGGACTTGCCCTGCATGTATGTAATTGAGAACAATACGTGGGGGATGGGCACGCATGTCGATCGCGCGATTTGTGTGGCGCCGATTGCAGAGATGAAGGCGCCTAGCTTTGGGATGCAGTCCTATACGTTTGATGGGATGGATTTCTTCAATTGCTATGCTGGCTTTAAGCATGCATTTGAGGAGATGAAGAGGAGCTCTCGCCCTGTTCTCATCGAAGTGGTTGTAGAGCGTTTCCGCGGCCATTCGATCTCTGATCCTGCGCTCTATCGCAGCAAAGATGAGCTGACCTCCTGTATGGCTAGGGATCCGCTGATTATTATGTTTAAAAATTTGGAGCGCGCGGGGATGCTGACAGAGGAGCAGTACCACGCGATGGATAAGGAGCAAAAGGATGTTGTCATGGCAGCTGTAAAGTTTGCTGATGAGAGCCCTTGGCCCGATCCGGTGACTCTTGAAGAAGATGTCTTTGCCCCGTAAAAATAGTGGAGTATGGCGATGCAGTTAGTAGAAATGCGCGAGGCGATACGGCAAGCAATCGATGAGGAGATGCAGCGCGACCCAACCGTTTTTGTCATGGGAGAGGAGGTCGCAGAATACAACGGCGCCTATAAAGTGACAAAAGGGATGCTGGAGAAGTGGGGCGAGGAGCGGATCATCGATACGCCGATTGCAGAGCTTGGCTTTGCAGGTCTTGCAGTGGGAGCGGCGATGACCGGATTGCGCCCTATTGTCGAGTTCATGAGCTTTAATTTTTCCTTTGTTGCGATCGATCAGATCGTTTCCAACGCCATTAAGATGCACTACATGTCTGGTGGGCGCTTCAGCGTGCCGATTGTGTTTCGTGGCCCCAATGGAGCGGCAGCGCAGGTCTCCTCGCAGCACTCCCACTGTGTGGAGGCGCTGTATGGCAATCTGCCCGGCTTGATTATTTTAGCGCCGAGCAACCCTTACGACGCAAAAGGGCTTTTAAAGTCGGCTATTCGCAACAACAATCCTGTTCTGTTTCTTGAATGTGAGCTCTCTTACAACGATAAGATGCAGATCCCGACAGAGGAGTACCTAGTTCCCATCGGCAAGGCGCGCGTTGCGCGCGAGGGAAAGCATGTGACCTTAGTGTCGCACAGCAGAATGGTGCAACTGTGCAACCTGGCTGCCGAAGAGTTGGCAAAGAGGGGGATTACAGTCGAGCTGATCGACCTGCGAAGCGTCAAGCCGCTAGATATTGCAACGATTGCCGCCTCTGTCAAAAAGACGCACCGGTGCGTGCTTGTGGAAGAGGGGCACCTCTTTGCTGGGATCTGTGCAGAGGTGGGTTTTCAGATCATTGAGCACTGTTTTGATGACTTGGATGCCCCGCTTGCCCGTGTGTGTCAAAGAGAGACGCCGATGCCCTACTCCAAAACTTTGGAAAAACAGACGATGCCCACGAAAGAGCGCATCATCGCTGCTATTGAACACGTTTTAGCCTAAAGGAAATGCCATGCCCTTCACTCTGACAATGCCTAAACTCTCCCCCACTATGGAAGAGGGAACCTTAGCCAAATGGCGAAAAAAAGAGGGGGATTACGTCAAAGCAGGAGATATCCTTTTTGAAGTGGCAACTGATAAAGCCACCGTCGAGCACAGCGCGCTCGATGCAGGATTTATCCGCAAGATCCTCATTCAAGAGGGGCAGAGCGCCGTCGTCAATCAGCCGCTTGCCATCATGACAGAAAAACAGGATGAGAGCATTGAGGGGTACAAGCCGGAAGGGGAGATGCCCAAATCGGAGCTGCCAACACCTGGCGCATCTGGGGCGACCACCCAAGAGGTGCCCGCTATTGCTGTTCAAGCGACGGGGACCGTTTCTACTGCTGTCAGAGCGCAGCCCGCGTGCGTCCCTGAACCTCCCCTTAAAAATTACCAGTTTTCAGGACCAGACGGGGAGATAGGGGAGCGCATTCCCGCCTCTCCCCTAGCCAAAAAGATGGCGCGCGATAAAGGGATCGACCTCACCACCGTTAAGGGAACAGGGCCCCACGGCAGGATCGTGAGCCGCGACTTAGATCTGGGGCAGCCCGCAGGGGCTGTCACATTCGGGCGCAGAGAGGTGCCATCGATAGCTCCCGGCACTTATGAGGAGATCCCCCTTTCTCCTATCCGCAAGATCATTGGCCAGCGCTTGAGTGAGGCCAAAACATTTATTCCCCATTTTTATACAGTGCAAGAGATCCTTGCCGACAAAATGGTCTCCCTGCGCGCAGAGCTTGCCTCCGCAGGCCTTAAAATCTCCTACAATGACTGCATTCTTAGGGCGGTCGCGCTCTCTCTCAGGGAGCACCCAGAAATGAATTCTGGATTCAACTCTGTCACGCAAGCGATGATCCGCTTTAAAACAATCGATCTCTCCGTGGCAGTGAGCAGCCCCTCTGGGCTGATCACACCCATCATTCGCCATGCCGACTTTAAAAACATCGGACAGCTCTCCCAAGAGATGAAGGTGTTAGCCTCTAAAGCGCGCGAAGGGAAACTGCAGCGCGAAGAGTATACGGGGGGCTCATTCACCGTCTCCAACCTGGGGATGTATGGAATTTCTGAATTCGTGGCGATCATCAACCCCCCTCAGGCAGCGATCTTAGCTGTGGGCGGGATACAAGAGTGCGCCGTTGTTAAAGAGGGGCAGATTGTCCCTGGTAAGACAATGAAACTCACCCTCTCTGCCGACCACCGCGTTTTAGATGGTGCGGATGCGGCTAAGTTTCTGAAAACACTGCAGAAGTATCTCGAGAGCCCTTCGCTGCTGCTTCTATAACCATTTTTTGCGTTTGAAGATCAGTAGAGCGCTAACGGAAGAGATCACAATCATCGACATGATGATCCCAAAGGAGTGCGCGCTTTTCATAAAGGGCAGAGGGATATTCATTCCATAGAGGCTGGCAATTGTCGTAGGGATGTTGAAAATGATGGTGAGCGAGGTCAGCAGTTTGATCGTCTTGTGTAGGTTGTTTGTGAAATAGATGTTGCATGAGTCTCTTAAGCTGTGGATTGTTTTTACTGCAACAGAGCAGAGCATCTCCGATTGTTTGACGGCATTGAGCAGGTCTTCCAGCTGCTCAGACTCTTTCCCATA
>Ga0334722_10002017_pt1 | contig 23657 bp, 22 predicted proteins | sample C3_bottom_MG_FD_207210 | JGI IMG/M metagenome (GOLD analysis project Ga0334722, IMG submission 207210) | Sediment microbial communities from Yellowstone Lake, YNP, Wyoming, USA - C3_bottom | ecosystem: Environmental > Aquatic > Freshwater > Lake > Sediment | place: USA: Wyoming | collected... | reverse complement strand
CATCGTCAACCTCATTTCTGCCTCCTGTCTCTCTTTCCACAGAAGACAATTGTCCGTTTTTTTCGTGTAGATTTCTTATTTGAGGCAACGATTCAATTTTATATAGATTTTTGATGAGGCAATTCGTAAAGTTGACGATTTCGCGGGATGGAAAGTAATATAAACAATGATTGCGATAGTGGATTACGGAATGGGAAATCTCAGAAGCGTTGAAAAAGGCTTCAAAAAAGTCGGCATCGACGCAACGGTGACTTCAAGCCCTGCTGTCGTCGACAATGCCGGAGCAGTTGTCCTTCCGGGTGTCGGCGCTTTCAGGGACTGCATCCGCAACCTCAAAGACCTTTCTCTTACCGAGGCCATTGTCAGGTCCGTCCAAAAGGGCAAACCATACCTTGGAATATGCCTCGGCCTCCAGGTGCTGTTCAGCGAGTCTGAGGAGTTCGGCGTCTGCAAAGGGCTGGACATCTTCAGGGGCAGGGTTGTCAGATTCCAGATCAAAGAGAAAGTGCCCCACATGGGCTGGAACAATGTAAATATCACGAGAAGACCTCCAATCTTCGGGGATATCCCGGAAGCCTCTTATTTTTATTTCGTGCATTCTTTTTATGTGGTTCCTGAGGACAAAGACATCGTTGCGGCCACAACTGATTATGGCGTAACTTTCACTTCAATGGTCTGGAAAGACAATGTATTCGCAACCCAGTTTCACCCTGAAAAAAGCCAGGGACTTGGACTGAAAATACTCAAGGGCTTTGGGGATTTTGCAAAGAAGGCCTGAGTTGCACGGATGCCGCACAGTTGCGCATGTCGATTAAGAATGCTGATTCCGGCCGCACACCCCTTCTATGAACACGCTCGAACTTTATAAACGGCTCCCCCGAAAAAACTGCGGCAGATGCAGCGTAAAGACATGCATGCCTTTTGCGCTGTCGGTTATCAGGGGCGAACTGACGCTCTCTGACTGCCCCCTGCTGACTGAACAGGAAATAGGAGAACTGCAGTCTGCATTCACCGTATTTGACTGGCGTGAAGAGCTTATATCGAGACTGCAAAAGGAAATTTCCAATATGGATTTGGCGGCAATCGCCCCGGGCATTGGGGCCGAATTAAAAAACGGCTCAATAACGCTGAAATGCATGGGACGGGAGTTTACGGTTTCTCCGTCAGGAGAGTTGACAACGCGCGGTCCCATGACCCCCTGGGTCAAGATCCTGCTCCTCCATTATATAAGGACCTCAGGCAGCGGGGAGTTGACAGGCAGATGGGTCTCGTTCAGCGAACTCAGGGGAGGGATGGTAAAATTTTCATCCTTTACCAGGGACTGCGAGCAGCCCATGACAGAGCTTTTTGATAAAGATTTTGAAAAAGCCGCTTCCATACTTTCTGCCATGGGAGCAAAACCGAAAACCGGGTTTACGACCGAAAAGGCCTGGGAGCTGCATCTGCTTCCGAAAATCCCGGTCACAATTCTTTACTGGCCCGGAGAGACAAATGACGGCGAAGAATTTCCGGCGAAGCTGAAAGTGATTTTCGATTCTACTGCGGACAGATATCTTGATGTCGAGTCCCTTATTTTCCTGGTTGAGGGCCTGGCCAGGAACATGGAAAGACAGTTTGGGATGCAGCATTGATGGACCTGAGGACCAAGAGGTATAATCAGGTTGCTAGTCTGTAGGCGTTCAGTCAGATAGGTTTTATACGGTTTAACCTAAAACTATTGAACCGGCAGCGTTGTAGTTTCGGCCTGAATTCGTTCTTTGCGCAGTCCTGACAGACTACAGTCTAAGCAACCTGAACAGCTATAGGAATTTAAGCGGAGGTAACATATGGCGGATGAGCATTCGTTTGACGTTGTAAGCAAGGTGGATATGCAGGAAGTCCTCAATGCGGTCCAGCAGGCGGTAAAGGAGATCAGCCAGCGTTTCGACTTCAAGGGCAGCAAGAGCAGCATCGAACTGAACAAGGACAAAAATGAAATCACCCTCGTTTCGGACGACGAGCTGAAGATGAAGACCGTCATAGACGTCCTCCAGACAAAGCTGATCAAGCGCGGCGTATCTATCAAGGCCTTGGCCTACGGCAAAATCGAGCCTGCGTCAGGAGGCACGGTCAGGCAGGTGATTACCCTCCAGCAGGGCATCCCGGTTGAAAAGTCCAAGGAGATGGTAAAGATCATCAAGGACACGAAGATGAAGGTCCAGGCCGAGATACAGAAAGACCAGCTCAGGGTAAGGGCAAAGAAGATCGACGACCTGCAGGATATAATGAAAATCCTGAAGGCAAAGGACCTCGACATACATATCGAGTTCATCAACTTCCGCTGAGAAATTAAGGTGACCATAAGTAATAATGACTCATTTAGAAAATCTTACCTGGCCCCTCTTTACCAAAGAGGGGATTTATCCCTCCCTTTGACAAAGGGAGGTTAGGAGGGATTTCATATGGCCTTCCGCTTACTCATGAGCTTATTAATATGCAACAGTTATTTATTTCGTCTTCCGGCGCTGTGATATGTCCCGGCTGAAATCCCTGCTGTTTCCTTTTCTGATCGTTATTTTCATATCAGTCTCTTTCCTCAGGCTCGGCTCTGTAAAGCTGTTCGATGTGGATGAAGCGGTTTTTTCCGAGGCAACCAAGGAAATGGTGCAGAGCGGAGACTGGATCACGCCTACCTATAACGGTCTGAACCGTTACGACAAGCCGATACTGTTTTACTGGCTCATGGCCCTGTCTTACAAGCTGTTCGGGATAAACGAGTTTGCGGCCAGAGTCCCCTCAGCCGCGGCCGGGATACTATTATGCGTCTGCCTGTTTATCTTCACGAAACGGGTAAGCGGTCCGGAGCGGGCCGTAAACGCCTCTGTCGCGCTTGCAGCCTCGGTTTATTATTTTGTCTATTCGCATTCAGCTGTAACAGACATGACGCTCGCGCTTTTTATTATGCTCTCGGTTTTTTGTTTTTTCATATCAGTGTCGGAGAATGGAGAATCCTCTGCCGGCCGCAGAGCGCATCTGGGGTTTTATCTCTTTTCATCTCTTGCATTCCTGACAAAGGGCCTTGTAGGCATCGTGTTTCCTTTCGCAATCGCGTTCATCTACCTCTGGATAACGGATGGCCGCGGCAATATGACCCGCATATTCGGCCGCATATTAAGCTTCAGGGGCGCCCTGCTTTTCCTTGCTGTGTCCGGTCCGTGGTATGCGGCTGAACTGAGGGCCAATGGAATCGAATTTATTCAGCAGTTTTTCATAAAGCACCATTTCGTCAGATATACGGGGGTAATATCAGGACACAGCGGGCCGGTATATTATTACATACCTGTATTGATCATCGGCATGATGCCGTGGGTCGCCTTTCTGCCGCAGGGAATAAAAACGGCGTTGAAAAACAGCTCTGTCTCCCTGACCGCATGGCGGGGCCGGAATTCACAGGAGAGTGCCGGGCGGCCTGAAGTGCGGCATTCCGCGGACCTTCTTGCTGTAATATGGTTTTCGCTTATCTTCCTGTTTTTTTCATTTTCCACTACCAAGCTCCCCAATTATATACTCGGCGCGGTTCCTGCTGCCTCGATCCTGATCGCATCCGGCATGTCGGCAGGAAGCGCACGATCACTCAGATATCCGCATATTTTTATCGCTCTGCTCGCCGCTGCTGCCTGCGCTGCTTTCCTGATCGCCCCCCGCTTTCTGCTTAAGGCGGGCATAGCGGACACAGGGTGGACCTGGGCGCCTGCCCTTATAATGTTTGCGCTGGCTGCAGCGAGTTCCTACACCGCATATTCCGGCAGGACGCTTTATCCGTTTATCGCCGCTTCGATGCTCGCCTTTGTCTTCACCCTTTCCTCCACCGCCCTGCCGCTTGCAGCTGAACAACTTCAGGGCACACTGTACAAATTCAGCATATATGCAAAGGAAAATCTGAAGGCAGGAGACAGGATTATAACTTACAGGCTAAATAAGCCAAGCGTTGTTTTTTATTCGGACAGGAAGATTACAAACGCAGGCAGCATGGAAGAGCTTTCATCCATTCTGAGTAATAACGGGTCAAAAGAGAACGGGCCGAAACTTGTTATAGCGAAGGCGGGCGATCTGGAACTGCTCAGCGCCGCGGGACTCGTTCTGATAGATAAAGACAGACAATATGCCCTCCTGGAAAAAAAATAGACTTTATATATTGCTTGCGCTGTGCATAACGCCTTTTTTTTATGTGGACAGCATGTTCAGCATGTTCATGCATGAGTTTCACAGACAAAATACGACGATTGACTCTTACATTAAAATGATCGTCCCGATTATCGGTTTTATAGCCCACGGCACGACACTTATGGTCGGATCGTTTCTGGTCTGTCTGGCAACACGGTCTTCCAACAGAAAAATATTCGAGGCGTTCAAAACCCTGCTCATCGGGCTGATAACCTCGGGCATCGTCGTACAAACGATCAAACACCTTGCCGGCAGGGCGAGGCCCAGGATCACGGACAATATAGTATTCATCGGTCCGTCCTTTAAAGGCGGTTATGATTCCTTCCCGTCCGGGCATACAACCCTGGCCTTTTGTCTGGCCTATATCCTGTCGTCGAATTTTCCGCGATACAGGATATTCTTTTACGCCTTCGCTGTGATTACAGCTTTGCACCGGCTCGAAGGTCCGGCCCATTTTATAACGGACGTGCTTACAGGAGCGCTTTTGGGAACGGTTATTGGAAAAGGGTTTGCAGGAGGCTTAAGCCGGGGGGAACCTGAAAGTTCAGGTTCGCTCGCGCTGGACTGAAGCGGCAATCGCCTTTTTCCATTCTTCAGGCGTATTCACGTTAGTCCATGCATGAGCGAGATGTTCGGGGATAATCGGGCATATGACCTTTGGATGTGACACGATCTGCTGAAGTTTGAAAATCCCTTTCCTGCGCAGGGACTCGAACTCCTCGAATATCATCGGCTCATAACATGCGCCGGTAGTTTCTGCAGGACTATTAGCATTTATGCGCGGCATAACGGCCCATACGCCGGGCCTCCTCTGCGCAAGAAGCCAGCGCCACGCCTCTTCGTTCATGAAGGGCATATCGACGGATGAGATTATCCACGAGCTTTCAGGGTCCCAACGAAATGCGCCAAGCATTCCGGCCATCGGTCCCTGTGAACCGTTGACATCGGGCAAGCGGTCGGCTGTCCCAGGCGACGCAGACATGTCGGCTGAGCCCAGCAGAAGAGTTTTTTCGGCAACAGATGAGAGGATGCGGAACGATCTTTCTAAAAGGGTCTCTCCCCCGATCTCCAGCAGATGTTTTGCCGTTCCCATGCGGCTGCTCTTACCGCCGATCAGCAGACCTGCCCTGACTCTTCGCTCTGAAAACTGTCTCTTCAGCTCAGCGTGAACAAATTCGAGAAATCTTTCGACATATTGGGGATCATCACGGTCCAGCAGGTTTGTTTCATTGGAGTCTGCAGGCTTCGGGTTCGCGTCCGTTTTTGAAACAAGCCTGATATGCGGTATTTCAGCATGTTTGTGCCCCTCGACAAGGATCAGATCAAGGCCCGAAGGAAAATTATTCAGCGCAGCCCATATGTCGTCGTATGCGCAGCGGCATCTTGCAAAGCCCTGGCCCGGATCATGGGCAAAGATAAAGTCAGCCCCAGCCTTGTAAAACTTCGACGTGTCCTTGTCATCTGAATCTAATTTCAGCCCGTGATGAGCATGCTTTAAGACACCCACATAAAGCCCAGCTCTTTTGAGTTCGGGCAACGCCTTTTCAATGAGCGTCGTTTTACCGGAGTCGGAATAACCGCGGATTCCTATGATGCATGCAGAGGTCATGGTTTATGTGATGATATTATGGGATATGAAGTCAACATGTAAAGACATTCAGTATTTCGTATATGGTCATATTCTGTTCCACATTACTTCAATTTCTTTTTGCCGGAATGTGACAATTCCCTGTAATTTTTGCTGCTTACCACGGGCGTACCGGACTGTTTTTCAATATCTTTTCGAGTCCTGCCCGCAACAGCCCCTCCATCTTGAGCGTCTTTCTTAAGAGGAGTAAAGCCCTTGGAGTTTCTGTCCTTCGTTATCTTAGTTGTCGTAGCCTCTCCGAGCATAGTTAAAATCAGTTCAATGTCTGTCATATGGTCACGAAGGTTCTCTCGCTCCAACCCTTTCACCTTCTTGTATTCATCGACCTTCAGATCAAACGTCCCCTGCATAATCTCATTGGTCAGAATCGCAAATTCCTGATTGCTTCCGACCCCCCTGTTTTTACATTCATCAGTCAAATCCTGACGGACTGCAATCCCCCGCGTCCGCTTGTCTATCCATTCCTTGGGATACCCCTTCTTTTCATAAAGCTCCTTCATCCGATCCATGGACAGTTCAGGGTTTTCTATTTCGTCAAGCCGTTCTTTGCCGACCCGCGCCAGCCAGCGTTTGAACGGTTCAGCCTTGGGGCTAGGGATGGACTGGATCAGGCGGAAGATGCCCTCGGTGTTCCAGCACTGAACTTTCTGAGTCCCGCCGGCCGTTGCGAACTCCAAGGCAAGGGGGGGGACAAATTGTCCCCCCCCTTGGAGGGTCTTACCCAAATCCTGATCTCGTTTGCGCATTTTTTTCCAATAATCGGAAGGATTAGCAGCATCCGTTAGTGCGGCGATTACGTCGGTGATGACAAACCACCATTCGCCTTCATGAAATACTTTTCTGACACGCTTCCCCTGAAAGACCGCAAGTTTGTTGTCTTCAATATTGATCATTCACATTCCCTCCTGTCTCCATTCCAGCCTTGAGCTTAGCAACATATTCGCCGCTATTCGCGCCGCTCTCATCCTCGCAGAAAAATATGCAGGGTTTAGTTCTGCCTGAGTGCAGAACCCGCTGGAGAGAGGTTGCGGTCAACACAGGAATAGTCATCTCAATACCGATACCCCGGCAGCCTCATAGAAGACTAACCACTTCTTCTTTTAATATATCTTCCGGCGCCGGTACGTCCATCCTGCTCAAATCCAACTCACCCTTAAACGCCCGCTGGCTGAGTGAGCCATAGAGGTTTTCGAGTTCTTTCAGGCTGCCCTGATAGTAGACTTTGATGACTTCTTTTTTTTTGACTATATCGTGATACTGGTTTTGAAGTGTAATATGGAGTAATCGGTTCACGGACTTCTTCGGGTAATCCGACTTCGATATCGAACTCCTGAACAACCTGCGTGGGGTCGGTAACGTTCCAGCCCGCAGATTGCAGTTTTTTGTCGATAATTTCTTTGCGTGTAGTGTGTTCGTTCTTCACAGTGGTTTAATGAACACCTGAAATATCCACCCTATTCCTCTTTCTGATAATTCCCCCGTAAACGCAACAGTTTAATCCCCTCTATTCTATCTATCCGACCCGACTTTTTAAAGCACATAATAATTGGGAGTTTGAGCCGGATTTTAAAAAAGCCTTACTGTAATTTTATTTTGCCGGTTCTTCCAGTAAGCCGATATCCAGCAACCGCGTTCCATGTATCACCCTCAGAATTATTACCCGGGCTCCGACAATTCTGAAGATTGTCCGGTAATTCCCGAACACCAGATGACGATAGGCCGTTCCGAGCAGTTCGTTTTCAGGCACAAGCGGGCAGCGTTCCGGAAAGGTCTCAAGTGTGTTGATCTGCTCTTCCAGACGCAGGATAAAGGCGGTTGCCGCATCGGGCTTGTCCGAAGCAATATGCTCCCATATCCCGGCGACATCCGCCTCAGCTGTTGCGGTAATGTCAACGCTGAATTTTTTTGGCACTCTTGAACTCTTTGAGAAAGCCACGGGCAGGACGTGTGCGCCCGTTTTCAATATCGCGTTCAGCAGGGGCAAGAAGCTTCGCAAGGTTACCTGCCTGCAGATGTTTTTCGTAGACAAGCACGTCCAGAAGCACAGAGTCTGCCTTGCCGTTGACTGTGAGAATAACGGGCCGCCCTGTTGCATGCAGATGATCGAGAATATCGCGGGTGTTCCGCTTCAGGTCGGTTACGGAGCGGATATCCTCCGATGGGCTCATCTGTGACATGTCACACCTCCTTTGATGCTTTATTTAATACTAAATATAGCATCAATTATAATGTTTAGCAAGCATACCCGTAATCCGGAAATCTATCATCAAAATATCTAGGGGAAACAGATGGCGGATCAGGGAACCGCAAGTTACTTTGCCGGAACCTCCGGCGCCGTCCGCATATCTTCGGCCTGTGTCAGCAGCCGATTGACTCTTTCCACTCCCGCTTCCTAATATATTTCATGTCCGACAGCAAAGAGATGCTTGAGATAATTAATGAGGCGGGCAATGTCCTCGGGCTTGGGGAGAGGTCGCGCATTCACAGCGACCCTTCTCTGCTGCACCGGGTTGTCCACGTTCTGGTTTTTAACCCTGAAGGACAACTGCTGCTCCAGAAGAGATCCATGAATAAAGAGGTTGCGCCGGGCAAGTGGGACACATCCGTCGGAGGACATGTTAACCCGGGGGAAGCTCTGCGCAATGCGGCGTTAAGGGAAATGGAAGAGGAACTGGGGATTAAAGGACAGGAGATAGATTTTCTTTATACCTACGTTTTCAAAAACCATCGCGAGTCGGAGCTTGTAACAACCTTTTCATGTATATACGAAGGCGTCCTTCAGTTCAACAGGGAAGAGATAGACGAGGTGGAGTTTTGGGGTCTGAAGCGGATTAAGGCCAATCTCGGCAAAGGCCTTTTCAGCGGCCATTTCGAAAAAGAGCTGGAGAATTATTTGACCCGACTCTAACTGTCCGGCGGATGATCATCATTATGCGGAGAATCAGTGTCCCATTCAAACGATAGCCTGTAGGCGATAAAAAAAAGCACCAGCGCTGTAAAGATGCTCAATATTGCCACAGTGCCGGCCAGTTCCCGCCCGTGCCAAAGCCTCACAAACCAGCGGCTGAACTGATCCGCAAGCACCGCAGACTTTCCGCCGATGGACTGAAGGTCGTGCACGTATTTTTTGGAATTTTCCGGCGAAACGAGATAGGCCTCACCGCCTATTATTTCGTAGCCCATTGCGCTGACGTCATCGTTGCCGGCGGTCAGATAGATCGCGCCTGCCGCACTCAAACCAACTAATAAATCAAGCCATCCCGCCAGATACAGTCGTGATTGCGCGCTCATCATCTTCCATCTCATATTGTCGGACCTATACCCCTCTTGCTTCCGGGCCGAATATGTATTTGTGAATCTGAAGATTAAGCCTCACATTGAGCCTGTCTTCGACGATCCATTTTACGAGATGCGCGGGGTCCAGCATTCCAAGCGCCGGAGACATTAATAGCCTGCATCTTTCTTCAAGACTGTTGTCTGAGATTATCTTTTTCGACCATTCATAGTCTTCACGGCTGCAGATTACAAACTTGATTTCGTCGAACGGTTTGAGCCTGCTGAAATTAGAAAAATCGTTTTCAGAACTCATGCCGCTTCCGGGCGTCTTGACGTCCAGTATAATTACAGCGCGTTCATCTATATCCCTGATCGGAAGCGAGCCGTTGGTCTCAATAAGCACGGTGAAGCCGTCATCGAGTAAGGCCCTGACAAGGGCGGGAGTTTCCTCGTGCAAAAAAGGCTCTCCTCCGGTTATTTCGACAAGCCTCACGCCTGCATGCTTTATTTTGTCGATGATCTCCTGCAGGGTCATTTCGATGCCGTTGTCATATGAATACTTCGTATCACAGTACCCGCACCTGAGATTGCAACCCGCAAGTCTCACAAAAGAGCACGGCAGCCCGGCATAACTCGATTCACCCTGTATGCTTGTAAATATCTCGCAGACCTTCATTTGACCGGTATCTGCCGGCAGCTGCTTATTATCCGGCATTTATTTGATTGCCTGGCTGATAGTTTGGGCCTTAGACAAAGCGCCTGTGACGCGGTCCAATTCAACGAGAGCCTTGGCATAGCCGATCCGGGCATTCTTTTCGGCTGCTATGGTCCTCGCGTACTCCTCCTGAAATCTGAGCACGTCCGTTATTACGGCCATTCCCGCCCTGAATCTCACATTCTCCGCATCGAGTCTCTTTTCAGCGGCGAGCCGCGTCTTCCCTGCTGCCCCGAATGATTCAATAGAAAGCTTCACAGACCGCCACGCCTCCCTGACCTCAGACTCTATTTTCTGCTCTTTCTGCCTCAGGCTGATTTCGGACTTCTCCTCCTCATGCCGCGCCTTCAGCGCATTAGACTCGGCGGTCTTGTTACCCAGCGGCACGGTCAAAGCCAGGCCTATCTGCCAGGAATGATACCGGCCGGAACTGAGCCTGTCCAGAGCGTCGCCGTAATTGCGGTCGAGGCCGTTCAGACCTGCGGCCCCTATAATGCTCAAATCCGGCAGGGCCTGATTCTCATAAAACTTTCGCAATACCTCGCGGTTTTTCTTTTCCATCATCGCAGCCTTTAGGTCTTTTCGGCCGGACATGGCGGCTGCAACAAGGGATTCAAGAGGCGCCGGATCAGACAAGGCAGGCGGTCTTTCAACCGGCGTGAGGTCGCGGTCCCAGTCCTTCATGTTCAGAATAACCCTCAGGGCGTCGCCCGCATCAGAAATAAGTTTCCTGTTTCTTATAAGGGCCTCCTCGCGCAACGAAACTTCCGCCTCGGCCTTATAGATTTCGGAGGGGGCAAGAGCTCCGGCGCGTATCTTCGCCTTCACCTCATTCAGCAGTTCAGCAGCAAGCTTCAGCGACAGCTCGGATACCTCAAGGTCCATGCGGGCGGATAAAAGGTCCCAATAGGCCTTTGTAGTGTCGGCAATTATCCTGTCTGCGCCTTCGGACAACCTCAGGGAAGATATCTCAAAGTTGGCGCCCGCTACATTAAGACGGCTCTTCTGGATATCCTTTCCCGCGTCCTTTAACAGCGGCTGCGTTACAGAAAGAATGAGGTCGGAGGAATAAGAGGGATTGATCACAAGAAAATCCGAAGGGATAAAAGGAGCTGTGGAATAAAATATGGAATTGCTTTTATATCTCTGGTTCGTCCATTTAAGTTCATACCCTGTGCCGTAGAAGAGCTTTCCTGATATTCCGGCCTCGGCAGCATAAGTCTGTTCATCCGTGCCTGCGATGAGAGATCCGGGAGGGCGCCTGATATATTTATTGTCCATGCTCAGTTTGAAATTCGGATCGAATGCGCCTTCGTTCACACCTATTTCAGTTCCGGCAATCTTTCTGTCGAGTCCGGCGGACCTTAGATCGAGGTTTTCCTTCAGCGCGGTATCTATAGCCTCGTTCAAAGTCAGCTCAAGGGGTGTTCCGCAAAAGCCTGCAGCGGGATTAAAAAGCAGAATGAACAAAACAATGAAAAGGAACGGGACATGCTGCCTGCCCATATTTATCTGCCTGATTTGCGGCTGCCTGATTTGCGGCCGTATGATTTCAGGCTGTCCGGCTGCCGGGTTTTTCACGCGTCCCCTTTCAGCGTCAGATAACCTGAAATGATTATCAGCGCCCCGCCTGCAACAGCGCCGGATGCCGGAGTTTCCCTGAGAAATATCATACTGAGAATTATAGCACTTACCGGTTCGAGATAGCCCAGGACCGCGACCTTGCCGGCAGCCACGTAACGCAGCCCGCCGTAATAAAGAAAAGGGGCTATTACGGAATGGACTATACCCATGAACAACAAAATCCATACAGCAGCATACGGTATAACCCCGACAAAAGGCGCAAGCAGCGCCACGGCCGTCACATTGAGGATAAAGCTCAGAGCAAGGGGATCGGTCTCCTGCATGAGGAGCCTTGCGAGTATGATAAGGATCGCATAGGCGAACCCGGACACCAGCCCGGCCATTATCCCCGCCGCCTGGCTACCGCTGAAGCTGAACCCGTCCAGCATGAGCCAGAGGCCTGCTGACGCAATTACGATCGCCGCGATTGCCCTTCGGGTTATCGTCTCCTTCAGAAAAATCGGGGCGAGAAACGCCACGATAACAGGAGCGGTATAGTGGGTCAGGACCGCGTTGGCCACGGTCGTGTTCTGATAGGCATAATAGAAACTGAAGGTATTGACAAGTCCGAACGTCCCGAGTATGACCGGATATTTAAACTTTTTAAACCCCGGAAAATCCGACGGCCTGTATTTGAGGGCGAGCAAAGCGGCCTGGATTAACGCTGCGACAGCGCTGCTGTAAAATATTATCACATGCGGCGCGACCCCGGCCGCCCGAACAAAAATGCCGAGGGAACTCCAGAGGAAAATTGCCAGAAGTATATTAAGAACAGGCATTATGGAAGGGCGACCAGAAACAGAAGCCGGCACAAAAAGAAGCGGTTATTTGTGTTCATGATTTCATCTCAAAAAGCATATACATAGCAGGCCTTTTGCTTTAAGACTAACCGTTCCTCTCCGGCCTGAAATAAAGCGCCGCAAGAGGCGGTACGGTAATCATGAGCGAGCACGGTTTGCCGTGCCACGGCACTGTTTCCGAATACATCCCCCCCGCATTTCCCATGTTGCTTCCGCCGTATGAGGCTGAATCGCTGTTGAGAATCTCCTTGTAGTAACAGCCCTCGGGCACGCCTATCCTGTAGCCGCTTCTGGGCACAGGCGTAAAGTTGCAGACAACCACAATATGGTTGCGCCTGTCCCTGTCATATCTCAGATATGAAACAATGCTGCTGTCGGAGTCGTGGAAATCGATCCAGTCAAACCCGGTGTAATCAAAATCAACTTCGTAGAGCGCCGTGTTCGAGGCATATGCGGCATTAAGGTCGCGCACATACTTGAGCAGCTGCCTGTGCAGCGGCTGCTCAAGCAGATGCCAGTCCAGACTACGAGCCTCGCTCCATTCGCTCCACTGGCCGAATTCGCCTCCCATAAAAAGCAGCTTTTTACCTGGATGACCGTACATATAGCCATAGAACAGCCTGAGGTTCGCAAACTTCTGCCACAGGTCTCCGGGCATCTTGTCCAGCATGGACCGTTTGCCGTGGACGACCTCATCGTGTGAAAGAACCAGGGCAAAGTTTTCCGAGAAGGCATAAAGCAGGCTGAAAGTCAGGTTGTTGTGATGGTACTTGCGGTGGACAGGCTCTTTTGAGATGTATTCAAGGGAATCGTTCATCCATCCCATATTCCATTTCAGATCGAACCCGAGGCCGCCCAGATAAACCGGTTTTGTTACGCCGGGCCATGAGGTTGACTCCTCGGCTATGGTAAGAACGCCGGGGAAATATTTGTGCGTCAACTCGTTGAACTTTTTGATGAACTCCACAGCCTCAAGGTTCTCGTTTCCGCCGAATTCATTCGGGACCCAATCGCCCTCCTGCCTGGAATAGTCGAGATAAAGCATGGAGGCCACGGCATCCACCCTGAGGCCGTCTATGTGATATTTCTCCAGCCAGAAAAGCGCGTTGGAGATCAGGAAGTTCCTCACTTCGTTTCTGCCGTAATTGAAAATAAGCGTGCCCCAGTCGCGGTGTTCGCCCTTGCGCGGGTCTTCGTGTTCATAAAGACAGGTGCCGTCGAAAAAAGCGAGGCCGTGGCCGTCTTTGGGAAAATGAGCGGGGGCCCAGTCCAGTATTACGCCGATGCCGTTCTGATGGCACCGCTCTATAAAAAACCTGAAATCGTCCGGCGTGCCGAAGCGGCTCGTCGGCGCAAAATAGCCGATAGTCTGGTATCCCCACGACGCGTCAAGGGGATGTTCCTGGACCGGCATCAGTTCTATATGTGTGTAGCCCATCTTTTTCACATACTCCAGGAGGGTATCAGCCAATTCCCGGTATGTCAGAAAACCGTCCGGGTCCCCCTCCGCCCTCATCCATGAGCCCAGATGGACTTCATATATCGAGACCGGCGATTCAAACCAGTTCTTCTTCGCGCGCGTCCGCATCCAGTTCCCGTCTTCCCATGCAAATTTGTTTATGTCGTAAACAATCGATGCGCTCTTCGGTCTGTGCTCGAAGTAGAGACCGTAGGGGTCTGACTTTTCGGCCTTGAAATTGCGGTATTCGGATCGAATAAAAAATTTATATATCCGGCCCGCGCCAAGCCCGGGAATAAATATTTCCCATATGCCGGAAGACCCCAGACGACGCATGGGATGCCTCCTGTTGTCCCAGAGGTTGAAATCACCGATCACGCATACGCTCTTTGCATTGGGCGCCCAGACCCCGAAATGGACGCCGCTTACACCGTCTATTTCAACTACATGAGCCCCGAGTTTTTCATAATTTTTGTAATGACTGCCTTCGCTAATCAGGTAAATGTCGTAATCCGTAAGCACGCAGCCGAAGGAATAGGGATCGTCGAATTCAACAGCATCGCCGCCGGTATTCTTTATTATAAGTTTGTACCGGAAGGCCTTGCGCCCCGGCAACAGGCAGCGGTAAAACCCTTTTTTATGCGCCTTTTCCATAGCTGCCTTTTTCCGGGTCCTGACGTCGAAAACCCAGGCCTCTTCCGCCTCAGGCAAAAAAGCCCTGACCTCGACGCCTCCTCCTGTCTCATGCATGCCCAGTATGGAAAAGGGGTCTGCGTGTGTTCCGTCAACAATTCGTTTTATACCGGCATTTAAATCCATCCATTTTCCTCTCGTCTATATTCTTTCATCCGTATGTTATTGTATTGACAACTAATCATATCGTAGATTATAAAATATGACCATGAAAAAAATAGTTCTCGTTGAAACAGCCGACTCAGACCTCGGCCATGAAAAAGACATGCTCGCCAGGTCGGACCTTAAACTTTTCATCGCATCATCGGGTATCGCAGCTCTGGAGCTTCACAAAACCGAAAAGGCGGACCTTATAATTATAGGCCTCGATATGCCCGATATTAAGGGGGAGGCGTTCTGCGAGCGGCTCAGGCGGGATGATCAGCTGAAAAAAGTATCGGTAATGATATTATGCGGCAACATGAAATCCGAAATCGAAAGGGCTTCGCTCTGCGGAGCTAATGCCTTTGTTACAACCCCGATTCAGGCCATAGAGTTCTTCTCAAAGGTCAGCCGTCTGATCAACGTGCAGAGCAGGGGGAGTTACCGTGTGCTGGTAAAGGTGTCTGTGCTGGGCAACAGCGACGCTGAATCCTTTTTTTGCTCTTCGATAAATATAAGCATCACGGGAATGCTTATCGAAGCAGCCAAGCCGCTGAGCAAAGGCGATCTGATCTTATGCTCCTTCTTTTTGCCCGGAAGGAACAATATCACGACAGAGGCGGAAGTCGTTCGCATCGTCAACAGGGATTCCGGACCGACCCAGTACGGCATCAGGTTTGCCGGCATGGACAATAAATGCAGGTCTGCGCTTGAGGAATTTGTAAACCACCGGACAAATCACAACCAGACTAACCACCAGACTATTCATACCAAATAGATCCGGCCAAATAGAACCAAACAGAACCGGGTCTCGCGCCTCGCCCGTTTTTGACCCGGCCGGCTCAAAAAAAATGCCAAGCTACGGTTTTTTTATGCCTTCTCTCGCTATGGCTATCTTGCCGGTCCTTATAAATTCCTTTATGCCCATAGGCCGGAGCAGCTCTGTAATGGCGGCTATCTTCTTTTCATCGCCGGTAATCTCTATGGTGTATGTCTTCTGGCTGGAGTCAACCACCCTGCCTCTGAATATCTCGGTAAGCCTAAGCACCTCGGCCTTGTCTTCAGTGCGCGGCGATATTTTGATCAGGACCATCTCCCTCTCCACATGGTCGAGCTCGGTCATGTCCACGACCTTGATGACGTCGATAAGCTTATTGAGCTGCTTCGTTATCTGTTCGATGATCCAGTCATCGCCGCTTGTAACGATAGTCATGGTCGAGATCTGGGGGTCTGTCGTCTCGCCGACCGACAGGCTTTCAATGTTGTAGCCCCTTCCGCTGAACAGACCTGAAATCCTGGAAAGCACCCCGAATTTATTTTCAACCAGTATAGAAATAGTATGTCTCATAGCGGCCCTCTGTCGTTAAATTTATTTTACTGCCTTCAGTTTCTTTTCGGTCTTCTTTTCTTCACGGAACAGCATCTCGTCTATGGCGGCCCCGGCAGGCACCATCGGATAGACCTTTTCGGTCCAGTCGATCACAAAGTCCATAAATACCGTCTTCTTAATGCTGAACGCCTCTCTCAGCACAGGTTCAACCTCGGACTTCGTCCTTGCCCTCAACCCGACCGCCCCGTAGGCTTCGGCCAGTTTCACAAAATCCGGTATCACTGCTTCCAGTCTGGTGTGCGCATAGCGCTCCTGGAAAAACAGTTCCTGCCACTGTCTGACCATGCCGAGGAAGCGGTTGTTGAGGATGGCCACCTTTACCGGAAGCTTATTGATCACTGCGGTCGCCAGTTCCTGTATGTTCATCTGTATGCTTCCGTCTCCGGCTATGTCTATCACGAGCTTGTTGGGAAATGCGAATTGCGCGCCGATTGCGGCAGGGAAACCGTAGCCCATGGTCCCCAGTCCGCCGGACGAAAGCCACGTGCGCGGCTTGTCGTAATGATAAAACTGCGCGGCCCACATCTGGTTCTGCCCGACCTCGGTCGCGATGATTGCGTCGCCCTTCGTCAATTCGTATATTTTTTCAACGACATACTGCGGCTTGATCTGGTCTGATTCAGTGTCGTAGGAAAGCGGTCTTTCCTTCTTCCACGCTGCAATCTGTTTCAGCCAGGCCTTTCGCACCTCGCCCCACTGCTCCTTTTCCTCTTTCAGCACCTTGTTCAGAGTGGCGACGACCTTCTTTACGTCGCCCACTATCGGCACATCAACCCGGACGTTCTTTCTGATCGAAGTGGGGTCTATGTCTATGTGTATGATCTTTGCATTCGGCGCAAAGGCGCTTATTTTCCCGGTTACCCTGTCGTCAAAGCGCATGCCCACCGCAATAAGCAGGTCGGAGTCCTGTATCGCCTTGTTGGCATAGAATGTTCCGTGCATGCCCAGCATGCCGAGGGAAAGCTTGTGCGTGCCCGGGAAGCCTCCAAGCCCCATTAGGGTCATGGTAACCGGAACATCGGTATACTCTGCCAGTTCACGCACCTCTTTCGACGCCCCGGACAGGACCACGCCGCCGCCCGCTATGATTACCGGTTTTTTCGCCCTGGCTATCATCCCGGCAGCCTGATTGATCATGTATCTGTTGCCTTCGTATGTGGGGTTGTAGCTCCTCATCTTTGCCTCGTCGGGCCAGACGAATTCCGCCTTGTGGGTAGTTACGTCTTTCGGCAGATCGATCAGCACAGGCCCCGGCCTTCCGGTAGAGCTTATGTAGAACGCCTCTTTAATCACCTGGGCAAGGTCGGCAACGTCCTTCACCAGAAAATTATATTTGGTGCACGGCCTCGTTATGCCGACTATATCCGCCTCCTGAAAGGCGTCGTTGCCGATCAGCATGGTAGGCACCTGTCCCGTGAAGACGACCATCGGGATCGAATCCATATAAGCCGTGGCAATGCCTGTAACCGTATTGGTTGCGCCCGGACCCGAGGTCACAAGCACGACACCGGGTTTTCCAGTGGCCCTTGCATAGCCGTCCGCAGCATGCACAGCGCCCTGTTCATGCCGGGTAAGTATAAGCTGCAGCTCTTTTTCGTCGTGAAGCAGGTCGAATATATTAAGCACAACCCCGCCCGGATATCCGAACAGATGCTTCACGCCTTCTTTTTTGAGACATTCGAGCAGTATCTCTGCGCCTGTTTTTTTCATGGCTTGTAATCTCCTCAACAGACCGTAACGGCCGGATCACTGATTTTTTGTGGAATATTTTACCACATACTGTTGCGAATTAATAACAGATTAGCTGAAAATCTTTGCTTTCTTGACCTGATCCGATGCGCTGCGATAGAATTAAAAAATATTTTTAGTGTGATCTTGTCTATTCGAGGACCTGTGGACTCCATAATACCTTTGCTTATGAGGATCAACAATCTGTTCAACGACATAGCCGCCTTGTCGCTCCCGGCAGGCGCACTGGTTATGTGGGCAGCGCTGAAACGGTATAACTCCGGGCTCCGGCAAGGAATGAACGACGACGAAAACAGGACGCCGCTGTTTTCCCTGCATGCGCGCATGTCCAAAATCACGGTGTTTTCCCTGATATGCATCGCGGTGAGTTCAGTGCCCAGGATGCTGACCTACACAAGCTATGAGCTGGCGAATGCCGCCGGCAAGGCCGGCGCAGCCGAACTGATTGCAAAGAACGTTGTTACATTCGCCGCAGTAATATCAGGCGCCTGCCTTTGGGTCTATCTCACGCGAAGACTGAAAGGACTGCGTGACGGGAAATAAATCGCGGCCGGTCAATTCAATCATTACTCCACAATCATGATGAAAATCAAAGCATGATGACCGTGATCAATAATAGTGACGCCTTTCCTCAGTCTCTGCTGCGGCTGCTCGATTTTGACAAGCTCCTTAAGATCATAGCGGGCAACTGCGCAGGCGGGCCGTCGGCAGATGAGGTCGAAGACATCGTTCCGTTCAGTGATTTCGACGACATCCGAAAACGCCAGGGTCTGATAAGCGAGATAATGCGCATGTCCCAACAGGGAGGCCCTCTGCGGATGTCTTCGTTTCGCGACATCGCGCCCCTTCTGAACAAGGTGAGGCCGGAAGGCTCGATGCTCGACGCTTCCGAGCTGTATCAGTTCATCCCCGTGTTAAGCCTCGCAGCTTCGCTGTCCGCGCGGATACTCGGGGCTGACGATGCGCCTCTTCTTAAAGAGCTGGCCGAAGGCCTTACCGGGCAGCCCGAAATCCTTCGCCGTTTGAAAAAATCCGTAGACAGCGAAGGGAATGTCCTCGACACAGCCTCGGCTGTGCTGTCGGACATCAGGGAGCAGATAAGAAGGCTCGACAACAGGATCAGCAAAAGACTCGAAGAGATGGTGAGGGATGAAAGAGTCGCCGTCTTCCTGCAGGACGATTTCATAACAAAGAGATCGGGCAGGTGGGTCATCCCGGTCAGAATGGATTCAAAGGGTCAGATCTCCGGGGTTGTGCATGATGTCTCGAATTCCGGCGAAACAGCGTTCGTGGAACCTTTGGGGATCATCAACCTTGCCAACGAACTCGAAAATCTGTCGGCAGAGGAAAAGGCTGAGGAGATCCGCATATTAAGAAATCTTTCGGCTCAGATCAGGCAAGCGGCCGAAGATATAAGCGCTGAGTATAAAACCATAGTATATGCGGACGCGCTTAATGCAATCGCTCTCTTTGCGGATTCACTTCGCATGGAGATGCCGGCTGTAAACACCTCGGGTCTCCTGCATATATCGCGCGGAAGACATCCCCTGCTGCAGCTTTCGTTTCTCAGGGCCGGAGAAGGAAGACAGGTAGTGCCCCTGGATGTCGACCTGGGCAAAGACGACAACGTAATGGTAATTACCGGCTCAAACGCCGGAGGCAAGACTATAGCTCTCAAAACCATAGGTCTGCTGCAGCTCATGGCGCTTTCAGGCATGCCTGTCCCGGCCGGGGCTGAATCCGATTTCCCGCTGGTGCGGTCAGTGCTTGTGGATATCGGAGACGAACAGTCCATAGACAATAATCTCTCCACTTTTTCGGCGCATATCTCGAACATATCAGGCATACTTAAAAAGACCGGTCCGCAGTCGCTCGTTCTGCTCGATGAACTCGGCACAGGCACAGACCCTGACGAGGGCGCCGCCCTTGCCTGCGCAGTGTTGAAGGAGCTGCAAAAAAGCCGGCCGCTTGTGTTCGCCACCACCCACCTTACGGACATCAAAGGTTTTGTGCACAGGACCGACGGCATGATAAACGCGTCGATGGAATTCGACGGGACAACCCTGATGCCCCTTTATAGACTGCGCCTGGGCGAGCCGGGACAATCGCACGGCCTCGAAACAGCAAAAAGATACGGCCTGCCGGAGAGCGTAATTGATTCTGCCAGGACCCTGCTCGGAGGGGTCAAGGTCGAATTTGACAACCTGGTTGCCGACCTCAACCGCAAGAGAGCGGATTATGAATCCGCGCTTGTAGAGATCGACAAACAGAAAGCCGCTGTTGCGCATGAAAAGAAAACAACGGACGAAAGGCTCGCGGAAGCAGAATCACGCCGAAGGGAGTTGCTTTCAAAGGCATACGCTGAGGCCGCGGAAATCGTGGCCGGAATAAAGAGACAGATGAACGCGTTGCTTGAAGAGGTCAGGAAGGCTGCGGCCGCAAATGACCGCGCTGCAATGCGCCCGCTGATAAAACATGCTGAAGGACTGCAGCGGGAGACGGTTGAGAAACTCGGCGTTTATGAGGCGGACAATGCGCCGGCCCCCTCTGTTGATGAAATACGCGAAGGCGACGTCCTGTTTGTGAAATCTCTGGGTTATGACGCGCCGGTAATACTGGTTAATAAAAAAGAGGGCCGGATAAAAGTAAGAGCTGCACGAATGGAACTGGATGTCCCTGTCTCGGACATCAGGGCAGGCAAAGGCAAGGCCTTCACAGGCGCCGGGACGCGCACAAAAACAGAGGGGCCGGAGGAGACGGTTTCCTCCAGGATCAACCTTATCGGACTAAGAGTGGAAGAGGCGATATCTAAACTTGAGCCCTTTCTGAATCACGCATCCCTGGCAGGCCTGAACGAGGTAACAATCATCCACGGGTTCGGGACCGGCGCCCTGTCAAAAGCGGTAAGGGAACATCTTGACCGTCATCCCCTGATAAAGAAGTTCAGAAAAGGGGAAAAGGAAGAGGGAGGAGCCGGGGTGACTGTAGCGACAATGGCCTGAGCTCAGGAATTGCGACGAGACATAAGACGTCCCGCGTTTAAAAAAGTATGATCCATATCATTTTCTGCGAAGCCTTTTCAGTTTAGAATCTATCATGAGCTTAACGACAAAACGCTTCCTGCCTCTGATGATATTTGCGGTCCTGTTCTCCTGGAACTGCGCGTTTGCCTGCAATGAATGCCACAGCAAAAATCCGAAGATGGTCAGGATGCACAAGGAGCTTGAGTTCAAGGACTGTTTCAAATGCCATTTCAACGGCTCCCTTAAAAAAGGCGAAGAGTTGAAGGCGATGATGCAGACGGATGAACGCTGCGTCCGCTGCCATAAGAAGTAATCAATCCGGGCCGGGCTTCAGCGACTGAAACGCCGAACAAACCCTATGAGCCCAGAGTCTCTTTGACCCTGGTTAAGAGGTCCATGTAGTGGAAGGGCTTTTGAAGAAATCCGGCGGCTCCCTCGTCGGTCAGCTCACGGATGTAATGCTCCTTGCCGTAGCCGCTGCATATGATCACTTTTATCTCCGGTTTGATCGACTTGAGCTCCATGAAAGTCTGTCTTCCGCTCATCTCAGGCATGACCATATCGAGTATCACAAGGTTAACGCTGTTCGCATGTTCCCTGAGAAGTTTAATCCCTTCGGGTCCGTTCATTGCGACGTGGACTTTGTACCCGTGCACCTCCAGAACGTCTCTTCCGAGGATCCTTATGACCTCTTCGTCGTCGATAATCATGACCGAACCCTGCATGGCCGCTTTTTCCGGTAGTATCGCAACCGCGCTTTCTTCCGGCTGTCCTATTGAAGCCGGCAGCCATACAATTATGGTCGTGCCGAGCCCCTGTTTGGAATGCACCTCTACCTGACCCCCATGGTTTTTTATTATGCCGTAGACCATTGCCAGGCCCAGGCCGGTGCCCTTGCCGGTTTCTTTAGTCGTGAAGAAGGGCTCGAAGATCCTCTGTCTGTCCTCAGGCTTAATGCCCGTGCCTGTGTCGGTCACCGAAACCCTTACGTATCTGCCTGTCTGCAGCTGCAGCGCGCCCGCGCTTTTCCTGTCGTCAAGCAGACAGGCGTCGGTTTTAATGTAGAGCTTGCCGCCTTCAGGCATTGCGTCCCTTGAATTGATGCAGAGATTCAGGAGCGCCTGATATATCTGTGTGCCGTCTCCGTCGATCATCGGGAGTTTCTCAGCCGTGTTCAGCACTATCTGTATGCTCCTGTCAAAAGTCTCTTTCATGAAATTTGAGAGTTCATAAATAATAGCGTTGACACTGAGCACTTCCATCTTGTACTTGCCTTTTCTTGCGAAGCCCAGCAGCTGGTTCGCCAAGCCGGCGGCCCTGCACGCGGATTTTTCTATGGTATCGAGATATTTGTAAACGTTATCTTCTTCAGGAACCATCCGCTTCATCAGCGACGCATACCCCAGGATGCCGGTCAGTATATTATTGAAATCATGCGCGACCCCTCCTGCAAGCAGCCCCAGGCTCTCGAGCTTCTGGGTCTGTATCAGGATTTCCTCCAGTCTTTTCTTTTCAGTAACATCGATAAAATGTCCGTCAAAACCCTTCAGCGCATTCTGTCCTTCATACTCCGGGTACAGGGACATAAGCACGATCAGCTCATTGCCGTCCCTGTCGTACAACTTCTCTTCGACGTTGATCAGTTCATCCCTGAGGCTTTCAAGCAGAATGCCCTGCCGGTCCTGCCCGAACAAATCGCTGAACCGTCCTGTTCCACCACAGAGAGAGTCGAATTTCCGGTTGGTCTTCAGGATATTCCCTTCCTTGTCGAGCCGGAATATGGCATGGTCGACCCTGTCGAAAAGTTCTCTTGTCCTCTTCTCGGATTCAGTCAGACGAATTTCCCGGTCTTTGACCGCCTCCGCCATCCGGTTATACTCAAGCGCAAGGGTCCCTATTTCATCATTCGACCGGATATTGATCTCCGGATACTCTCCCTTGCGGACTCCGCTCAGGGCCTTCTGCAGCATGGTCAGGGGCCTGGTTGCCAGTCCCAGCATATAGTAAACCAGCCACCCTATCGCGGACGTGCACAGTGCGGCAAATATCAACCCCCTGAGAATGATATTCCGCTGTTCTTTTTTCATTGAGGACTTGGAAAACCCTATCCTGACCCATCCGGCGTTTTCCCTGTTGTCCGCGCCCGCCGGGCCTTCCTGGAAGATATCGATGTCCTCCTTTGCCTTGACAGAAAAGACAGGAGCATACATGTCGAAGAAGTCGTCGTCTTCAAAAATATTCGTCTCAAACGCGCCTGATATTGTCCGCTGCTTTCCAATGACAGCCCCTTCATGGGCCAGCGGCCGCATTTTATTATCGTAAAAAGCGACAAAGCCGACCTCGGGCACGGTCTTAAGAGTCAGCAGCGCATTCCTCATGAGTTCAGGGTTTCCTGAAAGCAGCGGCAATTCGCCGATCCTTGAGGCGAGATGGGCCACTACGCCGGCCCGCTTTACAATATCTCCCCTCATTATCGCCCTTTCGGTCCTGACCGCGTCGACCGTATATATTACGGATGTGATTATGAGGCCCGGAAGCGCTACCCACAGAACCTTTCTCCTCAAGGAACTGCCGTACCTGAAAAAAAACGATCTGATCACAGCAGCGAGGGAGCTCATGGATATATCACCTTTGCCTTTCTGAGGAGTTCGCCCGGGATATTGATATTCATCGTCCTGGCGGTTTCAGAGTTGAGGTAGAGCTTGAACCTTTCGGGAGGAGCAGGGGCCATGCCTGAGGCGCTGCCTCGGGAAAGCACTCTATCGACCAGTTCCCCGATCTGTCTCCCCATGCCGGCTTCATCAAAGACAAGCGCAAGGAGCGAGCCCATCTTCACATGTTTTTCAGACACGCCGATAACAGGGACTTTCTCGGTAAAAGAATAGCGGTACAGCTCTTCCATTGCGGTTGCGGTCAGAAGGTTCTTTTCCGGAAGCA
>Ga0334722_10002016_pt1 | contig 23664 bp, 22 predicted proteins | sample C3_bottom_MG_FD_207210 | JGI IMG/M metagenome (GOLD analysis project Ga0334722, IMG submission 207210) | Sediment microbial communities from Yellowstone Lake, YNP, Wyoming, USA - C3_bottom | ecosystem: Environmental > Aquatic > Freshwater > Lake > Sediment | place: USA: Wyoming | collected... | reverse complement strand
TGCGACACCACGCCCAGGCAGTTGGCGCCGAGAAAAATCGGGCCGCCGCCTTGCTTGCCGTGGGCCGCGTTGATCCTCACCGCCAGCGCCGCCGCAGGCTCCCTGCTCTTCTTGGTCTCGCCCAGGCTGCCCGGAATCAGCATGACCGATTCGACCGCGTCGGTCTCGATGATCTCGTCCACCAGTCCGTACACCGCATCCGCGGCCACCGCGACGATCAGCAGGTCTAGCTTTCCATCCAGCGCTTTCAGGCTTTCCACGCACTTGACGCCGTCGATCTCCTTCTCGCCCGGACGTATGATGGTTATGCGCTCCTTGCTGTAGCCGCTGCCCATCAGGTTGCGCAGGATGATGCGGCCGAAATTCATGCTGCCGGCAGATACCCCGATGATGCCGATCGAAGCAGGGTGTATCAGCTTGTCGATTTTGCGGATCGGCCGGGCGAGGCGGCCCGCGACGGGGGGGGCGAACTCGCAGCGCGCCGTCCGGACTGCCAGTTCCGCGCCTATATGCACGGGGTCCAGTTCCAGGGCGCGCAGCACGAAGGGCGCCCCGGATTGGCCCGGCGCAAGGCAGCTCGCCAGCGCAAGCAGGCTTTCGAAACAGGCCTTGAGTTGCTCGTCCGGCAGCGGGACTGCGCTGCGCCTGGCCGCGCCAGCCAGCTTTTGATAGGCCAGCGTGCGCCGGAACAGGCGCAGAAAATCCTCGGCGTCGGTCAGTTCCGCGGCGGCGTAGACGGAGCCGCGGTCCTTCCTGGAATTGGCTTCGTCCAGCTCCGCATCCAAGCCGCCCGATCCGGCGCTGAGCACCATGCCGAATTCGCGGGTGTTGTTAAGGCTGACGCGCAATTCCACCGCTGGCGCTGTTGCCGCTGCCGGGACGTCTTCCCGAAATACGATGGCCAGACCGGAAAGCAGCGCACTCAGTTCCGGCTTGCTCAGGGTATCGCGCCCGCCGGCTGCGGCCTGTTGGAATATTGCAGTCGCCGCCGCGTTCAACGCAGCGAGGCCTGGTCCGGAGTTCGACGGGTTCTGCATGGACTGATTCCCTTTGTGCTTGGGCTCATTGCCCTAACGTGTGCCGCGCACGGGCAGATGCGGCAATGCGAACCCCTGGTTATAGGCGGCGCGGGTGATCAGCACGAATTTGAACTGCCAGCCCGTCGCCAGCGCTGCAATGCCGGCCAGCAGCACCAGAATGCGTGCGGCATCCGGCGCGAACCAGGCCGCAAGCAGCAAAGCCAGCGGCGCGAGGGCGCCGAACTGGATCAGGATTTTCCCCGACCGCTCCAATCGCGTCAGCGCCGCGCGCACCACGATTTTCGCCGCGCCACCGCGGTAAATGGACCAGGCGAGCGCGCGCGCGATCAGCGCCAGCGAGAAATAACCCAGAGCGCCCCGCGCAGGTGTGTCGAACAGCGCGGCCAGCGCGACGACCAGGCCGGCGCCTTCGGCCAGCGCCGTGGTGAAGATCAGCCAGATCAGCGCCGGGACGCGCCACGCCGGTATGCCCTTGGCCGCCTGCAGGATCCGACCCTGGCAGTAGGCGAAGACCACGGCCGCCAGCGCCGCGGCCAGCGCCAACGGCTGGCTGCCCAGCCACGCCGCCGCCAGCCCGAACGCGAATACCAGGCCGGCTGCGAACGATTCGCGCGTCATCCACGAAGTGAAGGGGTTGAAGCCGACGTTCATCGCGCGCAGCGGCCGGCCGATTTCGAACCAGACCGAAATCAGTCCGGCGCCGATCAGCGCCATGCCGAGCAGCATCTCGGCACGCAGCGCGTTGCCGGCCGCGCCGGAAAACGCCGCGGCGATCAACAGTCCGGCTCCGGCTCCACCGAAAATGAAATTGAAGGCCGCACGAAAATCCCAATTGGTCTGGTGCCAGGGTTTCGGTCCGAAGCTCATGTTTTCGTCTCCTCAACCTTCTTGTCCCAGATGTAGTAAAACCCGGGACCGGTGCCCAGTTCCTCGTGCATGCGGAACGTTTGATTTTCGGCGAGCAGCTGCGAGATATTGCTGTGCGGATCTTCGATGTCGCCGAAGCTCAGCGTCTGGGTGATGCAGGAATTGACGCAGGCGGGCGTGGCCTCCGGATCGATGCCCGGCTTCAATCCTTTCGCCAGGCCGGCATCGATGCGATCGACGCAGAAAGTGCACTTGGTCGCCACCGCCAGGCGCTTCGGGTCGAAGCCCTGCTCTTCGGAAGCGGTCGGCTTGCCGTAAGCGAAAGTGGCCCGATCGGTTTTGTAGCGCGCCTGATAGGGGCAGGCGACCGCGCAATAGCTGCAGCCTATGCACAGGTCGTAGTCGATGGTGACGATGCCGTCCGCGCGCTTTTTCGTGGCCGTCGAGGGGCACACGTGCATGCACGGCGGTTCGTCGCAATGCATGCAGCCTACCGGCACGAAGGCGCGTTTCACCGCCGGGTATTCGCCGACCTCCATGTCGAGCACGCGCCGCCACTGCACTTCGGGAGGGGTCGCGTTGGTCTGCCGGCATGACGCGGTGCAGGTCTGGCAGCCGACGCAGCGGCGCAAATCCGCGACCATCGCCCAGCGGGTCATTTTCCGCCCCCGGTGCGTTTCACGCTCACGCGCACGATGTCGGCCCCCGAACCGGTGGCATCGGTCAGCGCCATCGACATCGGCACCAGGGAATTCATGCTGGGCACGCCGAAATCCTTGGCGAACGGCGTCACCCAATGGCTGAACTGCCCGATCAGCAGCAAGGTGTCGGGGCGTATTCCCTGGCGCACCACCGCACGGGCGCTGACGCTGTGCAGCGGCGTGGCGATCTCGACGATATCGCCGTCGGCCACCCCCAGTTCCTCCGCGGCGCCGGCATTGATGATCACGCCGCGATGCCCGGAAATGTTGTCCGCCACTTCCTTGATCAGCTGGATGCCGACGTTGTTGCCCCAGGAATACTGCATGCTGCGCGAGGTCAGCAACCAGAACGGAAAATCCTTGGTCTTGCCGCCCATATTCACCAGCGACTTTTCCCACAGGCCCGGAAAATCCTTCCACACCGGCAGCGTCTGATACTCGGCGAGCTGCTCGTTCCACCATTGCATGTCGTTTTCGTGCAGCCGGTTGCCCAGTTCCTTTCCGATCCGGTACAGGCGTTCCTGATACGGCATCTCGAAACGCAGGCCCTGTGCCGCCAGGGTGGGAAACAGATACCAGTCGGCATGCGCGAACGGCTTGGTCGCGAGTCCGTTCTCCTTCCACCAGTCCAACCCATGCTCCTGCTTGCCGTCGGTCAGCTCGGCGCTGGCCGCCTTGCATACGGCGTCCCAGATCTCGTCACGGCTGTATGCGCGCGCCGTGTCCAGCGAAAAATCCCATTTCTTGTTCTTGTCCTTCAGCGGAACCCCGCCTGCGCCGCGGTTGATCGCGGCGTTGTATTCCGCCAGCAGGCCGGTGCGGCGCGCGAGTTCGGTGGCGATGTCGGTGAAATCGCGCGCCTCGCCCTGCGCCTCCACCACCGGCTGGCGCAGCGCGAAACCTTCGCATTCCCAGAACTGCTCGATGTACTTGGAGCCGCCGATGCGTATCAGCTGCAGGCTTTCCAGATCGGTCGCGTCCGGCAGCAGGATGTCGGCCATGTGGTTGGTCTCGTCGCGCGTGTACGCCATCGCGACCACGAAAGGAAAGCGCGCCATGGTCGCCGACACGCCCTTGGTGTCCCAGAACGAGATCGCCGGATTGGTGCGGTACACGAACCAGACTTCCGGCAAGGTCACCGTGGGCAGGCCTTTGGGCGTTTCCTTCTGAAACATCCAGGAAAAATGCGTGGGCCCAAGCGCCTGGCTCCACGGCCCGTTGGCCGCAAGCGGAATCATGGTTCTGTAGGCGTTGCGTATGTTCGGCCGCGGGCTCCAGTTTTCGCGGTCGGTCGGGTTCATCGGATAGTGCATGAAACCATCCGGACCCGGCTTCACGCTCTCCAGCCGCTCCGACAACGGGCGGTTGAGGCGTACCGTGGTGCCCAGTGTGCCCCCGGGGACTTCCAGGCCGCCCACCAGGGTGGCGAGCAGGGTGCGCGCCCATACGCACTCGAATCCGCCCCAGCCGTTATTCACCGTCTTGCCCAGGCTGACCGATACCGGGCGGTAGGGCATGGTCTTGCCTTCGATCTCTATGGTCGCGCCGACCTGGGCGTGATCGAGATACTCGTTGGCGATGCGGCGCATGGTCGCCGCCGGCACGTCGCAGATGCCCGCGGCCCACTCGGGCGAGTACGGCTGCATGTGCGCGAGGAGTTTGCCGAACGAAGGGCTGCCGGCTAGCCTGCCCTGCGCCAGCACTTCGGCGTCCGGGCCGATTTCCACCGCGTCGCAGCTGAAGCTGCCTTCCAGCGCCGGATCGCAGTCGGGCGTGTCGTACGCCACCGCCGCGTTGCGCTTCAAATCCCAGAGCAAGGGTTTCTTCGTCGTCGCGTCGCGCAGGAAAAATCCGTTCGCGCCGACCAGATAAGGCGAATTCGTATGCGCCTTCAGAAACGTCAGGTCGAGCCGCTCGCGCGCGGCCTCATGCAGCAGCACATGCGCGATTGCATACAGGAAAGCCGGATCGGTCTTCGGTTTGATCGGCACCCATTCGGCCGAGCAGGCGCCGGTGACCGACAAATGCGGCTCGACCTGCACCCGTTTCATGCCGCGCTCGCGCGCATTCGCGTGGCGCCATACGCCGACCACGCCGCCCGAGGCCTCCACGTTGGCGCCGCAGGAAATCACGTAATTGCACATCGGGGTGTCGGGACACACGGTGAACGCGCGGTGCCAGAATTCGCCGTACAGATGCTCGGAGTGGGTGCATTTCACGCCCTGTCCCGAACCGAACCCCATGTCGACCGGGCCCCAGGCGGCGAGGAATGCGGGGAACGTGCCCATGTAGGACTGCGGCGTGCCACCGCCGCCGAAATTTGCCGCGACCTTGGGGTAGCCGGATTCGTCGAGCAGGCCTGCGTCCATGATCGAGCGTAGTTTGGCGGCGACGGTATCGAGCGCCTCGTCCCAGGAGATGGGGACGAAACCCGGGTCCTCGTTTCTTCCCTTCTTCGGGTTGGTGCGCCGCATCGGCGTCAGCACGCGGTTCGGGTTATAGGTCTTCTGCACCAGACCGTAGGCCTTGACGCACACCTTGCCGCCGCCCGGGTGTACGCCGCAGGCCGCGAAGTTCGGCTCCACTTCGGTGGCGACGCCGTCGGTCACCTTTACCGTAAGCAGGTCCGGGCCGGCCACGCACTGGTAGCAGTACGTGGCGCGCTTGCCCGAGGATGCCAGCGCCGCGTACGGTTTCTCCGGCGCGTTCACCGCGACACCGCCTTGCGCGCCATGGCCCCCATCCCGCCTACCCCTTTGCTCAGGCTTATGTGCATCGCCTTTTCTCCTGTAAGTTCCGGCATCGGATCGCCGCGCCGCGCGAGGCACGGGTCCGGCCTGAATGCTGGTTCAGTCCGGTCTGATCATAGACTGCGCAGCGCGCACAGTGCTTGCAAAATACGTCTCTATAAAGCATATATTTGGCATATAATTTCTCATATATGGTTATTATGAGGTGTTTAATGCCAATATTTCAGCTAGACCGGACAGACCGAAAAATCCTGGAAATCCTGCAAAAAGAAGGCCGGCTGAGCAACCTCGAACTGGCCGAGCGCGTTGCGCTTTCGCCCTCGCCCTGCCTGCGCCGCTTGAAGCGCCTGGAGGAAAGCGGCGTGATCCGCCAGTACGTGGCCTTGGTCGATTCGCTCAAGGTCGGACTCGGCCTGCTCGCCTACGTTTCGGTCAAACTGGAGAAGCGCGGCGAAGGCGCGGTCAAGGCGTTTGCGCGCGCAGTACAGAACTGGCAGGAGGTGGTGGCCTGTTATTCCATGGCCGGGGACCTCGACTACCTGTTGCGGGTGCATGTGGAGGATCTGGAGCATTACTCGCGCTTCGTCATGAATTCGCTGCTCAGGCACCCCGGAATTACCGACGTGAAATCCAGCTTTGCGCTTGAGCGCGTAAAGGACACGACCGCCCTGCCGCTGACGCACTTGAATTAGGGGGCCGCTTCCGGTTTACCGAAACGGCCTCCGCTTTAGGGGAGAACGAGGGGATGAGTCCCCGCGTAGTGTCACATCCCCTAAAGACCAAGGTAGGCCTCTTTTACCTGTTCGTCTTCGAGCAGCGCTGCGCCGGTGCCGCTGAGCACTACGCGGCCGGTCTCGAGCACATAGCCCCGATCGGCCACCGCGAGAGCGGCGCGCGCGTTCTGGTCGACCAGGAAGATCGTGGTCTTGGCCAGCTTCAGCGCACGCACGCAGGCGAAAATCTCTTCCACCAGTTTGGGCGCGAGCCCCATGCTTGGTTCATCGAGCAGCAGCAGCTTGGGCAAGGCCATCAATCCCCTGCCCATGGCGAGCATCTGCTGCTGGCCTCCGGACAAGGTTCCCGCCGGTTCGCGGCGCTTTTGCTTCAGCACCGGGAACATCGCATACACCCGCTCGATTCCCAGCGCCGCCTCCGCCTTGCTGCGCAGGTAGGCGCCCAGGCGCAGATTGTCCTCGACCGAAAGCGGCGCGAACACCTGGCGCCCCTCGGGCACCTGCACGATGCCCAGACGCACGCGTTTGTCCGGCGCGGCGGCGGTGATGTCGACCCCTTCGAAGCGCACCCTTCCCGCGCTCACCGGCTGCACCCCCGAGAGCGCGCGCAGCAGCGTCGTTTTGCCCGCGCCGTTGGCGCCTACCAAGGCCACCAATTCCCCTTCCCCCACCTGCAGGTCTATGCCCCGCAGCGCCGGGATGCGCCCGTAGTGGCTGCCCAGCCCTTCGACCTCGAGCATCATCGGTGCATCGCCACTGCCGCTGCGACCGCGCTGGCGATTTCCGGGGCAAACGAACCGTCGTGCGCAGCGTCGCTGCCCAGATAGGCTTCGATCACTTTCGGGTCGCTGCGCACGGCGAGCGCCGGGCCTTCGGCGAGCTTGCGCCCGTAGTCGAGCACCAGGATGTGGTCGGACACGCCCATCACCAGCCGCATGTTGTGCTCCACCAGCACCACCGTGACGCCGCGCCCGGTGAGCCGCCCGATCAAGTCGTCCAGCTCGAGCGCCTCGGTCGGATTGAGTCCGGCGGCCGGTTCGTCCAGCAGCATCAGTTTCGGTTCGGTCGCGAGCGCACGCGCGATCTCCAGGCGCTTCAGCGCGCCGTAGGGCATCGCGTCGGATGCCGTCGACAGGTAGTCCTGCAGGCCGACGTAGCGCATCAGTTCCGCCGCCTCCTCGCGGCAGGCCCGCTCGGCGCGCGCCAGCCGCGGCGCGCGCAGCAGTGCGGACAGGAGGCCGCAACGCTCCTTCAGGTAGCGCCCGACCATCACGTTTTCGAGCGCGCTCATGTTGAAGAACACCTGCAGGTTCTGAAAGGTGCGGGCGATGCCGTGGCTCGCATATTCGTAGGGCGCGCGCCCGGTCAGGTCGTGCCCGTCGAACACAATTTTTCCGGACGAGGGCTGGTACACCCCGGTGAGCAGATTCAGCAGCGTGGTCTTGCCGGCGCCGTTGGGGCCGATGATCGAATACACCGCGCCGGGCCGGATTTCGAAACTCAGGTCCTCGACCGCATTCACGCCGCCGAATTTCTTCGATAAGGCCTCGACACGCAGCAGGCTCATGTGCGCCACCTCGCCAGCCATCTCGCCAGGCTGGGCACCACGCCGCGCGGCAGGAAGATCATCGTGCCCATCATCACCGCCCCGAACACCATCATTTCGTAGTCTTCGAACACTGCCAGCAATTGCGGCAAGGTGGTCAGCACCGCCGCGCCGACCACCGCGCCGAAGATCGAGGCCATGCCGCCGAACACCACCATGGTGACCAGTTCTATCGAGTGCAGGAACGCGACCTTGCTCGGCGTAATGAAGCCCGAGTAATGCGCGGCCAGACTGCCGGCGAAGGCGGCGAACACGGCGGAGATCACGAACACCATGACTTTTTGTTCCGCCGCGTTGATCCCGACCACCTCGGCGCCGACCTCGGAGCTGTGCAGTGCACGCAGCGCGCGCCCTGCCGGCGATTCGATCAGATTGAGCGCGAGCCACACGGCGAGCAGCAGCAGGGCGCCGACGACCCAGTACCAGATGCGCTCGCCCTGCAGCACATAGCCGCCGAGGCTGAACGGCACCACCGCGATCCCGTCCGGGCCGCCGGTGTATTTGTCCTCGGTGGTGATGACCATGAAAATGATGATCCCCAGGCCCAGCGTCGCCATCGCGAGATAGTTGCCTTTGAGCCGCAGGATCGGCCGGCCGACGAGGAAGGCCAGCGCTGCCACCGCGGCAGTCGTCGCCAGCATGGCCGCGAGAGGCGGCCAGCCAAAGCGCGAGGCGAGTATGGCCGAACCGTAGGCCCCGAGTCCGAAGAAGCCCGCATGACCGAGGCTGATCTGCCCGGCGTAACCGATGAGCAGGTTCAAGCCGACGCAGACGATCGCGTTCAGGCCTACCAGGATCGCAATGTCGTAGAAGTACTTGTTGCTCAGCACCAGCGGCAGCAGCGCGATCGCGGCGGCAAACGCCAGCAGTCCTCCGGTACGCGGCGAGGCGAGGCGTGCCAGCATGGAACTAAACCCGCTCGCCGCCGCGCCTGCCGAACAGCCCGCTCGGCAGGAAGAACAGCACGACGAGAATGATTACAAATGCGATCGCGTCCTTGTAGGCCGACGACAGGTAGCCGGCGCTCATGGTCTCGACAATGCCCAGAACCAGCCCGCCGACCACCGCGCCGACGCCGCTCCCCAGGCCGCCCAGAATCGCGGCGGCGAAACCTTTCAGCCCCAGCATTACGCCCACATCGTAGGAGGTGGTCGTGATCGGCGCGATCAGGATGCCCGCCACCGCACCCAGCGCCGCCGACAGTCCGAACGACAGAAACAACACCAGGCGCACGTTGATACCCACGAGTTGCGCCGCCAGGCGGTTGTGGGAGGTAGCCAGCATGGCTTTTCCCAGCAGCGTGCGCCCGAAGAACCAGGACAGCGCGAGCACGATCGCCAGCGTCACGCCCAGCACCCACAGGCTCTGCGGCAGGATGGTGGCGCCCGCGATCGCGATCGGCGTGTCGCCGGTGAACGGCTTCGCCGCATGAAACCGCTTGTCCCAGACCACCATCGCCAGCCCGCGCAGGAAAATCGACGCCCCTATGGTGATGATGATCAGCGTCACCACCGAGGCGCCGCGCGCCGGCTCGACCGCGAACTTCTCCAATGCCAGACCGATCAGGGCCGCAGCAGCGATGGCCAGAGGAATGGCCAGCAGATAGGGCAGGCCCGCAGCGGTCAGCGACACCGTCGCCATGCCGCCGATCATCACGAACTCGCCCTGGGCGAAATTGATCACGTGGCTGGCGTTGAAAATGATGGAGAAGCCGAGCGCGACCAGCGCGTAGATCGCACCCACCGTCAGGCCAGTGAGCAGATACTGCATGAACTGCGCGCTCATGCCGCGGCCGCCTCCGTTGCGTCGTCCTGAATCGAGAGTAAGCACGGTCGGCGGCCAGCGGCAATCGCGGCCGGTCGCATCCCCGCTACGCGGGGCCCCTGCTCCCTGCTCATGTCGCCGCCTCCCCCATCACCCCCGGGGCGCCGCTTACTTGACCAGCGTCCAGTTACCGCCTTTGACTTCGAGCATGCGGAATGCCGTCAGGTCCAGGCCCATGTGGTCGCTGGCCGACATGTTCACCACGCCCGCCGTGCCCATGTAACCGCGTACGCCCTCGAGTGCATCGCGCACTTTGGCCTTGTCCGTGCCGCCGGCCTTTTTCATCGCGTCGATCGCGAGCATCAAACCGTCGTAGGCGTGGCCGCCGAAGGTCGAGACCTCGGACTTGAAGCGCGACTCGTACTCCTTCTTGTAGCTCACCACCACCGCGCGCTGCGGATCGCTGGCCGGCAAGTCATCGGCAACCAGCAGGGCTGCGGCCGGCAGACGCACGCCCTCGGCTGCTGCGCCGGCGAGCTTGATGAACTCCTTGGAAGCCACCCCATGCGACTGATAAAAAGGAACGCTGATCCCGATCTGGCGGTAGTTTTTGGTGACGATCGCCGGCCCCTGGCCGAAACCGGGGTTGAGCACCGCCTGCAGGCCCGCGGTGTTCTTGATCTTGGTGAGTTGGGCCGTCATGTCGGTATCGCCGGCGCCATAGGTCTCATCGGCGACCACCTGGATGCCGTATTTCGCCGCCACTTTCAGGCATTCGGCGCGCATCGACTTGTCGAAACCGCCGGCGCCAGAAATGAGCGCAATCTTGGATAGTTTGCGCGCCTGCAGGTCGACAAATACCTTCTCGCAGGCCATGCGGTCGGTATGCGGGGTCTTGAATACCCATTTTTTCACCGGTTCGATGATGACTACCGCGCCAGCCAGCGATACGAACGGGATTTGCGCGGCCTCGACCAGAGGCACGACCGCCATGGTCTCGCCGGTGGTCGAACCGCCGACGATCACGTCTACTTTATCCTGTTCGATCAGACGCTTGGCGAAGGTGCGCGCTTTTTCAGCATCGCCCGCCGAGTCGTAGGAAACCAACTGCAGCTTTCTGCCGAGCACGCCGCCGCCGGCGTTGACTTTCTCTACATAGAGTTCCAGCGTCTTCTGCTCGGGATCGCCGAGGAAGGCCGCACCGCCGGTGACCGACAGGAACGCACCGATTTTGATCGGTTCTTGAGCCACCGCCGGGGCGGCGATCAGGGCGAAGCTTGCGGCAACCGCGGCCAGGCCGCGCTTAAAGCTGTTCCTTGCTTGCGTGGATTTCATCATACCTCCTCATCAGTGGTTGGATGCGCCACCTCTCACCTGCCAGGCTTTTCTTCGGTTCGATGCCTTTGGCCCGGTTGCGCCTGTTTTAGCAGCCCCGGTAACCAGCGCCGGGCTGCATTGAAATTTGATTATATGGTATTGTCGTACTCAAATGCGTTTTTTGATACAGATCAGCTTTTCCCGCGAAATCACGGCCGGCGCGAAGCCCGGGGGGACCGCATGACCAACCCCAAGGCAGCAGACCCCGACATGGCGGAACTGCGGGTGCGACCGGTCGAAGCGGCCGACTTGGGCGCGGTGATCGCCATCGACGCCGAAGTGACCGGTCTGGAAAAAACCGACTACTGGTACGAGTTGTTCCACCGCTACGGTGGCGGACGCACCCGGCAACGCCTGTTCCTGGTGGCCGAATCCGGCGATCTCGTCCAGGGCTTCATTATCGGCGAAGTGCGCGACTGGGAATTCGGCTCTGCGCCTTGCGGCTGGGTTTTCGGCCTGAGCGTGCGCGAGCGCGCCCGCCTTGGCGGGGTTGGCGCGCGCATGCTGGAGGCGATCTGCGACGGCTTTCGCCATGCCGGCGTGGACAAGGTGCGCACCCTGCTCGCCCGCGACAACAGCCTGGTGCTGTCGTTCTTCCGCAGCCAGGGCATGATGGCTGCGCCGTTCATCCCGCTGGAAAAGGACCTCGACTGATGTCCAGGCAGTACGCATGAAACTGCAAAAAGGCACCAGCCTGGCGCTCTACAGCGTGCTCGAATTCGCGGCCCACCCCGGGCGGCAGATGTCGGCGGCCGAAATCGCCGAAAAATACGGCGCCTCCACCCACCACCTCGCCAAAGTCCTGCGCGAACTCGGCCGCGCCGGGCTGGTGGAATCGGCGCGCGGCGTGGGCGGCGGCTACCGCTTCAGCGGCAACGCCAAGCGCCTGACCATGATGGACGTGATCGAGCTGTTCGAGGACATCAGCACGCACACCGGCGAAAGCAACGAGTTTGACACGTCCAGCGAAGTCGGCCGCGCCCTGGGCGCGGTGATGGCCGAAGTCGACGAAATCGCCAAAGCCACCTTCCGCTCGATCACCGTGGACACCATGCTCAAATTGATCGAGCGCCAGCGCCGGGCTGCCTCCGGGAATACTGCAGCCAAGACCTGATTGCCGTCAGTACGATAGATGCCCCGGATCCCGGGCGCCCTGCCGTATGTTTAATCTAGATCAAAACATCCTGCGGCAGGTTTGAGGATGATCCGGGATCAACTATAAGAAACGTTCAATTTTCCGCCAGGGAGGACCAGCACATGCAAGCAGTGCCGGATACAGTCGAGCAGTCGCAGGACCAGACGAAAGACGTACGGCCGTTGACCGGAAACGAGGCGATCGCACGCGGCGCGTGGGAAGCCGGCGTGCGGGTTGCCGCCGCCTATCCAGGGACGCCCAGCACGGAAATCATGGAATCCCTCGCCAGCTACCCGGCCGAGGACCTGCACGCCCAGTGGTCGACCAACGAAAAAGTCGCGCTCGACGTGGCCATCGGCGCTTCCTTCGCCGGCAGCCGCGCGCTCGCCTCCATGAAGCACGTCGGGCTGAATGTCGCCGCCGACGCATTCATGTCGCAGGCCTATATCGGCGTCAACGGCGGGCTGGTGCTCGCCGTGTGCGACGATCCGGGCATCCACAGCTCGCAAAACGAGCAGGACACGCGGATTTACGGCCAGTTCGCGACGGTGCCCGTGCTCGAGCCGAGCGACGCGCAGGAGGCGCTCGACTTGACGCGGCTTGCCTTCGACCTGTCGGAGCAGTTCGACACCATGGTCATCGTGCGCGGCACCACGCGCCTGTCGCACACGCGCAGCCCGGTCGCCATCGGTGCGCGCACTGAACACCCCTCGCGCGGATTTCTCGAAAACCCGGCGAAGAACGTGATGATTCCGGCGCATGCGCGGCGCCGCCATACGGCGGTGCTCGAGCGCGAGGCCAAGCTGAAACAATATCTGGAGACCGCGACCATCAATCGCTGGGAAACCGGGGACGCGAGTTTCGGCGTGATCACGGCCGGAACCTGCTATCCCTATGTGCGCGAGGTGCTGCCCAATGCGAGCGTGCTGAAGCTGGGCGCCTCTTGGCCGCTGCCCGAGGGCCTGTTGCGGCGCTATTGCGAGTCGGTCGAGCGGGTGTTCGTGGTGGAAGAACTGGAGCCGGTGATCGAAAAGGAATTGCGCGCGCTCGGCATCGAGGTGGAAGGCAAGCAGTTCTTTCCACGCGAGGGCGAGTTTTCGCCCGAGATCCTGCGCGCCGGATTCGAAAAAGCAGGCGTGCTCGAGCCGCGCGCGCAGCGCGGCAACTGGGCGATCGAACCGCTGGTGCGCCCGCCGGTGCTGTGCGCGGGCTGCCCGCACACCTCGAGTTTCATGGCGGTGCGGGCGTCGGGCGCGCGCGTGGCCGGGGACATCGGCTGCTATACCCTCGCCTGTCTTGATCCGCTGCGCGGCCTGGACACCACGGTGTCCATGGGTTCCTCCATCGGCAACGCGGTCGGCATGGCCATGGCGGGCGAGCCCAAGCCGGTGATGGCCACCATCGGCGATTCGACTTTCCTGCACGCCGGCATTCCGTCGCTGATCAACGCGGTGTACAACCAGGCGAACATCACGGTGCTGCTGCTGGATAACCACATCACCGCGATGACCGGAGGCCAGGAGCATCCGGGGACCGGAAAGACGCTGCGCGGAGACGACGCGCCGAAAGTGGATTACGAAGCGCTGGTGCGCGCAATCGGCGTGCAATGGGTGCGCATCGTGGATTCCTACGATCTGGCGCAGATGTACCAGACGCTGCGCGAGGCCATCGCGTACCGGGGCGTGTCGGTGATCATCTCGAACCGCCCGTGCGTGCTCGATCCGATGAAAATCAAGGGGCCCGCGCTGGCGATCGTAAACGAGCAGTGCAACGCCTGCCAGTCGTGCATGAACCTCGGCTGCCCTGCGCTGACCTGGGGCACGGATACCTTCGAGGGCCGGCACAAGGTGAAAATCGACCAATCGCTGTGCATCGGCTGCACCCTGTGTGCGCAGGTGTGCACGGTGGATTGCATCAAACCATCAGCCACTATAACGACAGCGCCGGTGACGCAATGAGCCGGCCGACCGCCTCGACGAACAGCATGCAAAACGAGCCCTTGCGGCCTGCCGCCGGCGCAGCCAAGGCGCGGGAACCGATGAACGTGCTGATCGTGGGCGTGGGCGGACAGGGCGTCATCATGGTGTCCAAGGCGCTGGCGTCGCTGGCCCAGTCCAAGGGCTTCGAAGTCAAGCAAAGCGAAGTCCACGGCATGGCCAAGCGCGGCGGCACCGTGTTCAGCCATGTGCGCTTCGGCCCCCAGGTATGGTCGCCGACCATACCCAAGGGCGAGGCCGACATCCTGGTCGCGCTGGAGTGGGCCGAAGGCCTGCGCTGGCTTGCCTACCTCAAGCCCGATACCGGGATATTCATCTGCGACACCAAGCGCATCGTGCCGCCGTTCGCCTGCCTCAACCGGCGCCCCGGCGCGCCCCTGCGCTACTCGCGCGAGACGCCGGCCGAAGTCAAGGCGCATGTGGCCGAAGGCTATGCGATCGATGCCACCGACATGGCGGAAAAACTCGGCAACGAACGTGCCGCCAACGTGGTGCTCATCGGCGCGCTGTCGACGGCGCTGGATTTTTCCGCCGCGGACTGGGAAAAGTCGCTCGCGGAATTTGTGCCGAAGAAAACCATAGCAGTCAATCTCGAAGCCTTCCGCCTCGGGCGCACCTGGATCGAGGAGGCGCGCACTGCGCCGCCCGACACGCAGACGCCGCTGGCCGGCGCGCCGGCACCGGCCCATCTGCCCTATAGCGTGCGTCTCGAAATTACCGCCGCGTGGTGCAAGAGCTGCGACATCTGCGTCAAGCTCTGCCCCGAACGCTGCCTGCGCCTCAATGGAGAGCGCGTCGTCGAACTGGCGCAGCCGGAAAAATGCACCGGCTGCCGCTTGTGCGAACTGCTGTGTCCCGATTTCGCCATCCGCGTGCACCTGGACGCGGCGCAGGCGCAGGATGTCGCCGCCGCTGCAGGGAACAGAACATGAACGCCGTCGACAAAACGCCGCAACCGGAATCGACGCTGCGCCTGCTCTCGGGCAACCACGCCTGCGCGCTCGGCGCAGTCGCGGCGGGCTGCCGCTTTTTCGCCGGCTACCCGATCACGCCGTCTTCGGAGGTCGCCGAGCGCCTGTCGCGGCTGCTGCCCGAGGTGGACGGCGTGTTCGTGCAAATGGAGGACGAAATCGCCTCGATCGCTGCGGTGATCGGCGCGTCCATGGGCGGCGTCAAGGCCTTGACCGCCACCAGCGGCCCGGGCTATTCGCTGAAGCAGGAGAACATCGGCTACGCCGCCGGGGCGGAGATCCCGTGCGTGATCGTCAACGTCATGCGCGGCGGGCCTTCCACCGGTATGCCGACGCGCCCCGCCCAGGGCGACATCATGCAGTCGCGCTGGGGCAGCCACGGCGACTATCCGATCATCGTACTCGCGCCCGCCTCGGTGCGCGAAATCTATACCGAGACCCTGCGCGCTTTCGATCTGGCGGAGACCTGCCGCACGCCGGTGGTACTGCTCTACGACCAGGTGATTGCGCAACTGACCGAGACGGTCGAACTCGCCGATCACCATGGCGCCGGACACGCCGAGCGCAAATGGGCCAGCGGACCCAGCGCAAGCTATCAGCCTTACGCCACAGGCGAGGACGGGATTCCGGCCATGTCGCGCCCCGGTGCCGGTTATCGCGTGCACACCACGGGCCTGAATCACGCCGAGAACGGGTTCCCGACGCAGAATCCGGAAGCCGTCGCGCGCAATCTCGGGCGTTTGCTCACCAAGTTCGAGCGTCATCGCGCGGCGATCGATTCCTGGGAGACACTCGCCTGCGAGGATGCCGAAGTGATCGCAGTTGCAATCGGCATCAGCGCGCGCGCCGCGACACGCGCGATCGACATCGCGCGCGCCATGGGCGTGCGCCTCGGCCTGTTCCGGCCGATTACCCTGTGGCCGTTTCCGGAGCAGGCCCTGCGCGAGACGACAAAGAAGGCGCGCGCCGTGCTGGTGCCGGAAATGAACGCCGGTCAACTGAGCCTGGAAGTCGAGCGCATCCTCGGCGGCAAGCGGCTGGATGCCATCCACCGCTACAACGGCGAACCGATTACGCCGGAGGAAATCGCGCAGCGCGCAGCATCACTCGCCAAAGAGGGACGGTCAAAATGACAATGATGGTCGACTCGGCAGCCGAATTCGACGTGCGCGATTACCTGCGCAAGGAAATGATGCCGCACTTCCTGTGCCCGGGATGCGGCCATGGCATCGCGCTGCGGGCGCTGTTGTGGGCGATACACGAACTCGGCATAGACAAAGACCAGCTCGCCGTGGTGTCCGGCATCGGCTGCGCCGGCCGGCTCTCGGCCTACATCGACGCCAACACCTTTCACGTCACCCACGGCCGGCCCCTCGCCTACGCCACCGGCCTCGCGCTGGCGCGACCCGACCTGCACGTCGTGGTGATCACCGGCGACGGCGACTGCCTCGCGATCGGCGGCAACCACCTGATCCACGCCTGCCGGCGCAACCTCAAGCTCACCTGCCTGATGCTCAACAACGAGGTCTACGGCATGACCGGCGGCCAGGTGTCGCCGACCACCTCGGAAACGCGCCTGACCAGCACTACACCGCTGGGGAACGCCGAGCCGCACTTCGATGCCTGCGCGCTCGCTGCGGCGGCGGGCGCGAGCTTCGTCGGCCGCGAAGGCACGCGGCACGTGCCCAGGCTGAAGGAACTGATCCGCGCGGGCCTGGCGCATCCCGGATTTGCTTTCGTCGAAGTGCTGTCCGATTGCACCGAGATCTTCGGCCGCAAGAACGAACTGGGCTCCTCGCCCGAAATGATCATGCGGCAAAAGAGCGACCTGCGGCCCAGCGCCTACCGCGACACGGTGGACACGCCGTTCCGCGCGAACACGCTGCCTACCGGCGTGCTCACCAAGACCGACCGGGCCGAGTACGGCGCGGCCTACCGCAAGGCGGCCGCGGCGCAGCGCGCCGGCAAGGCGGCGAAAGCGGGCGCTGCGACAAAAAATAAGGGAAAAGCCTGATGCGCGCTACCCGAGTCGAAATCCGCATCGGCGGCACCGGCGGCCAAGGGCTGATCCTGTGCGCCAAGATGCTCGCCGATGCGCTCGCCGCGGCGGGCCGGCGCGTCGCCCAGTCGCAGACCTACGAGCCAACCTCGCGCGGCGGCTACTGCAACTCGGATTTGGTGATTTCCGAGGACGAAGTCGATTTCCCGCTCGCCACCGCCCTCGACTGCCTGGTGCTGCTGGACCAGATGGCGGTAAAGCCCTCCTGGAGCCTGCTCAAGCCGGGTGCGCTGGTGATCGCGGACACGCGGCTGTGCCCGGAGCTGCCCGAGGGCGGTTATCGCACCTACCGCCTGCCGCTCAGCCGCCGCGCGATCGAGCTCGGCAGCGAGCGCGTGGCCAACATCGTCGCGCTCGGCGCGCTGGCAGCGCTGGGCGCGGTCTGCGAGCGCCGCTTGCTCGAGCACGCGGTGCGCGCCGAAACACCGAAGAGCTTTCTCGATCTCAACCTGGACGCTCTCGCCGCGGGCTACAGTCTCGGCGAACAGACTGCCTCGGCGGCCGCAGCGACGTCCTAGCCTGGGAACCGCCTGCGGCATGCGTTGCCGGCTGCGCCATCACGACTTCGTAAGACCAGCCAGCCGGTGCCGGCGTTTCACGCGTCCCTGATCCGACCCTGGCTCCAGGCTTTGCGTTCCAAGGCCGCTCTCGCCTCAGGTGTAAGTGCGTTGGGACAGCGTTTTCTTGCGCAGCGCGGCCACCAACACCGGGCTCAGCCAGACCAGAAGGGTCAGCACGGCGAGCGCCGCCGCGATCGGCCGGTTGACGAAGCCGAGCAGATTGCCGTTGGACTTGATCATCGAGCTGATGAAGTTTTCCTCGAGCATGCCGCCGAGCACGACACCGAGGATGGCGGGCGCAATCGGAAAGTCGTTTTCCTCCAGGACATAGGCGATCACGCCGGCGGCGAGCATCACGCCGATATCGAACACGGTGTTGTTGATGGCGAAAGTGCCGACCGCGCAAAACAGCAGAATCACCGGCATCAGGATGTTGCGCGGCACTTTCAGGATGCGCTTGGCCGCCTTGATGCACAGCACGCCCAGCGGGACCATGATGATATTGGCGATGATGAACAGCAGGAATACGGCGTAGATATTCTGCGGGTTGGTGGTGAACAGCGTCGGGCCCGGGTTCATGTTCTTCATGTACAGCACGCCGATCACGATCGCGGTGATCGAGTCGCCGGGTATGCCAAATACCAGCGCCGGGATCCACGCTCCGGCGAGCGCGCTGTTGTTGGCCGCGCCGGACTCGACGATGCCTTCGATGTGGCCGGTGCCGAACTTCTCCGGTTCCTTCGAAAATTTCTTGCTCATCGCGTAGGACATCCAGGCCGCGATGTCGGCGCCGGCGCCGGGCAGTGCGCCTACCAGGGTGCCGAGCGCGCTGCCGCGCAGGATCTGTGCTGGATATTTTTTCGCCAGCCCCCACTGCCCGGCGAAGATGTTGCCGACCTTCTCCACCACCATCACCGCCGGCGGGCTGGTATCGACCGCGAAGCGGATGATCTCCGAGATCGCGAACATGCCGATCATCATCGGGATCATGCCGATGCCGCCCAGCAACTCGGTATTGCCGAACGTGAACCGAGCGAAACCGGCCGGATTGCCCAATCCGACGCAGGCGACCAGGAGGCCGAGGAACAGCATGATCAGGCCCTTCAGCGGTCGGTCGGAAGTGATGAACACGGCGCAGGTCAGGCCCAGCAGCACCAGCCAGAAATATTCGAACGAACTGAAATTCAGCGCGAAATTGGCCAGCGCCGGCGCGAATACGATCAGTACCGCAGTGCCGAACAAGCCGCCGACCGCCGAAAACACGAGACCGGCGCCCAGCGCCAGTTCCGCCTGCCCTTTCTTCGTCAGCGCGTAGGCTTCGTCGGTGTAGGCGGCGGACGCGGGCGTGCCGGGAATGCGCAGCAGGCAGCCGGGGATGTCGCCGGAGAATATCGCCATCGCGGTGGCCGTGACGATGGCGGCGATCGCCGGAATCGGAGCCATGAAGAAAGTCACCGGCACCAGCAGCGCAGTGGCCATGGTCGCCGTCAAGCCCGGGACCGCGCCCACGAACAGGCCGAACAGCGAGGCGCCTATCATCACCATGATGGTGTAGGGCTCGAACACCATCGCAAACGCCTGGCCGAGTGGACCCCACATGCTCAGTCCGCCGCCTTCACCAGATATGATCCTTCAGCACGCCCCAGGGCAGGGGCACCTTGAGCATTTTGTAGAACGCGAAATGGATGACGAGCGAAGCGATCACCGCCACCGGCAGGTTCCATCGCAGCGGCACGCGCAGCACCGCGAACAGTGCGACCAGGATGATGGTCGCCGTCGGCAGGAAACCCAGCTTATTCGCGACGAGTATGTAGAACACCAGCGAGCCGATCACCAGCAGGCAGGCGAGCACATGCCGCGGCGATCGCGTCCACTGCGCCAGCGCCAGCCAGGGAACGCTGGCGCGCACGGCCCAGCCGCGCGCGATCAGCATCACACCGCCGATGCCGAGGCCGGCAGCGAGGATGCCGGGAAACAGCGCCGGGCCGACGTTCTGGCCCGGGGTTTTCGGGAAGGCCTGGATATGAATCAGTATGGCCGCCGACAGGGCGGCCAACACCACGCCGAAGATCGCGTCGTTGAATTTCAAAACGCGGAGCGTTTCGTGCAGCGCGCTACTTCGCGATGCCCACGGCTTTCATGACGACGCCCATGTCGACATCCGATTTCGCCATGAATTTCGCGAAATCATCCGGTCCCGCGTAAATCACGCCGAAGCCGCGGCTCGCCATGAAGTCTTTGTACTCCTTGCTCGCCGCGATTTTCTTGATCGCCGCCGCCAGCTTGTCGCGCGCTTCGGCCGGGATTCCCTTCGGCGCGGCCATCCCGCGCCACGCGGCCATGGTCCAGTTGCTGCCGGTCAGGGATTTCAGCGTCGGAATATTGGGATACAGGGCCGAGGGCTTCTCGTCCATGATCGCGAGGCTCCTCACTTTGCCGGCATCGATCAATGAGCGCGCTTCGGGCAGGGAGCACGGCACGATCTCTACGCCGCCCGCGACCAGATCCTGCAAACCGGGCGCGGCGCCGTTGCTCGGCACCCAGGGCACGGCGGCCGGATCGACCTTAAGGTCGCGCAGCATGCCGGCAATCGACAGGTGCCAGATCCCGCCTTGTCCGGTTCCGGACGCCTTGAATTTTCCCGGGTTCGCCTTGATCGCCGTGACCAGGTCACCCAGGGTCTTATAGGGCGAATCGGCGCGCACCTGCACGCCTGCAGGATCCGCGTTGACCAGGCCGAGCGGCGTATAGGATGCGCCGGAAAGCTCGGTCAGACCCTGCCAGTGCATCATGCTGATCTCGACCGTCAGGATGCCTATGGTGTAGCCGTCCGGCGCCGCCCCGGCGATCGCCGAATGGCCGACCACGCCGCTGCCGCCGGTGCGGTTGACCACGGTGACCGGCTGGCCCAGTTCCTTTTCCAGCAGGCTGCCGACGATGCGCGCGGTGGCATCGGTGCCGCCCCCCGCGCCCCAGGGCACGATCAGCGTGATCGGACGCTCCGGATACGCAGCGAATGCGGATGATGCAACAAGCGCAGCAGCGAACAGGCTGCAGACAAGGCGCGACACGAGTTTGAGCATTTTCCCCTCCTCAGTGAATCATCGTCGCCGGTATTCGACGGCCGGCAGTGGCCTGTCGCACGGCTGTGGACAGGATTCGATTCTACCCACACAAAGGATATCAGTCCAACGACATTCATTGGAACAATATCCCTGGGGGCATTATCATAACGGCTTTACCAGTCGGATTATCTGTTGGTCACGATCTATTCCCGCGGCAGCGACAGGAATAGGCGCGCGGCTTCATATATGACGACGACAGGTGCCGAGGACATGGAAGCCGTACCGCTGGTCGGTCGAAAAACGCATTTGCTACAGGGCAATCAGGCGATTGCCGAAGGCGCGCTATACGCCGGCGCGCGCTTTTTCGCCGGCTATCCGATCACGCCCTCCTCAGAAATCGCGGACGAATGCGCTGCGCGCATGCCTGCGCTGGGCGGCATGTACCTCCAGATGGAAGACGAAATCGGCTCGATCGCCGCAGTCATCGGCGCCGCGCTCGCCGGCGCGAAGGCGTTCACCGCGACCAGCGGTCCGGGTTTCTCGTTGATGCAGGAGAACCTCGGCCTTGCCGTCATGGGCGAGGTTCCGTGCGTCATCGTGAACGTACAGCGCGCGGGTCCCAGCACCGGACTTGCGACCAAACCGGCGCAGTCCGACGTGATGCAGGTGCGCTGGGGGCGTCACGGCGACCAGTCGGTGATCGCATTGTGCCCCGCCAGCGTGCGCGAATGCTTCACGCTGACGGTACAGGCGTTCAATTTCGCGGAGCGCTTTCGCGTCCCGGTCATCCTGATGCCGGACGAAATCATCGGCCACATGCGCGAGAACGTGGCGCTTCCACTCCCCGGCGAGATCGAGATCATCGAGCGCAAAGCGCCCAGCGGTGCGCCCGCCGCTTACCTGCCGTTCAAGCCGGACGATGACGGCATCGCCCCGCTCGCGGCGTTCGGCGGCGACTATGTGTTTCACGTCACCAGTTCCATGCACGGCACCGACGGCTACAGCAACAACGACCCGGCGAATGCCGCCTGGCGCGTGCGCCAGCTGCACGAGAAAATCGAGCGCTATCGCGATGAAATCGTGCTCACACGGTCCTACTACACCGAGGACATGGAGGTGCTGATCGTCGCCTTCGGCGCAACCACCCGCGCCGCGCGCGCGGCGGCGCTCGAAGCGCGTGCGATGGGAATCAAGGCCGGCGTGCTGCAGTTGCAGACGATCTGGCCCTTCCCGGACAAGGAAATCGCCGCGCTGGGAAAGAACGCCAGGATGGTGGTGGTGCCGGAAATGAACTACAGCGGCCAGGTCGCGGGCGAAGTGCAGAAAGCCCTCGGTGCCGGCGCCGACATCCGCAGGGTCAACAAGTACAACGGGGCCATCATCACGCCGCAGGATATCCTGGACGCCATGATCCGCCCCGCCATCGCTGTAGGGGGCTAGCCGTGGCGCACGCGACGGGACTCAAATACATGAAACCGGGCGTGCTGCCCCACATGTGGTGCGCGGGCTGCGGCATCGGCGGCATGCTGGGCGCCCTGCTGCGCGCGTTCGAGGAGCTGGGCTACACCAACACCGACACGGTGGTCGTCACCGGCATCGGCTGCACCGGAAAGGCCGACGACTATCTGCTCACCAACGCCCTGCATACCACCCACGGCCGCGCGCTCGCCTACGCAACCGGGATCAAGGCATACAAGCCGCAGCTCAAGGTCGTCGTGCTGATGGGCGACGGCGACAGCGTCACCATAGGCGGCAACCATTTCATTCACGCCGCCAGGCGCAACATCGACGTCACCGCCATCGTGCTCAACAACCTCAACTACGGCATGACCGGCGGGCAGGTATCGGGCACGACGCCGGGATGGGCCATTACCAGCACCACCGCATACGGCAATCCGGAGCGCGAATTCGACATCTGCGCGCTGGCGGAAACCGCCGGCGCCAATTACGTCGCCCGCTGCACGCCGGACCAGGGATGGGAGATGAAGGAGCTGATGAAGCTGGCGCTAGTCAAGAAAGGATTCTCGCTGGTCGAAGTCGTCAGCCCCTGCCCGACCCATTTTGGACGCAATAACGACATGAAGGAAACCGCGGCGATGCTGCAATGGCTGGGCGGGCGCGCGCTGCCGGTCGAGCGCTATCGCAGCCTGGCGCAAGCCGAGCGCAAGAACCATTTCCCCGTCGGCACCCTGGTCGACAAGAACGAACCCGATTTCAATACGCGCTACGACGCGATACGCGCGCGCGCCCGGCAACAATGACCAGCGGCACGAGCGACGCAGCCTATGAAAACGCATAGCGAAATCATCCTCGCCGGTACCGGCGGCCAGGGTTTGATCCTGTCGGGCATCCTGCTCGCCGAAGCCGCGATGCAGGAGGGCAAGAACGTGGTGCAGACCCAATCGTACGGCATAGCCAGCCGGGGCGGGCTGTCGCTGGCCGAAGTGATCGTCGACGCGGATGAAATCATCTTCCAGCAGGTGCGCGCGCCCGACTGCGTGCTGGCGCTCTCCGAGGAGGCGGCAAAGAAGTACGAGCCCTGGGCGGCGAAAGGCGTTCCCCTGCTCTACGACAGCACCCTCGCCCGCGCGCGTGAAGGAAAGTACTGCATCGGCCGCGACTTCACCCGCAGGGCGAGCGACCTGGGCAACGCGGGCAGCGTCAACATACTCGCGCTCGCGGCGGTGGCCGCATTCACCGGCATCGTGAAAATTGCCAGCCTGGAAACCCTGCTGCGCAGGCGTTTTCGCGGTGCGGCGCTCGAACTGAACCTCAAGCTGCTGGCCGCAGGAAGCGAACTCGCCGGCGCGTGAGCGCCGGCGCCGCGCAACACGAAAGGAGTGTGGTGGTGAACAGCGTGACGAAATTGCAGCCCAGGCGCGCGCCGTGCCAAGCGGCCTGCCCTGCGGGTATAGACGTGCCGCGCTATGTGCGGCAGTTGGCCGCAGGCCAGTTCAGCGAGGCGCTGGCGACGATACGCGAACGCATTCCCTTCCCTCTGGTCTGCGGCTACGCCTGTTTTCATCCCTGCGAAGCGA